>Ga0209058_1003040_pt1 | contig 13643 bp, 9 predicted proteins | sample GraSoiAngelo_147_FD_185904 | JGI IMG/M metagenome (GOLD analysis project Ga0209058, IMG submission 185904) | Grasslands soil microbial communities from the Angelo Coastal Reserve, California, USA - 14_1009_05_40cm (SPAdes) (version 2) | ecosystem: Environmental > Terrestrial > Soil > Grasslands ... | reverse complement strand
CGTCTCGATCGAGATCGACTGTATCGCGGTTATTTGATACGTCTGCGTAACTTCACGTCGAGACCAAAGTTTCCCAGCTCGTCTCGAGACGCTTGGACGGACGTGTTACCGCTGACGAAATACTCAATCAGGACGACCTGCTGGCGGTTCGAGGAAAGATCCTGAGAATACGTAATCGATAATTCCTTCGTCACCTGCCGCGATACAGAAATTCGCGTGCTGGAGTTATTCTCGGCACCGACCTGGAATGGCTCCAGCCGGACACCCGTCCCGGGCCCAAGTACTCCTAGACGATTCCCCACGCGTTGCTGCAAGAGATCGAAGAGAATAGACGCCGCACCACTCTGGAAAAGCTGCTCACTTGTGGGGACACCTGTGGTGGTGCTGCTGGATCTGGTGTTGGCAATCTCTTCGCGCGTTCGGCCGCCGGCGATCAAGCTGACGATTTCCAGTTCCGGCAGCGGCGGATCGGAGCGCATGTTCAGGCGCAGCCGATCACCGCGACCGGCAATCGTCAAAATCACGCGATAATCCCGCACCTGCGACTCCGCCTCGATATCGACGACCGGCTCTATTCGCAAAGGATCTACAAAATCGATGTTGCCGCGCGTGACCGTATAGCGATTTCCCTGAAAGACCAACGTTCCACCGCTTGCCTCCACATGGCCGGTCAAAGACGGCTCGGCAAGCGTACCCTTCAGGTCGACATCGACTCTCGCCTCGACATCCGCCTGTGGATTTTGAATCGTGATATTGCGGCTGCCCTCAATATGCAAGCTCAGTTGCAATCTGCCGGCGGGAGAAAGCCCCAGACTCAGATTACGTTCCGTCAAGAGCGCAAGAAAATCTTCGAAGCCGCTGCGGTATGAGAGGCTTTCAATCTGAACCCTCCCTTCAAGACGCGGGGATGTCCAGTTGCCCCGCAGGTCCAAGCTGCCGTCGACGACCGTCCGCAAACCTTCGGGATACCGGAAACGCACGTTGTCTGCGTCGACGTGAATGTTCATCGATTGCAACCCGCCCCGTTCGAGTACGCCTGTGCCTTGCGCCCGGACTGTCCCCCCGCTGACCTGGCCGGTAACATTGGAAACGTTGACTTGATCGCGGTTGAAGAATACGTCGCCGTTGACATTCGTTAAGCTGGTGAAGAAACTCTCGCGCCGGAAAGAACCGTTATTGATGTGCGCAACTCCACGAAGGTCCGGCATCTGTGCCGTTCCAGTCAGTGCAACCTGAACATTTACCGATCCGCCCGGCTTCCATTCCCGAGAGGCGACTCCAAGCAGGGCCAAATCCAGTTGCCCGCTCACGTCGAGGTTGACCGGCGCGTGTTCGGTAAAAGCAATTGTGCCTGCAACGTTGACTTGAGTTGCCTCACCCTTCAGCGTGACTCCGATGAGGGTCAACCGGTCGGAGTTGAACTCGATAGTAAACGGTTTGGTCGTCTGAAGCGGCACATCAGGCACATCCTGAAGACGCAAATCGGCCGCTTCAATCTGTCCTTGCCCCCTCAAACGCGTGCGGTCTGTCAATAACCCAGACAAAGTCACGCTTCCGGTCGCAGTAACGGTACCTGGAATCCTGGCGAGCCTCTCGACGGGATATTGTTTGAATCTTGCTTGCGCTGTGAACGGATAACCGGTCGTCGCCGTGTCCAGTTGTGCCGTGAGGTCTATGTTCTTGCCGGTGTTCAGCCTTAGATCCAACTTCGATCCCACCGAAGCCAGCTCGACCTGAGCCTGTGGGAAAACCTCGCCCGGAATAGACAGATTTTGGATTGTTCCGCTGCCGCTGATATTCGGCTGTTTTGTAGTCCCCTCACCGCGAACGTTCGCCTGCCGGATGACACCTTGAATAACATCAGGCAAGCCGGCTGGGTAGAATGTTGCCAGATCAACCGAATTTACACGCGCAGAGAATTTCAAAGCGTCGTTGGCGCGATTGAGTGTGACGTTGCCCGTGAGCGTCGAATCATTTCGCTGAATCGCGAGCTGGTCGATCTCGATGACCGGTTCCGAATACCGGACGTACCCGTGAGCGTTTCCAATGGCGTGGTTATCGATGGACAAGTTCTCTGCTCGAATGTCGCCCTCGAGTTTTACTGTAGGCGAAAGTGAAGAGACATGAACGTCGCCGGCAAACCTTCCGTCGAAAGTGCGATTAATGAATGATCGAAGATCTTGAGCCGCCAGACGGCTCGATTGCACTCGCAGATCCGCCGTTGAACCCGAAAGTGCTGTGCTCCCGTTGACCTGCAGTTCCGATTCGCCGTAGTTAACCCGGACGTTTCGTAAATCGGCGGCTTCCGAAACGGTGTCGAGGCGCACACCCCCGGACGCCTCCTGGATTTTCCATTGGCGAAATACGTGATTCGCGAGCCGGAATTCGCCATCGAGCACGGGTTTTGAAATTCGGCCGGTCAATTGCCCGCTAAAAGCTCCTTCCCCGTTGGCATCTGCGTAAATGAAAGCGATGTCCTTCAAGTTGGATGAAGCGGCATTCAGCTTCAAATCGGACATCGTGGGGTGAATCAGCCCCTCAGCTTTTGCAGACGTCGAAAACAGCCGCAAGTCCGCATTGGCAACGCGTGCCTGCCCCGGGCTGAGTTGGTAATCGGTACTGCCGTCCAGCGGTAGAGGAACAACGCCGGCTGCGACGGGTGGAGTGTAACTCGCCAGGTCCGCATGTCCGCCGAATTCAAATCGGGCGAGTCTTCCCTCGAACCAGCCGTTCAACGCTCCCTTCAGATTCGAGAAGACTCGATACTTGGGATCCCATGGGTACACACGTACCAGAGCCGCTGAATCGATCTGCTCGTAGCGCAAATCAAGAATGGTTCGGGAGGGTCCTGGAAGATTTTCAACAACAAGATCGCCACTCACGGACCCGCCGGCAACCGTGGTCTTCATGTTGTGAACCGAGAGACGTTTTTCCGGATAGCCGTAGGCATATTCGCCCTCGGTTTGGCCTGCATGCCATCCATTGAAATCGACTGCAACAGCCGACGTACGACCTTGCGTCAATAAATGGTCAGAAGAAAATTCGATAAACCCGGCGACATCGGCCTTGCCTCCAAAGGTTTCCGCCGGAAAGAAATAGCTCAGGAACGGGACCTGTACGTTGCCGGTATACTCGAGCTTACCCGAAATGTTTCGGCTCAGCACTTGGTTGATTCTGCCTTGAAGCCGTATTGCTGTGGGGCCCGACGTGATGGCAATTTTATGAGCAACCAGAGTGGCGCGGGTGTAATCCGCCTCTGCAGCAAGAGTATAGGGAATCGAGCGATGACCTTGGGATGACCGGTCGAGAATTCCGTCGTAACGAATGCGGCTTTCAAGAACTTCGCGCGCTCTGTTGTAATTCAGGACGGCTGCCACATTTTGCGTCGAAAAATTGAGATTAATTCGCCGTTCGTTCACCAGTGCCACACCGCCGATGAAATTAAAGTTATTGATGGAGATTTCTAAACCGAAAGGGTTTCGGCCGGGTTGCGATGGTGGAGATGGAATGTTGGTCCTTCCGTCCGGTCCGACAATGATGTGAAATTCCGGGCCGCTAAAGGTCAGTTCGAAGAGGTCGATCTTCTTCTCGGCCAGCATTTGCAGGTTCACACCAACATCGATACGCCTGAAGTGAGCCAACGGCACTTCCTCCGCGGGTTCGAGACCGCGCAGGGTAAGATCATCGAGCCAGAAACGCCTATGCCAGAAGCTCCACTCGAGGTTTTTGAGTGTGACAGCGGCGCCGGTTCTCCGCTCGATTTCATGCACGACATACTGATGCACGCGGTTCTTGAAAGCCGGTGAGTTCAGATACACAACAATCGCGCCCACCAGCGCTCCCACGATGAGCGTCAGGACAACAAAAAGCAGAACAATGCTGCGCCTATTTAAAAATCTCAATCTTGCTCTTTCTGCGAATCGCTTCCAGCCAGATATCGATCTCGTGGTTCAAAGCTTCCTGAAAAACGTTCTTACGAACCGAGTCCGCGATACTTTCCAGCGGCGGGATGGACGTCACGGCGCGTTCTTTGGCCGCCGGAACAAAGACGGTCTCGTAATAACGACGGATATCTTCATCTGTGGGATGAATGGATTCTCCCCAACGCTTGTCGAAATACTTTCGCATCCGAATACGCAGGCGGACTGCTTCGCGGACTCTCGCTGGCGGCAAGTCGGAACCAGGGCCGAAGTTCCGCAATTCGGTGTCGACCTCGGTATCCGTAACGTCGACGGTAATATCCGTCATATTCGTTTCGATGAGGTAATCATCGATCATCTGCCGGAGAAGCGCGGCTTCGTCCTCAATCGGCTTGTCGCCAAGTCTCATTAATATCTCACGCTGCTGATGCACATCACTCGCCGTAATAATGTGTCCGTCAACGACGGCCATAATGCGGTCGATGACCTCCGCATGAATGGCGACCGGAAACGACAAACAATACAAAAGCAGCAGCATACGTTTCATAAGCTAAAAAGGATTTCCCAGCGTGAAGAATACTTTGAAACGATCCTCCCTAAAATATAAGTATTCACCGGGCGCGAGCGTGGTTGGATCTCTCGCTCTAAGCTTTGGATTCAAATTGATTCCGATGTCTATGCGCACGGGACCGAGCGGAGTCTGGTAGCGCAGACCGAATCCAGCCGTGTGCGTAAACTCACTGAGATGAATATCCGATAATGTTGGAAATACATTACCGGTATCGTAAAAAAGCGCTGCGCCCAAACCCTTAATGGGAAAGATGCCCAGGGGGGTCCGGTATTCGAAATTACCGATCGTCATCGCGTAGCCCCCTTCGGGTACGGCATCGTCGAATGAAAAACCCCTGAGCGTTGTGGATCCACCTGCGAAGTAACGCTCCGTGGGGGGTAGGGATGTCGTACCGCCAAACGGATGATTCCAGCCGAACCGGAACGATGTCGCCAACACTCCCCGAGGGACCGGCGTATAGACACTGTACAGGTTGTACAGTGACGTGAAATTCAATTGTGAACCAAAGGCGCGGCTTGCGACCTGAAATGTCGTCGTATTAAAAGAACCCGTACTCGGATTCAACGGGTCGTTGCGGCGGTCTTGAATGTATGACGTCCCAAGACGTGCGATATGGAAAATACCTCGTTCGGCTGGCAGTTTGTTCGCAAGGATGTTGACTCGAATGTCCTCCAGATTGACGGTCTGATATCCCATCGTGAACAACAGGTTTTGCGTAGGCGAGAAACGCTTCAGCGTCTGCAACGAGAGATCGACTCGATTCGCTGTGAAAGAGGGGAGTTCTGTATGTTCGATAAACGCGGAGGCGAAACCATCGAGGTCGTGATTGAACAGCCGCGGTTCACGAAATGTCGATTGAGCAAGCCACTCCTTGACGCTGCCTCGAACTCGAAAGCTGATTGAACGATCAAGGCCCCACAAATTGTTGTGAGAGATTTCGACCGTGCCCCGCGCGCGGTACCACTCCTGATAACCGATACCGTAAGTGAGTAAAATCGGTTTTGCATCTTCGACCTGGATCAATATATCTCGTGTATGCGGTTCCATTTCCGACAATGTTACAATGTCGACCCTAGTGAACAAGCCGGTGGCATACAGACGCCGTTGACCTTCGAGAACCACTTCCGGATTGTACGGAGTATTCGGATAGAGACCGCTATTTCGATGGATGATTTTGTCCTTCGTTAAGGTATTTCCTTCCACGAAAATCCTGCCGATTTGATAAGACTCCCCTTCCGTTATCACAAATGCGACGCGCATCCCGTGATTCGATTCGTCATCCATCACGCTACGCTCGACGCGAGCATCCGCGTAACCGCGCGCGTAGTAGTACTGGGTAACGGCGGCACGCGCCCGGTCCACCACCAACGGTGTGTAGAGATCTCCTTCCTTCAGTTGCATCGTTTTGCGCAATTCGGGTTCGGAGATGGCGGAATTCCCCACGATCGCAATAGAATCGATCGGCACCTGGCGCCCTTCCTGAATTTCGATCATTATGTTGATGCCATGATCGACCTCTGCGTAATTACCTTTGACGTTCGTGCCTTCGAAACCGGCGTTGCGGTACATTGTCTCAATCGTCCGGACATCCTCATTAAGCGCTTCTGGGCTGAAGAAGCTTGGATTCAAAAGCTGTCCTTTTCGAACCCTCATGCGTGCCCGAAGGTCGTCGGTGCTGAAATGTTGATTGCCTTCGATTGCTACGGATAGGATTTCGTGTTTCACACCGGGCTCGATCGGATAGTTGATCTGAATGGCATTGTCCAGAGGCGCCGAGATCAACTCCTTCCCAACCATGGCTTCGAAGTAGCCTTCCTGTTGCATATAGCGGAGAATCTGCGCGCGGCCTTCTTCGACGAGGTCCTCATCGACCGTGCCCTCTTCGAAAACGGGCACGAGCTCCCGCAATTGCTTTTTTGAAATTTTGAATCCCGGCGTCTCGACAAGCGTGAATTGCCCCGGCTCGATCACCACATCAATGTCGACTGTATTCGTCGAGGACTGGTACATACGATTTTCTGTGACTTTCGTATTCAAAAAGCCTAGCTCCGAGAACTTGGCGCGGACATTGGCCTGACCTTTTTCAGCTCGACTCTCGGAATATTCATCGCCGCTTTTGAAGTTGAACGCATCGAGCAGTTCTTTTTGGGAGAACGTCTGCAATCCGCCCTGCACTCGCACATTGCCTACTTTTGCTTTATCTCCGGGAGTGACGCTCAGCGTCACGAACGCGAGGTGCGTGGCTTCCTCGAGTTGATATTTGGGCATGATCGTGGCCCCAAAATATCCTGCAGCTTTCAGCAAGTCGAGAGTGTCTCGGACAATCGCATCCACCGCGGAACTCGTGAATTTTTCGCCGTACGGCAAACGGAAATAGGCGGATAGTGAACGCTCCAGAAGATTTTCGGGTTCCATCCGAATCGTGCTGAAGAAAAAATTGGACTGCACCCGGAATGTAAGATCTGTGGCGCCGCCGGCTGCCGGAGTGGCGTCGACTTCGACGTAGCTGTAATGTCCGGTGTTGTAGAGGACCTGTATGGATGTACGGATGTTGTCCGTAGTAATGACGTCCCCGGGACGAATTGGTAGAAGCTCGAGGTTGGTCTGCGAGTCCGTTCCTGAAAGCGTAAGGCTGCCGACGCGAGTACCGTAGTACTGCTGTTCCGCATTGAGCCAATATGGTACCAGCAGTACCAACATGAGGATCGGCACCTTCATATAACCTACGCTGCTCCAATACCTTAGACGCGACTTGTTAAGAAGGTAGCAATCTGAGGAGAAATTTAGGCTTTAGTCACCCGGCCGGAGCGGATGCAATTAGTACAAACCCGCATGCTCTTGTGGGTTTTACCGACAATGACCCGAACGCGCTGAAGATTCGGATTCCAACGCCTCTTCGTCAGATTATGGGCGTGGCTTACCCGATGGCCGTACACCGGGCCTTTGTTACAAATTTCGCAGCGCGCCATGAAGGCAATCTCCTTATGAAATAACGGAGAAGTATACCATAGGTACTTTGGCCAGCACTTTACGTGTCAACTGTGAGCAGTGGGGTCAGTTTAACGCCGTTACAGTGTGCTAGAATGGCAGGTACTTCTCGGATGATGGAGCCTTCCTAATGAGATGTTTGTCCGTTTTGGCCCTGATTACCGCTTCGTTATTCATAGCATCGTGCGGTTCGGCCTCTAAAGCGTCTGCCGACGTGGTTGCGCGCGTGAACGGCAAAGATATAATGACTGCGCAATTGGAAAAACAGTTTCAGAATCGGTTGAACGGAGCCGAACAGCCGCCGTCGGCCGAAGAAGCGCAAGATCTTAAACTTCAAGTCCTCAATCAATTAATCAACGACCAAATTCTGCTCGAGATGGCCTCCACCGCCGGCTTGAGTGCGACGGATGCGGAAGTTGACGTCAAGTTCAATGAATTCAAAAACCAATACACTGAGGAAAAGTTTAAGGACCTGCTCAAAGAACAGAAGATGACGATCGATGATATCCGGAACGAACTCCGGAAAAGTATCACGATCGATAAGCTCGTGAACAAAGAAATCACATCGAAGATCTCAGTAACGGATGCGGAGATCAAAAATTTCTACGAGAAAAATAAAGAGAGCTTCAATCTTCCCGAGAGTTATCACATTGCGCATATCCTCGTAACTCCGGTCGCCGATCCCGATCTCCGTAACGGAAAAAGCGACGATGCGAAGAGCCCGGACGAAGCCAGGCAAAAGGCGGCGCGCTTACTGAGGGAGGTCCAGGGCGGAAGAGATTTCGCAACTGTGGCGAAGGAGTCCTCTGAAGATCCGAGCTCGGGTCCGAACGGTGGGGATCTGAATTTTCAGCCGCTGCAAGCGATTGAAAACATTGATCCAAGACTGGCGCAGGCCGTTCAAAAAATGAGAGCTGGGGAAACTTTCCCACAGGTAATCGAAACCCGCTTCGGTTTCCACATCCTGAAATTAATGGAGAAGGACGCCGGGGGACAGAAAGATCTCTCCGATCCTCGGGTCCAGGCGCAGGTGCGCCAGGTCATTTTCAATCGAAAAGACCAGACGTTGAAGAATGCCTTCTCGGAAGCCGCCCGGAATAAAGCAACTGTGATGAATTATCTCGCCGAGCGGATTCTCGCCTCGGCGGGTAAGAGCCAATAACATTTCAAATCCGGAACTGCAAATTGGACCGTGCAATCTGAGATTTCGAAATATCGGATTTGAGATTTCGCTTCGTCCAATTTCAAGATTATCTGAGCGACCGTCTCCGTCCGTCAACCTTCCACGCACTGGTTTGTTGCGCGGTCGAGTCCGACGGCCCTCGAGACTGCTCGGAGCGGAACAGCGCAACCGCCACTGCCGCAACAGCCCGCTCGTCTTCAGTTATTTTCGTTTCACGCGCTCGGCTCGCCAGCCAGCGATCGATGAAGCCGGTATCGAAATCACCTTTCAAAAAATCCGGATACTGGAGAATCTCGACAAAAAAACCAATGTTTGTCTTGATTCCTTCGACATGGTATTCGCGTAATGCCCGTTGCATCCGTCGAATGGCTTCCTCGCGCGTAGCGCCCCATGTCGCGAGCTTTGAAATAAGCGGATCGTACTCGATCGGCACGCTCCAGCCTTCATAAACTCCGCTGTCATCACGGACTCCTGGTCCCGATGGTGTCTGCAACATGACGATTTCACCGGGAGATGGAAAGAAATTGTTGTCCGGATCCTCCGCATAAATCCGGCATTCGATAGCCGCCCCCCGCATGGCCACATCATCTTGGACGATCGGCAGTTTCTCACCGGCAGCCAGACGAATCTGAAGTTTGACCAGGTCTAAACCTGTTACCAATTCCGTTACGGGGTGTTCGACTTGAAGCCTGGTGTTCATTTCCAGAAAGTAAAACCGGCGCTCCGGATCCACGAGGAATTCGACGGTCCCAGCATTGTGGTAGTTGGCCGCTTTTGCAACCTTGAGCGCGGCCTCGCCCATGCGACGCCGAAGATCAGGATTCATAATTGGTGAGGGGCATTCTTCGATCACCTTCTGATGCCTGCGCTGAATCGTGCATTCACGTTCGCCGCAATAAATGGCGTTTCCGTACCGATCCGCAATGACCTGGATTTCGACATGCCGCGGCCTGTCCACGAATTTCTCGATATAGATAGAATCGTCGCCAAATGCGGCTAACGCTTCGGACCGTGTATTCCTCAAGGCGCTTTCCAATTCCAGTTCGTCACGGACCAGGCGAAGACCCTTTCCGCCGCCACCGCCCGAAGCCTTGATCATGATCGGATATCCCACCGCCGCGGCAATCGACCGCGCTCCTGCATCCGATTTGACGGGATCAAGTGTGCCCGGAACCGATTCCACACCGTATTTTGCGACTGCGCGGCGCGACTCTATTTTGGATCCCATCAATGCGATCGAAGCCGGCGAAGGACCGATGAACGTGATCTCCGCCTCTTCGCAAGCCTGAGCGAACGCAGCATTCTCGGCGAGAAATCCATAGCCGGGATGGATGGCGTCGGCATTTGCCCGCTTGGCGGCATCGATCATCTTGCCTATGACAAGATAACTTTCACGGGAAGGTGCGGGGCCAATCGCGTACGCCTCATCGGCCAGACGCGCATGCAACCCGCCCCGATCTGCTTCGGAATACACGGCAACAGTGGCGATACCCATCTCTCTACACGCGCGAATCACACGAACTGCAATCTCACCGCGATTCGCTATGAGAATCTTTTTAAACATCCACCGCCTCTTCCGTCCTTACTCCATAGGGAATGGATACGATGAATAAAAACAACAATAAGACCTCGGAATCCCCAAAGTTGTACTCAAATAGACCCGCAACCATGAAGCCCGTCAGGGCGGCCAACGCCGAGAGGACGATCCATCGTTTGCTTTCGCCTGTTGTCCTTAGCATCGCGACTAAACTGGCATAAAGTTCAAAAATAAACCAAAAGAAGGCAGCCAGGCACAACAAGCCCCGCTCGGCCCCGATTTGAAGGATATTATTCTCCAGGTGCCCGTAATAGAAATTGGCCTCTGCAAGGTCCGGGCCGCTGTAGTAGCGAGGAAACTCGGAATGGATCCGCTCAGGACCGACACCGAAGAACGGATGATCCCGAATCATCTGTAAGCCCCCGAACAACAGGGCGACACGGCCGGCGTCGGGAGCGAATTCCTGTTCCTGAAAACTCATCATTACACGGTGCTGGATGAGTCCGGACGCGCTGACCGCCACAAGACCCACCGGCAGTGCCGCCCCGATCAAAGTCCTTCGCGGAAGATTCATTGCTGCAGCGAGCAGACCGGCAATCGCCCCGAGCCACACACTGCGGGTGAAGCTGAGAACCAGCGCCGATCCCGTTAATGCGGCGGGTACAACCCAGCCTCGGCTCAAAATCATTAAGGCAGGAATCGCCGCACACCACACGAGCAGTTGTTCGGCGCTAAATGTGATCCAATGACCCATAAATCCGGTCATGCGTGTCAAGACCGTCGGGTCGTCCGCGAGGTCGTGAGTGGTACGAAATCTGATGTAAGCGTTCGTGAACTGAACCAGCGCCAGGATCGATGCTCCTGCGCTCATTGCAAGCAAAACCCTGTATGAGAGCCGAGCGCGGGATGTCGTGCTGACGAAATTAGCGGCAAGGAATGCCATGACGAATAAAACAAATTTCCGTACTGATGCCATCCCGAGCTCCGGCTGGGGTGACATGGCCAGTGAGATCACGGTCGTAGCCATGAACGCGCAGAGCGGCAGAGTGTAGCTCGGCCAGATGATTCGTCCGGGACGGAATAGGAGCCAACCGAGAAAGGCAAGCGCAAGTAGCGTTTCCGCTGCAGCAATCGAGACCAGCGCCGAGGCGGCCGACGCGAGTGTAAGCGCAAAGAGCCAGAAGTCGCGTGATCCGCGCATAATTGCGGATTCTATTCGATATTGTGGTTTGTTTGAGATATAAAACCAGGTCCTGTGTTTGTTTTTCATTTGCAAAATCTGCACTTCGGTTACACGTCGATCCCCGTGCTCAGCGACGTTTCATTCGATATTGGGCCCGGCGAGTTCGTTGTACTGCTCGGCCCAAATGGGGCCGGTAAATCGACATTGCTGAAGATCCTTGCGGGCCTCATCCATCAATACACTGGATCAGCCGAGTTGTGCGGCCAGCCCCTGGCTCGCCTGAGACCGATTGACATCGCAAAGCGTATCGCTTTTGTACCTCAGGAAACGCATATGGTGTTTCCGTTTACCGTACAAGAAATCGTCATGATGGGGCGCCTCCCACACCGAGCCTTCGGCGCTCTGCTTGACAGCCGGATGGACACAGAACGGATCCTAGAGGCCATGGCATTGACGGATACTGTGATGCTGTCGGGAAAACGATTCAATGAGATCAGCGGGGGCGAGCGCCAGCGCGTTGTGCTCGCCGGCGCGCTCGCGCAGGATCCCGACATTTTGCTTCTCGACGAGCCAACGGTTTACCTCGATCTAAAACATCAAATCCAGTTTTACGATATTCTCGAGCGCCTCAATGCCGAGCGGGGGTTGACGATCATCAGCGTTACGCATGACGTCAATCTGGCGGCGAGATACGCACGCCGGGTAATCGCGATTCGTGCCGGAAGTCTCGTGGTGGATGGACCTCCGGATGAGGTCCTCACGTCTCAGCTTTTTTATGACATCTTCGAAATCACCGCGGCTGTTTTCAAGCGGCCTGACGGCCGCGGCAATTACGTCATTCCGATCGGGTGAAGGTGGGCTTTCAGCCAGGCGCTTCCTGATGATCGTTGGCCCTTGCGCTGTATTCTCGTTGTTGGTCGTGGTTGTCGCCCCCTGGATCGGTTCGACGGGCGTGAGCTGGCGTCATGTGCTGGCGGGAATCAGTCCAGACCGTGAGATTTTTGTGGTGGCGCGCCTGCCTCGAACTCTGTTCGCCGCTGTCGTCGGCGGCGCATTGGCAATGGCGGGTGTCTTGTTTCAGGCCCTCTTACGGAATTCCTTGGCCGATCCATTTACCCTGGGCGTATCGGCAGGCAGTTCGTTCGGCGCGGTCGTGGCGATTTGGTTCGGATTGGAAACGGCGATTTGGGGGATTCCCTGGATTTCTGTCGCAGCATTCACGGGAGCGTTTGTCACCATACTTCTTGTGTTTTTCATTGCGCGAACCGGCAACGCATTACCGGCATTCACGTTGCTTCTGGCAGGCATTACGCTGAATTTTGTATTCGGCGCCCTGATCATGTTCATTCACTACGCGGCGAATTTCAGTCAGGGTTATCTTATGACGCGGTGGACCATGGGAGCAGTGGATACCGCCGACATGCAGACCGTTGCTCGATCGGCACCGTTCGTTATCGCTTGTTTCGCCGGCCTGCTTTGGCTCAGTCCGCATCTCAATCCGCTTAGCGCTGGAGAAGAGTGGGCTGCTTCTCGCGGGGTCCATGTGCGCCGCGTTAAGCACCTTACATATTTCATGGGCTCGATCCTCACGGGCGCGGTGACCGCCTTCAGCGGCCCCATCGGGTTCGTCGGCCTTATTGTTCCACATACGGTTCGCCTTGTTGCGGGTCCCGATCACCGCACGCTGATCCCCGCGTCTTTTTTCCTCGGTTCCGCTTTTCTCGTGATCTGCGACACCCTCGCGCGCACGCTCTTCGCTCCCGCTGAAATCCCTGTCGGAGTGATCACGGCTCTCGTTGGCGGGCCATTTTTTATCCTGCTGCTCAAGCGAAAACGCGGCGAATTGTGGTGACATCGGCATTCGCCTATAATGAATAGGTTGCGCCTCGGCGGCGCGACTCTATCGACCACGGAGAGGTGCTGGAGTGGCCGAACAGGGCTGCCTGCTAAGCAGTTGCACGGGCAAAACCCGTGCCGGGGGTTCGAATCCCCCCCTCTCCGCTCTTCCTTTTTGTGTTCTCTATCGATTACCGGAAAATCGAAGAGAGCGTCCCACGATTCAAATGGACACACGCCTGTGCAAATCTAGCCGTGGACCATACTTTTTTTCATGCGGGCCGCCACTGAACAGTTTTCAAGACCATGTTGCAGCATTTTGGCAACGTTGGGAGCTTCGCAAAACGCTGGAAGGTCCCAACACCAGAGATATCGTTCCGAAGCCGCCTGTCCAGTTGGCGTTGCAAAACTAACCAGTACGGGGA
>Ga0209058_1003039_pt1 | contig 13644 bp, 13 predicted proteins | sample GraSoiAngelo_147_FD_185904 | JGI IMG/M metagenome (GOLD analysis project Ga0209058, IMG submission 185904) | Grasslands soil microbial communities from the Angelo Coastal Reserve, California, USA - 14_1009_05_40cm (SPAdes) (version 2) | ecosystem: Environmental > Terrestrial > Soil > Grasslands ... | reverse complement strand
CAAGCCCGGCCTCTTCCGGCGCCTCGTCGCGAACGCCGTCGAGAGCATCGCGAGCTCCGGTCAGCGCACGTACTCGCACGACGTCGTCATCCACGGGCTGCGGGTGCGTGCGATCACGAACAGCGAGCACCTCATCGGCTACTGGAAGGACAACTGGTATGGCGTCGACGAGTGGCTGCGCATCACCGGGAAGCGTGCGGCCGAGACGCCGGACGTCCTCGTCATCGCGCTCGGCCGCGTGCCGACCGAGGCCGAGGCCGCGTACTACTCGCGGCAGAACGACACGGTCATCTTCTTCAACACGAGCTACTACGGCCAGCTCAAGAGCTGGGTCCTGGGCGCGGTCGGCCGCAAGCTCGCCGTGGAATACGGGGTCCACTCGATCCACGGCGCCGTCGTGACAAAGGACGGCAAGGGCATCCTGTACATCGCGCCGACGGGGACCGGCAAGTCCACGTCGACGTACGGCGTCATGGAGTTCCCGAACACGCGCTTCCACTCCGACGACTGGGTCTACGTGCGGTACGCGTACAGGACGAAGGACGGCAAGACGGTCTCGCCCCTGCGCATCCTCGACGGCGGCGAGGAGGTCGCGAAGGGCTACCAGACCTACCGCTGGCTCGAAGAGCACCGCTCGAGCGACGCGACGGTCGTGGGCCGCGGCCTCGACGACCGGGAGGTCACCGCGAGCGCAAAGGACCTCGACGTCGACCACCCCGAGGCCTACGCGTACACGAGCGAGAAGGTCTTCTACCTCCGCTCGAACCTCGTCGAGAATTTCCCGCAGGCCGCCTTCGACATGATCCGCTCGCGGCTCGAGAACGCTCCCGACGTCACGCCCGAGTTCATGGCCGAGCACAAGGCAACGATCGACGCGATCCAGGCCAAGCTCCAGGGCAAGCCGCCATTCGATCGGATGGACGAGGCCACGCTCCGCACGACCATCGCGCGCTTCTTCGCCTTCGACAACACGCGGGCCATGCTCGATATCACGACGGTGTTCCCGAAGGAGCGCGTCTTCACGAACCCAATGGAGCCGGCACGGATCAACGCCGTGCTCCTCATCAAGCGCAACTTCGACGAGGACGTCGTCGTCGAACGTCTCCCCATCGACAAGTTCATGGCCCGTCTCCTCATCGGCCTCACGCCGGCCGGGACGAAGGAGATCGTCTACAACAGCTACCGCGCCGTGGACGACAAGAGCGAGCGCGCCTGGATCGACACGATCGAGGCGAAGGGCGTGGACCGCATGTGGTCCGAATACGAGAAGGCGAAGGACAAGCCCGAGACGCTCCACGAAGAGATGGAGATGTTCCGGATGCTCTACAGCTCCGCCGCGGCCTACGACCTGAACACGACGCTCCAGAAGGACAAGGCCATCACGTCGAAGATGGAAGCCGTCAGCAAGACGATGCGGATCATCGTGAAAGCGCTCGAGAACACGAAGAGCGACTTCCGCTACGACATCGGGAGCTACCGCAAGCTCGTCGAGTAGTGGGTTCCCCCGCTGAGGTGCGCCGATAGGTCCGTTCGATCGCTTCAACGACCGGGCAAAGCGCGTCCTGGCGCTCGCGCAGGACGAGGCGATCCGCTTCAACCACAACTACATCGGGACCGAGCACCTGCTCCTCGGGCTGGTGCGTGAGGGCGAAGGGGTCGCCGCCCGCGCGCTGGACTCGCTCGGGATCGAGCTGAGCAAGGTGCGCACCGCGGTGGAGTTCACCATCGGTCGCGGCAAGGCGACGACCTCGCCGAGCGAGATCACGCTCTCGCCGCGCACGAAGAAGGTCATCGAGCTGGCGATCGACGAGGCGCGCAAGCTCGGCCACAGCCACGTCGGCACCGAGCATCTGCTGCTCGGTCTCGTCCGCGAAGGCGAGGGCATCGCCTCGGGCGTCCTCGAATCTCTCGGCGTCTCGCTCGAGAAGATCCGCCACCAGGTGATCGCCACGCTCGGGCAGCATCCGCCGGAGAGGGCGGCCGCCGGGGCGCACGCCGGAGGGCCCTTCACCACGTTCGGGGCCGGCGGACCGATCGACCGTCTCGACGGCGACGCGAACCGAGCGCTGGCGCGCGCCTTCTGGGAGGCCGGGCGGGCCAACCAGGACGAGATCCGCACCGAGCATCTCCTCCTCGCCCTCGTTCGCAGCGACTCCGCGTGGCTGAGGCGCGCATGGACGGACCTCGCGATCGACCTCGAGGCCCTCGCCACCAAGCTCGCGGCCGCCGCGCCCCCGCGGGAGGGCCCGCCGCCGGCGAGCCTGAGCCTGGGGACCGAGCTCGGCGCGCTCATCGGACGCGCCCTCACGCGCGCGGCGGAGCGGAACAGCGCGCTCGCGCGACCCGAGCACCTCCTGCTCGCGATCGTCGACGAGCCGGAGAGCGCCGCCGCGAAGCTGCTCGCCTCGCTCGGCGCGACCCGCGAGCGCGTGCGCGAGATCGTCGACAGGAAGGCGCGATGACGGTGGGCCCGTTCGCCGGCTGGAGCGACCGCGCCAAGCGCGTGCTCGCGCTCGCGCAGGAGGAAGCGGTCCGCCTGCGTCACAACTACATCGGGACCGAGCACGTCATGCTCGGCCTGCTGCGCAGCGACGCGCCCGCCGTTCGCCAGTCGCTCGTCCCGTTCGGCCTCTCGATCGAGAGCGCCCGCGAGAAGATCGCCGCGATCACGCCCCCCGGGAGCGAGCCCGCGACGGGCGAGCAGGCGCTCACGCCGCGCACGAAGACGATCGTCGAGCTCGCGCGCACCGAGGCGCCCCCGGGCGACTCGGTCGAGCCCGAGCACATCCTCCTCGCGCTCCTCGACGAGGGCGGGGGGATCGGCGCGCAGGTCCTCTCATCCCTCGGCGCGACCGCCGACCGGATCCGGAAGCAGCTCAAGAAGCGCTGACCGCAGGCCGACCGCTCGCTTGACAGCCGGTCTAGCGTGCGCCTGTGGCGCCGGTCGCCGGTGGGCGAGCGCCGGTCTGAGAGGGGAACACCGATGCGGTCGATCCTTGCGCTGGCGTGCTCGCTCGCGTGCGCGCTCCTGTTCATACCGCTCGGCCTGACCGCGACGCCGCATCCGGCGGCCGCGGCGGGTCCGCTCACGAACACGGTCTACCTGCCGAACATCACGAAGATGCTCGGCGGCGGCGATGGCTGGCAGACGCCGTTCATCGTGCAGAACGTCGGCTCCGTCGCGACCGACCTCACCATGGACTTCTTCTCGTTCGCCGACGGCAGCCTCGTGAAGACGCGAAGCGTCACGGGGCTCGCTCCGGGCACGTCGGTCTTCCACGACCCGAACAGCGACCCCGGGCTCGGGACCACGGGCCAGTTCTCGGTCGTCGTGAAGTCCTTCGGAGCGCCCGTGGTGTCGGTCGTGAACGAGCACCAGAACGTGACGAACTCGGCACGGCAGGAGGCGCTCTCCTACCTCGGCCTCACCTCGGGCTCGACGCGCGTGTTCCTGCCCTACGCGGCGAAGAACGCCGCCGGGTGGCTCACCACCTTCATCATCCAGAACCTTGGCGGCGCGCCGACGAACGTGACCGCGCAGTTCAAGAGCCTCGACGGTACGCAGACGGTGTCGGTGCCTCGCACGATCGCTCCCGGCCGCTCGCAATTCATCGATCCGACGGTCGAGCCGAGCCTCATGGCGGGCCTCGAGTACTCCGTGAACCTCACCGCGGATCAGCCGATCGGCGTCGTCGCGAACGCGCACAACGACGCGCCGGGCACGCCCGCGCCGAAGGGGTTCAGCTACAACGGGATCCCGGCGCCGAGCTGGGCGACGTCGTTCATGCCCTATGTGCAGAAGAACGTGAACGGCGCGACGACGCGCCTGATCATCCAGAACGCCGGCACGACCACGCGCTCTCCCACGGTCCGCTTCCGTCTGGCGGCGCAGTTCGCGACCCCCATCATCGTCAACGGTCCCGATCTCGCCCCCGGCGCCTCGTGGTCGTACGACCCGGCGTCGAACGGCGCGATCGCGGACGGCGAGTACGGCGTCACGTTCGCCGGCGGTCCGTGGGCCGCCGTCGCGGCGTCGCTCGGCCCGACGACGGCGGCGGGCTCGAGCAGCACCGCGCTCCAGGTGACGACGCTCTACTTCCCGAACGTGACGCGCACGCTCGGCGGGGCGAACGGCTGGACCACGCCGCTCGCGATCCAGACGACCGGAGCCGACAGCGCGACCCTCAAGTGGTACCGCTTCTCCGACGGAGCGCTCGTCTTCTCGCAGGTGCTGATCTTCAACGACTTCGGTCAGACCTTCCGGATCGACCCGCGCCAGATCCCGGATCTCACCGACAACACGCAGTACGCCGTGGTCGCGACGTCCGGGTCGGGCGGCATGGCGGGACTCGTGACCGAGCTCAACTTCTCCGGCGGCGACGGCGCGATGAACTACGAGGGCGTGCCACCGCCGCCGGGCGTCTTCGGGGTGCCCTCGTGCGGACCATCGCAGGCGCCGCTCGGGACGACGTTCCAGTGCGTCTTCTACGGGTTCCCGCCCGGCGGGACGATCGCGAGCATCTCGGTCATGCGCCCTGGCGGGTCGAGCACGCTCGACACCACGCTCTTCCGGATCGGCGCCGACGGCACGCTCGTCGTCCCGTACGCCACGTTCTTCGCCTCGCAGGTCGGACTGCTCACGATGACCGCGACGGTGGGGACGCAGGCGCAGACGATCCAGTTCACGGTCACGCCGCAGTCCTTCCCGATCACGATCACCGAATCGAAGTGGGGCTCGCTCGCGGCGAACACCCGTCCCGGGATCGCCTGCTCCGCCGCGGTCGTCCTGCCGAACGGGCAGCTCCTCAGCGACAACGCCGGCCTCAGCCCGCGCGTCACCAACGCGCAGGGCAACGTGCAGTGGATCTACACGAAGCAGGCGAACACGACCGGGACCGGGACCCACGTCGTCGAGTGCACGTCCGGCGCGGAGTCGCCTGCGGCGAGCGCGAGCTTCACCGCGCCCTGAGCCAGCACGCCCTCGGTGGCGGGCCGCGCGGGCGGCCCGCCACCGTGAGGGGCGTAGCCTGAAGCGGTTCGCTGAGGAGGGACCGCATGGCCACGATGTTCCACGAGGGGAGCGCTCCGCCGGCGAAGGATCCCGCGCGGGAGGCCTAGCGCCGCCATGCTGAGCGGGCCGGATCCGACGGACGAAACGCTCGCCGAGCGCGTCGCGCGGGGCGACGTCGCCGCGTTCGCGACGCTGTACGACCGGTACGCGCGGCGCGTGTACGCGTGGGCGGCTCATCTGGTGGGCAGCGCGGAGGCCGAGGACGTCGTGCAGGAGACCTACCTCCGGCTCTGGGACAAAGCGCACCAGTTCGACGTACGACGTGGCCGCTTCGCCTCCTGGTTCATGGCGATCGCGCGCCATGTCGTCATGGGACAGCTGCGGCGGCGCACGACACAGCAGCTCCTCATCGCCGCCGACGAGATCGAGCGCGTTCTCGCGGACGCCGCCGAACCCGGCGGGGACCTCGCGGAAGAGGTGTGGTTGCGCGAGCGCGCGAGCGCGCTCCTCCTCGCCCTCGCGACTCTGCCGGAGGAGCAGCGCCGCGTCCTCGTCCTCGCGTACTTCGCCGGATTGACGCAAAGCGCGATCGCGGCGTACACGGGCGCGCCGCTCGGCACGGTGAAGAAGCGGACACGCCTGGCGTTGCAGAAGCTGCGCGATCGCCTCCAGGGCGCGCTGGGATCCACCTGGCCGGAGACGGGCTAGTGAGCGAAGAGGACATGAAGGACTTCGAGGCCTTCGGCGATGTCGCGGACGAGCTGCCGGGGGCGCTCGCGCTCGCCTCGCCGCACCGCCTGCCCTCCCACCTGCGCGCTCGCGTGCTGCGAGCGGTCGAGTCGCGCGCGGGCCGGTCCCGCCGGCTCATGTTCGATCGCGCGTGGCTGCGGCCGCTCGGCGTGGCCGCGGCGCTCGTGCTCGCGGTGGCGCTCGTGACCTGGAACCTCGAGCTCCAGCAGGGCCTCGCCCAGGAGCGCTCGCTGCTGCAGCAGCTGCGCGACAGCGCGGGCCAGCAGTCGGTGATCTTCGAGGTCGTCGATTCCTCGGGGTCGCAGAAGGTCTCGCTCAAAGCGGTCGGTCCGCAGCGGCCGGGTGAGGAGCCGCCGTACGGCAAGGTCTACGCGAATCCGCAACAGACGCAGATCGTCGCGATGGGCGGCCGCCTCCCGGCGCCGGACGCGAACGAGGAATACCGGCTCTACGTGACCGACCGCTTCGGCACGACCGCGAACGTCGGCGTCCTCCATGTCGACACGAGCGGCTTCGGCTACCTCGTCTTCGATACCGCCACCCGCGGCGCCGGCGCGCCCTATCAGGCGGCGCGCCTTTACCTGCAGCCCCGCGGCAGCAACGGCCTCGACGGGACGCTGGTCTTGCTCTTCGAATCGCGCTAGCGCCCTCGAGGGATCCGCACCGGCCCGTCGCGCCTAGTACTGGGCAAAAGGCGCGCGTCAGGCGCTTGGAGGTCGAGATGTTCCGGGTGCTCGTGGTCCCATCGGCGGTGACCCTGCTCCTCGTGACGAGCTGCGCTCCGGTCGCCGCGCCGCCGGCGAGCCCCGCCGCCCTCGCCGCGAACGCGACACAGCCCTGCGCCGCCGGCGGCGCCGCGACGAGCCCGCTGCAGACGGCGGCCCCGCGAACCACTGCACCGACCCCCGCCGCGACGGCGGCGGCACCGACCACGCCCGCGCCCACGGCCGCGGCGCCGACCCCGACGCTCCGCCCGGCGCCGCAGACCGATCGCATCGGCTTCCCCGACGACTACCAGACGAAGTTCAAGTTCGGCTACGCCTATGACCGGCGCGACGCGAAGAGCGTGAGCTACATCTGCCTGAACGACGTCGCCGCGCAGGTGAAGCAGGGCCAGCCGTTCCCGTTCGGGAGCGTGATCGTGTTCGAGTCCTGGCGGCCGAAGGAGGACGCGCAAGGGAGCCTGGTGTACGACGCGAACGGCCACATGATCCGCGAGTCGCTGAACGCGATCTTCGTCATGCGGAAGGAGCAGGGGTTCGGCGAGGCCTACGCGAACCTCCGCACCGGTGAATGGGAATACGTCGCCTACCGCCCGGACAAGAGCTTTCAGACCGCGCCCGCGGCGACGGCGAGCTGCGCCGCGTGCCACTCCGCGTCGAACAAGGGCCGCGACTGGACGATGCGCGCCTGGGATCTTCCGTTCACGGCCGCGCAGTGGGCGCAGGCGCCGCTTCCAGGAGCGAACGAGGTGAGCCTCAACCGCATGGCCTTCTTCCCCAACGCGCTCACGGTGAGGACCGGCACGACCGTGAAGTGGACGAACAGCGCCGTCGACAAGCTCGACCACACGGTGAACGCCAACGACAACTCGTTCTCCTCGGGCACGCTCAAGCCCGGTGAGAGCTACTCCACGACTTTCACCAAGCCCGGGACCTACATGTACTTCTGCTCGCTGCATCCCGAGCAGATGCGCGCCCGGATCGAGGTGAAGGACTAGCGCCGCTCTGTCCGCCGTCCGAACCCGATCGGCCTAGCCTTTTTCGCGGGCGGCTCCATCAGCGCGCGGATCGCGTCGAAAACGACCTTGAAGCTCTCGTCGTAGCGGGCCTCGAGCTCGTCGATCCTGCGTGCAAGTTCCGCGTGTTCGCCGTGAACTCGTCGCAGCGTGACGAACGCCCGCATGATCTCGACATTTACGGCGACCGCCGTGGGGCTGTTCAGCACACCAGAGAGCATGGCGACACCCTGCTCGGTAAAGGCTCGCGGTGCGTAGCGCGTCCCTCCCCATCTTGAGGTCGCAAATTGCGACCTCAAGTTTGCGACCTCTTCCGGTGTCAAGCGGAAGGCAAAGTCAGGCGGAAACCGGGCGGGATTACGCCGGACCGCCTCATTGAGTCGTTTCGTCGTAACGCCATAGAGAGCCGCAAGATCAAAGTCGAGCAACACGCGAAGACCACGCACCTCGCGAATCTGGTCGACCACGTCCATTGGCGCTGGTACGAAGTGCGCACGGACGATCAATCGGATACGCCTTGGTGAGGCGCAGCGCGAAAACTTGAGGTCACAAATTGTGACTTCAAGTTTGTGGGCGAGTCAGGATCCCTACTTGTAGATCTGCGCGATAAATCCGCTCGACTCGAGCTCCTGCACGAAGCTGCGGTCGATCATCTGCTGCGGCTTCAGGTCCTTCGCCTTCGCATTCGTGGCGGCGACCTGGTCGATGACCCGTTGCAGCCCCGGCTCGGTGGGATAGGGCACCTGCGGCCAGATCTTCGCGTAGGCGTCGTAGCCGGCGTCGATGACCTGCTGATCCTCGATCTTGAGGTACTTCTTGATGACGTCTTTCACGAAAGGCGGATCCTTCGGCCACCGCGCCATCGCCTCGACGCTCGCCTTGAGCGCGCCGACCGCGGCGGGACGGTTCTCGCCGAGCCACTTCCGCATCGCGACCAGGCCCACCTGCTGCTCGGGTTCGTCGTAGACGCTCGTGTCGAGGATCTCCTTGGCCCCGGCCTGCGTCGCGGCCAGCGCGTTGTTCGGCGGGGAGACGGCGATGACCTGCGCATTGCCGGTCTTGAGGAAGGTGATCTGCCCGGGGACGTCGTTCGCGCTGACGAACTTCAGCTCGTCGCTCTTCCAGCCCTGTCGCGCGGCGATGGTCTGCCAGGCGAAGTAATCGGCGTTCCCGATCCGGGTGACCGCGATCGTCTTCCCACGGACCTGGTCGATCGAGGTGATGCCCGGACCGGCCATGACCTTCCAGACGGCCTTGTTGAGGAAGCCGGCGATCATGACGAGGTCCTGTCCGCCGGCCTGCGCGCTCACGACCGCGGACCCGGCCACGGTCGTGATCCCGATGTCCCCGTTGATGAGCGCGGGCACCGCGGTGCTCGAGCCGTTGATGTAGCTGAGGTCGAGATCGATGCCGTACTTCTTGAAGTAGCCTGCTTCGACAGCGATCGGCCAGATCATCTGATTCGCGGTCATCGCGACCCACGCGCCCTTGACGGCGATCGGCTTCGGCGTCGCGGTGGGCACGGCGGCGCTCCCCGACGGCGCGGCCGACGGCGTCGCCGATGGGCCCGCGCACGCGGAGATGACGGCGAGGCCGCCGAATGCAGCGGTCGAGCGGAGGAACGTGCGGCGCGAGATGCGCTCCATGGCTATCCCCCCAGGCGTCGCGATGCTAGCTCGCTCACCATCGCAATACGCGGCGGACCGCGTCGGCGATCTCTCGCCTGCCGACGAGGTACGCGTCCTCGAGGACGGGGCTCGCCGGGACCGGCGTGAAGGGCGCTCCGACGCGGACGATCGGCGCCGCGAGCCGGTCGATCGCTTCCTCGGCGACCATTGCCGCCACCTCCGCGCCGAACCCGCCGATCGTCGCCGCCTCGTGCGCGACCACGAGCCGTGTCGTGCGGCTGACCGAACGCAGGATGGTCTCGCGGTCGAGGGGGTTGATCGTGCGAGGGTCGATCACCTCGACGGACACGCCCTCGGCGGCGAGCTCGTCCGCCGCGGCGAGCGCCTCACCGACGAGTCGCGAGGTCGCGACGACCGTGACGTCACGTCCGTCGCGCCGCGTCACGGCCGCGCCGATCGGCACGAGCGCGCCGTCGGCGACTTCGCCCTTCTCGTAGTAGAGCGCTTTGTTCTCGACGACGACCACCGGATCGTCCGCGCGGATCGCCGCGCGGAGCAGTCCCGCCGCGTCCGCCGGCGTCGCGGGCATGACGACCGCGAGGCCGGGCACGTGCGCGAGCCAGGCCTCGAGGCTCTGCGAGTGCTGCGCCCCCGAGCGCACGCCCGCGCCGCCCTGCGTGCGCAGGACGAGGGGCACGCGCAGCTGCCCGCCCGACATGTAGCGCGCCTTCGCCGCGTGGTTGACCAGCTGGTCGAGCGCGAGCGTGATGAAGTCGATGAACATGATCTCGACGACCGGGCGCCAGCCGGAGAGCGCCGCGCCGACGGCGACGCCCGTCACCGCCGCCTCGCTGATCGGCGTGTCGATCACCCGCCGGTCGCCGAACTCCGCCACGAGGTCGCGCGTCGCGCCGTAGGGTCCACCCTCAGCGACGTCCTCGCCGATGACGACGACGCCCCCGTCGCGGCGCATCTCGCCGGCGAGCGCCTGGTTCAGCGCGCGGATGTACGAAAGCTCAGCCGTTCACGTTCCGCAGGGGGTCACGCACGTCCGTCGTCAGCTCGCGCGGATCCGGGAAGGGGCTCTGCCGCGCGAAGACGGTCGCGCGCTCGACCATCGCTCGCGCCTCACGTTCCGCCGCGACCGCCTCGTCCGCGCTCACGCGGGGAGCGAAGCGGAGGAGCGGGTCCTTCTCGCGCCACTCCGCGAGCTCGGTCGCCTCGCGGTACTTCGCGGGATCACCTTCGTAGTGGCCGCGGAGCCGGTACGTGAGGCACTCGAGCAGTGCGGGGCCGTTCCCGGCGCGGCACACCGCGACGAGCTCGCGCGCGCCGTCGAGCACCGCGAGGACGTCGTTCCCGTCGACCACGCGCGCCGCGATCCGGTACGGCGCCGCCAACCCAACGACGTGTGCGACCTTCGTGTGCGCCGACCGTGGGGTGAACTCGGCGTAGCCGTTGTTCTCGCACACGAGGAGCACCGGCAGCGACCAGAGCGAGGCGAGGTTCAGCGATTCGTGGAAGTGGCCGGTCTGCGCGGCGCCGTCACCGAAGAACACGACCGCGACGTCACCGCGTCCGGCGTCGCGCGCGACGAGCGCGGAGCCGAGCGCGAGCGGGATCGTGCCACCGACCACGCCGCTCGCGCCGAGCAGCCCGTGCTCGCGGTCGACGAGATGCATCGAGCCGCCCTTGCCGCCGCAGAGCCCGTCGCGGCGGCCCATCACCTCGGCGAGCACGCGTCCGGGATCGGAGCCACGCGCGAGGAAGTGGCCGTGCGCGCGGTGGCTCGAGTAGACGACATCGCTCGCGCGAAGGGCGTCCATCACTCCGACCGCGACCGCCTCCTGGCCGATCGAAAGATGGACGAGCCCCGAGACCTCGCCCGTGCCGACGAGCTCGGAGACGCGCTCCTCGAAGGCGCGGAGCAGCCACATGCGCCCGAGGAGCGTGCTACCGATCGGTCGGGGGCCGGGGGGCAGCGCCCCCCGACGGCTTCCACTCGGGCGCGTTCTCGAGCTGCTCGACATCGTCGTAGCCGAGGAACTTGAAGGCCCGGTTCTGCGCGGAGATGAAGCGCGCCGGCGCCGTCGCCGAGGCGTTGAAATGCTGGTGCACCGTGTTCGGCGGGATCCAGACGAGGTCGCCCGCCTCCCACTCCCACTTCGACGGCTTCTCGGCGACCTTCCACTCGTACGTCGTCCCGAGCGCGACGTCGACGTCCCAGTGCAGGTCGTAGCCCTGACCCTCGAGGACATAGAGCGCCTCGTCGGCCATGTGCCGGTGCTTGCCGGAGCGGCTCCCGGGCGCGAGCTCCTGCATGTACGCGTCGATCGAGTTCACGCGGACATTCATGTCCCCGTTCACCATGTGCTTGAGGCTTCCCTGCGGCGAGTCCTCCCAGGGCATGTCCTCCGGCGTCACGACCTTCTTCCGCTTGCGCTCGCGCTCGCGGTCGCCCAGGCGCGGCCGCGCGAGCTTCGCGTAGTGGTCGGCGCGCGCGCTGCCGCGCCGCCAGGCCTTCGCCTCCTCGAACGTCACTTCGCTAGTCCGCCGGCTCGTAGCCGGTCGCGCGCTTCGAGGCCCGGCTGAGGTAACCCTGCTGGATGAGGCCGAGGAACATCCAGAGCGGCTTCGCCTTGATGACGAGGACGCGGCTCGGCCGTTCGGGGTCGTCGTTGAAGTGCTGATGCACGGAATCGTTGTGGACCATCACGACGTCGCCAGCCCGCCAGTCGTACCGCTCGCCGTCGTGCACCTCGTGCCCGTGACCTTCGAGGACGTAGAAGAGCGCCTCGTTCTGATGCCCGTGGTTGTGCGAGATCCCGCCCGGCGCCTCGGACTCGATGTGGATCTCGAGCGTCTGCGTTCGGAAGGGCTCCATGGACGGACGGAGCACGTCCTTGTTCCAGTGTCCGGGCCCGCCCTCCCACGGGAGGTCCTTCGCCTTGATGACGCGCGGCAGGGCGAGCCGCCGACGGCGCTCCTCGTCGAGGTCGTACGCGTCGCTCGACATGCCGCGCAGGAACGTGCGTTCGGACACGACTAGGCCGGGGGTCGGGGGGCAGAGCCCCCCGACGAGCCGAAGCTGATGAGGTCCGAGCGCGAGAGCGTCGCCGCCTTCGGCTGGAGCGGGACGTTCTGCTGGTTCGGAAAGCCGGGCTGACCGAGCACCTGGTAGCGGGCGAGGTACGTGGCGAAAGGATCGCGCGAGCTGATGCCGTCCTCGGCCACGACCACGGTCAGACCCCGCGCGTTCGCGGCGAAGGCGGTGTAGAGGACCGCGCCGTTCGCTGCGGTGCCCACGACGATCGCGTGGGTCATCCCCTGCACGTGCCTGTCGAGGTCGGTGTTGAAGAATTTGTCCGCGCTCGAGCGGACGACGGGGTCGTCGGGCCTGGGCTCGAGCTCCGGGTAGATCTTCTGCTCCGCGGCCCGGCCCAGCGCGAAGACGACCTTCGCGCCGGCCGCGCGGGCCTTGTCGATGAGCCGCTTCACGGCGGGGACGCTCTCGAGCGTCGGCTGCTGCTTCGCGGTCGTGTCGCTGATGTCGAGGACGAGGAGCGCCGTCGTCTTCGGGTCGAGGGTGACGGGGACGGGCGGCGGAAGATCAGGCGCCTGCACGGGCGAGCTCCTTCTCCTTCGGCCGCGCCTTTCCGGTCCCGTAGAAGGACGGCCACTCCTCGACGTAGGCGTCGCGGTAGTTCGTCAGATAGTGGTCCGCGGCCTGGTCGCCGCGCGCGAACCAGACCTTCGGCTTGCTCGTGGCGTAGGCGAAGAATTCGCGCAGCACCTTCGCGCGGAAGGGACGGCCGATGATGAACGGGTGCAGGCCCATCGTCATGAGACCGGGCCGGCCCTTCCCGCCTTCCTCGTACAGCTGGTCGAACTGGTCCTTCCACCACTGGAGGACGTCGCGCGGGTTCTTCCGCGCCGACGACGCCATCTGATGGTCGGTCATCCAGATGCCGTAGCCGAACATCACGAGGTCGCCCTTCTCGGTCCGGAGCGTGTACGGCAGGTCCTCGTTGATCGTCCCCATGTAGTAGCGGTAGCCGAGCTCGGCGATGAGCGGCAGCGTGTAATGGTTCGGCCGCTCGCCCGATGAGATGTAGCCCACGGGCCGCACGCCGACCTTCGACTCGAACGCCTTCACCGTCCGCTCGAGCTCCGCCCGCTGCACGTCGTCGGTCTGGCGCGTCACGTACTCGTGCCGCCAGTTCTCGGAGGCGAGCTCGTGCCCGGCCGCGAGGATCTCTTTCGCGAGGCCCGGGAACGCCTCGACGCCGGCGCCGTTCAGGAACCACGACGTCTTCACGCCGAACTCGTCGAGGACGTCGAGCACGCGGTACGCGCCGCAGCGCTCGCCATAAAGGCGATCGGTGATGAGCGCGATGTCGGTGTTGAAGAGCGATCCGGACGGGAAGTCGTGGCGGAACGACGCCTGTGCCGATCCCGGCTTGCCGAGCTCGTTCTCGGGCCAGGTCTCGAGCACGATGGTCGGCAGGATCGCGACG
>Ga0209058_1003032_pt1 | contig 13669 bp, 16 predicted proteins | sample GraSoiAngelo_147_FD_185904 | JGI IMG/M metagenome (GOLD analysis project Ga0209058, IMG submission 185904) | Grasslands soil microbial communities from the Angelo Coastal Reserve, California, USA - 14_1009_05_40cm (SPAdes) (version 2) | ecosystem: Environmental > Terrestrial > Soil > Grasslands ... | reverse complement strand
AAACCCAATGAGGATAATATTGAGTTGTTTATTAGAAACGATCAAAAATTGGCTAAACTTATAGACTCTTTTGAGATAGATGTGAATATAGTTATTGCGTTAATACACAGAACAACATATCCCTTTATGGGAGCACAAAAGGAGCATGCATTAAAGAGAATTCATGAATTAATTTCCTTGGCGGGTATCGATGAAGAGGATGCTAGTACAAGGCAACAATATGAAAAGCTTGGATTGTTCTTATCTATTTGTGATCGCATCGCAGGATACTGTTTGGGTGACTTTAAATACGCTAAGGAACTTGCCAGACGCAATGCTCGTGGTATTGGATGGCACTCACAAGTCATTAATGAAAAATCTGTAGAATACTTTACTGCGCTTAAACAAAAAGATGATAAAGATACTTTTGAAAGGGTAATACAGAGTTTGCCTGTTGCATATAGGAAGAATTTTTTTGATAACGTTCAAGGTTTTAGGGAGGCATGGGAAAAAGAACTCGAAATAAAAGCTTCATTACGTAAAAATGAACTTAATTTCGTAACAGTTGTAGAAAATACTATGAATGATAGGAATAAAATGAATGAGCATATGTTTGATACTATTATGAAGATACGACAAGAGTATTGTTATCCTACAAATTTTAATGATAGGTCATTTCGTAAATCACTTTATGATCCAAGTACGATTCTGATTACACTTAGAATTAATAGTAAGGAGGGAGAGATTGTGGGATATGTAAAAGGAGGGCCCTTAGAAAAGCACAAGCCTAAAGATAGCAATTATGATGAAAGTTTACGTAAAATGGATTCCGTACATATGGAGTCTCTCAGACGTGGTACATACGATGAAAATATAGGTAAAATGAATTCAGTTTTTATGGAATGGATTGCAATCCAAACTGGGTACCTGGGAGAAAAAGGAGGGCATATGCTCAGATCGGAATTTCTAAAAGAGGCTAGAAGGCGAGGTTACGTATATGTTACAAGCTACTATCAAAGAGAACTTATTAACCATAGAAAGAGTAAAGGAGAGCCAATTGAAATAGTTCAACAATATGATGCTGCTAAGATTGATTACTATAGAATAGATCTATCCCAATTAGTTGAATCAATTCCAATACAGTGAGTTAGCAATATAATTTGGCTTGCATAAACTTTATCACAGGTTCAAGTTTTATGTCAGTGTATGTATATATTTGATTTTTTAATCAGCTCAGCATAGGAAGCTGATATCAAAGTTATTCCAATTATATCGCTTAGTTCAAGGTCATCTGCTAGGATACAGAATCCTTCGATATGAAATTTTGGGACAGATCCATTTTAATAACCAGAAGGATATTACAAGTATGTGTCCTTTCCGAATGATATTTTTTCAAGAATGTTCACAGATAAGAGTACACAGCTTCTATATCCTAAGGAAGAAGTTCCGGGTCATGATGTAGATGACATAACACAAACAAACCTCTTCAATGTTATGCTGAATAGAAGATCCCAGAGAAAATTTCAAAATAAAGAAGTAGAAGAATGGAAGCTTGACATGATTTTTGCAGCAGCGGATACTGCGCCAACTGCAGGAGGATTTCAGGGGTTTGAGATATATCACATAAAGAATGAAGGATCTAGGAAAAGGCTTGTTGAAGCTGCCAACAATCAACCATATGTAAATGCCCCTGCAGTACTTGTATTTTGCATGAATCCCAAGAGAGTAAAATTAAATTTTACTTCAGAGACGATCATAAAATTCTCTCAACAAGATGCGACTCTCGCAGCTGCATATTCTCAATTAGCTGCGCATGCTTTGGGACTGAGCTCCATATGGATAGGCATGTTTGATGAAAAGAAGATAATGGAAATATTAGGTACAGATCTCTCGCCATCCTCCATCCTTTGTCTGGGATATCCAGTAAAGATGCTTTTACCAAAGCCAAAGAGGAACCTTAAGGATCTAATTCATGAAATCTAATTCCATTAATACAAGAAAGCTTACCTATCTAGTGGAATAGAAGGAAAAGAGAATTGTCCTTTAGTAAAAGCGAATATTGAAATCTACTACATAAACCGCTATTTACTACTATTGTTACTTTGCTGTACCTCTTTACGAAATCTGGTCACGAATTCTTGAATTCTTCGTAGTTGAATATTAATAGAGATGATAAAACTTTCAAGGTCGTTATCATTTTGCTGTTTACCATCCACTACCACTGTTTCACAGAGATTCAGGAATGCTTCAATGTACGACAATAAGTCCAATCTTAGGGTATTGTCACTTAATTTGTCTCCAAGCTGCCTTGTCGCATCTTCTATCTCATGAATCCTGTAATTGGAAATAGGCATAAAATTCTGCTTCACAAAATAATGCAACTGCTCACTTGTTGTATCACCCGAGATATAATCGGTTAAATATTCCTTTAATTCTTCTTCCTTTTTCTGTATGTACTCCAGGTGATCTATGATCCTCTTACACTCAAACATCTTCTTAGATAGTTCGTCTAATCTTCTTTGTTCTAATAGCGAATCCATCCTATGCGTCATGGATGAAATTTTCGAAAGTAGTTCTTCTGCCAATTTTCCAGTTCTGGACTGAAATATATACAGTAGAACTGCAATTGCGACTCCTATACCTAACTCAATAATTGTAGCGACCCAGTTCGGTATATCAAAAGCCAAATCAGATCAATGAAGTCAACTTATGAATTTATATTTTGCAATATCGATTTTATTAATTCTATGAATTTATTATTTTTGAGTAATGAACTCTTTCTAAGGTTCTAGTCCATTAATGATTATTCAATACAGAAACGAATCTAATTTTCGCGAAATTTTTAGAATGTGTCCTATTCTGATGTAAGTTATTAAATAACAAAATGGTAGATTTGATAATGGAAAGAATTTATCTTTACTATTCTTTGATTGGAGTAATACTTGTAGCAGTATTAATTTTTTTATTGATAAAACAAGAATCTAAAGTTCCATATGCTCTTGAAGTTGACGCTACGAAGGACACGACTGATATCGCTGGTACATACTACAGAGTAAGGGTAAATAATATTGGAATGTATCCGCTCACAAGTATTAATGTATACCTAGGTAAAAACGATCTTCAACATTTAGATAGTTTAGCATCAGGTGAATCATTTTTCTTTTATCCGAAACCCGATACGGAAATAGAGACAATCAAAGTAACTACAAATGAGGGGGTCAATGTAAGTACGGATTATCGTACTCCTTTGAAAGGAATTGGTTTACCAGGAAGTGGTAGATAAATAATTTCGGTAGATAATTTGAAATCAGCTAAACCATGTAAGGCAAGAGGAATGGTATAAAATAGAGTGTAATAAATCAAAATCATGTGGTCATGGTCTCTAACTTGGGGTTGCATACCAGAACTATCTAGAAATTGCATGGATATGACCAACTCATCTAGTACTTATCTAGGAATCATTGCAGGCGCAATAATTGGTGGAATAGTTAGTTGGTGGATTTTTAATAGACAAAAGAAGACTTCTGATAAGCAGGATTACACACTAAGTCGTATTGAACAATTAGAAAATTATAATGAAAAACTACTGGAGAAGATCAAGGCAGTCGAAGAATATAATGAAAAACTACTGGAGAAGATTTTCGACTTGAACAAAAAAATTGATTCTTTAATTGAAGGTCAATAAAAAGCACTCAAGCAATAATAAAATATGCAATTTGGAAAATTTGTGTATTAATAAAATGCCTATGTATTTCTTGATAATCGTATGATAATTGTAGCTACCGTTTAAATATCTAATTAAGCCATGTCCGATATTAGACTAGACTAAGAACGCCACCGCTCCACCGGCATCTCCATGATTGTTCCAAATTTCATTACTAATGCATATTATATCCATACTCATTGTCTCAAGAGTATAAAATACGCAATTGTTTCTATGTCAACTTTCTTCAACACTGGCGGTAATAAGCTTTAAAATGCAGCAAGTTTGTAACCTTGGCAGTTCAACCTCCTCCAAAGAAAAAATCATTCAAACAAGAGTATGTTGGATTCCTTATAGCCTTTGGAGTAATTGGAATAGCAATTGGTTTTGTTATAGGTCAAGCCGTAAATAAATTGGTCAGCGCACTTGTTGAAGATATTGTTAGCCCCACTATTGGTCTGTTCTTACCTGGAAACCTTGAGAACATGTCTTCAACTGTTGTAGGTATATTCGGTACGCCTCTGGAATTCAAGTATGGTGATCTAATTTCAAACATCATAGATTTTTCCATTATTGCTTTACTTGTATTCCTCGCATACAAGATGCTATCAAAATACAAATTAATTGAAGACAAGACTAAACCAGAAGAGAAGAAGTAACTAACCAGAGCTTAAGCATTTTGCCGTATCGATTTGCAATTGAGCTATCCACATTATTTATGATGTGCCAGGTGTTTTTACGTATTTGGGAATTTGTGATGACATTTCAATCATTTGTTAATTTTAAAACCTCGTCAATATTCTAATCATGGTATCAACAATTTCAGGGTTTGATAGGTTTCGAACATTGCATATAGTACGATCCTATTACTTGTATGGTAAGCTAGGAACAGTAGAGGATATTGTTCACAACCGAGGTTGACTTGAACTAAAAATAAACGTTTAGAAAAATTAATAAAAAATATTTTGCTTCATTAAAAAAAAGTTAGGAAATTCCCAAATTAGGGAATGACGAAACGGCGATATTTAATTCACCCTGAATTTTCCTAATCTTGTTTGCATACTCTGTCATTTTGGTGTCGTCGTTTTGTACCTTTGCAATTCGATACCCTTTCCAAGCTTTTCTCAAAGCTCCCCAGCTTTGTCCTACAGTATAATTTTGGTTATTTACTGGTCGACTTACAGTCAGTTCTCTTTCATGAATTGAGGCTAATGCCATGTGGTTAAGAGAATAGAAATATACTTACAACGAATAGTCAGTTTTTTGAAATCATCTAGTAAAAAAGTTTAGAACATTAATCGACCTCAATAGTTGCATAAGATTTGAAATCTTGAGAGGTGGTATTCTCAATGAAGCAATGCAATATTACAAAAGAATTAATTGAGTTTTTTACATAAATATAAAAATATTTTATTATTTTTTCAATATTTCATTAAACTTTTAAATAACTTTGTTAGATTTAATACATAGTTGAACGAAATTCTGAACACAGAAAATCCTGATGATAGGCATACTTGTGCATTATGTGGTAAAAGCTTTAAAGAAAATAAGACAATACAGGAGAAAATAGATGGAAACGAGTACTTTTTTAATTCAGAGGAATGTATGCGCATGTTTAAAAAACTGGCCAACTTATATGGTGATGATTTTAAAGCCTCTATTTGTAATGATGAACAACACATTTCCAATCCTATTTTGGCCAGTCTTATGCTAAAGGAACAAGAATCCGGTAAAATGAAAAATAAGATGGATATAAATGAAAATGAAACTTTTGAAATTATTAAGGATCCAGTTCAAGTACAAGAGTTAGGTTCTAAGTTAGCACGGTCATCTGAGAGTGAAATTTTGGTACTCTTTTCTACTTCTAATGCTTTCCATAGACAAGAACGTACGGGTATGCTGACTAAATTACAGGAAATGAGAAAAAATAATAGTAAATTAAAAATAAGAATTCTTACTCCGTTTGATGATGATATACATAAAATTTCAAAAAAATTCAGAGATGAATGGGATATTAAGATTATGAACCTTGGACAAGCGTTAAGAATTAGAGCTTCTATTTTATTAGTTGATAGAAAATTTCTATTATATGTTGAATTAAAAGATGATACGAAAGATACCTCTTATGAGGCTATGGGCCTTTCATTGTTTTCTAGCATCAGATCAACAGTTATTTCATATGTTACTATTTTTGAAACCATGTGGAAACAGGAAGAGATGAATGAACAATTATCCAGAATGAAGAAGCAAATAGAAACATATGAACAAGTTAATAAACAATTGAGTAATACAATAGTTGATTTGAAACAGCAATTAAAGTCCTAGCTTTGTAAGTAGAATATTCAAGCTCCTGCAAAGGCAGTTATTGGATGTTATTTTGTTAATATTATCTTCATAACTGTTCCTTTGATCTCCTGTTTCCAGCCTGATGATGATAATATTACACATTATTCACACGAAACTAATCAAAAAAGTTCAGGGTGAAGGAGATTCCTCAAAATACTTCCAATGTTCAATTTTCTGCCCACAGCTGTCACATACATATATTTCACACAGTGTTGGTTTACTGGAGGGTGTAACTTCAATAGTATCTTCTAGGTAAAATGAATCTGAGGAGCATTTTCTACACCAATGGCTAGATGGTAGTCTTGATGATTTTGTGCTCTTTTCTTCATATATATTGATAGAATTTGAGATAATGATACCAGTAGAGTCAAGATCGATGAAACCAGAAACAAATACTGTATTTAAAGTTACAATTATAGGAAGTAGTACTGCAATATGCCGTTCAAAATTACTATTTAGCATTAGTATTATAGAACAAATATCATTAATAAGAATATCTTTACAAATATATAACTCCGCTAAATATTATGATTTTAGTAGAAATTTTAAAATTCAATTTGTTATCTATGTCTTGTTGGTTACCAAATTACAATATTTAAAATAACTTAATTAAACTTACTTTTTCTCGTTCCTAGAAAATGTCTTAGACGAATATTATTTTTTTATTAGATTTCAGGGACAAACCAGGTGAAAATGCCTAAGTAGCTGAGTGATGTATAAAATGGTGTATTTTGCTAGTAAAAATACAAGAGATAATAGCAGATAAAGTCAAAGTTGTTGAACTTGATATTGATAATTATGGTTCAGTAATACCACTTAGGGAGTTAGAACTAAGGCTGCCTGAAGATGATTCGGTCATTAAAGTTCTGTCATCATGTGAATATGCAGCGATATTTACTGAATCTGATACCAACGAAAGTGGTAAAACTATCATTTTGGCAAATAGCGTTTCACTCGATGAATTGAATGAGGAGAAAAAGAGAGCAATTGATAGGATGAACAAGAAATAACAGACACATCACCTGGTAATTAGAAAATTAATAATAGTTAATATGAAAAATTTTTTCGATTATTTCAAATTTTTGTTCTCCAATAAATATTTCATCGCCGATGTGAGATCTTGACATAGCCTCTTATATTGTGAAATAAGAAATCCTTTTGTTATTGCAGCTGTTAAGTATAAACTGATGAAGAATCAGGATTTTCTCAAGAGGGAAGATCTAAAAAATTTCCTTGTTCAAAGCGGAATAAGAATTGATGATTATATTATTACTGCAATGGATGTATCCTCCGAGATACATAGCGGGATCAAACGAGAAGACAATCAATCGCCATTTCTTGAAACACATATTTGGCCTGTAACAAGAGATGTGGTAAAACACTATCTAACAGCTAATCGGAATATCACTAGTGTTGAAATAGTTTCTTCGATATTGCATGATGTGATGGAAGACAATAACAGAATACTTGATTTGTATAAAACTAAAGAATATGGTTTTGAAGCATATCTCAAATATCGATTTGGTAATAGGGTCTATGAGATTTGTATGGATCTAAAGATAAAACCGCTTGAAAACTTTCCTGGAGACGATGATCAACAAAGGCAGTTGGCCAGATTCCATGATTATTGCAAAGGATTAAGCTCTGCTGACTATGATATCAAAGTCATAAAATTGGTAGATAGAGAGAATAATATGAAATTCATCAACAATATATCAAAGATAGGTGGGAAGCTAGTGAATAACAAAATAAAAAGATACTTACGTGAGGCTGAGGATTTCTACCTGTCTTATTCACTCTTGGAACCATCAATGAAGGATCTATATTTAAAACTTAGAGAATCATATGAAAATCTCAAATCGTTGAATATTACCTAGTTGGATAAAAAGAGATAATTCGGCCAACCAAAATAATGTGACATACTCATCGTTACTCATTTAGTTCGAATTTACTCTCTTCATCAGGGTTAAGGTAAAAGAGTTCATAATAAAAAGCTAGGGAAGCGGTGAGAACTGTCGATTCATCTAATAAATTTTTTACTTTCAGTTTTACTTTCTTGAAAATATTAGAGAATTGAGGGGTCTAAAACCGATGCTAAATTGAATTTGTACCAATTAAGATATGAGAAAATAAAATTTGAAAATTATTGAGTTTGGTTTTGAGCCTTTGGCAAAGGTAGCTGGAAGAATGGAAAGCCACTGCTCCCGAGAGCATACGGCATTTGTCCATTCCATTTTGATATGGCTTGCCATTGGAGGTATTCTGGACTTTCTCTTAATTGACTCGTGATAATCTTTATTGCTTGTGATTCACCAGTTGCCCTGGCAGCAGTTGCTCTTGCTTGTCCTTCAGCCTGGGCAACGGATTGATTTGCAACTACCGAAACAGACCTTAGATTATTTAGTTCAGTAAGATATTTTTGAAAAGCTACTACTTTTTGTTCTATTTGTGTAGCAAAAGCTTCCGAAAATTTAAAGTCAGTGATAAATACATTTTGTGACTGAATATCATTTGCAGCAAGCGTACTTCTTATCGCATTAGCAATAACACTTTTTGCCGTTGCTCTCTTTGTGATTAATTCTTCTGCATTAAATTTGGCTACGCTGGCTTTGACGGCTTCTTGAATTGTTGGAGATATTACACGGTCTGCATAGTTGACACCCAATATTTGATATATCTTGTTTGCTTCCGTTGGATCAATTCTATAGTTTAATGCAATAACAGTCTGCACTTCTTGTAAATCATTTGATGCAGCACTTGCTTCTGCCTGGAACTTTTGTGTTCTTACCTCCATTGGAACGACTTGTTCTAGAAAAGGAGCAATGAAATGTACACCTTCTCCTAATACCCTATTTTCAACTGCTCCAAGGTAAAGCACTACACCCCTATGACCTGCTTCAACAATTACTACTGATTCAGCGAGTATAACTATAATAACAATTATTGTAACAACTGCTGCTGCAATTTTTATCTTATTAGTGCCCGGAAAGCGCGGAAAACCTGGTGCTTTGTAGTATGACATCCTTAATTAGGTTAGAAGTTGTAGACTATTGTATATATATTTAGGCTTGCTTCTGTTATTGTATTCTTATCATAGTTATCTCTAAACAAGTATGTTAATTTATTACTCCACGAGAAAAACGATATTAGCGTCCTGCGATATTTGTTGTTCTCCTGTCAATATTGGAGTTGATGGTGCGGATGGTTCATTTTTGAGTGATGTGACACCATACGGGGTTGGTCCTGTAAAGAAGGGTGTTACTTGATCAATACTTACTGTCCTTATTCCTACTATTTTGAGTCCCAATGCTGAAGCAGCAATATCTGCCTTTTCTTTTGCATTATCAATAGCATCCTTTACCAATTCCTTCCTAATATCATCAAGTTTCTTATCTGAGAGACTAAAATAGACACTATTTACATTGTTGGCACCGGACGAAACTGCAATGTCAATCCATTCTGATGTGTTATTTACATTGTTGCTGTCTATCTGTATAGAATTGCTTACAGTAAAACCAATTAATTTGCCTTGGTTCTTATCTATAGAGTAGTCACGGTTTGGAGATATGGTGAATGACGACGTACTTGTTTCGTTATCCTTAACACCTGCTATTTTAAGAGCACTGATGATCTTGTTCATTAATTCAGAATTTGCGGCTAACGCGGCCTTTGCCTTCGTATTGGTTGTTTCCACACCTAGTGACACAGTAACTTTATCAGGTTTTATCTGTGTAGTGGCAGAGCCTGTCACGAACAACGTTTTGTTATTATCAGACGAAGATAATTGAGCGTATGCATCGTGCTGATTGGTGACTGATAAGTAGACCAGCAAACCTGATATAAATAGGCAAACAAATGTTGCTATTGACAAGCTTATTGAAGTATTGTGCATAGTCACACTTGATTTAAAAATTACCATTTAACTACTAAGAGAAACTACGTGATAAGTATTTCTTGAAGTATCTTAGTAAACCTTAGGAATGTCATGAATATTCAAAATTGTTACCATAATTAAACTAGATACCGCTTTAAACCCGGAATACAATGGATAGAAATAGTATTATCCTAATTTATATTATTAACCATATACCAACCAGTATTATTTTAATAATTTAGAATAAGTTAGCTATCTGGTGAGAAAGTCAGCATAACTTTAATGAAGGGATTGCCTTGTAAATTATTTATGAAATGGTTCGGACACCATGAAACTGATAATAAGCCTAAACTTTTGACCTGTAAATATTGTAACACGAAATTCGAGGACAAGGAAAAGTTAAAGAGACATATAAGAAATGTACACAATGAAGAAGGTAGTGCAATATTCGAAAATTTTGCTGACAATCTGAAATTATCTCATCATACAAAATTTGTCTGCGAAATCGATCACTTGAAATTCATGACAAATGAGGAATTAATTCTTCACATGAGACAAATTCATCATCATCCAACTATAAAATGTCGAGAATGTGGCAAGGAGTTTATTCATGAGAAGGACAGACTCCATCATGTTAGGGAAGAGCATGAGAAAAAGGCCGACTATAGAAAGCACAAGGGTTCTTAGATGGGGACTCTTTCCTAATGAAAAAAAATGTCGATCGGTAAAAATTAATTACTTTTTGCCTGAAATCGAAGAATAATGATCCTAAAATTAAATTTTGATATATCTTTAATAGATGAGTATAAATCTGAATACTTGCTGCTAGTTTCAATATTATCAGATGCAACTATATTAAATCTAATTTATTTTGTGAACTATCCCTCTTCCATTAAAAAAGTTTACAATATTATTGGCTGCAACTTCAGCCATCTTCGATCGGGTCATAAATGAGGCACTTCCAATATGTGGTAACAATACTGTTTGTGGAAATTGAGTTAATGGATTAGATCTCGAAATAGGTTCACTTTCATAGACATCTAAACCAGCACCTCCTATGACCTTATTTCTTAGGGCGTTAATCAGATCTTGTTCGTTTATGACTTTACCCCTTGAGGTATTAATAATAAATGCAGTTTTTTTCATTAATTTAATTTTTGATTCATCTATCATATGAAAACTATCTTTGTTTGGTGATACATGAATAGAAACAAAATCACTACGTCGTAGCAATTCTTCTAGTGGGACAAAAGTAATATCAAGTTCTGATTCGATTTGATGTTTACGCGTTTTACTATAGTAAATTACTTGCATATCAAATCCTCTTGCACGTTTTGCTACCAGTATTCCAATTTCTCCAAGACCAATTATTCCTAAGGTACTTCCATGCACATCGTATCCAAGAAAGAGATCAGGTGTCCATCCGAATTTCCAGTTACCATTTCTTACATGCCTATCTGCATTGACAATATTCCTAGCTGCTGTCAGAATTAAAGAAAACGTGAGATCGGCTGTAGCGTTAGCTAGAACATTTGGAGTATTAGTAACTATTATTTTCCTTTTTGCTGCTTCATAAATATCTACGTGATCATAACCAACACTATAGCAGCTTATTACTTTAAGATTTGGCCCTGCTGCATCCATGACTTTTGCGTCAATATTGTCCCCTAACATGCACAATAATGCGTCCACATCTCTAACATTTTCAAATAAAGTTTCCTTCTTAAGTACGTCGACCCTAGGATTCATATTGATTTGAAAATGTTTTTTTAATATGGATGGTCCTGGTTCTGGTATTTTTCTCGTTACATACACCTTATGTTTGCTAGTAATATCCATAAAATAATTGGTTTCACTGTTTTCGGTTATTAATATGATATGAAATTGGATTTTTATTTTATATTTTCGTTATTCACTACTACTATTCTTGATCAACTTTATAGATAAAATTTTTAAAAAAATAATTCCTATGTAGTATGGCATATTGTAAAATGCAGCAAGTGCAGCTACTTGTGAGCCAAAGAATTGTTGTGCAAAAACAGTTACTAAAATATTATTTACATAACTTAAGGCAATAAGCCCTGAAATTTTGTCTTTCGTAGACGAATCTTTGTTCATGAAGTAGAAAATGAGATATCCTGTAATTGCAAACGTTGCAAATAATACAAAAGCAAGAATAGTTGTGACAATAACAAAAGGTAATTCCAAATAGAAATAACCTGAGAATTTTGAAAATATTGCGAAGTTAATTAAATCCATTAAAAATATAGATAAAGGTAATGAACTCTTGTTTATACTCGTCGCTAGCCCGGGTAAATATTTTTTTATGATTCCACTCCCCATTAAAGGGACAACTAGAGATATTATTAATAGTAAAATCATATCAAGTACTGGAATGGAAAATTCAGTATTATAAAGAACATAAACTAATGTTGGTAATACAAAGGGAACTGCAAGTGACGTGATTATTACCATTCCTACTATAATAGAAAGTCTTCCTCTCACATAATTGGTAACAAATGGAGCCCCAAGTCCTGTAGAAATTCCAGATAATAATAGTACTGACAATGCATATTTAGGATTAATTAGATTAGTAACAAAATACATTACTACTGGTATGATGATCACTTTCAAGATGGATAATATTAAGAGAAATTTAGGATTCCTAAAAATTGAGATAAGATCTTGGAAATCAAGTTGGATCAAATTGAGAAATAATAAAAGGCCAAGAATTATCAAGATGTACGGCGAAAAAAGCTCCCCAGTAGAAGGAAATAAAATACCAAGTATAGTTGAAACAAGAATTGAAATTGCAAGTACTGACAGGACCTTAGTATCATAAGAGGTCAACTATACTGATCAACTATTCCATTACCATAAATATTTATCAATATATCTTCTGAAAAATCAGATTGAAAAGTTGAAATATCTTATTGTTACTTTCTTTGATATAAACACCTTTCAATAATCATCCCAATATCATAGCATTTCAATATAGACGCACAAAATCATAGATAACAGAAAAAATTCCTAATTGACTAGTGGCATAATGAAATAATAAATATTACAATTTATTAATAATTTGCCGCGAAAAAACAGACAATTGTAATAGCAAATATCTTGTTACTTATTGTAGTAAATTCGACGTATATGGTAGCAATGGGGCAAACTCAAGAAACTCAACTTAAAATTAATACAACACTTGTATCCATTAACGGCTCAGATATTAGGGATGCTCTAACTTCTGTGCATAATAATACAATTCCCCACTATCTGAAACTCTCGGAAAATGAGATAAACGAGGCATTAAAGCATCTACCTGGTTGGACCATATTTGACGGCAAGCTGCATAAGACATTTACATTTGTAGATTTTTCTACTTTATTTGAATTTATGTATCAAGTAGCTGACTCTTCCCAAAAATTAAATCATCATCCAAATATGACATCAACATGGAATACGTTAACTATAGATTACGATACATGGAGTTTAGGACATGCAATTTCCAATCTTGACGTGAAGGCAGCTAGTGCCGTTGAAAATTTATATCAAGAAGGTATTTACGCAGATGGTGATAATTAATTGGTAAAGCACTTATTGGAGAACTTGATTGCATATTGGAAATTTTCTGACGTTTCCTCTAATAAGATACTTTGTTAATCCAATTTTATAATTTAGTAATATGCACTGATTTTTTTGTAGTTACATATATCTTGGAAATAAATAAAGTCATATCCTAATTAGGGGTAATAAATCAATCAATAACA
>Ga0209058_1003029_pt1 | contig 13675 bp, 6 predicted proteins | sample GraSoiAngelo_147_FD_185904 | JGI IMG/M metagenome (GOLD analysis project Ga0209058, IMG submission 185904) | Grasslands soil microbial communities from the Angelo Coastal Reserve, California, USA - 14_1009_05_40cm (SPAdes) (version 2) | ecosystem: Environmental > Terrestrial > Soil > Grasslands ... | reverse complement strand
CCGTTCAGCAGAGAGAGCCATTGGGTCGGATCGTTCGATACATCGAATCCACGAAGTGTGATGAATGCTTGCTCGCGTGGCCTCAATTGAAACGTCACGTTGCTGTCCGACGGGTCCGTAATTCCTGGATCGGACAGACTCGCATTGCTAGGGTTGGGATTTACTACGGGATTGATGATGTTCGACTGGACGATAATTTGGGTCTGGGTCACCAAGGCGCATCCTGGCGTGCCATCGGCATTAGAGCTCACTGTGGGGGTCTCGTAAGCCTTGGCGATGATCATCTGCAGGCTATGCCCCGGATCTTGTCCTGCCAACGCAACATGATAAGAAGCAGAAGTATCGCCAGTATTAGTGACGGTGTAGGTGGCGTCCGAAACGGGCTGGTCCGAAAGGTTGGTGTTGGAAGGATTAGGATTTGAAGGATTAGGGTTCGAAGGATTTGGATTTGCCAGACCCGAGTTTACAACTCCGCTCGTCGCCGGGGTGGTGTTCGATGGATTGGGATTTGACGGGTTTGGGTTCGAGATAAGACTCGCGAGATCCGGATTCGATGGATTAGGATTCGAGGGGTTCGGATTTGAGGGATTTGGGTTCGACGGATTCGGGTTTGAGGGATTTGGGTTTGACGGATTGGGATTTGAGGGATTCGGGTTTGAGGGATTGGGGTTAGTCAATGTGGAGTTATAGAGCTCCACGTTGGAAATACCGGTTGCAGCCCCGTCTGGGTCCACGAGTGTTGGAACAGTACCTTCCGGGTTCAAGATGACGAAGCTGGTGAGTCCACCAACAACCGGTGTGCAACTGGTGCACGGCTGCGTTCTAATGCCGCCAGCGGGAGTGGTGATCTCCACCGCGTTAACGGTGATGCTCGCCGCAGGATTGGTGGAAGTCGTCAGGAATGCGAAGACGGAGCGGGCGATTCCCGAATGGGCCGGGATAGTGAGGTCCAAAGTTGTAAGCGCAGGCGGCAGGCTAGTGAGAGTCGGCGGATTGGTGACCTGTTGGAATGAGGCATACACGCCGGCCGGCACCGAAAGTGCCAGGCGGAAGCTGCGTTCAAGATTTGTGAAATTCTGGACGGTCACCACAAATGCGCGTTCGAGACCGGTGCTAAGCGGTTTGGAGGTTTGCGGGGAGGAAAGCAACAAACCCTGCGTAATACGGCTCGCATAAATGTTCTGGTTTCGCATACCAGCCTGGCCGGGAACGCAATTGGGTACCTTCGCGCTCGGATCAAACACGCTACTGCCACCTCCCACCCCAACGGGCGTGTAGTGCGTCCAATCGCCATCTGCGGGAGCACGCACATCTTGATTGCTCGTCCAGCTCGCGTACTGGACGGGATTGCCAGCAGGGTTTCGGTTGAATTTCCAGCGCCCTCCCGTCGATGAAGGGGGCAAGAACGAGAGGCCGGCGATGTCCAGGTAATCGCCAATGAATGGAGCCGTGCCCTGTTGGAAGAGTGGCAAGTTGGGCGGGTTGACCTGTAGTTCCTGCAAAGATGTTATCGTGCCAGTCTCCGTCCCTCGGTCCCCGATCCGAAATTGGGTGACGTTTGCATAATTGAAGATGGGGACACCTAGACTTACATTGGCCTCGGCAAGACGCACTCCGATCGTGTGTCGCCGCACCGTCAAGCCAGCCTCCGTAAGGAAGGGTGTAAAGACCAGATTGGGAGTGGCGGGTAGCTCACCTTCGCGCTGGCGTGTCTCCTCGTAAAACCTTCCGAGCAGGTCCGAAACAAATGGAATATTCGGTGTAAAAAAGCCGAGCGTATGGTCTTCCCGCTGGTCGTAAAAAACGGCTGTCAACTTGCCGCCGTTGATGGTTAGTTGCGGCATAAACTGGTGACCGCGAGTAAGAGCGTTCCCTGCCTCATCGAGCAGAGGATTTCCTAACTGATCTGTCAGAGGGCCGTTATCCACGGCAATCGGCGTGGGCAATTTGAATGCATTCTGAGAAATCATGCCATTGCCGGGCACCGCGAGCATCATAATCCTGGCATCACCACTGGGGCCCACTCCACGCTGGGCCCAAGCAAGGTAGATGGGGCCAATGATCCATGGGAAGCCACTGTCTCCCACTGCCAAAGCGGGGAAAGCAATTGTTCGGAAAGAGGCGCCCGTTGTAGCCTGAAGGGATTGAATGCCGGCAGAGTCACAATTGGAATTCCGGGAGTAAATGTCAGGCCATCCAGGGAAGCGGCGACTACGATAGAGTCAGGCTGGCTGTTTGTGGCAAGCACCCGCCAAGCCACAAAAATGATCCCTGTTTCAGGGTCGATCTGGATGGTGGCCCCTTGACTCTTGGCATAAGATCGGCTGATCAAACTGGGTGAGCTCCACGTCGCTCCGCAATCCGTCGAACGGGTTAAGTAAATCTGGCTAAGAAAGACGCCGGGCGAAGGATTCGATACACTGGTGTAAGCAACATAGACGTTCCCAGCCGGCACAGTTTGTAGAACTGTTGTCCCATCTTCCGGGACGTGGAGGGTGCAGGTATTGGAACCGCGTGGAACATCGACCGCAACCACCGGCTTGTCTAAGAATTGAGTAGCTGTACCGCTAGCGACAGGAATCGTGTCGACATAGCGCACGGAGTCGCGGCCCTGGGTTACATCACCATTTTCTTTGTTGTTGAGATCCATAAACCTTGCGACGAATACGACTCCGTTGTTGGTGCCACGATTGAAGGCAATCCCGTTGAAATAAAAAAGCCCATTGGTTCCAGCCCTTACCACCGGATCTGACGCCGTAGTGAACCTTTTTAGCGGTGATCCCCGACCCTCCGGCGATACATCTTGTGGATAGCCCGGCAGAAGTATGCTCTGCCATGTTTCGCCGCCGTCCCGCGACTTGAAGACGCCAAGCCAAGGCTCAGCGCATTTTTGGTTTGGAGGACAGGCCGTGTTGTCATCGCTCGATACATCTGGATATGGCAGATCCACGGTGCGGTAGTCGTTCGCGCCCGCGAGTAAGTGTTGCGGATTCCGCGACGATACAGCAATGGAAGGCTCATTCTGCCGCTGCAAAAACGGGTCTCCCCCGGGCCATTGCGTTCCTGAAACCATGTTCACGTTTTGCCCAGGCGTGGGCCCTTGAGCCCACGCGGCAGGCGCACAAGCAAGCCCCACCACCAAGGACATCCCGAGAAGTAAGGATTTGCGCGCGCCCTCGAACTCGAACATAGATCCTCCATTTGAAGCCCGGCTGGCGGGGTGAGCTACCCCAGCTTCAAATCGTGAAACTGGCCGGAGATTCGTATCTCTTTAGATTGCGAGGCAGCCCACGGGTACTGACTCCTGGAGACCCAATTGCAGTGCCTAATTTGCAGGCATTTCTCGGAGACAGGCGAAGTTGCAAGATGTTCGCTTCACCTATGGGCGTTGTCAAGTAAAAAGAACAGTAAAAAGAACTACTCATGTAAAAAGAACTACTCAAAGAACGGATTATTGGGGTTCTTGTTCCGCAATCATAGATGGAATAGGAACGGAGACCATTCCGGGGCATACAACATCTGCCTTGGTCTGATTTCGCGGTCGCCCGCTTGCGGACATAGACCATCGGCAAGCTTTTAAGATCGGGCAGATTCTGGGGCCGAAGCAATGCTTCACGCCGACAGCTTTCCGGAGATGGCCCGAGCGTTTAGCTCCAGAGTCGATCCCAGGAACGCTCGCGATCCCAGTACGGAGTGGGCTCGAAATAGCCGGTGCCAGGTTCCAAGTGTTGCCGGACTACGCTCTCATTGAGAGTCACACCAAGTCCAGGTCTGTCAGGCACTTCGATCCAGCCGCGGTTGACGATCGGCGTCTTCGTTCCTTCTTCCACCATTGAGGCCCACCACGGCACGTCAAGGGAGTGATGCTCGAGTGCCAGGAAGTTCTGCGTAGCGGCGGCACAATGCACGTTCGCCATGCAACTCACCGGCGTTCCAGCGAAGTGCATGGCCATCGGTACGCCGTAATCTTCAGCCATGTCCCCGATCTTGTGGGTTTCCAGAATTCCACCGGACGTGGCGAGATCCGGATGGATCTTGCTCACTGCGTGTCTCTCGCACAGCACCTGGAAGGGCTCCTTTAGATAGATGTCTTCGCCAGTCAGAATTGGAGTTGGGCTCTGATCAGAGATCTGCTTCAGCAGGTCCGTGTACGTCCAGGGAATGACGTCTTCCATCCATGACAAGTTGTATTTTTCATACGCCTTGCCCAGCCGGATGATGGACTTCACCCCAAGATGGCCCAAGTGATCCATGGAGAGCGGAATCTCCATCCCCACCGCATCGCGCACGGCCGCCACGTATTGCTCAAGCATCGCAATTCCCTTGTCGGTGACTTCCATTCCCAGCAAAGGATGTGGGAGCTGGTTCATTGCCCATTGATTGATGTCTGTTGGATTGGTGACTGTGCCGGGAGTGTCCGCCACCATCTCGATCCCCAAATCCATCTTGAGCCAAGTGATGCCCATTCCTTCTTTACGCTCCTTCATGCGTTGGGCGTAGGTCTTGGGGTCCTTGGACTCCTCGGTGTCAGCGTAAATGCGGACTTTGTCGCGAAACTTGCCCCCGCCAATCATTGCGTAAACGGGTGCGTTGTATACCTTGCCAGCGATGTCCCACAGCGCCATTTCGATCGCGCTTACTCCGCCGCCCTGCCGCGCGTGTCCGCCAAATTGCTTGATCCTCCGGAAAATCTTGTCGAGTTGCAACGGGTCCTCGCCCAGAATGCGGCTCTTTAGAAACAGAGCGTAAGTCGGGCTGGCGCCGTCCCGGACTTCGCCCAGTCCGTACACTCCCTGGTCCGTATCAATACGAATGATGGGGCAGGGGCTCGGCCCGGGCTTTACAATCGTAGCCACCCGAAGGTCGGTGATCTTTAGCTTGGAGGGACGTGAGTTCGTGTTGACGTTTTTGGGATAGGCCTCTGTCGGCTCCGTGGCCGTTAGCGCACTCCCCAGTACCGCGACGGAGGCCGCAAGGATTTCACGACGACCGAACATGTGCTGGGCGTTCTTACTCATGGTGTTCATTCCTTTCTATTAATCACCGCAATTAGAAGGTTTGGTGGCTTCCGAACGACCTAGTCTTCTCGAGATCGCATAAGGTTCGCACAAGGTTCGCGTTTGACAAATCATCTGTCATTTGAGAGTTTCGGGCGTAACTTCAGAATGGTCAAGCCCGGGCGCGGGTCACATGGCCAATGTGACCGACGACCCTGTCTCTCCAGCATAGGAGGCACCGATGATTGGGATCGCCAGTATTCCTCGCGGTAAAAGCAGCATTCAAGCGCTTTTGTGCGGCTGCGCGATTGCCTTCCTAGCACCCGGTCCCATTCATGCGCAGCTCTTTACGTTCTCCAAACAGGAACTTATGGACTACACCGCGCAAGAGCCATTCGACCGCCTTTCCGACGGCCGGCCAAAGGTGCCAAACGACATGATGGAAAGAGCCCGCGAGCTGTCGTCGGAAGAAATCTGGGCCGTACTTCAACAAAGGGGCTTCAACAATCAGTATGCCGACGGATTCCAGGTCTTACATCCCGGAAAGACCATGGTTGGGCGAGCTTTCACGGTTCAATTCATGCCGCAGCGTTCTGATGTAGATGACATTGCCAGAGCCAAAGCGAAGAATAGTGGCCGCGCGGGCCTTACCAATCAAACCGCGATTGATATGCTACAACCAGGTGATGTGCTCGTCGTGGACCTCTTCGGTAAGAAAGTAAACGGAACCATTGTCGGCGACAACCTCTTCTATTACACGATGAAGGCCACTAGTGGCGGCGGCCTTGTCGTGGATGGAAGTGTCCGAGACCTTAATGGAATTTCAGAAATCGACATGCCGGCATATTTTCGCGCCGTCGATCCGACTCCCATCGGGAACGTCATGCTGACTGGCATCAACATCCCAATTCGAATCGGCGGCGTTACCGTCATGCCTGGCGATCTTGTCGTCGGCGATCGCGAGGGCGTCTATTTCATTCCGCCGCAGCTCGTCAAGGAAGTCCTGGACCGAGCCGATGAAATCCACATACACGACGAGTGGACAAAAAAGAAATTTGACGAAGGGAAGTACAAGTCGAGCGAAATTTACTCCACTCCGACCGATCCCAAGTTGCAGCAGGAGTATCAGGAATACCTGAAACGCCGGTTAGAGGAAATTCGAAAGCAGCGTAGTCCGAAGTAATGGAGGAATGATCATGCCGGTCCTCTCTAAAAAAGAGATCACACGCCGCCGTTTCATCTCCAAGGTTGGCGGAGGCATCGTCGGGGCCAGTGTCAGTGGTATGTTGCTGAAGGATGCCAATGCACAGCAACTTGTCGTCCCCGATCCGCCGGGCAAGAAACTTGGATGGGCAATCGTTGGCCTTGGCAGCCTATCGATTCACGAGATTTTGCCCGCCTTCGCCAAATGCGAAAAATCCAAGGTCGTGGCGTTTGTAAGCGGCCATCCGGACAAAGCCAACAAGCTGGCGCTGCGTTACGGCGTAAATCCAAAAAACATCTTTAACTACCAGAACTATGACACCATCAAAGACAACCCCGAAGTCGACATTATTTACATCGTTCTGCCCAATGGGATGCATGCCGAATATACCGTCCGTGGATTGCAGGCCGGCAAGCATGTCCTCACCGAGAAGCCGATGGCCAACACTCCTGCCGAGTGCCAGCAAATGATCGATGCCTCGCGCAAAGCCGGCCGCAAGTTGATGGTTGCCTACCGTTGCCGATATGAGCCTTACAATCGTGAAGCCATCCGGATTACGCGCTCCCATGAACTGGGCGCGACTAAGGTCATCCTCGCTGACCACGGCTTCAACATCGGTGACCCCACGCAGTGGCGGCTGAAGAAAGACCTTGCCGGGGGAGGTTCCTTGATGGACATCGGCATTTATTCTTTGCAGGCAGCGCGCTATCTTTCGGGCGAGGAACCCAACGAAGTGAATGCGGTGATGTATAACACCCCGGGCGATCCGCGCTTTAAGGAAGTGGAGGAGACGATCAACTTTCAGTTGCGCTTCCCGAGCGGCGTGCTGGCGAACTGCACATCAAGCTACGGGTACGCCGGACAGAATCATTACCGGGTCGTGGGAACAGAGGGTTGGCTGGAGCTGGATCCGGCGACAAGCTATCGGGGCTTGCGTATGAGGGTGTACCGCGGAAACGTCACTGAAGAAAGAGAGCTCCCCGTCCGCGACCACTTTGCTCTCGAAATGGACCATATGTCCGAATGCGTAACGGAAAACAAAGAACCGCTTACGCCGGGTGAAGAGGGATTACGCGATTTGAAAGTAATGATGGCGATCTACGAAGCGGCGAACACCGGCAAGACCGCGAAGTTGTAGTACAGGGACTCCACGCGCATATCTCCAGTTACTTCGACAAGCGAAGCATGACCACTCCGTGAACGGGCACCGTTGACGAGTATTCAAGGCCATCCAGCTTCAAGTCGCTGTGAGTCCAGAGATCTCTTATGCGGACGGGCGCAGATTTCAGGCCCAAGTCCGACCACTTGACGGTGATCTTTGCAGGCGCGTCGCCGCGGTTAAACAAGCCAATCGCCAACCCACCATCGAAGAGCGGCTTGGCCCAAACCTCCTGGTCTCCCGATTTTGCGATGCGCCGACCCTGTTTGCCATCTTTGTCCTGATTGACTGCGATGACCTCCCTGTTGGTCAGTATCTCCAGGATCGTGGGAGTCATGTTTCGCAAATCATTTCCGGCGAGCAAAGGCGCAGCCAGAATTGCCCACAAGCTCATGTGCGTTCGGTACTCGTCGTCGGTCATGCCGCCGTTGCCGATCTCCAGCATGTCCGGATCGTTCCAATGCCCCGGCGCAGCCCAAATAGCGAGTTCGTCTTGAGAAAAACCGATCTTAGTCATGGAGTCCCAAGTATCGCGAATATCTCCCGTGGTGCGCCAGGCATTGCCGCCAACCTCGGGCCCCCACTTCCACACGTCATCGCGGCCGTACTGGCAAAGACTATAGAGGATAGGCCGCCCCGCTTTCAGGAGCGCGTCACCCATCTTCTGGTAAACGGCTTGCATTTCTCCATCAGTATAAATATTGCGAGCCCCGCACCAGTCGTATTTCAAATAATCGATGCCCCAAGCAGCGTAGGTCCGCGCATCCTGTTCTTCGTGGCCGTAGCTGCCTTCGTATCCGGCACAGGTATTTGGCCCGGGAGAAGAATAGATGCCGATCTTCAAACCCTTGCTGTGTATGTAGTCAGCGAGAGCTTTCATATCCGGAAATTTCTTGTTGGTGGTGATATTCCCTTGCCCGTCGCGGCTCGCTTCCCAGGTGTCGTCAATGTTGATGTACTGATAGCCCGCATCCTTCATCCCGTTGGCAGCCATGGCATCGGCCATCGAGCGCACAGCGGCGTCATCCACGCGGCTTGCAAATTTGTTCCAACTGTTCCACCCCATCGGAGGCGTTTTGGCAAGGCCGTTGTACGGCACGTTGTGAAGCGCAGGCAGCGGCAGACGGGCCGGCATCGCTCCCTCTCCCTCCGGCGCACGATGAGCCACCATCTCGACGAGGTCGGCATTGGGCCGGCGTCGTGTGGAAACGTGCAACTCGTCACCCACAAGCTTGCCTTCATATTTCACCCGGCGCTCATTTGTATCATCCATCATGCTCCCCGTGAGTGTGAAACCATCAGCGCCGCCAGTGCTCTCGACAATCTTGTAATAAAACTGCGTGACCCGAATGGATCCGGTTATGCGAGAGCCTTCCTGGTGAAGATCTAAATAGGTGGTGCGAAAAGTGCCGTCGGGCAAAGGGTCGCGGACCGCCCAATTCCCGGTCAAGTCCGCGGCGAGACACGGCACCGCGAGCAGCGTTAGCAAAACAGCGGAAAGAGGTCTCATGTCAGTCGAAGACTACAACAATCGAACTTCGGTTCAAATTGTTTTGTGAACGGCGCCTTTCACATTTTCTCAAGCAGCTGTTTAGGAGGACTGGAATAGTCCCCCATCTGGTTCTCGGGGTACGCTTTGGGAGGTCTTCATAGTGTAGGACCATGCTCAGTTGATCGAGTAGGTTCTTCGGTGAGTCTCGCCGACCAGATCGTAGAGCACTTCGAATGACGCGTGCGCCCCAAGAGTCCCAGCAGGTTATTTCACCTCAAACGTATAGAAGCCTGAACCCACGGAGACTATAAGCGAATCCCCTTTTCGCTGCGCCTCCACGTTTTTGCCGCTTTCTGTGACTTCGGCACTGCTCGCTGCCGGCAAAAAAATGTCCGCCGTGGTGTTGGCCGGAATTGTTACGCTTAGCTTAAAAGGTCCCTGCGCCGTTCCCTTCCAATCCGTAACGATCTTTCCGTAGATCGAGTCGTATTCCCCACGTGCAAAGGTGACGCGAGGATCGAGATGTGGATGAACGACAATTTTCTTGAAGCCCGGTGAACTAAGAGCACTGTCAATCCCGGCCACATAGCGGTAGACCCAAGCAACAACCGAGCCGAACGCATAGTGGTTGTAAGAGTTCATAGCCGGGTCACCGGTGTCGCCGTTCCAACGCTCCCACCATGTGGTGGCTCCTTTGGAAAGCATGTATCCCCATGATGGATACGTATCGTTCAGCAACAATCGGTAAGCCACATCGTCCCGGCCGTGGTCCGCAAGCGTAAAGAGCAGGAAGGGTGTGCCCAGAAATCCCGTCGATAGATGCCAATTCCGCGACTCGATGTCTTTGACGAGCTTTTCGACAAGGATAGGCTCCAGTTCTTTCGGAGCCATCTTTGTATAAAGAGCCACGACGTAGGACGTTTGCGTCCCGGTCCCAACCTCTCCGTTATCTTTGATATATGCTCTCTGGAAGCCCGCGCGAATGTGGTCTACAAGTTCCGTGTAGCGCTTTGCGTCTGCTTCCTTCCCCACGGCGTGCGCCATTTCGGACATCATGTTTGCAAGCAACGCCCAATACGCGGTAGCCAAAAGGTCCTTATCGGTATGCTCGTCCGGCGCAAGCCAATCTGCGAAATTGGGGCCCACTCCTTTTTTTCTGAGGAAATCCGGATTGCCGCTAAGGATGAATTCCATCCAGTGCTGCATGCTATCCCAGTTTCTTTCGATAAGGTCCTTGTTTCCGTACTGTATCCAGGTGGTCCACGGAATAATGATGCCGGCATCGCCCCAGCCAGGAGCGCCCACCATGTTCTCTCTGCGGGCCGGTGTCATCTCCGCGTCTGACCCGCCAAAAGGCAGAGTATTCGGTGAAACATTTGTAAATGCACCCTGCGGCGTTTGCGCGTCCACCATGTCCGCGGCAAACTTCTGTGAGAACGCGGCAATGTCGAAATTGTAGCTGCCAGTTCGCCAGAAAACGCCGGCATCTCCCATCCAGCCAAGACGTTCATCGCGCTGCGGGCAATCCGTTGGGACACTCAAGAAGTTTCCCCGTTGGCCCCAGATTCCAATGGACCACATTTTATTGATTAAGTCGCTTGAGGTCGTAAGCCTTCCGACGGCTTCTCCCCGGAGGCTACTAACGACTTCTCCCAAAAGAGCATTCTTGTCGGGCGTTCCGGGATACCCGGTGACCTGCACATAACGAAATCCGTGAAAAGTGAACTGTGGACTGAATTGCTCTTCCTCATCGCCTTTTAGAACATAGATGTCCGTGGCATCGGCATTGCGAAGATTTTCCGTGTAGATCGTGCCATCCGGGTTCAGTATTTCCGCAAACCGCAGGCGCACTCTGGTGCCAGAACGGCCTTTGACCTTCAGGGATACCCAGCCCACCATGTTCTGTCCCATATCGAATATATAGGTTCCCTTAGCTGGTTGAGTGACACGCTCGGCCTTCAGAGTAGCGACAACCTGCGCCGGAAGCGTGCTCTCGCTCGAAACTGAAATCCTCGGGAGTTCCGCGACAGTTGCGGAAGTCCAGCGCGAATCATCAAATCTTGGATTTTCCCAGCCCTTCTGTTCCAAGCGCGCGTCATACGTTTCTCCGGAATAGATTTCCGAATGAACGACGGGCGCCACCGCTCCTTTCCAGGATTTGTCCGTTACGATGGTTTCGTGCCGGCCATCGGCATAATCGATTTCCAACTGTGCAAGCAAGCGATTGGGCGGCGGAAAGAAATGCATTCCAACCCAGGTCAGACCACTTCCATACCACCCGTCCGCTAGCGTGGCACCGATAGCGTTCTTGCCTTTCGCCAGCAAGCTCCCCACATCATAGGTTTGATACAAGACTCGCTTCCGGTAATCAGTGAATTCTGGCGTGAGTACGTCCGATCCCACGCGCTTTCCGTTGAGATACACGCGATAGCTGCCGAGCGCCGTTACATAGAGCCGCGCGCTTAGGACCCTCTCGGGCAGATCAAATTCTCGCCGCAACTCCACGGCGGGCTGCGGTATTGGCCCAGGATCGCTCATGTGCTTGTCAGACAGATCGCCGATGACTTGTGAGGGCTGCCAACTCGATTGTGATTCGAGTTTTGCTGCCCAGTTTTCATTAGTGGTAAAACGAAGAACGGAGCCGTCAAAATGTGAAATTTTCACTAACGCAGCCAGCGCCACGGGCACGGTTTTGGCTCCCGCGTCAGGGCCATAGGGCAGCGGCGTGCCCGCGGTCACCGTCACCTCGATGGTGTTTTCACCCACCACAAGCAAGTCGGTAATGTCCTGCCGGTCGAAAGACGTCCACGCTCGTTTTCTAGAGACTTCATGACCATTTACTCTGGCGGCGTAGTTTCCTCGAACGGCAATAAACAGCGCTCCCTCACGGGGTTTCTCGGGAATGTTCACGAGTTCACGAAAAACAGCACTGGTGTTGGGCTCAACTTTCAAGGCATCCTGCCCGGCAATCCAAATCCAGCGAATCCCTGCCCGGTCCGCGTCGGCTTCCGGATTCTTCCAGCTGATCCACTGCGCTTTCCAATCGTCCGGGGTGAGGAACCCCATTTCCCACCACGACGTTTCCGTCGATTCGGAGAGCTGGCCCCGCTCATCCCACACCCGCACCTTCCAATAATACCGGTGCCGAGAGTCTAGCTTGGACCCCGCGTAAGCGATTCCTACGGACTCGCCAGAGTTTGTCTTCCCGCTGTCCCAAACATCAGCCTTGCCAGTACTCAGGTCCTCGAGACTGCTGGCCACCAGGATTTGATAGGCAGTCTGCTCCCAGTTTCGTTCTGTGTTGTTGCTTTGCCATGACAACTGAGGCGAAGTTTTGTCGATCCCCACAGGGTTTTCAAGGTATTCACACCGAAGATGAAAGGGACGAGCCGAAGCCGAATCCGTAAATGCAACAAACAAAACGCCCATAAGACAGAGCGCTCCTGGTTTCACTGTCCCCTCCCGGAACCCGCCAGCCAGGCAGTTCCCCAAGTTAGGAATGCAACCGCGCCATAGGCTATCATTTCGCTCGTGCCATCCGGCAAAAAACGCGTGACCTTGAGCCGGACGGCTGGGTACCCTCCTTGGGTCAGGGGTTTAGCATGGATACGTCCAAGTCCGAGAGAGTACTTCGGGCCTTAATGCACTTGCGTATCGAAATCCCTTCTTGGGGCTTCGCCAATACAGGAACTCGCTTCGGGAAATTTACTCAGCCTGCTGCAGCAAGCACCACAGAAGAAAAGTCCACCCTCGTTGTCGGGTACGGGAATTACCTTGGTGCAGCGCCTCCACACTGACTGGACGAATGTTCTTTTCGGAACCCAATGATGAAATCCGCAACCTATGCCGTGCGTTCGCCGTATGTTGTGAACATTGAAGACTTGCGTCTTTTGGCGCGCCGCCGCTTGCCACGTGCGGTGTTTGACTACCTCGACGGTGGCGCTGAGGGGGAACTGACGCTGTCGGAAAATGTGCGCGTCTTCCGAGAGGTAACGTTTCGTCCGCGTAATGCCGTCGCGACTGATGCTTATAATCTGAAAACGCGGGTCCTTGGAGAGGAACTCTCTTTCCCCGCATTACTCGCCCCTGTCGGGTACAGCCGGCTGATGCATCCTGGGGGTGAGGTTGCCGCCGCCCGCGCTGCCGGCGATGCTGGAACGGTTTATATCCTGTCGACTATTTCCGGCCATAAACTGGAGAATGTCAAAGCCGCGACAAAGGGGCCTGCATGGTATCAGCTCTATCTCGTCGGCGGCCGCGAGGCCGCGGAGTCTGCCATCGACCGAGCCCACCAAGCCGGTTTCACAGCATTGGTCATTACTGTTGATACGCCCGTAGCTGGCATGCGCGAACGTGATGCGCGCAACGGGATGAAGGAATTGCTGGGTGCTTCCCTATTCGCAAAACTTCCCTACTTGCCGAACTTCCTAGCCTATCCTCGCTGGCTCACGTCCTTCCTCTTGGATGGCGGCGTCCCTAAGCTCGAGAACATCGTCATTCCTGGGCACGGGCCAATGGAACTCATGGATGTCGTCGCGGCGTTATCACGAGCCGTGGTGACTTGGGAGGACCTGGGATGGATTCGCGAGATCTGGCGCGGCCCGATCGTTGTGAAAGGTATCCTGACCGGGGATGACGCCAAGCGCGCAGCAGATAAAGGTGCAGCCGCCATAGTGGTTTCGAATCACGGCGGACGCCAATTGGATGGAGTTCCTGCATCGTTACGTGCCCTGCCGGAAGTTGTCGCCGCAGTGGGCGGCCAAACGGAAGTGTTGATGGACGGGGGAATTCGCAGGGGCAGCGACATCGTTAAGGCCATTTGT
>Ga0209058_1003027_pt1 | contig 13682 bp, 20 predicted proteins | sample GraSoiAngelo_147_FD_185904 | JGI IMG/M metagenome (GOLD analysis project Ga0209058, IMG submission 185904) | Grasslands soil microbial communities from the Angelo Coastal Reserve, California, USA - 14_1009_05_40cm (SPAdes) (version 2) | ecosystem: Environmental > Terrestrial > Soil > Grasslands ... | reverse complement strand
CTCGGATAAAGCGACAACCTCGGTATCTTCAGGTAAGTGCTCTACAACATCTGTGAAGAGTATCGTGTCAAATAGTTCTGATCTGAATGGGAGATGGAAGACGGTAGCAACGATATCAGGATTGACTCGTCTCTTGAGGTCGACATTTACATCGGCAATCTTGGTCGACTTTGACCCCACAGAGAGCATGAAACCTCCGGCTCTGCGTGCTAGTTGATCTACCACCCTCAGACGCCCCAAGTGCGGTACGTTTTCTCTGACTTCTACCAATCTCTCACAGGATGCCTGCCAGTATCTACGAAGTCCAGACACTGGGAAGCAAATCAGCCTTACTCTTACTAACGCGTTAACTAGCCGATGCCTCTAGTATCTTAAGGGTCTCGTTTGCGGTAGTGTCCCAGTCGAACCTGTTAGAGTATTCGACAGCGGCGTTCGACATGGATCTGCGTAGCTGTTCGTTCTGGTTAAGCACAACAATCCTTTCGGATAGGGCCTGTATGTCCCCGTTCTTTACAAGGTAACCTGTCTCGCCGTCGACGATAGCTTCGCTGCTACCTCCGCCATCGTAGGCCACGGCTGGCGTTCCGCAAGCCGCAGCCTCTGTTATGACGAGGCCCCAACCCTCTACGAGAGATGGTGTGCAGAGCGCCCACGACTTTTGAAGGAGACGGACTCTCTCTTCGTCTTTTACTCTCGACACGAAGAGAACGTCATCCAGATTCAAGCACCTGGCCATGTCGACTATGTGCTCTTTGTAGTCACCGCCCCCGCAGATTACGAGCCTGAGGTCGGGTACACTCTTCTTGGCTTGGCCATAGGCCTGTAAGAGATGTTCTAAATTCTTGTATTTCTTGATTCGTCCCAACGACAACAGAGTCGGTCGAGAAAATTTTTCCCCGTTGGGATGAAACGTCTCATGGTCCACGCCATGGTAAATCACATGGATTCTGGAGCTTTCAACTTTGAGTAATTTTTCAATTTGGTGCTTCGTCTCATGGGAAACTGTGATGATAGTATTGTAGCTGGGCTTGATCGTCTTCTCAGCTAGTTTAACTGCCAAGCCAAGAGGAATGCCGAGTTCCAGGGTGGCTACGGCCTGGTGTACATGGTGAACTATTCCCACAACGGGAGTTCTTGTTATGAAGCTAGACCACCAAGGAACACCATGAGCAATATCATCAACGACAATATCAGCATCTTTGGCCAATCTGCGCATCAGCAGAGGAGCTCTCAGATGTATCCCGAATCTTCCTCCTCGTCTGACGACCCTAAGGCCGTCAATCATTTCTTCCTCTCGTGAGCCGGGGAACCTTTCGGATAAGAGAGTAACCTTGCAGCCTTTCTTGATCATCCTCTTTGCAACCTCTCTAAGGTGAACTTCGGCTCCGCCCGCCTGTGGATGGCGCGGGTCTCGGTGATTCAGCCAGATAATGTTCATTACTAGACCGATATCTGGAATTTGAGTCTTCGCAGAATCTTGAGAAGACGCGAATTTTCAGAGCCGATAAGTGTCATCTCTGAAGCGAGGGTCTTGCCTGTTATGGGATTGTTAAAGTAACCTTTGCTAGTCTTCCTTACTCCAACGAGGTTCCGTGAGCCAACCGAGATGGTCCGGAGCACTAACAGGTCGATTAGCATTGCGAGAGTGGTTCTGAGAACCGGAAGGTTCGAGTCCAGCCCGTTTCTCTTCTCTAACCAGTCGATCTTAAGCTGAGTGATAGGTATTCCTTGTGACCTCGCCTTTACGATCAGTTCCGCATCAAACGTGAAGTGGTCTGATCCGACCGTTGGGAACAACTTATCGGCGGCACTGCGTTGAATTAGCTTGAAGCCGCATTGGTGGTCAGAAACCTTAGTTCTGAATAGAATGTTCGTCAGAGTATTGAACCCGATACTCAAGATTTTCCTTCGGGTTCTCGTGTAGGGTCGGGCTCGGCGTAACCCTATCACGAATTGGTGTCCCTCCTCCATGAGAGAAATTGCCGCGGAGAGCTCTTCCAGGGAGACTGGTATGTCCGCGTCCAGGATAACTATGATTTCTCCTCGGGCTGCGTTGAGGGCGTTCTTGATCGTTGCCCCTTTCCCAATTCTCTCCGAAAACCGTAGGTGGAAAACACTGTCTGATGAGGCGCGCTCTGCCGCATCCCTCGTGCCATCGTTGCTATTGTCGTCGCAGAGTAAGATTTCGGAAGCAAGCCCGAGCTGGTTGAGTGTTATCATTATGTTACGGACGTTATCGAAAAGTATGGGACCTTCGTTGTAAATTGGCAGAACAAGCGAGACCCTCACTGGCTCGGGATAGGCAATGACCGAAGGCTTCTCCAGGAACCTTTGCAGAGGCTCTACTGTTTGCTGGGGCCGAGGTTCCGCGTAGACTTGTTCGAGCATTTGTTTCAATCTCGGAGATTAGCTATACTGCCAGTAGTCGGAGAAGATATCGGCACTCGATGAGGAACCATTAACATGTCTACCCGATTATGCCTGCTGCTAGGCATACCTGGAAGCTGTCGTCGAACCGCCAGGTCCAAGCCGACTGGTTCTTCCATCGCATGGCGAGCTCGCTCATGCGAATTGCTATTGGTCTGCCACGACCGCGCAAGCTCGAGAGAGCTGAGTTCATTGCAGTCGCCAGCTTCCATAGGATTCGCGTCATTACGCTTCTCAGCTGGTCGTTTTTTATCCTGTTCAGCCAGCATACGGTAACGTCCACTAGTCCTCTCTCTTGACATTCTAAGACCCGGAACCATGCTCCCGTTCGCAAGGATCTCGCCTTGAACTTCATTATCAGGCCGCGTGTCAGTGGCGTCTGCAGTAGCTCTACCGATAGTTGAAGCTGCCTGGGCATAGTTCACTTGTCTCATGGCGGCGCGATGGCTCTGGCTTACGAGCTATCGGCCGACTGCTAATACATAAGCTGTTCCGTTATTTTAGCTTACTCCGTAATCCCAGCGCTACCTGTGTATTGAAGGGGCAACACAACGACTGTCAAAACGCGGCAGCAACCAGATTCGTCGCCATTCTCAGAGCATAGTTTGTGCTAAGCAGGAACACCAGCAGAAGCGCGAGGCTCGAGTGGAGAGTCCTATTTCCAGCCGGACGAATCAAGAGTAGTAGTCCCATGGATGCTAGTACGGGAAAAGGCAGGTCATACAGGATTCTCACCTGGAGGCCGCTCTCGAGAAATGCAAAAGGGATCGATCCGATTGCGACCCATAAAGCTAGAAGTCGTTCGAACCTGTCCAGGAATCTGAGAGAGATAACCGCCACGATAGACAGTCCTAACAAGATGGCATTGCCGAAAAGTCCGTTGAAGTATACAAACAGCGAATAGACTATGTTCGGCCAGAAGCTGAATAGTTGGGAGACTCCCGACCCGGATACGGTCGCTGACGTGTATTGTGCAGTCGCCAGTCCCTCAACGAATACGATCTTTGTAACATAGATCACCGTAGTGATCGAAAGCAAGACGAAGAGAGCCTTAGCTAGGATGATCTGGCGTGAGTCTCTCCAGACGCTAAGAACTAATACAGACGCTACTGCGAGGACCACCATCCCAGTCCACGGATGAGTAAGGAACATAGCAATGGACATGAGAGTTAGGAGGACGAACCCGCGTCTCGACATGGTTCTCAAGAAGCGTAGCAGAAGAGTCAGGAAAATGTAGGCCTCGGCGATGGCGAGCCAGTTTGCAAAAAACCCTGCCCACATACCCACGGTCGCGTTGAAAGAGAAGACGGAGAGGAGCGACACCACGCCAGCCAGCTTTTCGCTCTTTTGACCCTCACGGACAAAGACGAAGGTTGACAACGCAACCAGCGGGCCTAGAACGGCTGGAAGAAACTCGACGGCGCGAATCGTGCTTACGACTCCGGTAGAGACAACTAGATAGATGGGTATGAGGATCAGCGGTCTTGAGCCATACGAGGCGTTCCCTATTGCGTAGGAAAAGGCTCCCGCCGGAGACAGTTGCAGCATCTGGTTCAGCCACTCGATATAGTAGTGAGTATCAACGCCAACGGGCGTCATAGTCGGGTTGAGATTCGGCCGATAGGGCACTAGCGCTAGCAAAATCGCGGACGCCACCGCTAGGACAAGTAGCAGTCTTGGACGGTCCGTCAGCGCGAACCTGTGCACGGAGTCGGGAGGGACTCCTGATATCAGGGGTGAGAAAGACTGTGTTAGCCATTTGAAAATATTGTTCAACCGATTCGAGAACTTGTTGTCGAACGAGAGGGCCAGTCTCGGGATCCAACTGTACAGTAGCAGGATTAGAAGGACCGGAGAGAAGGGAGCTAAAAAGTCGAAGATAGCCGCATCTGTCTTAGCGAACAGTAGGGGCTTGTCGGGGAAGTATGGATAAGCAGCCCACTCAATGACGGAGATTGCTTCTACAACAACCGCCAAGACCAACAGCGATACTAGGAGGGTATACCAGGATAGCCTCAAGTCTGGATGGGCTCGAGATAATTGTCCCTTCTATCTCTTACCGTGTTCCTCGTCAGAAATGTATCAGCCATTCCTATTCGCACTGGCCGAGGTAGATGCCTCAGCCTGTAGTCTCTTATCGTTTCGACTGTCTGAGTCAATAGGACTTTCTGTAGCACTCCGGACCAGAACCCGCTTAAGCGTTCTCAGATGTGACGACAGCGCCCCTGGAAGCGCGTTCTTCAGAAGCACAAAGTCGTCTTCACCAAAAACGTTGAACCCTCTGCTCGCAGCGAGAAAGCAAGCCACGAACACCACCAATAGCACTGGCATCCGGAGGAGAGGGACGAGACGGAACGGACCCGACAGAATCATGTCGACTACGAGAAGAGGAAGTGCTGTGAGTAGGGTGAGAGCCAGAGCCTTTGATAGGCCTTGTCCTACAGGAGCATGCAGCACTCGTCGGAGGGAAAACCATGCGAGAAGCATCATCGCGACAGCCAGCAGAGCTCTTCCCATGGCACCTGCTGTTGTCCCGAGAATGTTGGCCCCGAGGCCGACAGTAACAAGGTCAATTATTGTCGCGGTGACGCTTACTCCCAGAACTTGCAGGGTCCTGTTGACGGATTGGAGAGCTGTTATCAAGAGGAAGCTCTGCGCCGAGAAAATTAGGGTAGCGGCGATTATCGCGAAAGGAACTGCTTGATTCCCCAATGATGCTCCATAAACGGCCTCCAGCGCGGTCGGCGCGATGACTGCGAGGGCTATACCTGTCGGGAGGACTGTTAGGTTGACGAGTCTTGTTGCTACTGCGAGTCTGGCGGAGACTGCTGCTGTTCCCTCGCTCGCGTAGCTTGAGGATAAGGCTGGGTATAGCGCTGCCGCGACTGGGGTCCAAAGGATGGAGAGAAAGCCGACGCTGGAAACGACGATGTAGTAAGCGCCTGTATTTCCGAATTGGCCTAGGATGCCCTGTAGGAGCGCAATATCTCCCCAGCTCTGCAGGAGCATGATGAGACCAGAGGCGAAGAGCGGGAAGCCGAAGACCAGCAGAGGACGAGCAGGATATCTGCGCGAGTGCACTAGTTTACCTTTCCATTGATACAGGCAGAGTAAGAGCGTGGCGAGCGCACCTATGGCCCAGCCTAGTGGAATTCCGAGAACTCCGAGACCCTTGTAGGCGAGCCCTAGCCCAAGTCCTCGGCTCAGGGGAAAGAATAGGATATTCTGGTAGAATATTTCTGCATATCGTCCAAGTCCCAGAAAAAAGGCGCCGTAGAGCGTCATGAGATCAATGAGGAAAGAGGCAGCGAACGTGACTATGAGTAGGGTGCTAGAGTCAGGCGTTCTGAAGACCGTTGCTCCGATCCAGGGAGATGCGAAAATCGCTATTACCACCCCAGGTCCTGCGATGGCTAGTAGTAGTTTCAGGCTCGTGGGGGCTACGCTGCCCGCACTGGTGGAGTCCTTGCTTCCTATGTGTGTGGAGATGAACCGGGTCGCGGCTGTGGGAATGGCCAGCTGGGTCAATGTCGTAAAGATCGAACTGGCCGCAGCGAGGAGTGATACTTCCCCAACTTGTGAGAGGTTGAGAACTCGGACCAGGAGGACGTAGTAGAGGAAGGATGTGCCGTAGAAGACTACCTGTTGGATTGTAATGTACGCAGTTCCTTGAGGAACGTTGAAAGTGGTTGCCGTCTCTACCAAGGATGATCAAACTCGGACTGGATGGGCTATTGTAGATTGTGCTCCGGCGTGTCAAGGCGGTAGTAGTACGAGCATCTTTCGGAGTCACACGTTAACAGTCAAAGTTATCTGAGCTGAACTTAATGCTGGTCCTTCAGCGCGAGTTGTGACAAACTCAGGAGCCAGCTATGGACGAAAAGCGGGCGTGGGAAAGAAGGAGGTAGCTAGCACCGTATAGAGCTATCCAATGATAACCGATCGGAGAGAAACTCTTAAATGCAGAACTCAAGTAGTCGGCTCGTTTAAGATGAGCTCCAGCGCTCGACTACGCAGTCCAGGCAAGCTCGCAATAGCCATTACCTTGATTGCGCTCGCTGCCGTGGGCCTCGGAATCGGCTACTACTTCGCGGCTGCAAGCACTCCCTCGTTCCAGGTCATGTGGAGTGTAAGGCCCCTAAACATCAGGTTCACGGTGACACAGGGATCTGGGAGCGCTCAGGACTCCTTCACATGCAATCCATCTGTTTCGCCAGTCACCCTGCAAGTCTTCTCGAGTCAGCCGGACGCAATCACCGTGACGGTTTCCCCGTCTGCCTTTCCTAGTTGCGGGTCTACACCAGACAACGTGACAATAACCGCATCCTGCACCCCTGCTGCTCTAGCGAATGGCACTTGTCCCGGAGACAGGTACACAGCAACGGTACAAGTGTGCGGACCTGCACCCTACACCTGCCTAAAGCAATACTTGACCGTCAACATAGCCGTCCAAAACAAGTAAGCCGACCCCACTTCGTATCGCGTATTTTCTTCGCGCTCTCATCCTGCTCGCAACGGTAGCGGAGCCGCCTGCGGCCGGCTCCTGTCCTGCGTCCGCGAGTCTTCTCGTTTTTCCGATTATTCACAGTGTGAGTTTGGATTGTCAGGCTTCCCAACAAACTGTCGCTCTTGCGAAGCTTCTCTAGGAGCGACAATTTTTCACTCGCAAATAATCAGACTTCCTCAGGACAGCCTGACATACTAATCTGAGATCGTCTTCCTCTTCGCCTCCTGGTATGGGTCTCCGCGGACAATCTGGTCGTCACGGCTGCTTGGTAGCTGAGGAATGACTCGCTCGATATTCCGACACTCTGAACGCTATCTGCGTATATTTAGCAGAATACATGGATTGCTATAGTCCTACGCCACTTCTCATTGGAGAAAGTCTTAACTCTCGGATCCACTTAAGCAATGGCCTCGTATGACGCCACCCAGCCGCCTGCGAACTTTGCTCGTGGCCACTGCATTGGTCGCCTTGGTAGCCGCTGGGTTGGGGGCCGGATACTATTTCGCGTCCGCGGAAAGCAATTTTGTGATTACTTGGAGCCAGAATCCTCTCATGATAAAGTTCTCGGCAAGAAGCGCAACCTCGGGGAGCGCTCCTGACTCGTTCACCTGCAGCCCGTCCGTTGCACCCGTGACGCTGAAAGCGCAGTCAAGCGCACCCGATACCATCGCCCTGACTGTAAATCCCTCAGCATTTCCGAGTTGTGACTCTATCCCGGACAATGTGGTTGTAACCGCGTCTTGCACCGCCTCGGCCACAGCCAGCGGCAGTTGCCCAGGAGAATACACGGGAACAGTGGTCGTGTGCGGACCTACTTCCTACACATGCCTGAAGAAGGCTCTGGCTGTCAGCATAACCGTCCAGAACAAACCGTAGTAACAAACGGCACCAAAATCGTCCGGGCCGGTCAGTTTTAGTCACACAAGACACGTGGACTTATGCGAAGCGCCCACATGAACGTTTGATATCGTCCTTATCCCCGATTTTATGTGAAGAAAGTCTGATTTTTTCTGTCCTGGGACCATAGGCTCTATGTCCTCTCTAACAAGAATCATGGAGCTTGTCCTTCTGTATAGATTCGGATAGCCTGGATAGACCATTCATATCCGGTGATGGCAACCGATTACCTCCCTTGAAGACCTCCTACGCCAAAGATAAATACTTCCGGAAGTGATAGCAAACGCTTTAGAGAGTAGGTTTTAGTTTGAATAGGCGCCTTATCCTCATACTTCCTCTAATCCTGGCCGCCGCGCTGTTCACGGTTTCGCCCTCTGTTCCATCCGCTCACGCGCTGACCGGTCTGGTCTGTATTACCGATTCCACGTCGGCCACGAGCTGTCCTGCGAGTCCGCCCTCACTCGGTCCCTTCACAGTCGGTCAGACCTTCAGCATTGGCATCTTCGTCCAGGGTTCTGATGCTATGGGCGGCTTCGACATCTACATTGCCACGGACGCTGGTTTCGTGAATCCTACGAGTGCCGCTCTGGGCACTCTAATTACGACTCCGACGTCGACGATTATTTGTATCAACGGCTTGTCCGTGAGTGGCGCGTGTACGGTTGGCACTGCTAACGGTCCGGGCGTTGTCGAGGTTTCCACTCTAGAGAGTCTTGGGAGCAACGAGTGTGGCGGTCTCTCGCCGTGCTCTGGTATGGCTTTCACAATAACATACCAGGTGGTCGGAGCTACTCCGAGCACTCAACTGTCCTATCCAACAGGCCCGGGCTGTGGCACCAGCAGCGTGGCCAATCCTCCGAACGTGTGCGTTCTGGTTTCCACCGCGTTCGGAGACACTCTCAGCGAGAGTATTCAGGCCGCAACCGTGACCCAGGCGCCCACTGCCGACTTTTCGATTACTGCCAATCCGACAAGTGTGTCCGCGGTTGTTGGCGTTCCTGCTACCTCGACCATCACCATCTCGCCGTCGAACGGGTTCAACAATGGTGTCTCTCTGACCAGTGACAATCCATCGTCGTGCACTCTTACTCCATCAACAGTGACTGGCGGCTCTGGCACTTCGACATTGTCGTGTACGTTTACAGGAACCGGCAGTGTACCTGTTACTGTGACAGGAGCCGGTGGAGGCCTCTCTCACTCCACGACAGTTACGTACACTGTTAGCCCAGCTCCCGACTTCACCATTTCTGCCAATCCAACTTCTGTCACTACGACCGTCGGTGTTGCCGGTATCTCGATCATCACGATTGGGCCGTTGAACGGGTTTGCCGGTGATGTTGCACTGGTCAGCGACAATCCGTCAGCTTGCACTCTTACGCCATCGACTGTGACCGGTGGTTCTGGCACTTCAAATCTGTCATGCGCGTTTGCCGTCGCCGGTAGCGTGACTGTTACCGTCACCGGCACGAGTGGCAGTCTAACTCACACTGCTACTGTCGATTATACCGCAACGCCTGCACCGGACTTTAGCATCAGCGCTAACCCGGTGACGGTCAGCGTCACTGTTGGCACTGCCGGCACCTCTACCATTACCATATCACCTCTCAACGGATTCACGGGTGACGTGGCTTTGTCCTCCGACAGTGCAGCGTGCGCTCTGACTCCAACCACCATAGCCAGTGGTTCGGGCACGTCTACATTATCCTGCACTTTCACAAGCGCAGGATCAGTAACTGTCACAGTTACAGGTACCAGTGGTTCTCTTTCTCACACTGCTACCGTAAGCTTTACCGTAACTGCTGCTCCCGACTTTAACATCTCGGCCAATCCAACAGCTGTGACGGTAGTCGTCAATTCCGCAGGAACTTCAACCATTACCATCTCGCCCCTGAACGGGTTCACAAGTGACGTGGCCCTGTCGGCCGACAATGCGGCTTGCACTCTTACTCCTGCGACAGTTACTGGCGGTTCGGGTTCCTCCACCCTATCGTGCACCTTTACATCTGCGGGCAGTGTAACAGTCACCGTCACGGGTACGAGTGGCAGTCTTTCCCACTCTGCAACTGTAGACTTTACCGTCACTGCCCTTCCTGACTTCACTATCTCAGCCAGCCCAATCACGGTTACCGTATCCGTGGGATCTGCTGGCACTTCAACTATCACCGTTGCCTCTTTGAACGGATTCGCAAGCAATGTCGCGTTGGCCGCCGACAATGTTGCATGTACTCTGACCCCTACGACCGTGACAGGAGGCTCCGGTACTTCCATTCTCTCATGCACCTTCAATACCGCAGGCTCTGTGACCGTGACCGTCACCGGTACCAGCGGTTCATTGTCTCATTCAGCGACTGTCGACTTTACCGTGACTGCTGCCGCTGACTTTTCGATCGCCGCCAATCCGACCAGTGTGTCTGCGACCATTGGTGTCGCTGCCACTTCGACTATCACTGTCTCACCGTTGAACGGCTTTACCGGTGATGTTGCTCTGGTCTCCGATAATGGTGCGTGTACTCTTGGCCCGTCGACTGTGACTGGGGGTTCTGGCACTTCGACACTGTCGTGCACTTTCACCTCTACTGGCAGTGTAACGGTAACTGTGACGGGAACCAGTGGCAGCCTGTCTCACACAGTGACCGTCGACTTTACTGTGGGCGGTGCTCCTGACTTTACCATCACAGCAAATCCGACAGCTGTGAGTGTAACTGTAGGCACGGCTGGTACCTCCACGATCACGATCTCCCCTGCTAACGGTTTCACCGGCGATGTCGCGCTAGCCAACGACAACAATGCGTGCATACTTACTCCAGCCACTGTCACCGGAGGCTCGGGCAGCTCAACCCTGTCTTGCACGTTTGGCAGCACTGGTAGCATCACTGTCACGCTGACAGGTACAAGTGGGAGCCTGTCTCACTCCGCAACAGTAACGTACACCGTTACTGCAGCTCCCGACTTCACAATCTATGCAAACCCAACAGCTGTGACGGTAGTCGTCAATTCCGCAGGAACGTCAACCATCACAATCTCCCCTGCGAACGGATTCGCAGGCGACGTGGCCCTCATATCCGACAACGCGGCGTGTACCCTCACCCCGACCATGATAACAGGAGGCTCGGGCAACTCCGTACTCTCTTGCACTTTTGGTGCCGCAGGAACCGTAACGGTGACGGTAACAGGCACCAGCGGGTCACTCTCCCACTCTGCAACCGTCACCTACACAGTGACTAGTCTCCCCGACTTTACTATCTCCGCTAGTCCGACTGCTGTGACAGTAACAGTCGGCTCTGCAGGCACTTCGACGATCACTATCTCGCCGCTGAACGGATTTACAGGCGATGTCGCTCTCGCGTCAGACAATGCCGCCTGCACTCTAAATCCGGCTACCGTGACGGGTGGTTCTGGAACATCGACTCTGTCGTGCACCTTTACCTCCGCGGGCAGTGTAACTGTCACCGTAACAGGTACAAGTGGGAGCCTGTCTCACTCTGCAACAGTCGACTATACCGTCACTGCTCTTCCGCCTCCGTTCGACTATTCCTTGACCAATAATGGTCCGGTGAGCATTACCGCCGGCAGCTCAGGTACTGTCACCATCACCGCGACGCTGACCGCCGGCACCGCGCAGCCCGTTGCACCGTCTTGCGTGACTCCTCTGCCCTCAGGAGTCACATGTACCTCGTTCAATCCGTCAAGCGTGACTCCCACTGCGTCGAGTGTACTGACTATCACAGTCGCTTCTGGTACGGCTGCTGGCACTGTCACTGTGGATGTGACAGGTACGCCTCTGGGAGCGACCACCGCAGCGACCACTGTCAGTGTAACCATCACTTCAGTCATTCCACCTTTGACCGTCGACTTCTCCTTCTCGCCCTCCTCGCCGAACGTCGGTCAGTCCGTCAGCTTCACCCCCACCGTGAGCGGTGGAACCGCGCCCTACACGTACGCCTGGGACTTCGGAGACGGTGGGACCAGCACGGCAGCGAATCCGAACCACACATACTCCACGGCAGGATCCTTCACCGCGAAATTGACCGTAACCGACTCCTCGTCCCCAACACAATCGCAGACCGCGTCACACGACATCAGCGTGAGCCCAATCACCGGCCAGAAGGACTTCACGATCTCGGCCAGCCCGACATCGATAACACTGGTGGGCGAGTCGCCTCTCTGCGAGGGCGGTAGTACCCTCTGCGACGACGAGGGGTCAACGACCATTACCCTGACGAGCATCAACGGCTTCAATGGTACAGTCCGCCTAGCACGGTCAGTCAGCCCACGAAACGGGTTGCTGACAGTCTATTGCAGACCCAGCGCCACCCAGCTCCTGCCGGGTGCAACCATTAACATCAGATGCTTCGTGGAGCCGGAGACTAATCCTGACACAACAACGACGTTCACCATGACGATTACAGGCAGATCAGGCGCTATGGGCACTGGAACGTTCCTATCCCACTCTGTCACCATCACCGTCACCGTTACACATGCTCCTACGCCCCCAGAGGATAATCAGGATGATCCGCCGCCAGCACCATCGGCAACTTCTACCGGCGTCAGTTCGACGAGGACGACGTCAGCCGCAAGCGGTCCAAATGGTCCATCCGGGACCCACGGCAACTCCAGAGGTGACGTCCGCGGGCACGCGCACGGCCACCACGGACACCACCACAGCCACTCCGATTAACTCCACTCCGTAGGACCCTTTTTTCCTGGACGATGAGTCCACGCGCGGAACCGTTCCCGAGCCGGCTGGAGACTCCTGCGAGCCCCCGCAATGCACCTTGAAGGCGCCCTGTCCTTCGCACAGCCGATATCAGTCGGGACTAGGCAGTGCGATCTGGTGCGGGGGGTGGGATTCGAACCCACGAAGGCCTTCGCCACAGGGTCCTAAGCCTTGAGCAGGCCCCCGGATCCGCCTTCTGCCCATTAGACCTGGCTCTGGTACCCCCGCAGTTCCGACGCCGGACCCAATTCCAGCGAGGGTCGTAGAGACAAGTTAAGACTATTCGCCGCAGGCCAACTAGTCCGAGCCTAAGTCCCGGGTCAAAAACTGCGCAACCTCCAAGCGAACAACCAAAACATAACGCTCCAGCGCGCCCCATTCCAGTCCGAGAAAACCCTCCCGGAGCCTGACCCCGAAGACCAGCCCCCGACGATCCCACCACGAAACCAGGCTCCCGCCCGACTGTTACCATCCACGGTTACCAGAAGCGTTACCACCAGACAAATCTCAAAAGCAGTTGATCCTCACGATACAGAAGAGCTGTTTTGAGAAGAAATCCATCCGGAAGATCGCCCAGAATAAGCCCGGATCTGCAATCCGGGTGGGGGGGTCCCAGGCGGCGGGTTTCGCACGCTTGGAGGCCGCCACGCGGCAACTACTGAAAAACACTGATCAGCCCGTTCTGCGCGACAGACCGATAATCTCGCCCAGAAACGTTCCAGATGGCGAGACGACCCGTCCAGGATTCTGAAAATAAAAAAATTCCCGCGACACAAACCAGCTCTTTGGAAACTGAGAACCGCCCCCCCGGGGCATGGTTATGATACTGGCTTCGAGCTCTCCCAGAGGTACTCGAAGTAGCTCTTCCCGAACCTCACCAGCCCAATATGATCCGAGGAAATAGCCAGAGTCAAACCCTTCTCCGGATCCTCGCCTAATAGTATTATGATCTGATTATCATCCGAGATGATACCCCCTCCAAACATCTGCTCCCGGGTCCGAACCTGGGCAAGCCCCTTCAGCTGCCGAACAGTCTCCCGGCTAGTCGCCAAGGGAAGCATAACCGAGACGTTAACCCCCTTCTCTCTCATCAACGCGAGAACCGGGAGAGCCATTGAGACTATCGCATCTGGA
>Ga0209058_1003017_pt1 | contig 13710 bp, 10 predicted proteins | sample GraSoiAngelo_147_FD_185904 | JGI IMG/M metagenome (GOLD analysis project Ga0209058, IMG submission 185904) | Grasslands soil microbial communities from the Angelo Coastal Reserve, California, USA - 14_1009_05_40cm (SPAdes) (version 2) | ecosystem: Environmental > Terrestrial > Soil > Grasslands ... | reverse complement strand
CTCCCCGCGCCGCTCTTCAAGCGTTCTCTCGCGAACGTAGATCGGGATCGCCGGGAGGCCGAGTCCGCTGCGGCGGCGGATCCGCCCTAGGGCCGCTCGACGAGCTTGCCTTGGACGACGTCGACCTTGAGCAACGTCTGGATCCGGACGCCGAGTTCCTTCTCCATGCGGACCTTCTCGCGGGTCTTCTCGAACACGATCAGGATGTCCACGATCTCGGCCCCGATCGTCCGCAACGCCTTGACGATCGCGAGGAGCGTGCCGCCCGTCGAGATCACATCGTCCACAAAGACGACCCGGTCTCCCCGGCGGATGTTGTTGATGAACATGTCCGTCTTCGAATAGCCCGTCGTCTGCTTCAGGGAGACCTCGCCGGGTAGGCCGTACTGTCGCTTCCGCACGAAGACATAGGGTTTGTGGACGCGCATCGACAGGCCGGCGGCGAGCGGGAAGCCCATCGACTCCGCCGTGACGATCTTGTCCGCGTGGCTCCATTCGCCGAGCCGCACCAATTCGGAGAGGACTTCGTCGAGGACCTCGGGGCGGCCCAGCGGGATTCCGTCGGTGATTGGATGGACGAAATACTCGTAGTCCCCGAAGCGGACCACCGGGGAGTCGGCGAGGCTCGCGCGGAGCCGGTCGAGGGACATCTCAGAGCCTCGAGACGAGATTCCGCGCGACCCCGGCGGCCTTCTCGAGGATGTCCGCCTCGCCTCGCACCCGGCGACCTCGCATCAGGACGACGCCGTCGCAGATCATCGTGTCCACGACGTTCCCGTGGGCGGAGTAGACCCAATTGCTCAGGTCCTCGTGGCGGGGCGTGAGCTCCGGCCGGCGCGGATCGACCAGGATGATGTCGGCCAGGCGGTCGACGCCGATGAGGCCCGCATCGATCCCGAGGGCTCGGGCCCCCCCGAAGTTCGCGAGCTGGAACGCCTCGATCGCCGGCAGGACGGTCGGGTCGTGATGCGCGTACTTCTGGAGGAGCGCCGCGACCTTCATCGTCTCGAACATGTCCAGGTTGTTGTTGCTCGCGGCCCCGTCCGTCCCGAGGCCCATGACGACCGCCGCCTCTTTCATCGCGGCGTAGGGCATCGCCTGTCCGGTCGAGAGCTTCATGTTCGAGACCGGGCAATGGGCGACCCGCGTCCCGGTGCGCGCGAGGAGTTCGATCTCGGACGGGTCGAGCCAACACCCGTGGGCCGCGATCACGTCCTTCGCGAGGAACCCGATGCTCTCCAAGTATTTCGCCGGGCGCACGCCCGTCTCCGTGACGCAGTCATCGACTTCCCGTTTCGTCTCGGAAAGGTGCGTGTGGATCAGCGAGCCCGTCTTGTCCGCGAGTTCGCGGATCCGGAGGAGGGAGTCTTTCGACACGGTGTAGATCGCGTGGGGCCCGAGCACCGGCGTGATCCGGTCCATCTTCATGCCCTCGATCCGGCGGTAGACCTCCTCGGCCGTCCGGAGCTGCTTCGCGGCCCGCTCCGCGTCGTTGAGATCCACGATGCCCTCCGCGAGGAACGCGCGGAGGCCCATCTCCTTCACCGCCTTCGCCGCCGCGTCCATGTGGAAGTACATGTCGTTGAACGTGGTCGTCCCGGTCTTGATCATCTCGAGGCACGCGAGCTTGGTGCCCCAGTACACGTCGTCGGGAGTCAGCTTCGCCTCGACGGGCCGGATCTTCGTCTCGAGCCATGTCGAGAGGTCGAGGTCATCGCCCCACCCGCGGAAGAGCGTCATCGCGGCGTGCGTGTGGAGGTTCACGAACCCCGGGAGAGCGATCTTCCCCTTGCCGTCGATGACGATGTCGGCTTCGCGCTTCCGGCCGATCTCCGCGATTCGGTTTCCCTCGATGTACACCTGCGTGACGTCGCCTTCGACTTGCACGTCTCGGATCAGGATGCTCATCGGAATGGCTCCAACGCCTTCGCGACGACCGTCCGGGTGAGGTCGGCGTTCTGTCGTTGTGTCTCTCGGATCTTCTCGAACGTGAGCGGCTCGTCCACGATTCCATTGCAAAAGTTGTCGACGGTGCACAGGGAGGCGTAGGGGAGGCCGAGCTCCGACGCGAGCGTCGCCTCCGAGGCCATCGTCATCCCGACGACATCCCCGATCTTCTTGAAGTGCGCAACCTCCGCCCGCGTCTCGAGCCGCGGTCCCGTCGTCTGCACGTACGTCCCGCCGTCGTGCAGGGTGGCCTTCGCCTCTTTCGCCGCGGTCACGAGGGCCGCCCGCACGGTGCCGTCCAGCGAGGGCGTGGCGTGGACCACCCGGTCGTCGTAGTACGTGGGGATGTCCCAATATCCGATGAAGTCGTCGGGGACGACGAACGTGCCCGGGTGGATCGTCTTCTTGAGCGAGCCGGTGGACGACGTGGCAAGGACGTGGGTCGCGCCGAGTTCTTTCAGGGCCCACAGATTCGCCCGGTGGTTCAGCTTGTGCGGTGGAATCCGATGGTCCTTGCCGTGGCGCGGCAAGAAGATGACCGTCATCGTGCCGCGTTTTCCCATACGCGGCGGATCGCTCGGAGCGCCGTATGGCGTGACGAGAAACTTCGCCTGTTCGTCCTCGAGATCGAACGCGTCCCCGAGGGCAGACCCTCCGATGATTCCGACGACGGCGGCGGCCATGGCGAGCGGACGAAAAGCCATCGCGCGATAAAGGTTCCGTCCCGCCGCTCCTGGCTCGGGCCGGGCGCACCGGCGAAGGACGTCGGCCTCGATGGGCTGATGTTCGTCCTCACCCGACCGAGCGATTCCGACCGGGCGAGCGGCGGCCCCAAATGAGTCTCAGGTGCGATAGTCGATAGGATACGTATAAAAACGGACTTCCCGATGGCAAGGCGGTTCCATGTGGCGGCTCCCGTGGCCGCTCCTGCTCGCCTTCAAGGAGGACGAGCTTCTCAAGGACCTTCTCTTCGGGAAGAAGAAGGACCTCGAGGAAGGTCGCGCCTACCTGATGAAGGAGAAGAAGCCGGAGAAGGCCCTCTCGGCGTTCCAGCGGGCGGTCGATGCCGGCTGGCGCCCCATGTACATCACACGCCAGCACCCGAACCACATCGTCCGGCGTCGCGGAGAAAAGGAGATCCGCGTCGTCTGGCTCTCGACGACGCTCGGCAACGATTACATCGATCCGCACAATCTGAACAGCTTGAGCAACCTGATCGCGAACTTCGTGAACGACGGACCCCGCGCCGTGATCCTCCTCGACGGCATCGAGTACCTCATGATCAACAACGACTTCGCTCGCATCCTTCATTTCCTCGAGTACGTGAACGAGCAAATCGCGCTCCATCGGGCGGCCCTGATCCTCAGCGTGGATGAGCGGGCGTTCGATGCGAAGGAACTGGCATACATCGAGCGGAACACGGTCGCCCTGGACTAGTCAGACTTATACGCCAACCAGATATCGCTTCGCCCCTTCCATGTTTCAGATTGATGCGCGAGGCGGTCTCGGTCGCAAAGGAATCTGGACCCGTGGGGACCGCACCCTCCCGACGCCTCTCGTGCTGTTCGTGCATCAAACCTCTCGCCCCGCACCGTCGTACGCCGAGGGGTTGCTCGTCGCCGAGCGGACCGGGGATGCCCGATTCCAGGTGCGCGTCGGAGGCAGCTTCTTCGCTCCCCGAGCGCCTCGCCATCCGGACGATCTGCCTCCGGGAAAAGGCACTCCGCGGTCGTTCGCCGATCTCGAGATTCCTCAAGCTCCGGTCGCGGGCGACTGGGCCGTCACCGCGGGGGAATCGGACCTCGCGGCGGCCAAGTCCGTCGGCGGGCTGTTCTTGTCGAACGGACCGGAGTTCGAACGGTCCCCGCGGGAATTCGTCGCGGCGGTCCGCCGGGTGCGCGAGATCCTGGGCCCCGCGAAGGTTCTCGCCGTGACCGGCCTGGCGACCCCGTCGAACCTTTCGGTGCTCGTGTACGCCGGAATCGATGTCGTCGACTCGAGCCGGATGCGGCTCGACTCTGCTCGTGGGCTCTTCCACACGGCCGACGGCACGGTCCCCATCGCCGACGCGGACCGCGACGCGTGCGGCTGTCCGGCGTGCGCGGCGGGAGAGGACCTCCAAGCCCACAATGATCGGGCGCTCTACCGCGAGATGCTCCTCGTTCGGAATCACTTGGTGCACGGTCGCCTGCGAGAACTGGTGGAGCGTCGTCTCGCGAACATTCCATGGAATACCGCCGTCATCCGGCATCTCGATCTTCGGGAATACGACCTGGTCGAATCGTATACGTCCGTGGCCGGGGGCGAGATGCTCGCGTACGCCCCTGAGTCGCTCGCACGACCGGAGATCATCCGATTTCGTCGGCGGATTCGGGAACGGTATGCCAAGCCGCCTTCGACTTCGGTGCTCCTGTTGCTCCCATGCTCCGCCCGCAAGCCGTATTCGACGAGCCGTAGCCACCGCCGATTTCGCGATGCGGTCCTGGCGAGTGCGAATCCGGCCGCCGTCCACGAGGTCATCGTCACATCGCCTCTCGGCCTCATTCCCCGCGAGCTCGAGCGGTTCTATCCCGCCGGAGCGTACGACATTCCGGTGACGGGAGATTGGAGTCGTGACGAGGGCGCGATGATCACCGACGATCTGCGCGCGTTTCTCGCTGCGAATCGGTACGAGACGGTCGTGGCCCATCTGGGCTCGGAAGCCCCCATCATCAAAGCGGCCGTCCCGGACGCGGTCTTCACCGCGAAAGAGCGGCCCACGTCTGACGAGTCGCTCGCGTCCCTGACCCAAGCGTTGAGCGTGGCCACCTCGTCGTCCGCACGAGTCCCGAAAGGCCTTCGCTTCGCCGAGGAAATGTCGAACATCGCTCGCTTCCAGTTCGGCGATGCGGGGCTCGGGCTCGTGAACGCCGCAACGTTCCGAGGTCGGATGCCGGATGTCCGCGTGATTCGCGAGGGCGGGCAGGTCGCGATGTACACGCGCCGAGGGATGCTGTCGTTGACACTCGCGGGCGGTGCGATCCTCTCCGACGCGGACCGGTACTGGGTCGAGATCGAGGACTTCCTCCCGAAGGGCAACATCTTCGCTGTCGGTGCGGTCGACGCAGCACCCGAGATTCGACCGGGAGACGAGGTCGTCGTGCGCCATCGGAAGGAAGTGCGCGCCGTCGGCACCGCGCGGCTCGGCGCTCGGGAGATGGTCGACTTCCGGCGCGGCGAAGCGGTCCACGTCCGCCATGTCGTCGACGCACCTCCATAAGGTTATGGGGAGCCGCGATATCGGCGCCGCGGATGGCGCTGATCCCGGACCTGACCGCGGCAGCCCTCTACGCCCTCGTCGTGTTCTTGCTCTTCCTCGGCCTCCTCGTCGTCTTCGTCGAGACGATTCCGCCGCGGCTTCTGATGGTCATGATCCTCGCGGTCATCCTGTTTGCCGCGTGGCTCGCGTGGGTCGGCGAAGCAGGACTCGCGTTCCTCCCCCTCGGAATCGCGGCGGCGTTCGTCGCAAACCACGCCTTCGAATGGCTCACGACTCGCTGACGCATCTCAGAGATTCGAATCGACGGGTGGGGCGCTGGTCGGTTCCGGGATCGGCCCCGATGCTCTGCGGAGCAGGGCGAGGAGCAGCAGGAGGAAGAGACCGACCAGATGAGCGATTCCAGCGACGGCGAATAAGATGAAGAGGCTCGTGAACGGCGGCACGCCACCGGATCGAAATCCGAAAAAGATCCAGAGGTTCGCCGCCAAACCCGTGGTCCAGCCAAAAAGGACCAAGACGACGAATCCAACGAACAAGGCGTACGGTTGTCTTCGGTACCTCTGGATTCCCCATCCAACCAGAAGGAGCAGGGCGGTAGGACCGGCGCTCGGGATGACTACGGAGGCGAGAATGAAGGGGTCACCTGATACGTTGACTCTCAGCAGCTCGATTGCATACGCGACCGTGGTCCAAGTGGCGACAATCAGCAGCGTAATTGCCCCAAACGCCAGGAGGAGTCGGTCTGTTGGGTCGTTCGACCGGGGAATGAGCAAGCAAGCACCCCGGACGGTAATTGCCGCGCCGCTGATGTGTCTTGCGCCGAGCGCTGAGTATCTCGCATGAATTGCGGCTGGATACTTTCACCCCGCCAGCCCGAGTACTTTCGCACACCTCTCCCCTCTGCCGCGTCTTATACCGCGGGGACTTTTGGACCACCGTGGCAAGCGCGGCAATGATGGCTCCGGTGAACGAGATGTACGCGGGAGAAGATCAGAGCTGGCAGGACGTCTACGCCTCGTACGGATGCTCGCTCGACTTCGACGTGTCCGACGACGACGGCTAACGCTCACAACCCATCCATCCCACCGATCGGCGGAGAGGGTCGCCTCCACGACTCCGCCGGTCCCCCTATTTTTCCGTCGCACGATCCAGTGCGTGGGGCGGGAGTCGAACCCGCGCTTTGGGCTTGGAAGGCCCAAGTTCTACCGCTAGACTACCCACGCTCGGTTAGGAGACTCGACCGCGAATACTTGAGTCCTTCCTCGGGTCACAGTTTGGCTTTTGTGGAGCCCTCTTTCAGGAGTGCCTCAAGCTCATCGATCGCCGCGAGGAGATCGTGCACGTCCTCGCCTTCACTTTCCAGATCCCGTGCAATCCGCCGGGCGTTCGGGATCGTCTGCTTCGTGAGCCACTCCCGCGTTTCCTTTCGGAGTTTTGTCGGGTTGGGCCGCTCCACTCCTCTGCGTGCCATCGTTCCATCCCGTCTGACAATTGTCAGCCCGAAACTCTCTCGCCCGTACTTAGCGCGATTGTCACAGCGAACGAGGTGTTGACGAACGGACCGATTGTCCAGGCGCGGGGCCCTTGGCGATATCTATAAGTCATCGACTTTCCATGTCGGCCACTTGTCCGACGCGGCCCCGAATTGACCGCGCCCCGCGGGATGGGATGATAGGGATGGCCCTCTTCCAAGGTCTCCTCGATCGAGAAGGACGGGTGCTCGACAAGGCGAACCGATTCGCCCAGTCCGGTTTCGCCGCTCTCGAAACGGACGCGCAAAAGCGCGCGGCGATTGCATTCACCAAGGCCCTCGAGGTTCTCGAGGCGCAAGAGCCGGCGGCGCGAATCGAGGAATTCCAGGAGGCCTATGCGGCCGTCGGCTCGGGACTCCTGCGCGTCGGTCGGATCGAGTCCGCGCAGACGGCGGCCACCCACGCGCTCGCGGCGAACGGAGGGAATCTGCGAGCCCTCGGCCTGCAGGGCGACATCCTGCTCACGCAAGAGCGCGCATCGGACGCGCTCGGCTACTACGATGCCGGATTGCGCGTCGATCCGAAGGCCAAGGACCTCTGGGAGCGGAAGGGAGACGCCCACGTCGCCTTGGAGCAGCGGCCCGAGGCGATCCGCGCATACATGCAGGTCGTGAACCTCGATCCCGACGACGTCGAGGGCTATCGGCGCGTCCTCGCTCTGGTGCCGGACGACGCCGAACTCTGGGTGCGGACCGGAGAGGCGCACCGCCGGAGGAACGAGCTGGACGAGGCGCAGTCGGCGTTCGACCGCGCCCTCCGGATCAACTCGGAATGCAAGGAGGCCCTGGAGGGAAAATCGCTCACGTACCTCGCCGCGGGCGAGCCGCAGCGGGCCGTCCGATGCCTCGACCGCGTGATCCAACTGGACCCGTATGACCCGGACGCGTGGCGGTTCCGGGGAGACGTCCTCGGGTCCTCGAACCAGAACGACGAAGCGTTGCGATCCTACGACGAGGCGCTCCGCCAGCGCGACGGAGACGCGGCCGCGTGGACCAGCCGGGCGGAGTTACTGCGCAAGATTGGTCGGAGCATCGATGCGGTCGGCTCGTACGACCGCGCGATCGGTCTCACGCCGAAGACCCTCGCCCCCCGCGTCGGTCGGCTGGAGGCGCTTCGCTCTCTGGCCCGATGGGACGACATCGTCAAGGAGGCGTCGAAAGTCGTGTCCCTGGAGCCCCGGCACGCGGGAGCGCTGTACGCGAAGGCGCACGCGTGCATCCAACTGAACCGCCGGGAGGAAGCCCTCGCGGCTCTGGACGGCTTCCTGGCCGTCGAACCCCGCTCCTACGACGGCCTCGAGGCGAAGCGGGATCTGCTCCTCCGCACCGAGCGTTGGTCCGATCTCGTCGTCGCGTGCGACGCGATCCTCGCGATCCAACCGCACCATCCCCGGGCCCTGAAAGACAAGGGTCGAGCCCTCCTCGCGCTCGGCAAGCCCGAGGAGGCATACACGACGTTCGAGCGCCTCCGGGTGGCCGCCCCGGACGATCTCGATGCCCTTCGCGGCCAGCGAGACGCCCTGCGACACTCCAAGAACGCGAAGGTCCTCCTCCGGACGTGCGAGGCGATCCTCCAGAAAGATCCCGCGGACGCCGGCACCTGGACCGCGCGGGGAGAGGCCCATCAGTCTCTGAATCAGCCGGAGGACGCGCTGACCGCGTTCGACACCGTGCTCCGGCTCGATCCCCGGAACGCGGACGCGTCGGCCCGAAAGGCCGCTCTCTTGTTCTCCCTCGGACGCTACGCCGATTCGGTGAAGGCGTTTGACATCGCCATCGAGGCGAACCCGGCGTCCCCGAGCTTGTGGTACGAGAAAGGGCGGGCGCATTACCGGCTCAATGCCTTCGCGGACGCGATCGACTGCCTCGATCGAGCGACGCGGTACGCGACGGGCGACGTGAAAGGCTGGTACCTCTTCGGCCTCGCCCTCGAAGGGGAGAAGCGCTACGAGCAGGCCGTCGCGGCGTTCGACCGAACCCTCGCGCTCGACGCGAATCACGCGAAGGCGTGGCTCGGCAAGGGGACCGCGCTGCACTGGCTCAAGCGTTACGAGGAGGCCGCGGCCGCGTACGGCAAAGCGGCGACGCTCGATCCGACGATGGTCCCGGCCCTGCTGAAACAGGGCGCGTGCTTGACGGAGCTCCATCGATACGAGGAAGCCCTCGCGGTGTACGAGACCGTCCTCGCCAAGAATCCGAAAGAGACGACGGCGCTCGCCGGGCTGAGCGGGGCGCTCGAGGCGCTCCGACGGACGAAGGATGCATTCGACGTGAGCGTTCGCCTGACCGTGGCGGACCCGAAAGACGCGAACGCATGGGCGCGACGCGCACGCCTCGCAAAGGCCGCGGGCGATGCGAAGGATGCCCTGGCGGCGATCACGAAGGCTGCCTCGGTCGCGCCGGACCACGCCGATTTCCTGCGGCTCAAGCGCGACCTCTTGATGGCACAACATTCGTTCAAGGCCGCGGCCGACGTAGGCGAGCGGCTGCTCGAGATCGATTCGCGCGACACGGACGCGCTGCGTGAGCTGGCGGCTGCCCTCGAAAGCAGCGGTAAGCCGGACGCCGCCATCGAAGCCTTGGACCGGGCGGTCCGCGTGGACCCGATGGACCGTCGGACATGGAACGCGAAAGGCGCGCTCTTCGGACGACTCGGGCGCACGCAAGACGCGCTCACCGCGTACGATCAGTCCCTGAACCTGAACCCGGGGGACCGGGGCGCCCTCGCGGCAAAGGGGCGAATCCTGTTCGACCTCGGCCGCGTCCCCGAAGCCCTGAAGGCATTCGAGGACGGGCTGATCCTCGAGCCCAACCACCTCGACTTCCTGAGCGGCAAGGCGATGTGCCTCGCCCACGAGTCGCACTTCGACGACGCGCTCTCGCTCCTCGCGGTCGTCTTCCAGAAGGATCCGAACCACTACGACGCGTACCGCACGAAAGGGCTGTGCCTCTTGCGGACCGGACATGCCGCGGACGCGCTCCCCTGCTTCGACTTCGTCCTGAAGGCAAATCCAACGGATGCGGGCGTGCTGACATGGAAGGGCGAGGCATACGAGGCGCTCGGCCGGAACGCCGAGGCGTTCACCGCCTTCGACTCCGCGATCGAGTCCCATCCGGAATTCGGCGATGCCTGGCGAGGCAAAGGTCTCCTCCATGTGAAGGTCGAAGAGTTCCCCGCGGCCGCGGACGCGCTCGCCCACGCCACGGTCGCCCGCCCGACCGACAAGGCGCTCTGGTACATGCGAGGCTTCGCGGAGGAACGGGCCGGCGAATTCGACGCCGCGGTCCAATCGTACGACGAGGCGTTGCGCCTGGACGCCCGCGACAAACTCACCTGGAACAGCAAGGGCCTCGCCCTCGTCCACCTGAAGCGTTTCGACGACGCGCTCCGGTCCTTCGACGCGGCACTCGCCCTCGACCCCGCGTACGAGCCGGCGCAATCCGGCAAGAAGACCGCGGCGGAACGGATCCACGTGGCGAAGATCGAGGGCTTCGCGGAGGCCGTCGTGCGGTTCGAGAAACACTTGGCGCGGCCCGCGACGCGGGACGAGGTATTCCGGTACTGCTCCGTCCCGCTCGAGCAGCTCGACGAGGTCATCGCGTACGTCAACGAGCCAGCTCCCCTCGCCCCCGATCGGATCGAGGCGGACGACCTGCGGAAGTACGAGGCGGTCGGGGCTGCCGTGCTGCGGACCGTCGAGAACGCACAGAACCTGAACGCGTTGCGCCTCACGGACGTCAGCGCGGTCCTGCCCCACGTCGACCTGGAAGAGGCCCGGACGATCTGGGGTTACATCGACTGGGTCCGCGACGCGCCGCTCGAGCCGACGTCGGAGTGGCACAACGACGACCTGATCCGGCAGGCGATGGATCTCCCGAAGGAAGAATGGAATCTCGTCGACCTGGCGAAGGAGCTCCACCTGGGACCGTTCGAAGCGAAGAAGCTCGAGGTCTCCCTCAAGATCTTCGAAGGCGGCGGCTACAAGATCTCGACCCGCGGGGCGCAGGAGATCAAGCGGAAGAAATCGAGGCCGCACGTGACCGCCGAACCGGAGGTCGAAGTTGACGACAAGCCGGCCGCGGTGGCGAAGCGAGCCCCGGCGCCGAAGACCCCCGCGAAAACGGTCGAGGACGCTCCGCCGGCGAAGTGCGGACCGCATCACGCGCCTGGAGTCGAACGGCACGCATGCGGAGCGTGGCTGTGCAAGGGCTGCGTGGACGCCGGAGGCAACTGCCCAGGCTGCGACGCGCCACTCCCCAAGGCGGAGGAGCGCGAAGCGCGGAAGAAAGACCGCGAGGCGGACTTCAGCCGCCTCTAGGCCGATCGTCTACGGGTTCGACGCGATCATGTCTTCGATGAACGACCGAGAGCTCTCCAGGTCCACGCGGTAATTGTTGTTCGTCGACTTGCACACGCTGTCTCCCCAGCTCGTCACCGCGACGATGTACTCGGCATGGGACGACGGGTCAACGAAGAACGTGGGTCCGCCCGAGTCGCCGAAGCATGTGCCCCCATCTCCATGGTGGATGTTCTGCGACATGTAGAGCCATGCGTCGTGCAGGTTTCGGAAGCTCGAAGTGGAGATCTGACGGTCTCCCGTGACGACGAAGTCCTGGTTGTCGCCGTATCCCACGTTAATGAAGGTCGCGCCCTGGATCGAACCGGCGGTCGCGAGATCGTCGAGGTAGCCCGCCGGCGCCGGCACGCCGAACGAAACCCCTTCCTCGGCATCCTCGAGGATGATGACCCCGAGGTCGTGCGGATTCGACGTGGGTCCCCAGTGGTACTCCGGATGAGTCTGATACCCGCTCACGGCGAGACGAACGGCTCCCTCCGCGAACAGGTTCGACGCGAAGCTGATCCGGAGCCGGCTCGCGGGAATCCCGAACGCCGTGAGCGCGTCGGTGCAGTGGCCGGCGGTCAGGAAGACGCGCGCCGATACGAGCGTCCCAGAGCAGAACTCGCCGACGCTTCCGTCCGAACGCACGATGAGGATGGCGCCGACGTCCGGGTGGGTCGTGTCGATCGTCCCCCAGGTGATCGCGGAAGCGGGAGAACCTGCCGCCATGATCCCGACAACCGCCAACACTCCGACAAGTTCGAAGATGCGTCGACGCACGACTCCTCCGGCCACCGAACGAACCCCCCGGAGCGGATGGTTGGCAAACGCCATAAACGTTGGCGGAGCACGACGGACCCGATTCGTCTTCATTCGAACGTCCAGTGGTCCCGCTCCCGCAACAAGTCGCGCAACAAGTGGGTCGCCTTCCCACGGTCGACTCGCATGAGGAACGCCCCGAGGTGTTTGCACATCAGCCGCCCGGTCGCGCGATTGGTCCTGAAGTCGACGCAATCGTGTTCGACCCGTTTCTCCTGGCGGTCGATCCGGACCGAGTATTCTTTCACACGGCCGGCCAGCAGGGTATCCGTTTCCTTGTCTACGGAGACCACGGACGGATCGATCGCCTTTGCGGACGCAAAGCGGTTCGTCCCGAGGAAGACTTGCAGGAGTTCTTCGAAGGTCATCTTGTCGATGTCCTTGTTCATCGGAACGTCGGCCTGGATCGTGCCGGCCTCGTCCTCGATCTCGCCGCCCTTGATCTTGACCGCGACGCCGAACCGCTCGAGCGCCTCGTTGATCTTCTTGTCGATGTACGCCTGCTCCTCGGGCGTGTACTTCGCCCGATTTCGCGGCTCGTTGAAGTACCGTCGCGCGGCGCGCGCATGGAACGGCGTGTGCACCGGATATTTCCAATTCGCTGGATCGCCGTACTTGTCGGGGTCCTTCGGGTAGCCCTGGGGTGGGCCGAGCCGACCGTCCCGTTTTCGAGTTGGCTTCACCGCGCGGACCATCGAATCCCTGGAGGGACGCGTCAGGTTAAAGGCTCAACGACAGGTCGTGTGGTAGCCTCAACCGGCTCCGCCGCCACCGCCTCCTCCACCTCCACCGCCCCCGCCTCCTCCCCCGCCGCCTCCGCCGCCCGCGCCGCCCCCCGACGGCGCCATGTAGGTCTGGAAGTGGCCCAACGTGGTCGCGAACGAGTTGGCGAAGCTGGCGAAATCGCGGGCGAGGCCCCCACCCACGTCCGGGAACGTCTGCCCAGGGCTGTGAGACGGGACATACCAAATCTCAGCCGTAGGTTGGTACCAGTTTGGCCGGTACGGCACCGTGGGGATTTGGTTCGCGAGAATCTTCAGCCAGCTGGACATCTCGAGATTCGAGACTAAGGGGAGGAAGGCCATGTTTTCGTCGAGCAGCCGGACGCTCTCTTCCGGGCTCGATTGCGCGAGGGACTCGATTCGATCGCGCAGCTGAGAGAGGAACCCTTCCCAGCGGGCCTTCTCCTTCGCTCCCGTTTCCGTCGCGCGAGGCATGTAGTAGCCGATTCCCACGATGGCGAACGACCCGATGAACAGGCCCACGTTCACCGCGACGTAGCTGTACAACGCCGCCACGACATACCCGAGGACTACGAGCACCGGCGCGGCGGTGCCGATCACGATGGTTGCGATGGCGTAGCGGCGTCGGACCCGGGCAGGGCTCCCCGCCAGGAGGCCGCCCGCCGCGAGGCGGTCCCCGATCGATCGGGTCAGCATCTTTGCGGACGATCGAATCGCCTCGATCCGATTTCGATGGGAGACCATGGCCTGGAGGAGCGTCCGCTGGTACGCAGGTGGCTCCGTGCTCCATCCTTCCGGCTCGGCGACCACCGAGCGTGCTTTGTCGGTGAGCTCGATCTGTTTTTCTTCCAGCACGTAACCGCCCGGGTGGGCGGGTCCTTGGAGGACGACATAGCCTTTCTTCGCGAGATTCAGGAGCGTCGCGAGCAGGACCGGGGCATCGACCTGTTGCCGCAGGAGGAATCCGACCTCCTCGGGCTCGAGTCCGGAGGGCGGCGTCAGGATCGGTGCGTCCCCGGATGGGCGCCGGCCCTTCGGCTCGCGACCCCGGAGGGCCCAGAGGCCGATCAT
>Ga0209058_1003016_pt1 | contig 13710 bp, 10 predicted proteins | sample GraSoiAngelo_147_FD_185904 | JGI IMG/M metagenome (GOLD analysis project Ga0209058, IMG submission 185904) | Grasslands soil microbial communities from the Angelo Coastal Reserve, California, USA - 14_1009_05_40cm (SPAdes) (version 2) | ecosystem: Environmental > Terrestrial > Soil > Grasslands ... | reverse complement strand
CTCAAGCTTTGCTGGTCGTAGCGATTGCATGGACCGGCTACACGCTTTCGCACTCATTGCCGTATTGGCCGGTTGATCCCTGGCTGTCACTGAATCCCTGGTTCAATTTCGAGCTCGACCTGGTACGCACGGTATGGGCAATTTTTCCCGCAACCCTCCTGTGGGGCGCGAGTTTCCCGCTGGCGCTGGCTGCGGCTGCGCGTGCGGGGGAAGATCCGGGAAAGCTCTCCGGAGAAGTCTACGCTGCGAATACCGCCGGCTCGATTGTTGGAGCTCTGGTCTTTAGTCTGGTTCTGATTCCGGGTCTTGGAACCCGCAGTTCGCAACAACTCTTGTTGGTACTAGCGGCCGTAGCCGCCGTCGTTGCGGCCGGCGGCACGCACGTGGTTCCGGCTTTCCGCCGCTTGAAGTTTGCAACTATAGCCGCCACAGTAGTGCTGGGTGCGCTGCTATTGCCGATGATTTCGGACGTGCCCTGGCAGGTCGTCGCATATGGAAGGCGATTTGCGCCTATTGTGCGAGCTTTCGACTTCGATCGTGGTCACCCCACGACGGTTCTGTATCGCGGTGAGGGAATCAACTCCTCATTTCTGATCGCTGAACGCGCAGGCCAGCGGCAATTCTTCGTCAGCGGCAAAGCCGAGGCTTCGACGGCGCCTCTCGATATGCGGTTAGAACGGATGATGGGACATGTACCCGCTCTGATTCATCCGCATCCCAAGTCTACATTAACCGTCGGTTTTGGCGCGGGAATCACGGCGGGGGCGTTCGTTACATACCCGGAGATCGATAGCATCACGATCTGCGAACTCGAACCGAAAATCCCTCCCATATCCACCCAATATTTCGGAAAAGAAAATTATGACGTTCTGCACGACCGCCGGACTCGAATGGTGTACGACGATGCGCGGCACTATATCTTCACCGCTTCCGAAAAGTTCGACGTGATTACGACCGATCCGATACACCCGTGGGTCAAAGGCACTTCCACGCTTTATTCCAGGGAATATTACGAATTGGTGAAGGCCCACTTGAATCCCGGCGGCGTGGTTGCGCAATGGCTTCCTATTTACGACAGCGATCCGGAAACTATAAAGACCGAACTGGCCACATTCTTCGATGTCTTTCCGAGTGGGACCATCTGGAGCAACAACCTGAAAGGCGACGGTTATGATCTCGTGCTGATCGGCCAGGAGAGCGCCAGCGCCGTTAATGTCGATGACGTGCAGCAGCGGCTGGACGAGCCGAAATACGCTGCTGTTGCCGGCTCGCTCAACGACGTCGGTTTTCATTCTGCGGTCGAGTTCTTTGCAACATATGCCGGACGCGCTTTGGATTTGCAGCCGTTGCTCGTCAATGCGCAGATCAATAACGATATGAATTTACGCCTTCAATATATTGCGGGGCTCGGGCTGAACTCCATGGCGTTTCAAGGAATTTATCGAACGATCCTGAGCTATCGCAAATTTCCCGATGGCCTGTTCGCCGGCTCCACTGGACGAATCGACGCGCTCCGTACGTTGCTGGGGGCCCATTCGTCTCCTTAGCGCCTCGCGCCGGGAAGCGGCTGGATCGTCGTGTTGGTAAGACTGGGATTCGCGAATTCGGTTTGATCCCCGATGCGCTTTCCAGGTGCGGGAAGCAATCGCGCGGCGAGCGGTTTGTTCCATCGGTAGGCGAGCCACGCCACGTCGCCGAGAATTCGAGCGATCTGTTCCTCCGAAACGTCACCGGGAAGCGGGAGCGTGTCGACTCCGCCGGCACAAACGGCGGAATAAGCAAGAATGGAGTCCAGAGTGAACGTCCCTTCGGACCAGCGCCTTGCCAGGACATTGTCTTCCATGATGGGAAGCATAATGCCCGAGTAGCCCGTATGCTTCACGGCCGTCGACTGCACTGAGCGGGTGATGATGCCTGAAGCGGTCTCGGTTCCAACAGATCCAAACGGTCCGCCGAGGAAATGCTCGATTGCAGTGGCGATCGAGCGGTCACCAAGAGGTGCAGGCGTGGCATCGATGCCTTCGTAGGTCCAGCCTGTGGTCTTGGCTAGCTGGATTGCGACGGACTCCACTTGCTTGGTGTACGTATTCAGCACATCAGACAAATGTTTTTCCGCTTCGACCGGATCGCGGTATTGCCGAAACACATCGCCGACAACTTCCGCGCCTTCCATTGCGATCGCGAATGCATGACCTTTCCCAATATGGTAAGAACCGGGATAGTACGGGCCGTAAGGCTTCATCATCGCAATCGCGCCAAAGTTGAAGTTCGCATCGCCATGCGGGCTGCGCTGGGAAAGCTCCTTAATTACTTTCGCTGCCTGACGAATCGCATTCCAATGAATGCCTTGTTCGTCGGCTGTAATCAGATTCGCAGTAACGTTGACTTTCGAAAGAATCTCGATGAGCAGCGATGCGGCGGCCGGATCGTCGCTGTCGTGGAGCATCGCGGAAGCGATATTGAAACCTTCCTTTGGAGCGGCCTCTCGCAGCTTGCCGATGAACCGGACGGCATCCGCGGTCTTCATGCCCCTGGTGTATTGCGGAAACGGCTGAGTCGTGATTCTCCCGCCGCCACCTTCGAAGCCGGCCTTATTCAGCGCGTCCTTCGCCGTTGCCAGAAATTTTTGCGCTTCCTGAATCCGCGCGGCATAGTTGCCCGGATCAATTTCAATAAACGCAGTGACAGCGCGGATCCGCGGTCTGACCTCGGCCGAAGAAGCTCGAGGAGCATCGGCAGCACACGCCACAATCACGCAACACAGAATCAAAACGCTTTTACGCATTCTTCCTACCTCGCTGAGCATGGCGTCGGATTCCACTGTCTCGAATGATATCGAGTAGCTGTATTCGAGAGCAATGTTTCGATCGCGCTAAAAGCCGCTTTTACGGAGGTAGCCGGCAAATCCGGAAATGCCGCTGGTTTCGGACTTCTTCGGTTCTAGAATCGAAGTGGAAAAAGTCTCTTTATGGTGGGCGTCGTTCTTGTCGAACCAGAAGCAGATCGCACTTTTGCCTTCACACGATTCAACAATCATCCAGGGTCCCTTGAGAGGGCTAACCCGAACCACATCGCCTGGTTTTAAATCACCCATTTTCTTACCTCCATTGTTGCGGATCCGCCGGATTGTAGACCGGAAGTCGGATGTGATTACCAAGAATTTAAATTCAGACGTCGTAACGTCGTGGGATTCAGTAAGAGAATCTTTCCGCGCGATCGGCATCGTACGCGCGGTCACCTTTGCCGGCGTCTACCGCTATCTTGTCGAATTCGAGGATAGCCGTACCAACACGTTCTTCGGATTTGAACTCGGGCTCGCGCAGAAACCTTCCGTGGCCAGACAACCTGAAGCGACTTGAGAGGGGAGATCACTTCCGGTAATACACGCTGTCGGGCGGAAGCTTCTCGGTGCGGTAGTCCTGGTGCTTGAAGGGATATTGCGGACGCGGTTTTGAATTGACAAACGCGGCGATCTGTTGCGCTTCCTCATCCGTCAAACGGCCTGGATCGAGATAAGGCATTGCATAGCGAATGATTCCGGCCAGCGTGTATACCCGGGCTGCGCCTGCTCCATCGTTCCATGAGTCGGGTCCCCACAACGGACCGGGTTTTTTATCGCCTATCGCGACACCTTGGCCGTCCTCTCCATGACAGTTCGTGCAATGCTCTATAAAAAGCGCTTCGCCGCGGCGGGGATCCAGTTTTTCAACCGAAATCAAGTTTGAAGCTTCAATGACGTTCTGGCCACGCCATGCCGGGTTTTTCCCGACCTCTGATCCTCGTGCAAGCCACGTGATGTATGCCGACAAGGCCAGAACCTCGGGAGAAGTGGTTGATGGTACTTCATCTTCCACCGCGCCCGTGGCGTTTTCGCTTCGCAGGAAGCAGTCGACGATTCGATCGTTCAGGCTGTACAAGCGGCCCGACCGCCGATTGTATTCGGGAAACATTCCGGCGACACCAACGAGCGGAAGCGATCGCTCGCGCTGCCCGCCATTCAGGTGGCAGTTGTTGCACGACATTTTGCTGGGCGCAAATTGCGGAGCCTCATGCGGCGTGTTGGTAAAGAGCCGGAATCCCCATTTGATATCTTGCGAAAGCTTGGAATTGTCCAAAGATCTATCGGTCAGCGGATTTTTTGGGAAATACCAGGCCGTCATCATGTTTGTTGCCGAAGAAACCAACGGCCCACTCAACTTATAGGGAGACGGGGGCGCGACCGGTGGAGGACCGGGAGAACAAGCGGCCGTGACGACGAGCGCCATCAAAATGAGCGCGATTGTATGACGAGTCATACTGCCAAGTCATCTTAACGGCTCCGGGTACGCCTGGTCAATCCGTAGCGGTGGTCTATTCCCTCTCTTATAGGCACGTCCGCACATTGATGGGATTGTAATCGAATCCGAGGAGAAGCAAATCTACGGATAAGCGACTTACCAACCATCGTCGGAAGTTCGGTCTGTTGTTGCCGAAATCGGATGGGATCCTTGCCGGGGAAGTCAACCACGCTAACCATCGGATTCCCGGGTGCCGATCACTGCGAAATTTTGCGAGCAGCGGTGTGCTGTGGGGCGTGCACGGGAGTGTTCCAAATGTCCCTGCAATACTCTTGAATAGCGCGGTCGGCGGAAAACTTCCCCATGCGAGCGGCATTCAGAATGGACATGGTCGTCCAATGCTGCCGATCGCGATATGCCTGCGCCACGGCGGTCTGACAATCGATGTAGGACTGGTAATCAGCGAGAACCATGAATAGATCGAGGTTGAGGAGCGAGTCTACCAATGGCCGGAACAAATCCTTCTGCGCGTGGCAGAAGTTTCCAGAAGCGACGCAATCAATTGCTTCTCGAAGCTCCGGGTTTGAATCATATATTGCGCGCGGATGATAACCCTCAATCCATAACTGCTTCACCTCGCGTGCTGTCTTACCAAAAAGAAAAAAATTTTCAGCCCCCACTTTGTCGCGAATTTCGATATTGGCACCGTCCAATGTCCCGATGGTCAATGCACCGTTCATCGACATCTTCATGTTTCCGGTTCCCGATGCCTCCTTGCCGGCAACGGAAATCTGTTCGGACAATTCCGCCGCAGGATAGATTTTTTGAGCATTCCGAACATTGAAATCGGGAACGAAAACAACCTTCAGCAGCCCTCGGATATCGGGATCGCGATCGACCGTCTCTGCCACGCAGCTGATCAGCTTAATGATCAATTTCGCCATAAAATAGCCCGGCGCCGCTTTGCCCGCGAAAATTACGGTTCGGGGTTCGATGTCGAGCGATGGGTTGTGCTTGATCCGGTTGTAGAGCGTCACAACATGAAGCAGGTTCAGGTGTTGCCTCTTATATTCGTGTATGCGTTTGACCTGAACGTCGAAGAAACTCGCCGGATCGACAACCATCTGTGTGACGCTTTCGATGTACTTTGCAAGGTTCACTTTGTTGCTCTGCTTCACTTCATGCCATTTTTCTCTGAACGGCGCATTCATGGCGAAGGCTTCGAGCTTCCGCAGCTCATCGAGATCGTGCACCCAGCCGGAGCCGATGGCCTCTGTAATGAGATTTGCAAGCCGCGGGTTAGACAGCAATACGAACCTTCGATGGCTCACACCGTTCGTCTTGTTGCTGAATTTATGGTGCATGATGTCGAAGAAATCCGGGAGGACTTGCTCTTCCAACAGTTGTGTATGCAATTCTGAGACGCCATTGATGGCGTGACTCCCGACGCATGCAAGATTCGCCATCCGCACGTATCGCTCTCCGGTCTCATCGATCAGCGATAAGCGCTGCACTTTGCCTTCATCCTCCGGAAACCGGACACGCACTTGATCGAGAAAACGCCGGTTGATGTCATAGATGATTTCGAGATGTCTCGGTAATAGACGCGCGATCAAGGCCACAGGCCACTGCTCGAGTGCTTCACTGAGCAGAGTGTGATTCGTATAGCTGAATGTACGTTGAGTGATGTCCCAAGCGGTGTCCCATTCCATCAGATGATCGTCCACCAACAGCCGCATCAGTTCGGGGATCGCGAGCGACGGGTGCGTATCGTTCAATTGCACCGCGAACTTCTTAGGAAAGCCATCCAGTGTTTGATCGCGCTGCAGGTACAGCCGGATCATGTCTTGAAGCGAGCAGGATACGAAAAAATACTGCTGTTTCAGCCGCAGTTCGCGTCCCTGCGCGGGCTCGTCATTGGGGTAAAGAACCTTGGTGATATTTTCCGACTCGATCTTGTCGTGTACCGCACCGTAATAATCACCGGCATTGAAGAGACGGAAGTCGAAGGAACGCTTAGCCTCCGCTTTCCACAACCGCAATAGATTCGCCGTATCGACGCCGTAGCCGAGCATGGCAGTGTCGTAGGGAGTTCCCTGAACAACTTGGCCGGGAATCCAGCGTACGCGATATCGCTTCCTCTGGTCTCGATATGCTTCGGTGTGACCGCCGAAGTTCACATCGAATCGAATGTCCGGCCGGGCGATTTCCCACGGATTGCCCAGACGCAGCCATTGATCCGCGACCTCCAGTTGCCAACCATCGCTGATTTCCTGATCGAAGATGCCAAATTCGTAGCGAATTCCATAACCAATCGCGGGGACCTGCAGCGTGGCCATCGATTCCATGAAGCATGCAGCGAGACGGCCCAGACCTCCGTTGCCAAGGCCCGGCTCCTCTTCATGCTCGATGAGATCGTCCAGGTTTAATCCGAGTTCGTTGACCGCCTGACGGAAGGCTTTTTCACTGTTGAGCCTCAACAAATTCATCCCGAGCTGCGGCCCGATGAGGAATTCAGCGGATAGGTAACAGACTGTGCGGGTCTTGTCTTCGTAGTAGTGATATGCCGATTGCACCCAGCGGTCTAGCAACCGGTCCCGGACCGTATACGCGACGGCAATGTACCAATCGTTGGGCGTTGCAACTTCCGGAAACTTGCCGAGCAGATAAAACAGGTTGTCGATGAGGTCTCGTTTGATCTCAGATGCATCGAGACCCGTACGCACGTTCCTTCTCATGTGTCGCGGGCGCGCGAAGCCCAAGCGCGGCAGCGCTCAGCGTTAAGTCGCGAAGCGCAAGCGCGGCAGCGCGCAGCCTTAAGTCGCGAAGCGCAAGCGCGGCAGCGCGCAGCCTTAAGTATTGACCGTTGGCTCGCATTTTACATTGCAACTACCGCAACTTTTCAGCAAGCGAAATATTCGATAATACGTTTTTGTAAACCTTTGGGTGCCGGAGTCAGTTCGTGGCCCTCGCCGTCCGCTCGCCGTCATCCGCCACGATGTCCCACCCCTTATCGTCCTCGCTAGGAACCACCTTGAGGGCAACCTGCTTTTGTCCTCCCGTCGTGGGCAGTGTGGCAATCGCCTCGAGCCGAAACTCAGTCGCGGGGGTGGCGATCATCGAGGGACCGTAACAGGGTGGCACGATGAGAACGGGTCTGCGATCGACGTAGATGCTGACGTGGTAAGGGGTCAGGTTTCGAACTGGACGCAGGATTGTACTCGTCTCCCTGACAAGGGGCACTGCGGAGCCAATCCTGGACACTGCACATACTTCCGAAATCATAAGAGCGGCTCTTTGTTCCTGGGGTCGTGGAACTTGCTGCACCGACGCTGTCTTCATAACGGAAAAATCGTGCTCGATCTGATCCATTCTGGCGCGCAAGGCTCCGAACTGATCATTCTGGCTAAGGCGGCCAGCCGTGTCTGCGAGCGCAACTGGTTCCAGAAGCTTGATATTCAGCGGTGTTTCGTTGTTCAGTGCGAGCTTTGGCCCACGGCTCGGAGTTCGCAGCACTTGATAGATCGTTGTCGGAGGAAAGAACAAAGCAACGAGATCGCGGTGAGCGTGGCCGCGCCCGAACACCACTTCATCTTCGACTCTATGGCGGCCGCCCTCAATAATCTTGGCAACGATTGGATATTCACAAAGATCGGAAGTGAGAATCGACGTAAGAGTAATTCTCAAACGCGCCTTTCCGTAGATACGTCCTGCTTCCTTCGATTCGACAATAGTGCCAAGGACTTTGGAACCGCGTGCAAGCAACGGAGGCCTATTAGGGAAGAACCGAAGGTCGGAACTGACAGTGAAGACCGTCGGGCCTGAAGAGCTGCCTGCAGTGAGCTTCTCATCCGGTAAGATCCGAATGACGACTCCTGCCGGTATATATGTGCGGCATTCCGCTACGCTCGCACGCGCCAGGGTTGCAGATACAGCCAGACAAACCAGAACTGCGATGCAGGCGGAAAGGAACCTCATTTTCATGCTCCTTGTTTCTCAATTGCAAATCGTGGATCTCGATTGCATTCTGGGGGCCAGTCCGCTGCATGCCGTCCGTTGCTTCTCCCGCCGTCTGTTGTCGTGATAACCGCCGTTAGCAGGGTGGCACGTCCGGCCATCTGTAGATCGCGGGAACACCACCCGAAGGTAATGTTCTACTCTTGGGCGGGGCTCGACAGATTTGGCAGTCTAACACCAGAAGCGGATTCCTCCGTTTCCTTGTGCTCCAGCGCTGCCGGATTATACTCCGCGCTGTCACCACGAAGCGGTATGATGGTGTCGAAAAAGGTGGATATTATGTACCGCTCACTTGCCATCAGACTGACCGCTATCATTGTAATCTTGGCTGCGATGGCTACGACTCTGGCCGCGCAAGGCCGCGGATTTCGCGGTGGTGTTTCTGTCTTTCGTGGCGCACCGGCTGTGCGGAGTGCACCAGGGCCCGCGTTCTTCAGTCACCCTGTGAGGCCAATTGTCGCTAATCCCGTGCCGCCGTTCGTTAGTTCTCCCGTGGCGCCTCCACTTCGCGGTGGGCCTTTCTTCTTCGGAGGGCTTTCTCACACCTTTGGCCGGTTCCCTCGCACGATCGTCGTCCCGTCCGTAGGGGGTTACTACTCTCCTTATATTTGGCCAACGACTATATATGGGTATGGGGGGCCTGCGTATTACCCATATCCCGCTTCTGTTTATTCCGAGCCAGCATATGCTGCGCCAGCTGCGTCCGCGCCAACTGTAAGCCAGGGCGAAGTGGATCTCGCTTATCAAATAGGAAGGCTCTCTCAGGAGATTGAGCAGCTCCGGCAGCAACAGACCATCACATCGTATACGCAGCCACCGGCACCGTCGCAGGTCGCAGCGGAACAGCGGACTCCGACCGTTCTCGTGTTTCGTGACGGTCGTCGTATGGAAATTCAGAATTACGCGATCGTCGGACAGATGCTTTGGGTCTTTAACGAGAGGGCAGCTACCAAAATTCCGCTTTCCGACCTGGACCTCGACGCCACCCAAAAAGAAAATCGAGGCAGCGGGTTCCGATTTCCCTTGCAAGAGAAATAAACTGAATGCAATACACGCGTTTGGAGCTTTCCTGATAGGTCAGGAAGGGTGAATCCGAGTCGCGCCACGTCTCAACGAGCAGTTCCGGTGGTCAAGACTTCGGCGCAGCCTTTCCCCAAGCTCTTTGAGGATCCAGCTAGCGCCGCATGCTCTGCAGGATTTTTTGCCAGCTATAAGTGAAAAACGAGTTCTGAACCTTGTCGATGATAAAGATTTCCTGGTGCGCGAAATCCAGCGCGGCGCCGCGTGGGGCGATGAGCTGCGTTGTTTCGCCTTTGATCATCGCCTTCGGCGGAATATCGCCGGCGTCGGTGTAATTCCAGATTCCGACAAAGGATTCACCGACATTGCGGTTGACCTGTACGCCGCGCGCTTCGACGGTTGCGATGAGTTCTTTGCGATCGGGCAGGACCGCAAAACCTTTCGTCGCATAAATGCCGGTCCGAGGGCCGGTGATGATCGAACGAGGCGCGACATCGCCCTCGTCGGTGCGGTTGAAGATCAGAATACCTTGGGGGTTGGCGTTGCCGAGGGCGATGATATTGTTAACGGGATCGACAGCGATTCCCCGCGCGCGAAACATCTTCGTCTTCGGTCCGGCAATGATTCTCAGCGGAGCCGCGTTGCCGTTGGCGGTCCTGGAGAAAACTAAAATCGCCTGGCGTGTGGGCACAATAATTTCGTCATGAACGTTGTCCAGCGCCAATTCGTCATTTTCCTGGAGAAGAGTTCGAGGACCCTGAATCGTGCGGATCGGCGCCGCGTCACCGCTCGCGTCTCCGCGGTAAACGAGAATCGCTTCCGCTAAAGGATTTGGAACGACAATCTCGTCATGCTTCTCATCAAAAGCGATCGCGTGCGATGTCCTGGAAAGCCGGGTGTGCGGACCTTCGATAACTCTTGTTGGTGCTACGTTCCCATTCGCCAACCTGGCGAATATCGCGACTCGCGGATTGGCCACTCAGTTGGGCACGAGAATTTGTTCGCGCATCGGATCGTAGGCGATGCCGCCCGGATTCCCGATGCCAGGGGCAGGCGTGCCATCCGGCGCCCCGCGCACGATGCGCAGAGGCGCGGCGTTGCCTCGGGCCGTGCGGCGAAAGACCATCGCCGCGTGTTCCTCGGGACTGGTTGCCCAGACTTCGTCATTCTTGAGATCAACGAAGAGCCCGACGGGTTTTTTGAGCTTCGTCGCAGGACCTTCGATTTTCCGGAGGGGGGACACATCGCCGTTCGCCGTCCTGGTGAACACCAGAATGGAATTGCTGCCGCTGTTTGCAACGAAGATCTCGTTGTGAATGGTATCGACGAAGACCTTCATGGGCAGGCTCAGCTCGGTCTTTGGTCCGCGTATATGGCGAACTGGGGAAGCGTTGTTTTCTGCGGTTCGCGAAAACACAGTGATCGACGGCTCCACGAATTTTCCGCTGGAGGCGCGAGGCTGGAGCAGCGCTTGGGGAACCGATATCGTAGCGATGCCACGCGCCAATTGTCCCTGCACGTCGGTCGACTCTTCCTGGCTCGTCTCGGCGAGGTGGTAAGAGTCATGGTTGGCAACGACAATTTCATTGTTCTCGGCATCGATAAAGATGCCGTGAGGGTCGGCGAGGCCGGTGTCCGGCCCCTGAATAATACGCAACGGTTTTTCCTCGCCTTCTGCCAGACGCCGGAAGATCGCTACTTTGTTCACCTGTTGGACCGTGACCCCGACTTCATCGTTTTTCAGGTCAACCGCCACACCCCATGTGCTGACGGGCGCAGGTCTCAGGGTTCGCGACGCGGGCACATTGCCGGTCGCGTCGTACTTGAAGACGAGCATGTCCGCAGCGGTGTCGTTATTGACGGTGTAAATCTCCTTGTGGACCGGGTCGAGAGCCACTCCGCAAACAAAATCGACTCTCGTCCTGTTTCCGGTGACCACGGTTCGCGGATCGGCTACATCGTTAGTCGCGAGATCCCTGTCGTATGTGCGCAGGCTGAAAAGGTTCTCGTCTGTCACTGTCACGATGTTCGACTCCGGATCGACGGCGACATCTGCGAATACGGGGAAGCGATCCCGCACCTGACGAAGCGGTGCAACGTCGCCGCTCAGTTGCGAGAAGAGAACAAGTGCGGCCGGGCCGCACAGAACGAGCAAAAAGACCAAAAACGACTTCCGGATTCTCATAGTGGAGCCATTACAGCAGAGCGTCGAGGATGGTGTCAAATGTTGCCGGACGGAATGCCCTGTAGCGGCGCGCTATGAAGCTGTGAACGAATTGGAATCGCGCGTATTCCCCTCCTTGCGGTGGCGCAAGGAGGGGAATAAGACCACCGTCATTCGTTCACATCTTCTATGACCGCCGGCAATGCAGCAATTCGTGAGATCGCCGGCGGTCATTTCTTGAGGCTGCGCGCTGCCGCGCTTGCGCTTCGCCGACCGCCGCTACAGTTGCCCATCCGGCATCCTGCTAGTTCGAGCTGGTTGTTGCTGCTTTGGACACCTCGGCGACGTCGGTGGTGCGATTGCCGTGGAACGGGGCGATCACCTGCACGTCGAGCTTCAACCGTTGAATGTTGTCGTAGAGCGCCTTTGCGAACGGTCTGGCCGGCGGGATCAGCGGAGCGCCGGCCTGTGCGGGAGGTGTAAACGCATCCGGCTCCGCAAGCAGCTTTTCCTTGGGCAAGTACACGACGAGCATGTCACCCGTGTGCTCATAACCCTTCAGGAGATGCAGCTCGATCATCCGGTTGCCGTCCGTGAGTACGTACTTATCCGCCACCGTTTGGATCTTGACGCCCTTCTTCGATGTAGCCAAAGGATCCGGATTGATCGTATGCGGTGTTTTCGCGACGCGCTCGAGGAACGCTTTGTTGGTTTGGTGCGTCACGATGGTAGCGCCCTCATTCATCGCCATCCGAATTCCGCCAAGATGATCCCAGTGATGATGCGACGTGACGACGTACCGGATCGGCTTGTTCGGAACAAGTTCCTTCGCTTTTGCAAGCACGGCAGTGGCGCGCGCAACGTTGTTCGGAACATCGACGACGACGATGTGATCCTTCATTTCAACCACGAGGCTGTGATGTGTGGCGCCTGTCAAATACCATACGCCATCGCCCATCTGCTTCGTCTCCACACGGACCGGAGGAGGGGTGAAGTTGCGAACGGCGTCGGGCACGGCAATGTCGACGGACGGATTGGCGGTCACGTTCGAAATATTGACGTCCAGCGACGGGAAGCCGTCCTGGGTTTGCACAATGCGGGACGGGAACATGACGCCGCCAAAATCCTTATAGCCTGTGTACGTCGTTACGACGGGCATGTCTCCGACGATCGGATTGTCAATCCACGTCGTAACTTTATCGACCTGACCTTTAGCATTGATGATGCCCGTCATTTTGTACTTGCCGCCAACCGTGAACGATACTTCGGTTCCGCCGCTTGCATTTTTCGTCGTGGCTTTGTTGTTCATGGCCGCCTTGACGAATCCCTGAGGCGTCGACCACAGGGCGAGCATGCGTTCAAGCTGCGAATCCGGGTTAGCTTGAGGCGGTGGAGCAGGTGCGTTGCCTGCAGCCGGTGGAACGTTCCACGCATAGTTGCCGCTGACGACCTGCACCTGGCGCTGCTCGCCAAAGAACGGTCCGCCGCCGCCGCGCGGCATCACTGCGCCCATCTCGCGCACCAATTCGACACGCATGCTGCCCGTGTCGTAATTCATCGATGCGGTATAGCTCTTTACGGTCACCGGCGGCCAAGCTTCGGCCGGGGTGTAGTTTTGTCCGACAGAAAAGTTTTGTCCCGACCCTGTGAACTGAAGCGTCTTGACCCGGGCTGCACCCAGAGCGTCGGCTGCTGTTTGTAGGGCATTTGATTGCGCCGCACCTGCGGACGCGAGCGCCAGAATTCCAAGGGTCGCGAATACCACTTTACGCATATTGATCCTCCTATTACCGATTACTCATCAAAGCTCGATATGTGCCCGCAACATTTTGCGGGCGTTGCTGGATCGTAGAACTCCGAGGTCTTGTAGTTCTCCATTAAATCCAATCGGAAGCAAACAGAACGTTCGTGCCGTCGACGAACCGCACGATCGTGTTGTCATCCGCGTGCCCGATCGGTTTCCACATGACCTCCACGCGCTTGCCTCCCAAATTAATATTTGATTCGGTCCGTATAAGTCAAGTCGGGAGGGCGTACGTAGAGCAGGGGACCGCGAACAATTTCCGCGCCGCTGAGCGCGCCGTCCCGGGAAAATCGGTGAAGAGAGAACCGGCCGCAAAAAGACACAAAATGACAAATGACCATTGAACAGTGAACAATGACAAAGCCTTAAATGTTCATTGTTCATTGTTCACTGTTCAATGGTCATTTGTCATTTCAATGCGTCACTCG
>Ga0209058_1003012_pt1 | contig 13717 bp, 11 predicted proteins | sample GraSoiAngelo_147_FD_185904 | JGI IMG/M metagenome (GOLD analysis project Ga0209058, IMG submission 185904) | Grasslands soil microbial communities from the Angelo Coastal Reserve, California, USA - 14_1009_05_40cm (SPAdes) (version 2) | ecosystem: Environmental > Terrestrial > Soil > Grasslands ... | reverse complement strand
TCTGTTTGAGATCTAGAAATTATAGGGGACCGTTTTGGAATGAGGAGCACATCATCAAAAGTTAAACCTTCTTTTATTTCCAATATTTCCTTGAATTTTATATTTACGTTAGGATTATAAGCGTTTTCTTCTGATAGGTGTCCTTCAACTGCTTCGCAGATATTTTCAGCCAGATTCAAGTGGACAAACGTTTTGACAATTGTTCGAGGATATCTAGCGCAACTTTTGTTTCTTTAACATCATGAGTCCTAATGATGGCAGCTCCATTTAGCACACATATAACCTGAGTAATAATTGAGGGTATAAGGCGCTCTGACTCTGTCAAACTAAATAAATGTCCAAGAAATGATTTTCTCGAAACTGAGATACAAATTGGTTTTGAAAAATTTGACAGATTTTTTAGATTTGCTATGATTCCTAAGTCTCTTTCGTACCAATTTTGATGAAATATTTTTGTAAAAAACGGATTATTTCCCTCCTTCCGAAAAAAACCGATTAGAGGATCAATGATGAGTTTGTCTTCATTTATGCCGCTTTGAGATGCTAAGAGAATACTCTCCTGTAAAATGTTGAGTGTTTCAGATATATCTCCTGACTGATAGGCAGTAGATCTATTTCCATAAGCCCCGATGACCACAGGCAAGCCTGATGAAAAAATTATAGTCTTCATTTTATCATCATATTTGAGCCCTGTAACATCATTGATTAGATCAATTCCCATCTCAATTGAAGCATTAGCTGCATCTGCTCGTGGTGTATCTACGGAAAGCGGAATATTGCATACTTTTTTTATAGCACTGATTGCGTTTCGTAACCTTTCGACTTCTTTCTCAACTGAAATTAGAGTATTAAGATAAGGCGCTGTAGACATTCCTCCAATATCAATTATATCTGCACCTTCCTCTTCCATTTGTATTGCCCTTTCAGAAATAATTTTCTTATCTACTGAAACAGATTCTTTATAAAAGGACTCTGGACTGGAGTTGATAATCCCCATTATCCTTGGTTTTCCGTTTCCAATTTCAAGATTTCTTACCTTAACTTTCATCAATCCTATTACCCATTACTAAAGGCGTTATTCATAAAATAGCTAAACAATATTAAACAAACTATAAACTTATTTATACAAACTAATTTTTTGATCAATAGTTTTAATAAAGGTTAAATTGCCAATTATTACGAAGAATATTGAATTTTTCTTATTTAGACCTTTTGGAGAACCGTTATGACGAGAACACTTGATAAAACTCACACTGTCCTTTCATATGTTGAAGGCAGTCTTAAAAACGCAATTGTTATGAATGAAGATGTCAAGGAGAATGGTTTCATATTTTCGCTTATTAATCCTCCTGTTCCATTAGGCGGAAACATTGTATCTCTTGATATATATGTTGACGAGCTACCAATGTCAAAAAAATCAATCCAGATTGCAACATCTGATACAATAGTTAATGCATCAGCATTATCTGAAACAAGACCAATTCAGTTCAAACCCTTTCAAAGTGCCAGGTTTTTGGTGATAGGTGTGGAGCTGGATAATCAAAAGAAACACAAAATAACTATTATGAGCAAACTCGAAGGCTTTGAACAGATAATTATTCCTTTTACATTAGTGGATTACACAAGCAATAGGAAAGAAAAAGTGATCATTTCATCAAATTTGCCAGAAGAATCAGATTCCCAAGTCTACGGTGAAACTATGTTTATGAATTTTGCTTCGCCATTAGTGCTTTCTGGCAGGAAAGCATACATAGTTTGTTCCTCTAATGGAGCACTTTCGGCAAATTGGACCTGGATGGGTGTAAGATATGATAATGGAGGATTATATGTACCGCCCGCCAGGGCATTCGGAAGAATTATTGTCGAGATTTCCGTAGATGAGGGAGTTAGAAAAAGACTTCCAAACTTTGTCATTTCATCGAGGCATGAAAATGGAAGCCTATGTACTCATCACGAAGTAGCAGGTATTCGTGTTAAAAGAACATTATTTGTACCAATTGAAAGTAAAGGTTTTGTCCAGATACTTAATTTTGACCCCGAAAAAATTAATGAACTTTTTCCTTTAAATACAAAAAAGCAAACAACTAAAAAAATCAGGGTACATTTCCTAATTGATGGTAATATTACGAGTTATGGTTTAGCTGCAATCTCCCAGAGTAATTTTTCAAAGTATTATAAATCAGAGAACTGTTTGCAGATTAGAACAATCGCAAAAAAAGGGGTTGCTCACTATTTTGGGACTATAGGTATTTCTCCAAAGAATTTGAAACCCTCCAAGATACTAACAGATTCTTTTGATAATGATTTAGAATTATCTTATGATGTAGAACTCGAAGAAGGTCTGACGAAAGAAATAGCATTAATAGGTGCTGGTGATTTCACAAGTGCTCAGGAGTGTCTAAATGAATTCAAAAACATGAGAGACAATTACCTAAAACTATATGAAGAAACAAAAAATTATCATAATAATATTTCAACTTCTACGTTTACAATACGTCATGCATCTTCTAGTTCAATTTCAAATTCAATAATTGTCAAGTTGGCAAAGGCGCTGAAAAAGGCAAAGACTGCTCTTGAATACCTGAAGGCGAATTATGATAATCTTGGAGAGGGTATCTGTGCAGGACTTCCCAGGTTTCCCAATTATTGGGCACGTGATACGGGATGGTCATTAAGAGGATATTTGTCTATGGGTCAATATGATTTTTCTCTGCGGGTTATAGAAAATTTTTTGAAACGTCAGGCAAAACATACCCACAATGGTGCAATGAAAGGAGAATTACCCATGGTAATCAGTGGGAGAACGTTTCTTCACAATACTACATATGGTTCTGCAGATTCAACCTTTTTGTTTCCGTGGGCCATTCGTGAGTATGTACATGGTACAGGAAATACCCAATATCTCTCAAAAAGATGGGAATCCATAGTTGATCTTGTTAATTCTGGTTTTCTTAAAGATATTGACAATGATGAATTTATTGAACACGGATTTTCAGGCACCGCAGAAAAATTGCCTATTCAGGATTCCACTTGGATGGATCATATCGATAGAAGAAAGAGCGCCAATGATGTGCAAGCATTATTTTATGAAAGCCTGATAATAGGAAGTGAGCTAGCGAAGATAGTTGATGATAAAGAGCATGAAAAGACGTGGCTTTCATCTGCTAAAAAATTGAGAAACAAGATTGATATTGAATACTGGGACCAAAAGCTGGGGTTTTACTATGATACTATTCGTAAGGATCTGACTAAAGATAGCAGTATTCGTCCAAATTCATTAGTAATTTTGCTTACTGAAGCAGTAAAGGATGAACACAAGGCAAGATTAGTTTTAGAAAGACTGGAAAAGGATGACATGACTACCTCATGGGGTATGAGGTCTTTGAGTAGTTCGGATCCCAAATATCATCCTTCACTTTATCACGATGGCGCCGTGTGGCCACTTGTTACTGGTTGGGCAGCCATTAGTGAAATAAAAAACCAAGGGACTCAGCAAGCCCTCGAATATCTTTCAGTAATGGCTGATCGTATTATTTCTGAAAATGGGATGTACGCGGAAACGTACCGTGGTGACAGACCAGAGCCATTTAATTCGTGTATACTCCAAGCATGGTCAGTTGGATTATATGTTTATGCATTGCGTGAATTAATGCTGGGAATTAAACCAAACATGATCAAAAATAATATCTCTCTGGAACCCAAACTACCTGACTCGATTAGATCGGACCTTAACAACCTGAATTTTGATCATTTTATTAGTACCAATGAAGGTCTCAACAAAATTAACATTTCGGTTAGACCTGAAAGAGACAGAATTACCATAGTACCAGAACGAAATGATGTAAAATTACCCGAATTCTCTAGTACCACTTACTCTATAGACATTCAGAGAAACAAATAAATCTACTATTTATTTTCAACAGAATCAAATTATATCTTAAAATTAGACTAATTCAATTCTTTGATGAGTAGTTAATTGATTCATATAGACGAGGAAAAGATCTTTTCCACAATTACTGAAAAGAAACCACATTCAGTTGCTCTAGATGGACCAGATGGCATCCTAAAGAAAATTCAAAGTTGTGCTCACAAGTTGACAGAGAAATACAATATACCTGTATACGTTATTGGGGACACATCTTGGGGTTCATGTGATCTAAATATTCATGCTGCAGAAATGTTAGGTGTAGACATCTTGTTCAACATTGGACACACTATATCCATGGAGAACTTAGGAAATAAGGTAATTATGGTAGATGCTTTTGATGATATAGATTTTAGTAAAATTGCAAAAAGATGCGCGATTGAGTTAAAGAAGAAGAAATTTACAAAAATTTCCCTTGTGACTAGCAGTCAATATCTACATTCTATGCAAAAAGTAAAGGAGATTTTTGAGTATCATGGATATGAAGTCGTTATTGGAAGGGGAAAGGGCCATCTCAATGATGGCCAAGTTTTTGGTTGTGAGTTCTACCCAGTTTATGATACTAAGGATCAGGTAGATGCATACCTGTTTTTGGGACAGAGTATTTTTCATTCTGCCAGTGTTGCAATCGTTACGCAGAAACCCACATTCATGTTGGATCCTTACTTTAATGAATATTCAGAAATTAGTGATATAGCACGAAAACTTGAAAAAAAGGCAATTTTAACCGTATATAAAGCTCAGGATGCGAAAACAATCGGAATAATTATTGGATTAAAGGAAGGACAGTTTGCCAATATTAAGGCACTAGAACTCAAAAGGTTGCTGGAACTGGCAGGCAAAAAGATCATGCTAATAGCTATGACTGAGATAACAGATGAGCGTCTATTGCCATTTGAAGATATAGATGCCTTTATTCAAGTTGCTTGTCCGCGAATAGGAACAGATAATCATTTTCATAAACCAGTATTATCAGTTCCTCAAGCAATTTCACTCATCAAATTACTGAAAGGCGAACCACACCAGGAATTTTTACAGATAAAACACTGGTTGTAAGAATTTGCTTAAAAATATAACGAAAAAGTGCGGTAGTAGCCTACCGGTACCACTATAGGAGTAAAGCCCTATCTCAAGCTCTACAAGATCAATCACGTAGACGTGCTAGCATGGATACGCTGCCTTAGGATTGCACCCTCCCGGACCTCATCCATTTCGACAATTCACAATCAAGCACATGCCTTCGCATATATCGTCGTTCATACCCATCCGACACGGCGTGGTATCATATCAGCAAAGCAAGCAGGAACTTCACAGCTAAAGATTTACCCAGTAGTTACTGATCCCAGCATAAAGCCGATTTCCGGTTTGGGGTACGGCTAACACCCCAATCCTCCCTACTACCGCAAAAATATTACACAAATTAGATATATTTGTGTATCCTGTTGGTAAAAATAAACTATTACTTGTTTGCAATCCATAGTTATACCAATAATTACTTTCTTTTTAGTTTACAATTATAATGGAATTAACAATCTATTCTTAAAATCATTTAATAGCGCTGAATAACCTATCTAGAATGTAATTGATTGGTGCGTATCAGGTGAAAACAAAGCACCACCCTATTGACTACCCAACAATGAATTCAAGATATACGGTATGAAAAGTTGACAAAATTTTATTTAAAACTTTCTAATACAAACGAATAATTAAATTCCTAAATCCAGATAATATGTAGCATTAGAGCTGGAAAAATACTCTTAAATTAACTGTAGGAACGAGTAGTGGGCAAAAATGTGATATTATTCTTCATTTTCATCAATACCAACTTAACCTTTTCCAATCACAATAAGGATTGGTACTATTGATATTAACAAAAAGGACTTTTAATTTACACCGAAATTTCACATGCAGAGTGCTACTTCTGCACTGTTACATGTTTATTTATTTTAATTAGCCTCCTTTCACCGGTGTGAGGTAGACCGAAGAGGTGATCTAGCTGAGCCAAGTCAAGGTTTGTTCCTTTTAGTATTCGGTTGAAATGACATTAACAGAGTGTTCGAAACAAAATCTAATTTTTTTTAAATAACAGATTCAGGGTACGACATACTGAACATACATCACCGGACGAGTCTCTGTCACAAACTAAACATCGTCTATGTTCGCGATCAATGACATTATTTGTAGACTTCAGCTTCTTGGCAATCTTCAAAATTGAATTGTACGCATTATATTTAATCCCCGGATGAATTTTCTCAAGATTGTTCAAGTGGCTTCTAAAAGCACTTCTTATACTTTCATCTTTATATGGGCATTCTTCTGCTTGAAATGGAATATTCAAATGAATGGCATACAATACAAGTTCCTTCTCGTATATCTCCATTAATGGTTTGATTTTCTTTAATCCGCCAACTCCATATTCTATTGGTTCTGGATAAGTCCAGCCGATTCTTTCAACATCACCCGCAAATAAATTGATAAGAAAGGTTTGAATATAGTCATCCAAATTATGTCCAGTCGCAATTACATTGGCTCCGCATGATTCCGCAAGCTGATCAATTGCCCTTCTTCTAAAAGTTCCACACATAGAACATGATGAAATCTTCTCTGAGGGCCTTACTTCCATGGCGTTGTCCATTGATAAACCAAAAAGTTCGCTGAAACTTACCACTCTGTTTTCAACGCCTATACTGGAACAAAAGCATTTTACAATGTTTAGAGATTCATCACGATACCCCTTAATTCCCTCATCCACAGTAATGGCTACAAGTTCAGGGTTTACATCGCTAAGTATGTTTTTTAGTATATTCAAGAGCGCAAGACTATCTTTACCTCCAGATACTGCAACTGCCACCCTATCACCATGTTTTATCATGGAAAATTTTGATAATGTTCGTTTTGCCTTATATTCTACTGATTTAATAAAACATTTTTTACACAATACTTCTCCAGAGTAGTTCCTTAAGTAAATGGCATTGCTTTTCTCGCACTTGCTACACTGTTTGGACATCTGGATAAACAATCTCTGGGGACATTCATCATTAATACTTTTTACCGTCTTGAGCATAAACTAGTAAAATGTGAGTAATTGCTGGGTAGAATTTTTCTAAAAGCATTTAAGTATATAAGTGTAAATTAATTTTTGACTTGACTGCCAGCCATGACGTTATTGATGAAATTAATCTAAAAATCATAAATATTTTGAATAACGACTCCAGTTTACCGTTTGTTGAAATAGCAAAACAAATCGGAATATCGGATGCCACGGTTCACATAAGAGTGAGACGGCTACTTGCCGCAGGAATAATTAAAAAATTTACCATAGCTTTGGACAACAATAAGCTTGGTTATGATCATCTTGCATTTATGGGCATAAATATAGAACCTGGAACTGCTGATGAAGTAACAAATAGTCTTTCAACCATAGAAGAGGTCCTAGAAATCCATGAAATGCATGGTAGATTTGACCTTCTCTTAAAAATAAGAGCTAAGAACTTGGAGGAAATGCGTGATATAGTTGTAAACAAAATAAGAAAATTGCCCAGGATTATTGAGACTGAACTGATGACCGCCTTAAAGACCAGAAAGGAAGATCATATGGTACCAATGATGGACCCTGATTTGTAACTAGGGCCATTTCCTATATTTTATATCTACATTCTCTGTTTGTCTTTCTTTGAAGATGTCCACCAGTCAAGATAATCATCATGATATTTTTTCCTGTCATTACCATCATCCCTAAAGGTTTTATCTCTTAATTCATCCATTTTTTCCCTAGACGCAAAAAGACCGCAGCTCTTGCATATGAAATTCTTGGTAGCAGTATCCAACTTTAATTCTCCACCACACTCAGGGCAAAAATTAGACAATCTATCAATTATTAGGCAAGCCTTATAAAAAACGTTACGTGATTTTCTTATTTCGCTATGTTTGCTTCACATTTAAACAAGATATGAAATTTGCTAATCATTTGATAAAATAAAGTCAGCCAATTCCTTCACCATAGCTCCCATGCGATAAGTACTTGGAATAACATCCACGTTTATTTGGAATTTCTCTAGCATTTTTGAAGTAGAAGGTCCTACGGACACAACAAGTAGATTATGGTTTAGCCTATCTTTTAGTGAATCAATCTTATTATTTGTTTTTGCGAAGTCAAAGAACTCCTTAACTGCTGGAGGGCTTGTAAAGGTGATTGCATCTATAATACCTGTCATTATATCTTCTATGAGTTTTCTAATTTTCTCTTCCGTCGGAGCCACGTAATCATATCCCATTTCCTTTAACATGATTCCATTTTTTTGTCCAAGACTTAAAGAGTATGAATATGACGAAAATTCAAACACTTTTGAACCTAAAGATTCAAGCTTCCGTTTAAACGAATCAGAGTAATCACCGTGCCACAGTATTCCAATATTTTTGTTTTTAACATCAAATTTTCTTACCAGGTCGAAAACTCCATCAATCGTATTCATATCAGGAACAAAGTTAGTTGCAACACCAAACTTTCTCAATTCCGCTGCTGGTTTGTTACTTCTTGCTATAATTACAGTATCACGTAACTTTTCAATTACATTGTCTAACTCATGCAATTTATCAACATTTTGAAATAGTGTGAAGACTCCAACGCCAGTCATAAAAACAAAAAAATGCATTTTCTTGCGACAGACTGTCTCTATAAATTTATTATAGTCAGAAATTAGTGGATTGTTATTTCTAATACCTATAGTTGGGGCTATGTAAGGAACACCTCCGAATTTTCGCACTATGCTCGCAAGTTCAGAGGCTCTTCGACTTGATGTAATGGCTACGGTAATTCCACGCAACGACATGCAACAATCATGTAATATGAGAATAATTAAAACTTCATGTACAAAGGATTTAATTCAATTTAGACTAGGTCACTTGTATAGTTTAGTCCGAAAATTTTTTATGATATTTTCTAGAAGTATATATCACTCGATTCCGCTGATGGGAGGATCAGTTTTTGGTTTCTCCAGGCATGGTTTGTACTCTACTTAACCTCCCATCAGACTCTAAATTGTTAAGTAAGAATCTTTGAAAACACTGATATCTTCTACTTGTGATGAGAGATCAATACGGATCTGGAAATGGAGGATTGTATTGGTATAGTGTTCTCTGTTAGAACACTATAAGTGATGACAGCATGCATCATCTCCAAGTACACCCCCTTTATCCACGTCCGCTGAGAATCTACCATAACGAGTAAAACATCTTAAAACTTGGCAACTATAAGAACAACTATTCCGAGGAGCACTTTAAGGCAGGAAACGAAAAGATGGAGATAGGTTAGATTGGGAACGGAATGTTATAGATGCTAAAAATTGTCTTAATGATTACAATAATTCCAAAATAGAATTGTAATTGTGGAAATTTTTACCTTTTTCGTTTGCTATTTATTGTCTATAGGACATGATTATTAATACATCTGATGGGTTCGTTGGTTTTTTCTTGGCCAGCTGGCAACGTAGAGATCATCCTCCCATCAGTTGGCAAGAACGTATACGTCCTAGTGGGAGACGATTTACCAATCTACGATTCATTGTAATTAGCCCACCAGTTTTTAATTATCAAATGGAGTTTATTCTTTTAACAATATTTCCGTTTCTTAACTATAATTTCATATGTTCATCTTTTACTTGCTCTATTCTCTCTTAATATCTACATTTGTCTTGCATTGGAGGAATTCCATCAAGAACGGAAGTTTTCTTTTCTATTGAACTTTTGTTGCATAGGACACTTTCGATTTTGTAAGATTGTAATATCCTCCTTATTATTCTATCCCGCGTTGTCATATTTGGTATATTAATAAAACAGCATAAAAGACCGATTATCTATTAAAACTCAGTTTCAATCAGCTACTTCAAAGAATTAGTCAATAAACTTTGAAAATTATGATTATATCCAATTAAAACTATAATTTTGCCTCCACGTTCTAAAACTTTTGAGGTGCATGGACTTTTCTCTTCATATCCATTATTTGGATCCGTTCGCCCGTCAAATGCCATGCACCTTTTGAAAGAAATTAATTGAATTAAATTAAACCTTTTTAATTTGTAGGATTCCCAAAATTCCATCTACTATTGCTTCATTGTAATTTTGAATTTCCGGAATATCTTGATCTCCACATAGTTCAAGCAGCGGTATATTTGCAATTGCACATCCTGATGCAGTCGTAATATCGGTCCTTGATGTACATATTATACCTGAAGGCGATACACCATTGGATTTCAACGCAAAAATCGAATATGCACCTACGCTACTCCCAACCGCGTACGGAAAAACTAAAACATGATCCTTTACAAATTGTCCACACAATTCGTGATTTTTATCAGATATCATCCCAGTGAATTGATCCACCGAAGATAGGAAGTTGATAGGTTGCTTAGTCACCAGAATGCTTCCACTTGCCTTACCTCCTACAATTACTTTACATCTTAGAAAATAGCTCATGGGAAGCGTCTTACATTGTATACTTCCTTATTATGGATCTTAAATCAGTCAAAGATACTGATACACCGGAGGATTTGTTGAGATAGTGGGCTGCCTTTACGCTGTTTGTTATTACCCCGTCGTATTCTTCATGTGTTAACAGAGGTGACAAACACGTACATGCATCACAGATTAGACTTCCACCCGCATTTTCAAGTCTCTGAGCAATCCCAGAATTAGAAGCTTTTTCATATAAAGATCGTGGACAGAAGATCATACATTTTTTCGAAAATTTCTTGCCATCTACCATGTTTGATAATAACTCTAGTTCATGCGTTCCAAGTTGTGGACTTCCTAGTGCTATTACATCTCCGGATTCAGTAGTATTGAGCTCATCCATTACTGACTTTTCTTCCTCTTTTCCAAATGAAACATTGTTACCGTTTATTTCCTTATTAGAGAACATTCCGCATACGCCTGAAGTTCCCAGTGCAGCGGCTAATGACTTAGTCTTATAGAACTCTATGTTGCTAATTTCAGGACCGAATGAAACACAGCTTTCTTTTATGGATTTGCCAGAAAAATATCCCAATATTCCGTAATCTAGTTCCGTATTGAGCTCTGTTTCTATCTTAATTTTGATTTTAGGATCCCTTATGCTTCTAATTCTAAGATCCGAGTATGGGGCCTTGCCAGTTACCGCACTTGCTAGGGCGCTGAGAGAACTTTCTTTGTTGGTATGTAAACCAAATACTGAATTTGCCATTACTGCTGCGTTACTTTCTGCAAAACTAACATTATGTCCCCTATCTGGTAACTGGAATAATTCATAAGGAATACATGAGAATGAAGGAACAGACCCCATTTTCTCATATGCTTTGACTATTTCCATCTGTTGTCTCTTGAAATTGTTAGATAGGTTATTCTGTTTGTGACTGTCATATCCCATCGGATTTATTGTAGTAGGAGCTAAAAAGCGCATTTCTTCACTATTTTTTGTAAGAAATTTGACTCCTGCGTCCCCTATTGTGTTGTAATTTACACCAGAAAGATGAACCCAGTCTACAGGAATTAATCTTTCTGCATTGGTTGCTTTACCTATTGATAACAATATCTTATAAGCTATTGAAAGAGCTTGGCCGTGCTTTTCATCTAGCGCATCCTCTTCCTCTCTAGTTAAGTGCACAAACATTATGATGCCACTGGACTATAATAATCATGAGTGCATATTCACAGTTAATGTGTATTGACGGTAATCCCTATTATTGAAGCTATTGAATAGAATAAATAGAGATTGTTATCATCATATTGACATGGAATGTGCAGTATATGATACATATGTAACAAAAAGAGATGGAAAGACTATGCACTTTGACGTCATAGTAGACTCTTCAACTCCACACGAAAAAGCATTAGAATATGGAAAGGAATACCTAAAAGACGCCGGTCAAGACGGACAAAAAATGACTCAAGAGGAATGTCAATTTTGTCATGTGCAAGAAGCACCAAAGATAGTTGAAGAGAATATACAACAAAACGGCTACTTTATACAAAAGATGGAAGGATGTCCGTAGAAAATAAAACCCTTTCGCTTCTTATTTTTTCTGCTTTCATTTAGTCTGCCCAAATTGCTTTATCACTAGATTAGCCATTAACATGTTAAATTTTGCAAGATACAATTAATTAATTAATTAATTAATTATAAAATAATTCATATTCGGACTATTTTCTAATTTCATTCTTTGTCGTAGAGAAAGCACGATACATTATGATTTTGTTCTTTACTTTCCAGTTGTGGTTCTTTTTTACATATTTCCATACTATATGGACATCTATTGAAAAATTTACAACCACTTTCTGCAGGTGCTGAATCAAAATTTTTTATTCTAATTACCTTTTCTTTGTCTATATTCTCAAATTTAGGTTCAGAAATGGCATCCAACAAAGCCTGAGTATAAGGATGAAGTGGATTAGACAGTACCCTGTCTATTGATCCACTTTCAACAATCTTGCCAGCATACATGACAGAGATTTCGTCTCCAATGTCTCTTGATGTTGTCAAATCATGTGTAATGTAGAAAACCGTAATTTTACGAGTAACGCTTAATTGCTTTACTATCTGGAGTATCTGTCCTCGAATTGAAACATCAAGCATAGAAACAGGCTCATCTGCTATAATTAATTTTGGTTCAATAACTAGTGATCTGGCAATAGCAACTCGCTGTCTTTCCCCACCAGATAACATATGAGGATACTTTTCTGCAAATACTGCGGAAGGTTTAAGGTTCACATCATCCAAAACGGCAAGGATCTTTTTAATTCGTTCTTCATTTGAGTAGTCTTTATAAAAAATATCAATTGGTTCTTTTATGATATCAAATACTTTCATTAGTGGGTCAAGTGAACTATACGGATCTTGATGAATCATTTGTGCCTGTTTGCGAAAATTTCGAAGTTCTTTGCCTGTTTTTCTGGTAATATCACTGCCATTGAAAATAATTGAACCTGAATCTGGATCGATTGCGCGCAAGATTATTCTAGCCAATGTAGTTTTACCAGAACCTGATTCCCCTACCAAAATGGAAACTCGTCCTTCTGGAATGTGTAGACTGACACCATCTAATGCTTTTTTATAATATTTTTTTCCACGATTCATGAAAGAAAATACACTAGTCTTAAGCGGGAAATATTTTTTGACATCCTGTACTTCTAAAATGTTCCTCAAAAACTGTGAATATTGACAACAAGATGTAATTTAAACGATTTGTATCTCCAATAATATATTATATCTAACTAATCATTTAGAGTTATTCGCAGTTTCAATAAAGTTACCATGACCAATATATGATTGATCTACTATCCCATCCTCCATAACTATCTTCCCTCTCACGATGGTAATAATTGGCCATCCTCTCAGTCTCCAACCATCATAAATAGTATAGTCAGAATGGGAATTTAAAATATCGGGACTTACAATTTGTTCTTTTTCTAAATCCACAATTGTTAGATCGGCATCAGACCCTTCTATTATTGTCCCTTTTTTCGGAAATAGCCCAAAAATTCTTGACGCATTCGCGCTACAAATTTCAGATATCCTAATAAGATCGACTCTTCTCTTATTTACACCCTCACTTAACATTACTGGAAGCATTGTTGCTAATCCTGGAAAACCTGAGAGAGCATTCCAAAAATTCCCGTTTGCCTTTTTTCTCTCAAAATCATTGGCAACGTGGTCCGTTCCTATAGTATCAATTATGCCCAATCTTATGGCATCCCATAACTTTACAAGATTTCTTTTTGATCTTAGAGGAGGGACCACTTTCCCCATGATATTATCATAAT
>Ga0209058_1003004_pt1 | contig 13734 bp, 9 predicted proteins | sample GraSoiAngelo_147_FD_185904 | JGI IMG/M metagenome (GOLD analysis project Ga0209058, IMG submission 185904) | Grasslands soil microbial communities from the Angelo Coastal Reserve, California, USA - 14_1009_05_40cm (SPAdes) (version 2) | ecosystem: Environmental > Terrestrial > Soil > Grasslands ... | reverse complement strand
GCGCGCCGTGCTCCGCATCGAAGACATCGGTGATCCGGCCGGCCTGACCGCGTTCGCGATCTCCCTCGAGCCGCGGGGCGGGGCGCCTACCCGGAACGAGCCAACCGGCCCGATCGTCATGATCGGATCCTTGGGAGGGTAGGGCTCCACGTCCGAGTCTCCGTTCAGGAATCCTTCGTCATCCGACGAGCCCCTCTCGGCGTGGGTACGCGCTGTCCCGGATTTCCCGAAGCGCGGCGTTCTCTTCCGCGATCTGACGCCGCTCTGGGCGGACGGCGCGGCGTGGGCGCGCGCGCTCGACGCGCTCGCGCGCCCATTCGACAAGGCTCCACCCGAAGTCGTCCTCGGAATCGAGGCGCGGGGGTTTCTCGTCGCGGCGGGGCTCGCCGCGCGGTGGCGCGCGGGGCTCATGCTGGCGCGAAAGCCGGGGAAGCTTCCGGGATCGGCCGCGCGCGAGGAGTTCACGCTCGAGTACGGGAACGAGTCGATCGAAACGCACCACGGGCTTTTCGCTCCCGGGACGCGCGTCCTGATCGCCGATGACGTGATTGCGACGGGCGGCACCGCGCTCGCCTCGCTGGCGCTGCTTAAGACGCTGGAGTTAAAGCCGGTAGGATTCGCGTTCGTCGTGGAGATTGCGTTCCTGGGCGGGAGGGCCAAGTTGGGCTCGGCCCTCCCGATTCATGCCGTCTTGAGCTACGACGCGGCGGGAGAAGCGGTCATCCGCGAATAGCCTCCCTCACCGTCCGAGCGCCGGTCCACCGGCGGGGCCCTGGGGTTTCGTGCCGCGCACCTGGACGGAGGTTACCGGCTCGACCCCGTACCGACCCTCACGCAGGATCGTGACGTCCTGAAACCCGGCCCCGCGGATGAGCTGCAGGTAGTCCACCTTCAGCGAGGCTCCCGCGATGCAGCCGACGTAGGCCTCGATCGACTCACGCGTCTCCTCCGGCAGCGGTTTCTCCAGAACGAGGTCGCTCACCAGAATGCGCCCACCGGGTCTCAACACCCGGAACGCCTCGCGGAAGACGCGGTCCTTCTCGGGGGAGAGGTTCACCACGCAATTCGACACGATGACATCGACCGACGCATCCGGTACCGGCAGATGCTCGATTTCGCCGAGGCGGAACTCGACGTTCGAGTAGCCTCCCTTGGCCGCGTTTTCCCGGGCACGGTCGATCATCGCGGGCGTCATGTCCACGCCGATGACGTGCCCCTCCGGTCCGACCTCGCGCGCCGCCAAGAAGGCATCGACCCCCGCGCCCGAGCCGAGATCGAGCACGGTCTCACCGCGCCGTACTTCGGCCAGCCCGATCGGGTTTCCGCATCCTAGGCCCAAATCCGCTCCTGCTGGTATGGCGGCGGCGTCGGCCGCGCTGTATCCCAGCTCAGCGAGCCCGCTCGTGACCGTGTCCCCGCAGCATTCCGAACCGCTCGAGCCGCAGCATCCCGCCTTGCCCTCCGCGATCGCCCCGTACCGCTCTCGAACCGCCGTTCGGGCATCGCTTCCAGCTCCCATGGCATTTACCTCCGTTCGCCTGACTCCAGGCTCTGCAGTAGCTGCTTGAACCGCGTCATCGCGCCTGCCGTCGGGCAGTAGCAGACCCGCGGCCCGTCGATTTCCCCCTCAATCCATCCGGTCTCCTTGAGTACCTTGAGGTGCTGCGAGACGGTCGCCTGCGCGAGCGGCATCGAGTCGACGATTGCTCCGCAGACACACTCCCCACGCTCGAGCAGAAGGCGGAGGATCGCGGCCCGCGCCGGATGCGCGAGGCCCCACGCGAGGCCCGCGAGATCATCGTCCCCCTTCGCGGGGACGCGGCGTCCCCGCGGCGAAGCCGGGCGCTTCAAAAGACCGATGCGATCGACCATGGGACCGCCTCCTGGATAGGAACCCCAATACAAAATCGTTAATCGTCAATCTACGATATGATCGGTCGCGCCGTCAAGAAGATTTTTCGACCCGCCCTGGTGGTGCTATCGTCAGGGCATGACGCGTCCGGCCACATCCTCGGTCGAGCGGCTGACGGAGGAGTATCGCGCCCTCAAGGAGGCGGCCGCCGTTGTCGACCTCGGCCGCTGGACCGTGGTCCGGGTCAGGGGTCCCGAATCGCGCGAATTCTTGCAGGGGACCGCGACACAGGATTTCGCGGCGGCTTCGGAGCCTGCAGCGGCGGCGAAGACGCTATTTCTCACCGAGAAGGGTCGGCCGGTCGCGCTCGCGTGGATCGCGTTTGCGGCGGATTCAAGCTCGGCAACGATCATCGCGGATGAAGGGGCCCACGCGGGTCTCAGGCCTCACCTCGAGCGATTTCGCATCATGGAGGACGTCGAGTTCGAGGGTCCGGATGGTGCGCCGCGGCTCCTCGGGGTCGCCGGGCCGGAGCGCGATCCTCTCGCCAGTGCGGTTGCCTCGAAGATCCCCGGCGCTTTGGCGATCGGTGCCGAGCCGCTTTCGTTCGTGTTGGTTCCTGCCGAGTCAGACGCCGCCTCGATCCCGGCTTCGGTCGATCCCACTTCCTTCCAGGCGTGGCGGATCCGGGTGGGCCTCCCGTTCCAAGGAATCGATCTCGACCTGGATCGCATCGCCACGGAGCTCTCCCTGCCGGAAGCCATCTCGATCACGAAGGGTTGTTACGTCGGGCAGGAAGTGGTGGCGCGCACGACACATCGGGGTCATGTGCGACGGCAGCGCGTCGGCTTCCGCTTCCCATGGCACGGCGGGCCGATCCCGAAAGGGACGGAGCTTCGGTCCGGTGGGATCGCCGCGGGCCACGTCACCAGCACAGCTTGCGAGCCCGGGAGCGGCGAAGGGCTGGGGATGGGCTACATTGCGCCCGAAACCCTTGCCCACAATCTCGATGTCCTCGCGATACAAGGTGAAAAGTCCACACACCTCAGTCTGCAATCGTGGCCACTCTGACTGTCGGTCAGGGACATTTCTGTCCAAAATGTCCCACCAGGTGACGAAAGCTGAGTCGCTCTCCGTTGACATAACTCAAGACATTTGATATAATCCCGCCCACTTCGGGGGCACACAGCGCGCGAGTCCCACGGCAGGCTCCTGCCGATCCGCGACCACCGCTTCGCTTCCAAACTTCATGGCGTTTCAGCAACGGGATCCATTTGGGTCCGCGGGGAGGTGATCGCCGCAGAAAACCCCACTCCAAGTTTTTGCCGCAGTCCCGCCTCATCGCACGTGTCACGCGACCCATCGGGGCCGCCGAAGCAGATCCTCACATCAGGAGAACAGGCGATGAATCGATTTAGACTTTTCCTGATCATTGCAATCGCCGCGCTGGCGCTCGTCGGCGCGCAGGTGGCCTTCGCCACCACGGTCCAGAAGCTGACACTCCAAGAACTCACCAAGAAATCGGAATCCATCGTCATGGCGCGCGTCGATGACGCGGTCTCGAGCTGGGACACCGCCCACAAGGAGATCTACACCTACTTTACGCTCAGCGTGCTCCAGCCCGTGAAGGGCTCGAAGGGCGTTACAACCATCACGCTTCGTCAGATCGGTGGCACGGTGGGCAACATCGCCTCCGTGGTTCCCGGGATGCCGAACTTCCGCAAGGGCGAGGAAGTCGTCGTATTCCTGACCCAGAAGGACGCGGCGGGATATCCGTGGGTGATGGGGCTCCAGCAGGGCAAGTACTCGGTCACGACCGCGAAGAACGGCGTGAAGATGGTCCGCAACGACCTCGCCGGCACCGAGTTCCTCACGAAGAGCGGCGGCCATGTCGAAGCGACGACGTCGCCGGACATGCCGTTGAACGCTTTCCTCGACGGCATCAAGACGAGCCTGGATTCGGATGGGAAGGTCCAGGTCGACCCCAACCCCCCAACCGAGTAGCGGAGGACGATAGACCATGAAATCGAATCGAATTCGTATCGCCCTGGCCGCGCTCGGCGCGTTCGTCTTCGCGCTCACGCTGGTCAGTCCTGCTTCCGCATTCATCCGCCTGACCCGCCAGGGGACCACGGGTGTTGTTCAGGCTCATTGGCTCGAATCCTCGCTCCCGCTTGTGAGCGTCATCAATCCGACGAATGCCGATATTCCATCGGCGACGGCGCTTTCGGTCGTGCAGACATCGGCGGAAACGTGGGAGAACATCAATACATCCTTCTTCACGGTGAACCCAGTCGAATACACGGGGGCCCCGGGACAGGTCACTCCGGCGCTCAATGCCAATGACGGCCAGAACAGCATGATCTTCGATACCGCGGGCGTGAATTTCGCTCCGGGCGGCACCGTGATCGCGTTCGTTCGTTCCACGATCGATCTCACGGACGGTCATACGCTCGACGCCGACATGGTGTTCAATGATCGGGATTTCTTCTGCTCTACGTCCTCGCCGAACCTCACGCCGCCTCCTTCCGGTCAGTCGAGCGTAGATCTCCAGTCGGTCGTCACCCACGAATACGGCCACTATTTCGGTCTCGACCACACGAGCGTCGCGAACGCGACGATGATTCCGTTCATCATCGGCGATACGCGGCAGCGCACGCTCGAGTTGGATGATATGGCCGGCAACTCGACCATCTACCCTGAATCCGCCTCGAGGCCAGGTGGGCTTTCTCCTGGTGCGATGGATTTCGCGGCGACGACCGGAACCATCAGCGGTACGGTCGTGAGCGGCTTCGACGGCTCGGCCATCTTCGGCGCGCACGTCGAGGCACTGGTCGCGGGCACCCCGGGTCCGTTGGAGGATCCTCTCAACTCCATCAGCGCGATCTCCGGCGAGCTGACGGTCCGGAATGGACTGGGTGAATACACCATCCACGGTCTCCCGGCGGGCTCCTATGACGTCCGCATCGTTCCGCTCGACGGGATTCACACCATCGCGGCGGACATCAACGTGGGCGGTATCTTCAATGGGCTCGACGTCAACTTCGAGGTCGACTACTGGAACGGTGCAAGCGAAGGCGGCAACGGCTTTACGGACCACGCGCTCGAATCGACCCCGGTGAACGTTAGCGCGGGCTCCGACGCCGGCGGGATCAATTTCATCACGAACACGTTCCCGGGCCAGGTCGAGGTAGCGCAGTACGGCCAGTTCGAGAACATCGTGACCTTCCGCAACACGGGTTTCCTGGCGAAACGGTTCGATCTTCCGTTCACGCCCCCCTACACGATCACGAAGGTCACGTTCCCCTCGTTCACGTTCAACGCGCAGCTCGGCCTGCCTCCGCTCGACGCGACGTTCCCGAGCGTGCGGCTGTGCGAGCTGAACACGGCGACGGGTCTTCCGAACCTCGCGGCGCCGCTCTTCCAGATCGCGCCCTTCGTCGGAAGCCCGAACGGTGCCAACGAGATTCCCGTCGGGGTCACCATCAACGACCCCGACAAGGTGCTCTTCTGGGCGATCCAGTTCCCGGCCCAGGCCCCCGGTTTCCCAGCGAATTTCCCGTTCCTCCGGATGGATTTCCTGGATATGGAGAGGGGGCTCTTCGCGAACGACTACAGCATCAGCACGGCGGGGACCGGTGGGACCCTCATCGATCGGAACGTCGCGGTCAGCATGACCGCGCAACTCGGGTCGCCTGACCTGACTCCGATCGTGCCCGTCGCGAACCTGGGTACCAACCAGAGAGCGACGAAATACGAGTTCACCTATTCCAATCCAGCCGATAAGCGGCTCGACGGGTTCCCGATGGCGCCCGGCTCGACCGACCACGTGAACCTCGTGCGCCGGCTCGCGTCCGGTCTGTTGGAGACCGACGGCAGCGCGGGCGGCTCCGAGCACATCTCGATGAGGACCGATACGATTCCGGCCTTCCCGAGTGGGACCCAGCTCTGGTTCGTGCAGGCAGTGGACGACGCAGGGCACAAGACCCTGACGTCCAACACGACGATTACGGGACTGAACTCGGACGCGGATGAGCCCAACGGCCGCGCCAATGCCACGGAAGCGAAGCTGCTGACCCTTCCGACGGTGAATCGGCCCGAGACCTATTCGCCCGCGGGCGATCAGGACTACTATCTGATCAACGGGAAACCGGGCGATGTGATCCAGGCGAGCGCTGTCTCGACCGGTCTCGACGGCAGAAACGATCAGGACCTCGTGATGTTCATTTTCGACCAGAACGGGGATCTCGTCGCCTTCGACGACGACTCGAACGGCGGGCTCAATCCGAGAATCTCCTTCACGGTTCCGCCTGGACCTGGGAAGAGCAACGCTGCGAGGAAATTCTTCCTGGAGGTGACGGATATCCAGGGGTCGCTCTTCATTCCGAGCGGCGTGCCCCGTGTAAGGGTGCCTCAAACGTACAACCTGAGCGCCAAGGTGATCGCGGCGCCCGCGCTGGCCGGCCGGATCGGCGGCCTGGTGGGAGAGGATGGATTCGCGTTCGCGAACTCAGGACCGAATCCCGCGAACCCGCAAGCCAAGCTCCTGTATGTGTTGCCGAGAAGCGGTGGAGCGAACTACGGGGTGAAGCTCCGGATCTACGATGTGAACGGCCGTCTCGTTCGCAAGCTCGTGGATGGCGATCAGCCGGCCGGACCACACGTCGCTGTGTGGAACGGAACGGATGATTCGGGCCGCGGTGTCGCGTCGGGGCACTACTACGCCCGGATCGATGCCGGTGGCTTCTCACAGAAGGTGGGCATTACGATTCTCAAGTAATCGCCCTAGTTTCGAAGCACGCGAGGACGGGGGCCGGCGCGTTCCACCGGCCCCCGCTTCGTTTCAACCGAGGCACATGCGAGCACCATCTCCACAACTTGCGCTGACGCTCGCGCTCATCCCCCTCCTCGCCGGGGCGATCCATGCTCCCCCCGCCCGGGCGGGGACCGGCTGGATCCCTCCGCGCCCGGTCACGGTGCTCCTGCCGACCGCCACGTTCGCTCCCGGCTCGACGCATTCCATCGAGATGACGCTCCGCGCGAACGGCGCGCCCGCGAGCCTGATCTGGGCAGCAACCCCGGGAGGCGCCTTCGCGCTCGGCGTCTCGCCGCTGAACGGCTCGATCGTCGTCCCTCCGGACAGCGTCCGGCGCGTTTCGCTTTCCGTGACCGTCCCGGCACTCGCGTTCGGCGGCGCGTCTTTGTCCGTGGAGCTTACCGATCAGGTCGGGGGCGGGCACGTGGCGAAGGCGATCTCGGCGATCTTCGCGGCGACCGGCGGTAGGCCCGAGGTCTGGCCTTCCCCTTCGGCTTGGTCGGCGCCCTCAAACACCGCGGGCACGATCTCCTTCCAGGTTCATAGCATGGTGGCGAGCGCCGAGTCCGTCCAAGTCACGAACGGCCGCACCAATCCCGATCCCAACAACACCGACGGCATCTTCCCGGGCACGGAGCCCCCGGCTGACGTGAATCTGCCGGCAGGCGCCACGATCACCGTCAGCGCCCCGACGACGATCGCGGGGAGCGCCTACGGCGGGAACGCCAACGCACTGCAATGCAGCCTCACGAGCCTCGGTGGCATCTCGAACGCGATCGGCCACGCGCTCTCCTCCGCGGCGCTACCGGAGTCTTTACCGGCCGCGCTCGTTCCCGTGGGCTTGACCCCGCTGGGAGAGCCCGCGGCAGGACGCGACGGCCCGGTGGAGCTTGCGGCGCGCGGCGTGTGGCTCCTCCCGGCCGGGCTCGACGGCGTGCGCGTCCTGAGCGCGGGCACGACGCTCGCTCGGATCGGCGAGGTCGACACGGACGGAAATGGGACGGACGACCGCTTGGTGGGGCAGGTGCGCATTCCGTCGTACGCCGCGGCGCTCGCGGTCGTGCCGGGATTCGTGGGTCCGGCCGGGGACACGCTCGACCTCGGGCTACTCGCGGCGGGGCGTTCGGGGCTGATGCTCCTCGATCTGCGCACCGTGATCGATCCACCGTTCGGCACCTGGGAGGACTTCTTCGACCAGGACATGAACGGAATCGACGATCGGATTCTGCGAACGATTCCCCTTCCGGGGTTCGCGACCGACGTGGCGTGGTTTCGCGCCGCGTCGGGGCGCATCGTCGCGCTCATCGCCGACGCCGACACCGGCTCGGTGCCGACCGCGTCGGATTACAACCCAGCTTCGGTTCTCGCGGGCACGGGCTCCGGCATCGTCGCGATCGACGTGACGGCGGCGTTTGATTCCCTCGGGGGGGTCCCGTATGCCGCGGGCACTCTGCCGACCCCGGGGAGCGCGTTGGACCTTGAGCTTCGCCGCGCCGGCGCGGGCTCGACCGACTTAGCGCTTGCGGACGGGGCTCAAGGGGTCTCGGTGTACCACTTGACCGTCGGGTCCGGCGCGCCCGCCGTGGTCACCTTCGCGCCGCTCGGTTCGGTCGCGCTCTCGTCTGCGTGGGGGACGCCCTACGCTCGCGACGTCGCCTGGATCTCGAACACGCGCGACAGCATCTACCTCGCGGTGGCGGCGTCGGCTGGAGGGATGCAGATCGTTCGCGCGCCACTGGGGGGGGCGCCCGCCTTGGTGCTCGCGCAACAGACCGTGGCGCCCGCGATTGGTTTGGCCGGGACCTGGACCGGAAACATGGCCGTGGCGCAGGGAACGGGCGGCGTCGCGTTGATGCGCGTCCCCGGCGCGGCGGAGTTGGATCGGATCGCGCCCACGGCGTCCCCTCCCTACACCGCGACCGTTACGCTCTCGCGCGGTCAACTATGGACCGAAGGGCGCGCGCTCGAGGTCGCCTGGCATCGGGCGCCCAGCTCCTCTGCGACCTCCCTTCGGTTTTTGGGCACGGTGGGTCCGATTCCCGATCTTCTGGTGTCGGACGGCACGCGCGCGTTGCTGCTGCGTCCCGGACAGGCGACGATCGTGGCGGTGGGAGAGGAGCCGACGCCCCCGCGGGCGCCGCGGCTCACCGTCTCGGTGATGCCGAACCCCGTGGTGGAACGCGCAGAGATCCGCGTGTTCGATCCATCGGGAGGGTTGAGTGTCGGCGGGATCGAAGCCAGGGTATTCGATATTCAGGGGCGGCTGGTGAGAAGTCTCCTCGTCGTTTCTTCGTCTTCGGAGCCGTCGACCGCGGGTCTCGTACGCTGTATTTGGGACGGCCGCGACGACCGCGGCCGGCGCCTGGGCTCCGGCCGCTATTGGCTCCGCGTGCGCGCGGGCGGCCGCACGGCGGCGCGACCGGTGCTAATCCTGCGTTAGCAAGCCGCGCCTATCGCGCCATGCGCTGCGCCGGGGAGATGTGCGTCCAGGCCCCGCGCCCGCTGTACGTGACCCCGTAGCGCTCGTTCATGTAGCGCTGGAAATCCACGGTCGTGACCTTTCTCCAATCACCGAACGCGTCCGGATGCTCGGAGAGAAGCCAGTTCATGTCCTGCGTCATCTCGAGCCCGGCAGCCCCGTTCACGATGTAGGTCGGGACCTGGGAGCAGTTCTCCCGCCAGAGATCGAGCTGGATCTTGAGCTTGTCGTAAATCGCGCGACCCAGGGTCGCGTCCCCGTTCCCGAGCGGCCCGAGATCCCCCCGCTCCGCCTCGCGAACCGCGTCGACGAGCTTTTCTCCCACGACCCCGTTCGTCATCAAGAGCCCGCTGAAATCGGGGTAGGCGTTGTACAAGGGCTCGTGCTTTCCGCCCGGCGTGCGCCCAATCAGGAGCCATTGGAGCGCCTCGTCCGATCCCACGCGCTTGACGCAGAAATCCAGGCTCGGGTTCCGCTCCAGAAAAACGTTGGCCGCGATCGGCCGGGATTTGCGGTCGTACAACAAGTGACCCCACGTGGGATCGTAGAAGATCCGCTCGGGGAAGTAGTCGTGCGTGATCCGTCCGAGCTTGTCGATCGTTCCGCCGCCGCCGAAATCGGCGGTGACGTTTTCCAAGATCGGCTCGTTATCGGAGAGCACGAATCTCAGTCCCGGGAATCCCCCGGTGCGGGCGTAGAGGCAGCGCTCCGTCGACCAGAACACCCACCCGCGTTTCGAGTCTTTCAGGATCTCGATCCAGTCTTCCTGGCACAGGATCCCGATTTCCGGAAAAATCCGCTCGAGCTTTTCCTCCAGCTCGTTCCCCGACAAACCCTCGCGCTCGAGGTCGATCCGATAGCGGCGCTTGAGCTCCAGTCGGCGATAGACCTCGTTCCGCTCCGCCCAGAAAGCGCCCGCGGTCGTCTTGCCGGTCCCGGTCGGGCCGGTGAACGTGGTGGCGGTTCCCTCGCGATTCAAGATCGCGGCTCCGGCGTGCGCGGAAATGATGTCGACCTTGGAGAGTATCGCCATGAGCGGCGAGAGCACGCCGCGGCTTTTCACCTCGCCGTGGTAGTCCGTGTTCACCGTGATTATCGTGACCTCGTCCTTGAGATCGGAGAGCGGGCAGAAGTAGACGAAGTTCGAGGTCACGACCGCCTTCGAATCCGGGTCCCACAGGCGGGAATCCCGGAGCCGCGACGGAATGCCGAGCCTCTCGGCAGAGACGCGGGCACGCTTCAACAGCCGCAAGAATTGCGCGTGCTCGGCCTCGCTTCGCGGCACTCCCATGAGCGACACGATCGTGACGCGCGGAGCCTTCTTCATGCCGCGCTCGCGGAAGCGCTGGTCGATCTGTTTCGCGATGACCATCATCTCGGCGTCCTGCGGCGGGAAGAAGTTCGTTTGGGACGTGCGCCTCAAATACGGGACGTTCCCTCTGTGCGTGTACTGCACACCCGCGCATGAGAAGCGGCTGATCAAGGTCTTCTGCTTCGAGACGGCTTCGAGCGCCTTGAGCCAGCCGGCCGCCTCTTTCACATCCGCCTTGTGCGCGTCGAGGGTCGTCCGGGTGACCAGGCGTTTCGCCCGGCCGGTGATGACCGTGTTGAAGGAGTTCCACACCGGCCCGATGGTGGGATCGCTGGAGGAATCGCGCCGCAACAGCACGTCGCCGCGGTCGTTCACGCCCAGCTCCGCGACCCCGGGGCTGAATTTCAAATAAAGCCCGTGGTCGAAGACGAGCTCGCCCAACGGGAGCTTGAGTCCGTCGAAGTGTTTCGGATTTTCGCGGGAGCGGTGGATCACGTCGAAGGGCGCGATCCAGCGTTCCTGCTCGGTGATGCCGTCTTCCCCGACGACGCGGAAGCGACGGCCCACGTTGTGAAGCGGGACCCCATTCGTGCGAAACAGATCCTGGTTGAGCGCGTCCTCCCGGACGAGCGCGATCCCGCCCGAGCGGTCGCGAAGGACTCGTTTCCCGCCCTTGCGGTCCCGAGCGCTCAGATAGGGTTCGAGATCGACGGACGGGTACGCGTGTTCGCTCACTTGGATTCCTTTTGTTTGGGGACGTTCGGCGTTGGCGCGTGGCGAGGCGGGAATCGCGGGGGACGCTCCTCCCACCGGACCCACCGCTCCCGCGGTCGCCGGACTGGCGAGCTTCTTCATCGGATCCTCCGTCTTCGGCTTCGAGTCGTCTGTCACGTCAGTCACGCCAGGGTTGATGGCGATTTGTTATCGGGAGTCGGCGGTCCTTACCCAAGGCGCGTGGCGTGATCCGAATCCCGGGAGGTGCCTGGCGGCGCTTGTACTCGGCCCGGTCCACCATTCGGATCACACGCTGCACGAGGGCGCGATCGTACCCCATCGCAACGATCCGCTCTACCTCGGAGTCCTCCTCGACGTACGCCTTGAGGATGGGATCGAGCTCGTCATAAGCCGGGAGGGTGTCCGTATCGCGCTGCCCCGGCCTCAGTTCCGCCGTAGGCTCCCGGGTCAGCGACCGCTCCGGAATCCATGGCGTCTGGGCCGCGGCGTTCCGATGCCGGGCCAGCTCGTATACGAGCGTCTTCGACACGTCCTTCAATACCGAGAAGCCGCCGGCCATGTCGCCGTAGAGAGTCGCGTAGCCGACCGACAGCTCGCTCTTGTTCCCGGTGGTGAGCACGACCCAGGAGAACTTGTTCGAAAGCGCCATCAGAACGGTTCCACGGATTCTCGATTGGATGTTTTCTTCGGTCACGTCCTCCTGCGACGAGGCGAAGATCCGCTTCAAGCTCTCCCGGTACGCGTCGATCTCCGCTTCGATCGGCACGGTGAGTAGATCGATCTTGAGATTCTTCGCGAGCGCCGCCGCGTCCTCGCCGCTCTCTCGCGAGGTGATCCCCGAGGGCATGAAGGCGCCGGTCACGTGCGCTGGGCCCAAGGCGTCCGTGGCGATCGAGGCGGTGAGGGCGGAATCGATCCCGCCGCTCAATCCGATCACCACGTGCTCGAATCCATTTTTGGAGACGTAGTCGCGCGTCCCGAGCACGAGCGCTCGGTAGATCTCCTCGGCCCCGCTCGGGATCGTGACCTTCCGGGCGCCGAGCTTGGGGCGCGCCCGTCGGGGTATGGGGCGCAGCGTCACGACGCTCATCTCGGGAGCATCGTCGCGTTGCGCCGCGATCCGGCTCCGTGGGTCGTGGAGGCGTGCGCGGAAAACGCTCTCGAGATCGATGTCCACGACCACCAGGTCTTCCTCGAATGCTCGCGCCTGCGCCAAGAGCTCGCCTTGGGGCCCATAGACGCGGCTGTTGCCGTCAAAGACCAGCTCGTCCTGGCCGCCGACGGTGTTCACGAACGCGACCACCGAAACGCCGTCCAGGGCTCGGGTGGAGAGCATGCGGTCCCGGGCCTCGGACTTGCCGGCGTGGAAGGGAGACGAGGATAGGTTGATCACCACCTCTGCGTCGCCGTAAACGGCGAGCGCCGCGGTCGGGCCCACGGGCGTGAAGATGTCCTCGCAGATGTTCACGCCGAACGTGAGGGCGCCTCGCTTGCAGACGAAGCACTCGTTTCCGGGGCGAAAATAGCGCACTTCGTCGAACACGCCGTAATTCGGTAGGTGGCGCTTCTGGTAGATTCCCACCACCTCGCCGTCGTGCGCGATCGCGGCCGCGTTATAGACGTCGTCCGCGCGCTGCGCGAAACCCACGATTGCGGTGATCCCGGTGGTGCCGCGCGCCACCTCCTCCAGGGCCGCCTGGTTCTGGTCGAGGAACTCCGGGCGCAAAAGAAGATCCTCGGGTGGATACCCGGTCAGCGTAAGCTCGGGAAAGGCGACCAAGTCCGTCCCTTGGTCGCGGGCACGCTCGATGGTCTCGAGGACCTTCTTGGCGTTTCCGGGGAGATCGCCGACCGTGGGATTGATCTGGGCCAGCGCGAGCCGAACGATCCGCTCGGATCGATCGCCGGCGGGCGAATCGCTGTGGCGTTTCACGGCAACCATGGTACCACGCTGGCCCATCCGGCGCCACCGATAAAGGGTTGCCGCTCCGCGTCGATCGAGGCAAAATGAAGACATCGGTTGTCGTCTTCGGCAGCAGCCGCACGCCGCCCGGGGACCCCAACTACGATCTCGCACGGGACTTGGGTCGTGCCCTTGCTCGCAGAGGCGCTGAGGTTCGCTGCGGCGGCTACGCCGGCGTCATGGGAGCGGTCGCTGAGGGCGCGAAGGGCGCGGGCGGCCGGGTAGTCGGGTGCACGCTCGATTGGTTCGACGACACGCGAACGCCGAATCCACACCTGGACGAGGTGATTCCTTCGCCGAACCTCGCGGGCAGAATCGAGCGACTGCTCGAGGGGACGAACGCCGCGATCGCGCTTCCGGGTGGTGTCGGCACGTTGAGCGAAGTCTTCTGGCTCTGGACCCTTCTCATGCACGGAAAAGGAATGAACCGGAAGCTCGTGCTCCTGGGCGAGCCGTGGCGTGACCTCCTGGAGGTCTTGTCGCGCCGCTTCGAGGTGGATGCTCCCATCCGCGCCCTTGTGGATCTGGCCGCGACCGCCGAGCGAGCGGCTGATCTCGCGTGCGGAGGGCCGGCGTG
>Ga0209058_1002990_pt1 | contig 13777 bp, 20 predicted proteins | sample GraSoiAngelo_147_FD_185904 | JGI IMG/M metagenome (GOLD analysis project Ga0209058, IMG submission 185904) | Grasslands soil microbial communities from the Angelo Coastal Reserve, California, USA - 14_1009_05_40cm (SPAdes) (version 2) | ecosystem: Environmental > Terrestrial > Soil > Grasslands ... | reverse complement strand
GCGCTGAGCGCGCTGCTGCTTCTGGTCCCGCCAACTCGATCGATCGGGGTGCTCCTCGTCTCGGGGCTGCTGGGCGGCGCCATCGCCACCCACATGCAGCACGGTCAATCGTATGTCGGCCCGGCCGTCCTCCTCGTGCTCGTCTGGCTGGGCGCCTGGCTGCGCCATCCGGAGACGCTGTGGAGCCTCACTTACCCCCGCTGAAAGGACGAGAACGTGTACCGCCTGTGGCGCTTTACGCCGTGGCTCACCCGGCTCATACTCGGCGCGGCGACGCTGATCTTCACGCTGATCGGTCTGAAGTACATCACCGATCCGGTGGGCGCTGCCGCGAGCTTCAAGATTTCTCTCGGCTCGGCGGCAGCCATCACGAGCATGCGGGTCGGCTTCGGCGCCTTCCCTCTCGGGTTCGCGATCGTCGTGGCGAGCTGCCTGATGTCGACATCTCGCCTACTCCCGGGACTCTACTTCGTGGCTACGATCATCGGTGTCGCCACGGCGGCGCGGGTGCTCGGCATCGTAGTCGACGGTGCGGCGCCGGAGAGCGTGTTCCTGCTGCGGCCGGAAGTCGCGCTCTTGGCGCTGTCCGTGGTCGGCGTGTTGCTTGAGTCCGGCAGGCGGAGGCACCAGCGGACGCGCACCGTTTGACCGAGCCTGGTGCGGGAGGGGGGCCGGGGAGAAAGCGGAACGGGGTCCCTAGCTCGGACCCCGCCGTGTTTACGTCCCCGGGGCCGCTCAGCGAACCACTACGGTGCCCTGCATCGAGGGGTGAATGTGGCAAGTGTAGGCGTACGTGCCGGCCGTCGCGAACGTTCGCGTGATCGACACGTTCGTGTTGGTTCCCGCGATGTCGGTGGGCGCGCCGGCCTGCGGTGTGAAGAACACGTTGTGCGGCACCGACCCAAACGCGAACGTCAGGGTCTCGCCAACGGTCACGTCGATCGTGTTCGGTGTGAATGTCAGGGACGGCGTGGCCGCTACCGTCTTAGGAGGGGGGGGCGGTGCGGTGGTGCCGTAGCCGTCGCCACCGCAGGCCATCGCCAGCAGTGCTCCGGTCAGCGTGGCCAGGACGAGTCGAGTCTTGCGCGTCAACATGTGTGTCTCCATGTGGCTGTGAATCGATCAAACTAGAACTGGTCCCCCACGGGGTCTTGATCGAAACGCGCGCGCAGTCTTGAACGTCCCTGCCCTTCGCTAGATCTTCTCGGGCCTATGGACCCGCTCTCCGACCTATTGCGCGTCGTCCGCCTCGACGCCGCCTACTTCTACACAGTCGAAGCGGCGGAGCCCTGGAGCGCCGAGACAGTGGCGGCCACGGAGCTCACGCCTCGGATCATGCCCGCTGCCGAGCACCTGATTTCCTACCACATCCTGATCGAAGGCCGCTGCTATGGGGGCGTCATCGGCGAGGAACCAGTCGAGCTCGTCGCCGGGGACGTGATCGTCTTCCCCCATGGGGACGCCCACGTGATGTCGAGTGGGCGGGACGTCCGGAGGGGGGGCGGTCAGAACGCACAGACTACCGCCCCGGCCCGCTATCCCTTCACCGTCTTCTTCGGCGACCAGGGCCCGCGGGTCACGTCGATCGTGTGCGGGTTCCTCGGGTGCGACCGCCGGCCGTTCAACCCCCTGCTTGCGGCGCTCCCCCGCCAGATACACATGCGCGGCATGTCGAGCGCCTGGCTTGGCACCTTCGTCCGCCAGGTGGCCGAAGAGTCCCGACTCGGCCGAGCCGGCGCCGCCAGTGTCCTCACCAGACTGGCCGAAGCGATGTTCATCGAGGTGCTGCGTCGCTACCTCGACGACCTGCCTCCGGAACAGACCGGCTGGCTCGCGGGACTGCGTGATGAAGTGGTGGGTCGTGTGTTGACGCTGCTCCATGACCGACCCAGTCATCCGTGGACCCTCGCCGAGCTGGCGCGGGAAGCGGCCGCTTCCCGGTCCAACCTGGCCAAGCGGTTCGCACTGCTCGTTGGCCAGCCGCCGATGCAGTATCTGGCCCAGTGGCGGATGCAGGTCGCCGCCAACCTCCTGGCCCAGAGCGGCACCAAGGTCGCCGCGATCGGCGCGGAGGTGGGGTACGACTCCGAGGCCGCGTTCAGCCGGGCGTTCAAGAAAGCGACCGGGCTCGCCCCCGGCGCGTGGCGCGAGGTCCGTCGCACCGCCCAATCGTAGTCCCTTCCACAATCAGCCCGATCGCGATACGCCCGAGCAGGAAGTCGGGACGATCAGTCATTGGCGGAAGCGCTTCCCCCGGGCAGAATGAGTGCGACAGATCGCACACACTAGAACGGCGGGAGGCCGAACCCATGCCACTCTTCCTCGACATCCACAAGCACGTTCCCGGGCTGACCAGGGACGGCGTCGCCGGCGCGCACGAGCGGGACCTCGCCGCACAGGACAAGCACGACGTGAAGTACCTGAACTACTGGTTCAACGACAAGACGGGCGAAGTGTTTTGTCTCGTCGAGGCTCCCAGCAAGGAGGCGGCGATCCGCGTGCACCGGGAGGCGCATGGGCTGATCCCCGACGAGATCGTCGAAGTGGAGGAAGGGTCGTAGGGCACGGCACCATCATCGTCAACAAGAGGGAGACAGGAAATGAGAACGATCACAGCTGGAATGCTGGCATTGGCCGCCGTCGCTGGAGCCGCCTGCAATGACCACCCCACGGCGCCTGCAGGCCCGTCGTACTCCGCCTCCGGCTTGGCGGCGGCATCCACCGCTGCTGGAGCCCGTCAGGGCTTCGGGTTCAACGGCACGGTCAGCGGCTTCCCCACCGGCGCGGTGTTCCTCACCGGCGGCGGGTCGTTCGACGCGGCGACCGCCTCGAACGTCGTGCCCACCGAGACCGACGTGAAGTCGGGCGGTGGGTTCCGCTGCGTCGCCGCGGTCGCCCAGGGCCCGCTCGCTGGGTGCGCGGCGGGCCAAGGGGTGCGTTGGGACACCGCGCAGCTCCTCGCCTCCACGACCTTCAGATGCACCGGTGCGGACGCGGCGAAACGGGCCGCCACGGGTGCCGGGACTGTAGTGTTGCTCGCTGACTTCTATCGCGCGGGCGACGGCATCGACGAATCGTTCACCGCGCAGATCATCGTTTCCGACACCGACATCGCGCCGGACATCCCGGGGGAGCAAACCCTCTGGGTGCAGGGTGTGGGTTGTGACACCGCGCGGGTGAACTTCAGTAGGTAGACGGCGATGCTCCTCACGGCTCTCCGGGCGAGGCTCATCTTCCTGCTTTGGGTTGTGGCCGGCTGCGGCTCCGACCAGACGATGTCGAGCCTGCCGCCGGACCCGGAGGGCCTCTGGACCGCCAGCGCGAGTCCGTCGGCCATTGTCCGCCTGGCGCCGGAGCAGCTCAGCGGCACGGGCGATCGCGTCCCGGCCACGACGCTGACCACGCCGAGCGCGCGAATCCAGACACTGTTCGGCGTCGCGTTCGACCCAAACGGTGAGCTCTGGATCACCAGTGCGGACGACAATCTGCTGCTGGCGTTTGGCCCCGGCGCGCTGACGAGCTCCGGGTTTAAGGCTGCCACGACGGTGATCGGGCCCAACGCCGGCTCGCTCACCACACCCACCGGCCTCGCGTTCGATCCGGCTCATCGCCTCTGGGTCGCCAATCATGACAATGGCACCCTGGTGCGATTCGATGGCGCGCAATTGGCGGTCGGTGGTGCCCCGGTGCCCGCGGTGATGCTGTCCGGACTGGGCCACCCGACGTCCCTTGCCTTCGACGCCGACGGGTCGCTCTGGGTGTCGGACAACGTGGCGCAGACGATTGCTAAGTACCGCGCGACGGATCTCACGGTATCCGGGTCCCCCGCCCCGGCCGTCGTGTTGACCGAGAACAACAACGCCAGCCCACTGCCCCTGGGCCTGGCTTTCGGCGCCGACGGGAATCTCTGGGTGGCCAACCTCCAGGCTCGGAACGTGGTCGCATTCAGCCCGGCGCAGCTGGCGGTCACGGGTGCCCCCACACCTCAGGTCGTGCTCTCCTCGACGGACGGGTCCCTGGCCCTTCCGGTCGGCCTCGCGTTCGATGCCGAGGGGAGCTTGTGGGTTGTGGGGGGCGCCGGGAGCTTGACGAAGTTCGCAAGGACGAGCCTCGGTGCGAGCGGAGCGCCCGAGCCGAGTGCCCGGCTCACGATCGCCGGCCACCAGGTACTCTGGAGCGCAGCCTTCTGGCCCAGGCCCGCCGGGCTGCCGCTCAACTGAACATGCTCGCACCGTTGAAGGAGCCGGCCACGCAAAGCGTCCTGTTGCAGTCCATCATCTCGGGTGGTCGCCTGACGCGCCGCGACAGCGTACCCGCGCCCATCATGAGCCAGGCGCTCGATTGGCCCGGCGTCCTCGTGGAAGCCGGGAAGAACGATGTCGCAGCCGTCGACGACGTCGTAGGGGATCAGCACTACCTGTCGCTCAACCTCGACACCAAGCCGCTGACACTCGAGGTCAAGGGACCGACAGGCTTTCGGCAATTCACGATCCTCCCGTTGAGTGTGTGGGTGAGTCCGGGCTTCGACCCGCTCACGCTGCGTCTCAACAGCGCCCTCTCGTATCTCCGTGTGGCGATCGACGCGCTCCACCTCGGTCGACTGATGGGGCGGTCGCCCGATGAAGACCAGCCGGTGCGCCTGCGACGCACGTACGGTGTCGCGTCACCGCAGATCGCCCGGCTGATGTTGACGCTCAAGGACGAGGCGGACAGCCGCAATCCCGGCGGCCTGGCCGTCGTCGAGGCTGTGACGACTGCGCTGGGTCACCTCCTGGTCAGGCACGCAGGCGTGGAGCGGCCACAGCCGCTCCGCGTGCGGGGAGGACTCTCAAGCGCGGCCCGGCGCCGGGCGCTGGAGTTGATCGACGCCCGACTCGATGCGCGGTTGACGGTCGATATGCTGGCCCGCGAGGTCGGCCTGTCGCCGGCGCACTTTGCGCGCGCGTTCAAGGAGACGATGGGCCAGGCGCCCCATCAATATCTGCTGTGGCTTCGCCTCGAGCGCGCACGGCGGCTGCTCGAGCTGTGCGGTGCCGACCTCTCAGGAATAGCACAGCGCACGGGCTTCGCCGACCAGGCTCACTTCACCCGCCTCTTCAAGCGGGCCTACCACGTCACACCGGGCGCCCTGATGCGTCAGTGGCGGTGCTGAGTGCTCGCGTGAAGCTCGAGGGTGCCATGCAATTCCTCGCTATTTCCGGCAGCCTGCGGCACGCGTCGAGCAACACCGAGTTGCTACGGGCCGTGGCGTTACTTGCCCCGCCTGGCCTTCGGATTACTCAATTCGACGGCCTGAGGGCCCTGCCGCACTTCAATCCCGATCTGGATACCGACCCGCCCTCTTCCGCCGTCCGGGTGTTGCGAGAGAGCATTGCCGCGGCCGATGGGCTGCTCATTTCCAGCCCCGAGTACGCTCACGGGGTCCCCGGCGTTCTCAAGAATGCGCTGGACTGGCTCGTCAGCGGCGTCGAGATCGTCGGCAAACCGATCGGTCTGTTGAACGCTTCGCCACGCGCCGTACACGCGCAGGCCTCGCTGGTAGAGATCCTTCGGACGATGGCCGCCGAGGTGGTGCCTGGGGCTCACGTTTCGGTTCCGCTGCTGGGTCGGAATCTCGATGCCGCCGGCATCGCGGCGGATCCGGAGCTGGCTCTGGTGGTGCGGGGGGCAGTCACCGCCCTGATGCACGCAGCCCAGGGTCGCGAGCACAGTCGCCGATGTCCTAGTATCGCACAACCGTGCTGACACGACAGCAGCAACGTTCAACAGCGCCCCGTCGTTCCGTTCAAGACGAAGCGGTGTGACGGATGCACTTTTTCGATCGCTCATCAATGTCACTGAGGCGAGGAGGATTCGGTGATGAACTGGCCGATGTCGAGCACACTGCTCGCGGGGTTGCTCCACGTGAGTGGTGCGCTCACGTCACCGACGGTGGGCCCCTCCGTGAGGACGCCACCGCGCCCCGCCGCTGTGCGGGCGTTGGTGCTTTCCGACCAGGCCGTGCGTTTGCTCGCACTTCAATATCGGTCGTTTCACACGGAGTTCCTGGGCTGCATGATCGGGGAGATCCGCGACGGCGCGGTTCGCGTGGACCGCATCGCTCCCGCGGATGTGAGCCCGCTGCGGTCTACAGCGACGGAGGTCGTGCCGGAAACCACGTGCGAGGAAGCCGGGTGGACGGGGACGGTCGGCATGATCCACAGTCACCCCACGGGTGAGCGCTGCTGGTATTACGTCCCGGGCACTCAGGTCCCGACTTCCGACGCACAGTCGTTCGGAGGCACGCCATACGCCGTGGACGCCATCATGTGCGGTGCCAAGGTGGTATGGATCGGCCGGGACACGGTCCAAAAGGAATTCGGGTTAGCCGAATCTGATGGAGGGGACCGTGGTCTTCGACCTTAAGGGCACGATGCGCGACGTCGTCCTGGAGTCGGGACAGCGCATGGACGAGAACGGCGGACGCCCGCGCTTGGCTGGCGATCGGGTCGGCGAGTTGCTCGCCGGGCGGTACCGGGTGCTGCGCCGTCTCGGAGCCGGTGGCATGGGGACCGTCTACCTCGCGGAGCACGTCCACCTCGGCCGCCTCACCGCCGTCAAGCTGCTCTGCCCTCCACTGTGTGCCGACGATCCGAGCGCCGAGCAACGCTTCCGACAGGAGGCGCTGCTGGTCGCGAGGGTGCGCCACCCGAGCGTCGCCCAGGTCTACGACTTCGACCGCCTGCCCGACGGCCAGTTCCTCCTCGCGATGGAGTACGTGGCGGGTGAGACGGTGGCACAGCGACTGGAGCGCGGTGGATCCTTCCCGCTCCCGGAGGCCATCCGTGTGCTGCGCTCCGTGGCGGACGCGTTGAACCATGTGCACTGGATCGGCATTCTCCACGGCGACTTGAAACCACAGAACATCATGCTGGGTCCTGGGGGCGAGGTGAAGCTGCTCGACTTCGGAGTAGCCCACGAGATGGCTCAGCTCGCGGCACCCGACGCGTTCCAGCCGGGCACCCTTGCTTACATGAGCCCAGAGCAGCTGCTGGGCGACGCGCTGGGTCCGGCGAGCGACATCTCCTCACTGGGCGTCGTGTTTTACGAGATGCTCACGGGCCGGCTCCCCCACGCGGGGTCAACCGTCGCCGAGCTTCGGCTCCAGCGTCTGCTGCGCCCGCCCGTCCCGGTGAACTGGCTCCGCCCGGCCGTGTCTCGCGCATTGGCGGAGGTGGTGGCGCGGGCCCTCCATCCCGAGCCCGCGGAACGCTGGCCGTCGGCGGTGGCCTTCGCGCAGGCGGCGGCACGGGCGGTCGCGAGCGGCTCGTGAACGCGGTCAGCAGCACACGGACTCATCATCTTCGGATTGCTAGGCCGGTTAGCGACATCGAACGTACGAAGGACATGTACTGTCGCGGCCTTGGTCTTCGTGTCATCGGAAGCTTCGAGAACCATGACGGATTTGACGGCGTAATGCTCGGTGTGGCTGGAGCGATCTACCACCTTGAGTTCACATACTCGCGCAAGCACCCGGTGCGTCCGGCACCTACGGTCGACGACTTAGCGGTTTTCTACATACCGGCTGAATCAGAGTGGCAGGCCACGTGCGTCAGCATGCTGGCTGCCGGGTTCAAGCAGGTCACAGCGTTCAATCCGTACTGGGAGTTAACAGGCCGCACGTATGAAGACCGTGATGGGTATCGCATCGTCTTGCAGCAAGCGGAGTGGAGCAACGTTGTGTAGGAACTCGTATCGCATGGAAACCCACCTCACGCCACGAGCTCCACCGGATCGCCCACCCCCACGGCGCCGGGGCTCACGACGTAGCAGTTGAGCGCGAGGCGGCCGTCGAACTCCTGGTTGATCCGGCGGAGCACGCCGACGTCTTGCTCGAGGGAATCGGGGTGGAACGTGGTCATGATGCAGCGCTGCCGCAAATCCTGGATGCCGATGACCACCTCGCCGATCTTGAGCTGTCGGCCCTCCCACATGCGCTCGGCCAGCCCCTCGACGCCGGCGACGACGACGTTCGGGCGCAGGCGTCGTCGATCGACGGCGAGCGCCCGGATCGCCCCGTCGGTCGCGACGAGGAGCGGGAGCACGTCGAATCGTTCCATCCCCTCGTGGCGCACCAACCGCGCGCCCGCCCCCACCGCGGCGACGACGTCATGCGCGACCTCCGAAGCCCGCCACGGCCGCCCGTCCACCAGCGGCTCCCCGTCCGAGCTCAGGCTCGCGCGGTGGCCGAGCAGCCGCGGTCGCGTGCGCGCCGTGACGACACGCCCGTGCGCGCCACGCACGTGTACGACGCGATCACCTACGATCCCGTCGGCGCGGATCTCCGCCCGGGTGAGGCTCTCCCCCGCCATCGACTTCACCGGATAGCGCCATAACTCAGCGACGTGCATTGGTCCTCCCGACCCACCACGCCGCAGACCGGGGCGCCCAAACGCCCGTCCCGGCCGGCGGTCGCTAGGCGACCTCCAGCTCCGGCGCGTCCCACTGCTGCGGCTGGAACGCCTCGTCGAGCGGCGCGCTCGTCAGCGCGTGTGTGTAGTTGGCGAGCGTCTTGAGGCCGACGTGCCCCACGACCTCGAGCAGCTGCGCCTTGCTGTATCCAGCGGCCAGGAACGCCGCGACCGCCGTCTCCGGGACGAAGCCCTTGTTGAGCACGACCGCGCGGGTGAACGTGACGAGGGCGTCGATCTTCGCGTCCCCGACCGGGGCCCCCGTGCGCACCGCCGCCACGGTCTCCGGCCGCGCCTTGAACATCCCCGCGATCGTCGAGTGGGCCGCCACGCAGTACGCGCAGCGGTTCTCCGTGCTCACGGCGATCTCCACGAGCTGCCGCTCCGTCGCGGAGAGGGCGCCCTTGTCGAGACTCCCGGACATCGCGAGGTAGCCCTCGAGCACGGCTGGGGATTCGGCGAAGGTGGCGAACAGGTTGGGGACGAAGCCGAGCGCCTTGTGCACGCGCGCGAGGAGCGGCTTCGAGGGCTCGGGCGCGTTGGCGATGGTGTACTGCGCGAAGCGGGACATGTCGTGACCTCCGTCAAAAAAAGGTTGAGGGTCAGGAGCCCGCCCACTCACGGTCGGGCCTGGCGGACTAACCTGTAAATGAGTATTTTAACGGTTAAGTTCCCATGAAGTTCTTCTTCCTAGGCGAGCGGCTCGCCATCGATCTCCTGAACACCGTGGTCGTGCAGGATCTCCTCCAGGGCCCCAGGGACGTCGCGGCCTGGGCGGAAGCGGCGGGGGTACTGCCGCACGGCGCGCTGAGGGGCAGCGCCGCCGGTCAGGAGCCCGAGCGGCTGCGGGGGTTCCGGGAGACGTTGCGGCGGGGGCTCATGGCCTGGGCGGTGCGGGGAACGCATCCTCGCGGGCTTATCGCGCTCCTGAACCAGCGTTTGGCGCGCGACCCGGAGGTCAGCGAAGTGACGGCCAGTCGAGGCAAGCTGGTCACGCGGCGGCGGCCGGCCGGCGCGCCGCTCGACCACCTCTATGGGGCCGTGGCGCGGTCAGCGGCTGAGCTGCTCGCGGGCGGCGATCCCCGCCGGCTCCGCAAGTGTGCGAACCCGAGCTGTCCGCTGATGTTCTATGACGCATCGAAAGCGGGACGGCGCCGCTGGTGCTCCATGCGGACGTGCGGGGGTCGGGCTAAATCCCGCGCCTTCTATCGGCGACGCCGGGATGACGCCCGTCGTGGTACCGGCAGCCGGTAAACTCCCGTCGCTCAACCGAGACCGCGCGCCGCAGCCGGTCCGCTAGCTGGGTACGAGCGAGTACCGCAGCAGCAAGCAGGGCTCGAGCGCGCTCGAGCCGAGGCACCACCACGCACCTAAGACTCGAAGCTGCAGCAGATACCACTGCTCGGGCCCGCTGACGAGGGTCATGGCACTGCACCGCCGCCGGCCCCGAGGGGCTGCTGCTGTTCGACCAGGTCGCGGCCGATCCACACGATCCGGTCGCCGCACATGATTGCGTCGACCGGATAGGGCTGCAGCGCGAAAGAGCGCCCATCTGACGTCGCTACCTGGGTGCCAGGGAAGTAATAGAAGCAGCGCTGACCGCCGGGATGACTGTGGATCATCCCCACCGTGTTCGCCCAGCCAGCGTCCTCACATGTCTGCCGTGGCACGACGTACGTCGGCGTCGACTCCCCCGGATTCACGTCGGCTGGGGCGCTCGGCTCCAACCGGCCGACCTCGAGATCTCGCGTAGGCCTTCGGCAAGGGACTCCGCGGGCGGCGGAATTATTCCCGGCGGAATAGACGCGGAGCGCCAGGGGTCTCTGGGATCGAAGGAAACTGCTGTCCCACTCTCGCAGGAGGACAATCGCGTATGTCGTACGTGCATGCCGTTCCGGTCCGGAACGCCGCGGGGCTGCTGCTCGCCGCCGTTGCGCTCGCCGGGGCCGCCGCGCACCGCGCCCCGGGCGACCCGGCGGCCGTGAGCGCCAAGCTGTCCGAATGGAAGGTAGAGCTCTCGGCGCGCAGCATCGCCGCCGGGACCGTGACGTTCACTGTCGCGAACGTTGGAAGCATCCCCCACGCCTTTGAGGTCGAGGGGCAGGGGATCGAGCAGGAGACCGCCGTCATCCAGCCGGGGTCAAGCGCCACCCTGACGCTCACGCTCAAGCCAGGGACCTACGAGGTGTACTGCCCCGTGGGCGAGGACTCGCACAAGAAGCTCGGCATGGAGACCGACCTGAAGGTCGTGGGCGCAACGCGCTCGGGCTCGTCGGGGTACGGCGACTCCGAGAAGAGCGAGTCGAGGGAAGAGAAAGTGCAGGCGATCCGGGTGACCAGCGGCGGGCCCGTCATCCAGATCCTCCCCGGCCCGTTCCCCTTCCCCGACAGCGCGGCCCCGATCCTGAAGCAGTTCGGGGATGAGCGCGAGGGGCTCGAGTCGCAGGTGAAAAACGGGCCCTACTCGAACAACGTGACCCCGATTTCCGGCGCCTTCACCTTCACCGCCTGGGACAAAGGCGCGGTGCGCGACTCGGTGGATGGAATCGCCGAGTTCACGACTCAGGACGGCGCTCGCTGGAAGCTCGTGCTGGACCGCGTGCAGACGAAGGACGTCCCGCACCACCCGCGGTTCGGCGGCGTGATCCTCGGGCTCTATTACCACGGCACCACCCAGGTACACACGCCGCTCGTGCCCACGATCAACAGCGCGGTGGCGCTGTGGGCGTTCGGGCATCTGTACAAGAACGGCGCGCTCGTGACCGACAACGCCATGGTGCACGTGATGCTGTTGTCCCGCACCCGGCGCGACGGGGACTTCGCGCTCGCCTGCTGGTATTGCTCCAAGAACAAGATCGATGAGTTGCAGCTCCAAATCCTGCCCGGACCGGGCGAGCCGAAGTTCGACGCACCCGGCGGGTTCCTGTTCGTCAACTGGGAAAAATCCAGCTCCGCGAAACCAGCGAGCTGAGGAGGATGATCCAATGCGCTTACGCACAGCAGTCATCGACATGATCGCGCTCGCGGCGCTCGCGGGTTGCGGCGGTTACACGGCGTCCGGGCCATACGGTGGCGGCGGCGGCGGTGGGGGAGGCGGCGGCGGCAGGCCGGTCGGGTCCGTGACCGTGGGGAACAACGGGCGAATCGTATTCATCAGCGCCCACAACAGCACCGCCAACCCGGCCGTCGACACAGTGGCGGTGGGTGCCACCGTGACGTGGACGTGGACCAACAACCTGGGCGTCTCCCACAGCGTCCAGTCTCAGGGGTCGACTGCGTTTGCGAGCAGTCCGATCATGGGTGGCAGTGGTCAGACGTACGCCGTCACGTTCACTGCGCCGGGAACCTATCAGTACGACTGTGCGGTGCACGGCACGGCGATGACCGGCACGATCGTGGTGCGGTGATGAACGCGCCGGTGGAGGGGACCGTGTGCTTGGACCTTGAGGGCACAGTGCGCAACGTCGTGGCGGGTGAGACGGTGGCACAGCGACTGGAGCGGGCCGGACCCTTCCCGCTCCACGAGGCCATACGTGTCCTGCGCACCGTGTCTGACGCGTTGAACCATCTGCACTGGATCGGCATTCTCCACCCCAACCTCAAACCGCAGAACATCATGCTGGGTCCAGGGGGCGACGTGAAGCTGCTCGACGTCGGAGTAGCGCACGACATGGCTCCGCTCTTGGCAGCCGACGCGTTCCAGCCACGCGCCCTGGCCTACATGAGCCCAGACCAGCTGCTGGGCGACGCGCTGGGTCCAGCGAGCGACATCTATGCGCTGGGCGTCGTGTTTTACGAGATGCTCACGGGCCGACTCCCCCACGGGGGGACCACCGTCGCCGAGCTGCGGCTCCAGCGTCTGCTGCGCCTGCCCATCCCGGTGCACTGGCTCCGCCCGACCTTGTCTCGCGCATTGGCGGACGTGGTGGCGCGGGCCCTCCATCCCGAGCCCGCGGAGCGCTGGCCGTCGGCGGTGGCCTTCGCGCAGGCGGCGGCTCGGGCGGTCATGAGCGGCCCCTGAACGCGGTTGGCAGTGACCACCTGCTTGCTAGATTGGTCCGCGTGCCGAAGCAGGTCGCGGAGGAACGAGATGGCGAAGACCAGCGCAGGTCTCCTGATGTTTCGCCTCAGGGACGGTGAGCCCGAGGTGCTCCTGGTGCATCCGGGAGGACCGTTTTGGGCGAAGAAGGACGAGGGGGCTTGGTCGATTCCTAAGGGTGAGTTCCCAGCGGGGGAAGAACCGCTGGCGGCCGCGCAGCGTGAGTTCGCGGAGGAGACCGGCTGTCGAGCCCAGGGCCCTTTCATCCCGCTGACGCCGATCACGCAGCGCAGTGGCAAGGTAGTCTACGCCTGGGCGGTGGAAGGCGACTGCGATCCCACCCAGCTACACAGCAACGTGTTTTCTCTTGAATGGCCTCCGCAGTCGGGCAAGCATCAGCAGTTCCCCGAGGTTGACCGAGCCGAGTGGTTCTCTGTCCCGGTGGCACTCCAGAAGATCATTCCCGCGCAGCGAGGGTTCGTCACCGAGCTAGCAGCTGGAACGCGCAGCACGGGCTAACGGCGCAACAGCTCCGCTCCGGGGACTTGCTTGATCTTGGCCCAGACGTGCCGGCTATCCAACCTGCCGCAGAACAGGCACCCCAAGCTGCGTTAGCCGCTCCGTCCAAACTGGCGGGTGTACTTCACGATCAGCGATCGCGCCTGGGGCCGATTCCACTGGAAGAAGCCTTCGGCCTCGCGACCCTCGTTGAAGACGACAAACAATCCGTTGCCGGCGGTACCGAGCCAGCCGAACCGCGCGTTCGCCGTCCAGGTTTGCGCCTGATTGCTGTATTGCACCAGGGTTTGGAGCAGGACGCGCGGCGTAAAGAAGTACGCGACGCGCGTCGCAATCAGCGTCCGGACGAAGTTCCCCTGGTCCAAGCGCACGTCGTTGTACTCGACGCGCAGGGATGTCGTGAGTGAGCTCGCGTGCCGCGCGGCAAGCGTCACGCTGCCGCCACGGCGCGTCCCGTTGTAGAACCCGCCCACGTCGGCGCGCAGGTCTAGCGAGAGCGGCGCGCTCGGGTTTGTCGTCAAGTCGAAGCCGAGCGACGTGTAGTCGTACGAGCCCACCGGCAGCGTGACGTTGCTCGCGATCGCGAACGGCTGCTGGAGACCTTGGTGCTCGACGTTGACCTCGGGGCCCAAGCGGCCCCCATTGGCGAGCTCCACCTCGGTCAGGTCGAGATGGATGCGGCCCTCCTGCCAGTAGCCGTTCAACCCATAATAGCCGCGGTAGTTCACGTGCGGGATCCACTGCTTGAGCAACGGGATGCTCGGGAAGC
>Ga0209058_1002986_pt1 | contig 13785 bp, 8 predicted proteins | sample GraSoiAngelo_147_FD_185904 | JGI IMG/M metagenome (GOLD analysis project Ga0209058, IMG submission 185904) | Grasslands soil microbial communities from the Angelo Coastal Reserve, California, USA - 14_1009_05_40cm (SPAdes) (version 2) | ecosystem: Environmental > Terrestrial > Soil > Grasslands ... | reverse complement strand
CTTCACGCTGTTCGGGCCCGGGGAGGTCGTGGCGATCCCCGCCCCCGCGTGGGTCTCGTACCCGCAGATCGTGCACCTCGCCCGCGCCCGTCCGGTGCTCGTGTCGGGGGACCCCGAGTGGAGCCTCAAGCTGAGCGTCAAGGATCTGGACCGAGTCGTCCCCGGCGCGCAGGGGCTCATGCTCTGCTCGCCCTGCAACCCGACGGGCGGCGTCTACACGCACGGGGAGATCAGGGCCATCGCCGAATGGGCCCGCAAGCGCGGCGTGTGGGTGATCGCGGACGAGATCTACCGCCGCATCCACTACGGCACCGGTCCGGCGCCGTCGTTCCTCGACCTGCCGGACGAGCTGCTGGAGCGGGTGGTCGTCGTCTACGGCGTCAGCAAGGCGTACGCGATGACCGGGTGGCGGATCGGCCTGGCGCTCGCCCCGGGGACGATCGCCAGGGCGATGGCGGCGCTGCAGTCGCACACCACCACCGGCGCGAACCACCCCGCGCAGTACGCCGCGGCGGCGGCCCTGGGAGACGAGCGGGTGGAGCACGACGTGACCCGCATGGTGGCCGAGTTCCGGAGGCGGCGCGACCTGGTCGTCGGCCGGTTCCGCCAGGAGCTCCCCGGGATCGAGTTCGTCGAGCCGCTCGGCGCCTTCTACTTCTTCTTCCGCGTCGACTCGCTCGGGGGGACGAGCGGCACCGAGTTCTGCACCCGGCTCATCACGCAGTCCGGCGTGGCGCTGGTCCCCGGCGCGGCGTTCGGGGACGACCGCTACGTGCGGCTGTCGTATGCGGCCGCGACGGACGGCATCGTGAAGGCCCTGGATCGCCTTGTTACGTTCGCGAAGAAGCTGGGGGATTGATGGGACGGGGGACGTGGGACGGGAGACGGGTCCTGCACGAGATCGGCCCTGACTGCGGGTAAAGGGTTCTCAGTCTGACGATCGGTTCCCCAGATTTCCCGGGTGAACAAGCTCAATTCCCTCGAGGCATGGAACTGCGGGCGGGAGCTGTCTCGCCGGGCCTATCGTTTGACGCTGCACGCGCCTCTCAGCCGGCACTTTGGACTGTCGGATCAGATTCGCCGCGCTTCCGCGGCGGTTCCTGCCAACATCGCTGAGGGATACGCGCTCGGAACGACCCCACAGTTCGTCCGGTTTCTCCGGATCGCGCTGGGTTCGGCCACGGAGTTATGCACTCATCTTGAGTTGGTCGCTGATTTGCACCTTGCCGCGGCCACCGACGTGCAAGACTCGTTGAAGCTTGCCAATCGAGAGGTCGGATTGCTGATCGGACTGGTATTTACCCTACAGCGTCGTCGGGAGTCACCCCGTCCCTCGTCCCCCGTCCCTCGTCCCCGTTAGAGCTTGGCCGCTCTGTGAGATAGAACCTCGATGTTGCGTTCGGTCATCACGCAGTCGTCCTCGATCCGCACGCCGAACTTGCCGAGCTGGTAGATCCCCGGCTCGATGGTGAACACCATGCCGGGCTCGAGCGGCGTGGCGTTGCCTTCCACGAGGTAGGGGGGCTCGTGACCGTCCAGGCCCATGCCGTGGCCAAGGCGGTGGGTGAAGAAGGGGCCGAAGCCGCCCTGCGCGATCACGCGGCGCGCCACCCGGTCCATCTCCTGGCATGGCGTGAGCGGGGGCTGCTGCATGGCGGCCGTCTGCGCGTCGTGCACCAGGTTGAACACCTGCGTGAACTCCGGCACCGGGGAGTCCCCGAACCACGTCGTGCGCGTGATGTCGGACGTGTAGCCGGCGACGCGACATCCGCAGTCGATCAGCACCACCATCTCCCGCGCCAGCGTCGGGCCGCCGGGCCCGCCGTGCGGCAGCGCGCTGGAGGGCCCGAACTGGACCAGGCCGCCTCCCTCGGCGCCGCGCTGCCGCATCTCACCCGACAGCAGCTGGGCCACCTCCCGCTCGCTCGCGCCCGCCGCGAGCTTCGCGAACGTCGCGGCGATCGCCGCCTCCGTGATGTCGATGGCCTGACGGATCAGCGCGACCTCTTCGGGGGATTTGATGATGCGCAGCCGATCGGTGATCGGGGCGGCATCCGCGAATTTCCCGCCAAGGGCCTCCGCGAGCCGCAAGGCGACGGCGTAGGCGGTGGTCGATTCCAGCGCCACGGCCCGCGCGCTGAGCTTCATCTCCCGGACCGCCTGCCGCACCAGGCGGTAGGGGTCGTCCTGCTCCTCCCAGCCGCGGGTGGCGGCCACCACGCTGTGCTGCCGGATCCGCTCGACCTCGAAGCTGGGGCAGACGATCGTGGGGTCGCCCCTGGCGGGGAGGAGCAGCGCGATCAGCCGCTCGCTGCGGCCGGGGTTGTAGCCCGTGAGGTACTCGTAGTTCGTCCCCGGCGTGGCAATGAGGAGATCGGTCTTGCGCGCCTGCAGCTCCTGCTGGGCCCGGGCGAGCCGGCGGGCGAAGACGTCGCGGGAGAGGGCGGGCTCCTGGGTGGGGGCAACGCGGAACGTGGAACGCGGAACGCGGAACGAGTCGTCCGGCTCCCAGTTCCGCGTTCCGACTTCCGGCTTCCGCGTTGGCCACGCCGCCGCGACCGCCCCGGCTACCGTCAAGAACTCCCGCCGCTCCATCGTCCTAGCCCCCCTCGGAGGTGGCGCCTATATTACCCCCCCTCCCGTACCACAGGAAGGCGACGTCCGCATGAGCTTCGAGACACGCATCGAACCACTCGACGGGAAGCTCCCCAAGGTCAGCTATCGCTGGGACCCCGAGACCGACATTCTCTCGGTGGCCTGCAAGGGCGTGGCGAAGGCGAGCGGGCTCAACGGGACGGTGGACCTGGAGGGCGACGACGGGTCCTTCGTGCTGCTCGACGTGGCGGGCGGCGTGCTGCGCGGCGTGGAAGTGGTCAGCTGGCCGGACGACGTCCGCACCGTCGACGCGCTGGTGGTGCCGGAGCCCACGAAGGAAGGCCGCGTCGTCTTCGCGAGCCGCAAGTCGCAACCGAACGTGGCCGCGGTTGAGGTGGACACGGCGCTCACAGTCGAGAAGAACCACACCGAGTCCGTGCTGCACATCCGGGTGGGGCGAACGCGCGCCGCGATGGTCGTGCGCATCGCCGACCACGTCCTCGTCGAGCTGGACAAGCAGTCGCGCCTCGCCGGCTTGTGGTTCTCGGAGGTGCCCCCCTTCCCGAACGTCGAGGTCACCGCCTGAGCGTGGACGAGCGGCTCGCGCGCTACACCACCGAGCTGTTCGCCCCTGAAGATGCTGTCCTCGCCGCCATCCGGGCGCGGCACGAGGCGCTCGGCTTGCCCGCCATTTACATCTCCGCCGACGAGGGGAAGTTGCTCCACGTGCTGCTACGCGCCGTGGGCGCGACGCGCGTGCTGGAGCTCGGGGCGCTCGCGGGATATTCCGGCGTGTGGCTGGCCCGCGCGCTGCCGCCGCACGGTCGTCTCACGACGATCGAGAAAGACCCGCGCCACGCGGCGTTGGCGCGCCGGGCCTACGCCGAAGCGGGCGTGGCGCCGCGAGTGCAGCTGCTCGAAGGGTCGGCACTCGACCTCCTCCCCACGCTCACCCCTGGGTTCGACGCGGTCTTCCTGGACGCCGACAAGGCGCCGCTGCCGCAATATTTCGAGTGGAGCCTCAAGCTGCTGCGTGACGGTGGGTTGCTGCTGTGCGACAACGCGTTCTTCCATGGCGCGGTCGTGGATCCCACGGACACGAGCCCGGACGCCGAGGGGGTGCGCGCCTTCAACCGCCTGGCGGCGACGGACCCGCGCGTCGTTGCCGCCGCCGTGCCGATCCGGGACGGCCTCGTGGTGGGCGTGAAGGTCTCCGGATGAGCGGTCAACTCCCGCGGCTCGAAGGACTTGCGGTGCCCGACAAGTACGATCGCCTGCTCCAGCGGATCCCCGATCTGTGGTGGGGCAGTGCGAGCCCTCTTGCGGGGTTGCACCAGCTGAACGTCGCCCGCGTCGCGTACTTTCGGAGCGTGCTCGGCGGCTTCCGGGGGAAGCGCGTTCTGGACGTCGGCTCGGGCGGCGGCATCCTCGCCGAGTCGCTCGCGGCGGAAGGGGCCAATGTCACGGGGATCGACCCGTCGCAGAAATCGCTGGCCGTGGCCCGCGAGCACGCCGCGCAGTCCGGGCTGACCATTGACTACAGATCGGCAACCGCCGAGAGCTTGGTGGCGGGCAACTTCGCCGGCCACTTCGATCTCGTCTTCGCGACCGACGTCCTGGAGCACGTGGACGACCTCGAGAGCGCGATCGCCGGGATCTCCCGCGTGCTGGCACCGGGCGGCGGACTCGGGTTCGTCACCCACAACCGCACGATCGCGGCGTTCCTGCGGCTGATCTGGGAGGAGGAGTACGTCCACCAGACCTTGCCCCAGGGGTTCCACGAGTTCGCGCGGTTCGTCACGCCGGAGGAGCTGGCGGAGCGGCTGGGCCGGAACGACCTCGTGGTGCAGGAGATGAAGGGGTTTCCCCAGCTGACGGACGATCTCAGCGTGAGCTACATCGGCTGGGCGCTGCGGACGCGATGACGCCGCCCCGACGTTGGACCGAGGCGATCGTCGCCGCCGGAGCGGTGCGGGCGGCCTACGTGCCGGAGGCGAGCACGGGTCGCAGCGACGCGCTCGAGCCCGCAGGGGCGGAGCTGGTGGAAGGAGCGGCCCTCGAGCTGCACCCGGTCCCCCTCGCGGCCGCGCCGGGCCCCGTGATTTCGTTCCTGGACGGCATCCAGCGGTGGGCCGTCGTAGGCTATGACGGCGCGACGCCGATCGTGCGCGCCCACGTCGCGGCGGCCGTACGGCGGCGCGGGCCCGACCGCCGGCCGCGGACCGCGGACGAAGCGACGCGCGAGCTCGTGATCACCCGGCTCGCGGCCCTGTCTGCGCCCGTGCGCCGCGCGCTCGAGGAGGCCGGCGTGGAGATCGTCGATCTCGCGGCGGACGAGACGGGGCAGCCGGGCAGGGCGCTGCGCGCGGCGCACGGGCGCGTGGATCGCGCGCGCGAGGACGTGGAGCGGGAGCTGGGTGAGCGTTGCGCCGGGCGGCTCGGCCCGGAGGAGTGGCTCGTCGTGGACGGCCTCCTGTCCGAGTCCCGCGTGCTCGCCGAGCATCCACGGGTGCTGGGCGTGATCAAGAGCCACGGCGCGCAATACTTTGAAGGCGCGGCGCTCGAGCGCGCGCTCACCGTGCCGGCCGACCACCGGACCAGCGCGTTTCGGCCCTTGGGGCACCAGCACCAACCGGTGTACTCCTGGTATCTGCGGCTGTGGCCGTGGCAGGGCAACGACCTGCTCTACGGGCTGCTCCGTATCGAGGCGCGCCCCCACCCCGCGAGCGTCGCGCAGGCCACGGCGCTGTCCGGATGGCTGCTGCGCGAGCGCGCCCCGGTCTCCACGCCCGACGCGCGCTGGGACCGCCTGTTGTATCCTATACACGACGTGGAGACCTACCTGCGGAGCCGCGCGCCAAGGGACCTGCTCCCGGCGGCCGGGTCCCGCCTCCCGAAGACGGGGTCATGATCGACAAGAGCCGTCCTATTCCAGTCGGCCGCGTCGTCGCCACCGAGCTGAAGCCGGCGACGCCGCACCAGTTCCACTTCTGGACTGCGAACGAAACCACCATCGGTATCGGGGCCATCGTCCGGGTCGAAGCGTCGGAGCGTGGGGAGTTGGGCGTAGGGCGTGTGGTGTACGGCGTCGTGACGGACGGGTTCGCCTACTCGGACCTGGCTTCTCCGCTCCACGACGTCGTGGGTGCCGAAGGGGACCCGGCGCGCGCGGCGGAGGCGCCGACCGTGCGCCAGGAGATTCGGCTGTGGACCGCGGCGGTGCTGCGGCAGATCCCGGAGGAGCCGCTCCAACCCGTGCCGCTCGGTCAGGTGCACGTGGCGGGCGACGCTGACGTGGCGCAGGCCCTGCGGATGGATGCGTATGTGGGCGGAGCGCAGCCCACGCCGATCCCGATCGGCCTCTACACCTCGGGCGGACTGGAGGCGCCGGTCTACCTCGACGCCGACTTCCTGCTGGGCCCCGAGGCGGCGCACTTGAACATCTCCGGTGTCTCGGGGCTGGCGACCAAGACGAGCGCCGTCGAGTTCCTGCTCGCGTCCGTGTTCCGGCATTTTCCCGCCCACAAGGGACGCATCGCCGCGGTGTGCTTCAATGTGAAGGGGCCCGACCTCTGCTTCCTCGACCGGCCGGGCGAGCTGGACGCGGAAGACCGGCGCCGCTACGCGCGGCTGGACGTCGAGCCGCGCCCGTTCGAGCGCGTGCGCTACTTCGCGCCGTTCAAGGCGGACGGCGTGAACCTCAACACGCTGCGCACCCATCCCGATCTGGTGAGCGACGTGGACGCGCTGGTGTGGGGCCTGCAGGAGGTCCTGGACTTCGCCGAGGTGCTCCTCAACCGCGACGACATCGACGCCAAGGCCGACGCGTTCATCGACTTTCTCGCCGACCGGGTGCTCAACAAGGAGTTCGACGACGGCTTCGGCCGGCAGCACCGCGTGCAAAACTTCGCGGATCTCGACGCGCTCTTCCGGGCGATCTTCGACGGGCTCGAGGCGACGGGACGGAGCGACATGTGGCGCACCCATCACATCGCCACCATCCGCAAGGTGCGCAACCGCCTCGCCAACATCTCGACCCGTTGCAAGGGGCTGGTCACGGACGACGGCCCCTCGAACGACCTGCCCTGGGGCGAGTTCCAGGACCGCACGGTGTACGTCGTGGACGTCGCAAACGTGGACCCACTCGGCCAGGACCTTGTCTTTGCGCGCGTCGTATCGAAGCTGCGCGAGCACCTCGAGCGGCGCGACCTGGGCGTGGACGCGGTCGTGGTGTTCGTCGACGAGTTGAACAAGTACGCCCCCGCCGACGGTCCCGAGACGTACGTGAAGAAGATGCTGCTCGACATCTCGGAGCGGGGACGGTACCTGGGCCTGGTGCTGTTCGGGGCGGAGCAGTTTCGCTCGCAGGTGCACCGGCGCATCGTGGGCAACGCGGGCACGCTGGTGTACGGTCGCATGGACATGGACGAGCTGGCCACGCCGGGCTATCAGGTGCTCTCGCCCGCGACCAAGATCAAGCTCGCCACGCTGCCGATCGGTGAGCTGATGGTGCGTCACCCGCACTTCACCCAACCCATCTTCGTGCGCTTTCCGCGGCCCGCGCCGCTGCGCGGCCGGGACGGCGTGGAGCGCTTCCCGCCGGCGGCCGACCTGCCGTTCGAGGACGCCGTCGTCCGCCAGTTGGTGCAGCTGGATCGGCGCATCCGGCCGAACCAGGTCAAGGACCTGATCGCCGATCGCACGGCGGAGGATGTACGGCGCGCCCTGGCTGGCGTGCGGCGCGCGCGGCCGGAGGACGCTCTGGCGTATTTCCGGAAGGCGCTGGGCACCCGCATCGCGCCGGCGGCGCCGCGGCCGCGCCACGTCGTGCCGCCGCTCAATCCGATATCGGAGGAACCCTACTGATGCCCGGAGCGCTCATGACCGCCGCCCGCCCCTTCGCCCTCGCCGGCCTGCTCGCCTCGACGGGCTGCGACAGGGCGAGCGGGCCCAAAATCGCGCTCCGGTTCCATCCCCCGGCGGGCGCGGCCTACCGCTACCGGCTCGAGCAGCAGAACTCCATCAAGTTCGAGACGGGGCCGATGGCGCGGATGCCGGGCCAGGCGTTCACGATGCGGATGTACTACACCCAATCCGTGGCCGGGCCGGCGGAGGGGGGCATCGGCGTCACCGTGAAGTTCGACTCCACGATGCTCGAGTCGCCGATGATGGGTCCCGACGCGATGAAGCCGGCCCTCGACCGGATGCGCGGCCTCACCAGCACGATCGTGTACGACGACCGCATGAACGTCGTGCGGGCCGAGTTCCGCGGGGTGGCCGGGACGCCCTCGCCGATCACCGACCAGATGGCGAAGAGCGTCAAGAACATGGCGTTCCCGCTGCCCACCGAGCCGGTGGGGGTCGGTGACTCCTGGACGTCGGAGACGGAGCTGCCCATCTCCCAGATCGTGAGTACGAGCGCGCCGCTCAAGGCGAAGAGCAAGTTGACCGTGAAGCAGCTCCAGATCGCGGGCGCCGACACCACCGTCGTGCTCGCGGTGGAGACGTCGTTCCCGACCGACCCCGTCACGGTCACCCAGCAGGGGCAGACCTCCACGCTGCGGTTTTCCGGCACGCTGACGGGCGAGCGGCAGTTCTCGGTGTCGAAAGGGGCACCGCTCGGCTCGACGATGAGCGGAACGATGCGCATCACCGCGAGCGGGGGTCAGCTCGGCCCGGCCGGGATGACGATGGCGCTGGAGCAGAGGACTTCCCTCGAGCTCACCGACCGACAGTGAGCCCGTGAAGCTCGCCCACCTCGCCGACCTCCACCTCGGCTTCCGCCAGTACGACCGGCAGACGGCGCGGGGCGGCAATCAGCGCGAGGTCGACGTGGCGGACGCGTTCCGCCGCGCCGTGGACGACCTCGTGGCGCAGCGCCCGGACTTGATCCTCCTCGCCGGGGACATCTTCCACTCCGTCCGCCCCACCAACCCGGCGATCCTGTTCCTGTTCCGGGAGCTGCAGCGCGTGCGCGTGGCGCTCCCGGAGACCCCCGTCGTGCTGATCGCCGGCAATCACGACACGCCCCGCTCGGTCGAGACCGGGACGATCCTGCGTCTGTACGAGGCGCTCGGGGTCGAAGTCGTGATCGAACGGGCGCGCCGCATCGTGTTCCCGAAACTGGACTGCTCGGTCCTCGCGGTGCCCCACCAGGCGCTCCTGAGCGAGGAGCGACCGGCGCTGCGGCCCGAGCGGCGTGACGCCACGACGCGCAACGTGCTGCTGGTGCACGGCGAGGTGGAGGGTGTGATCGGCGGGGACCGCAGCGCGGCGGAGTACGGCGGGGCCCTGCTCACCACCCAGGACCTCGCGCCCGCGCAGTGGGACTACGTCGCGCTGGGGCACTATCACGTGTGCCACGAGGTCGCGGCCAACGCCTGGTACTCGGGGAGCCTGGAGCACGTGAGTCCCAACGCCTGGGGCGAACTGAAGGACGAGGCAGAGCACGGCCGACCGGGAAAGGGCTACCTCCTGGTGGACCTGCCGGGGGCCCGCACGACCTTTCGGCCGATCCCCGGATCGCGGCGCCTGGTCGACCTGCCGCCGATCCAGGGGGCGGGGCTCAGCGCCAAGGAGCTCGACGCCCGCATCGCGCAGCGCGTGGCCGCGGCCGATCCGACGTTCGAGGACCAGGTGGTGCGGCTGGTCGTGTACGACGTGTCGCGCGGCACGGCGCGCGACCTGGACCACGCCGCGATTCGTCACTACAAGTCCCGGGCGCTCAACTTCCAGCTCGACGTGCGGCGGCCGGAGGAGCGCCGGACCGTCGGCGTCGGCGGCCCCGGGCGGCGCCACACGCTGCCCGACACGCTGCGTGAGTTCCTGAGCCGGCGGCCGCTCGACGCGTCGCTCGATCGGGAGGCGTTGGTCCGCCTGGGGGTCGAGTACCTGGAGCAGGTCGGCCGCGAGGCGACGGGGGAGGCGGGCTGATGCGGCTGCACCGGCTGCGCCTCGTCAACTTCCGGCAGTACGCGGACTGCGAGATCGTGGTGGGGCCCGGAATCACGGGTATCATCGGCCCAAACGGCTCCGGCAAGTCGACGCTGCTCGAGGCGATCGCCTGGGCGATCTACGGCAACGCGGCGGCGCGAGGCGACAAGGACGGGATCCGTAACCTGCGGGCGAAGCCGCGCACGAGCGTCCGCGTGGAGCTGGAGTTCGGGCTCGGGGCGCACGAGTATCGCGTCGTGCGGGGGCTCCACGGCGCCGAGCTGTACCAGGATGGCGTCGTCGTGGCGAACTCGCTCACGGAAGTCACGACCGGGCTGGAGCGCGTCCTGGGGATGCGCCACGACGAGTTCTTCAACACCTACTTCACCGGGCAGAAAGAGCTGGCGGTGATGGCGAGCCTGGGCAAGACGGACCGGGCGGCGTTCCTGTCGCGCGTGCTGGGGTACGACCGGCTGCGGCTCGCCCAGGAGCGCGTGCGCGAGCGGCGCAACGCGCTCGCGAGCGAGCTGCGCGGGCTCGAGGCGGGTCTGCCCGAGAGCGCGCGGCTCGAGGCGGAGCGCACGACGGCCGCTGCGCGGCTCGACGAGGTGCGACGCGCGGCGCAGGCGGCGGACGGCCAGCGCGCGGCGGCGGAGCGTCAGTTCGCGCGCGTGGAGCCCGAGTGGAAGGAATGGGTGGAGCGGGAGAAGCGGGTGCGCTCGCTGGACGGCGACCGGCGGATGGCCGACCAGGCCGTCACGGTGGCGCGACAGGAGTGCCAGCGGCTCGATCGCGAGCTCGCCGACGCGCTCAACGCGCGGGAGCAGCTCAAGCATCTCGGGCCGGAGCTCGAGCCGGTGGAGCGGCTCAAGCGCGAGCTGGGCGAGCTGGAGCGGCTGCAGCAGGAGGAAGCGGCGCGGCGTGCCGACGAGGGGCAGCTCGAGGAGCTGCGCCGCTCGATGGCCGCCCTGGACCGCCGCATCGACGCGCTCCGGACGGCCACGGCGACGCTCGCCGACGCGGAGCGCGAGGTGCTGGCGCTGGCGCAGCGGTTGGAGGCGGCGGAGCGCACCGCCGCGGAGCAGCGCGCGGTGTGGGTGCGGGAGAAGGAATACGCGGCGACCCGCCGCACGGAGCTGCTCCGCCAGTACGACGATCTGAAGGAGCAACGGGACAAGATCGAGCTGCTCGGGCCCGAGGGCGAATGCCCGACCTGCCGTCGGCCGCTCGGGGCGGAGCACGGTGCGGTGCTCGGCATCCTCGACCGGCAGCTGCAGGCCATCGTGGACGACGGCAAGTTTTTCCGCCAGCGGCTGGAGCAGCTGGCCCAGCCGCCCGCGGCGGTGACGACGGCCGAGGCCGAGCGGGACGCCCTGCGGGACGTCAGCCGCCGGGCCAGCGAGCGCGCCGGCGAGCTGCGCGCCCAGGCGCAGGAGCTCACCCGCGCGACGCAGGAGCGGGCGGGGGCGGAGCGGCGGGCTCGGGACCTCGAGGCCCAGCTTGGCGCCCGCCCCACCGGCTACGACTCGCAGCGCCACGACGCGGTGCGGGCCGAGCTCACCCGGCTCGAACCCGTCGTCCTCGAGGCGGCGAAGCTCGCGGCGCGGGCCGAGCGGGCGGAAGTCCTGGTGCGGGAGGCCGAGCTCGCGGAGCAGGCCCTCACGACTCACGAGCGGCGCGCGGAGGAGCTCGCTGCGGCGGTAGCGGCGGAGCGGTTCTCGGAGCAGGCGTTCGCCGCGGCGCGGGAGCGGCACGACCAGGCGGCGCGTGCGCTGCGGGAGGCCGAGCTCGCCGTCGCGGAGACGCGCGGTGAGCTCGTCGCGGCGGAGGCGGGCGTCCACGAGGTCGAGCGGCGCGAGCGGGAGCGGGCCGCCCGCGAGCGCCAGATCGCGGAACGGCGAAGCGAGGAGCGGCTGCACCACGAGCTCGACAAGGCCTTCTCCGACCTGCGGGGCGAGCTGAACGCCGCCATGCGGCCCGAAATCGCCGAGCTCGCTTCCGGCTTCCTCGCCGACCTCACCGACGGCCGCTACGAGGCCGTGGACCTGAACGAGGACTACGTGATCACCGTCCTCGACGACGGCATCGCCAAGCCGGTGCTCTCAGGCGGTGAGGAGGACGTGGCCAACCTGGTGCTGCGGCTCGCCATCTCCCAGATGATCGCCGAGCGCGCGGGGCAACCGCTGTCGTTGCTCGTGCTGGACGAGATCTTCGGCTCGCTCGATGAGTCCCGCCGCCAGCACGTCGTCTCCCTGTTGCGCCGCCTGGGGGACCGCTTCCCCCAGGTGATTCTCATCACGCACATTGAGCAGGTGCGCGAAGGGCTGGACCGGGTGATCCGGGTGGAGTACGACGCCGCGCGCGGCGCGAGCGTAGTGCGCGACGACACCGCCATCCTCGGAGCGGGCGATGCGGGCGTGGCTGCCTGAGCGGCAGGTCTACGGACCCGAGCGGGCCGGCGAGCGCGACATCGACGGGCTGAACCGGGTGTTCGCGGAAGCCTTCACGGACCGCTACCGCCGCGACGGCCTGGTGGGCGTGCGCGTGCCGCAGCTCAATCCCGACGTGTGGCGCTACGCGCTGCTCGACGCGGGCGATGGGGCGATGCTGTGGCGCGACGAGACCGACCAGGTCGCGGCGTTCAACATCGCGCACCGGTCGGGGCTGGAGGGGTGGATGGGTCCGCTCGCGGTACGGCCCGACCGGCAGGGGAGCGGCGTGGGCAAGACCATCGTGCGCGCGGCGGCCGATTGGCTGATCGAGCAGGGCGTCACGACGCTGGGTCTCGAGACGATGCCGCGCACCGTCGAGAACATCGGCTTCTACGCCCAGGTCGGCTTCGTCCCCGGACATCTCACCGTGACGATGACGAACGACATCGCGACCCGCGGGCATCGCCCGCCGGTGTTGCTCTCGGCGCGGCAGGGCCGCGCGCAGACGCAGGTCCTCGATGCGGTGCGGGACCTCGTCGGGGCACTGGCGCGCGGCTGCGACTTCACGCGCGAGATCCTGCTCACGGCCGAGCTGGGGCTGGGCGACACCTCCCTGGTGGAAGACCAGGGTGGGCTCGGCGCCATGGTGCTGTGGCACTCGGCCCCGCTCGCGGAAGGGCGGCCCAAGGACGAGGTGCGCATCCTCAAGCTGGCCGCGCGCGACGAGCGGGCGTTCGACGCCGCCATCGTGGCCGTGGAGGCGGCGGCGGCCCGCGCCGGCATCCGCCGCGTCGGCGTGCGCTGCCAGACGCGCTACACCGACGCGTTCCGCCGCCTCATCGCCCGCGGCTACCGCGTCCGCTGGACCGACTTGCGGATGACCCAGGACGGCTACCCCGAGCAGCCCCCGGCCCACGGCGTGCTGTTCTCGAACTGGGAGATCTGACCGAATGCGGAATGCGGAGTGCGGAATGCGGAGTTTCCGCGGGAACTCCGCATTCCGAATTCCGCACTCCGCACTCGCATGACCACCGGCCTCGTCATCTTCGCCGCTACCTACGTTCTCATCGCCGTTCAGCGGCTCCCCTTCGTCCACCTCAACCGACCGGCGGCGAGCCTGCTCGGCGCCGTGGCCATGGTCGTCTTCGGAGTGCTGCCGCTGGTCGACGCCTACGCCGCCGTGGACTTCGACGTCCTCGTGTTCCTCTTGGGCCTGATGCTCGTCGTCGGCTACCTCGAGGTCGGAAGGTTCTTCGAGTGGGCCGCCGAATGGATCCTCCAGCGCGCCCCGACCCCGCAGCGGCTCCTGCTCGGCATCGTGGTGGGCGGTGGCCTGCTGTCGGCGCTGTTCGTGAACGACACGATCTGCCTCGTCGTCACCCCCGTCTTGCTCGCCGCCCTGGGGCCGCTGCGGGTGCGGCCGACCCCCTACCTCATCGGGCTCGCCATGGGCTCGAACGTCGGCTCGGTGCTGGCGGTCACGGGGAACCCGCAGAACATGCTCGTGGGGATCTGGAGCGGCGCGACGTTCGGCGGGTTCCTCGTCCACATGGTGCCGGTCGCGCTGGGCGGGCTCGCCATCACGTACGGCTGGTTGCGCTGGGCCTACGCCGCGGAGCTGCGCGAGCCGTTTCGCGAGCGCCTCGCCGCGGTGCCGGTGGCGCTGGACCGGCCGCTCGTGACGAAGGGCCTCGCGGTCTTCGGGGCGGCCGTCGTCGCGTGGCTCGCCGGCGGCCCGCTCCCGCTCGTCGCCATTTCGGCCGGCGCGCTCATGGTCGCGATCGCGCAGCGGGACCCAGCGTACGCCATCGACCGGGTGGAGTGG
>Ga0209058_1002980_pt1 | contig 13792 bp, 11 predicted proteins | sample GraSoiAngelo_147_FD_185904 | JGI IMG/M metagenome (GOLD analysis project Ga0209058, IMG submission 185904) | Grasslands soil microbial communities from the Angelo Coastal Reserve, California, USA - 14_1009_05_40cm (SPAdes) (version 2) | ecosystem: Environmental > Terrestrial > Soil > Grasslands ... | reverse complement strand
CAGGCTACCGACGGCTCCCGAACCCGTCAAGGGAAGATCACACCCCGGGAGGGGCGAATGAACCCACCCAGAGGGCGCCGTCGGCGAACTCGAGGGACTGCACTGTTGACGAGATGGGGATCGTCTGGATCGCGAGGTTCGCGTTCGGGTTGACTTCGGTGACGGTTCCGTTCCCATGGTTCGCCACCCAGACGGATCCGCCTCCGATCGCGACGGCGGTAGGCTCCTGACCGACGCTGACGTCTTGGATCCCGGAGGGATGGTGAGGAGCGATCCGGAGCAGCTGGTCGTCCTGACCATCACTCACCCACACGGATCCCGCTCCCACCGCGATGCTGGTCGGATCGCCCTGCAGGGGGATCGGGGGCTCGGCGCGATCCGTGCCGGGGTCGATCGCGGTTAACGTCCCGCCGAACCGATCGACAACCCACAAGGAGCCTTCCCCGTAGGCGAGGAGATCGATGGTGACGCCTGCGCCGAGTCGGATCGTGTCGATCGGACGGCCGGTGGACGGATCGACCCGGTAGATCGTGCCGGAGGATCCGTTCGCGAGCCAAACGCTCCCCGCCCCCCACGAGACGGGAGCGTTGAACGATAGGAACTCGCCTCCTGGCCGCGTGACACTAGGGTCCACGATCGTCGCCTTTGCCGACAGGCCTGTCGTAGCGTCGATGCGCTCGAGGCCGAGTCCCTCGGGCACGAGGACCGAGACCCACACCGCGTGGGCGGAAGCAGCCATGCACGTCGCGGGAGAAAGGCACGCCCCGGGGGCGGGAATCTCTTTCGCGATCTGGGGCTCGGCGTATCCAGGATTGATCTGGAACACGCCGCCGCTTTCGAACGCGGTCGTCTCGGTCAAGGCCCAGATGGAACCTCCCGCAGACACGATCGGCCCGGCGCTGATCCGTTGGAGATACACGGGCTGCACCTGGTCGACGGTTGTCGTTGGGTTGACCTTGAACAGTGTCGCGTAGCCGTTCGCTTGGGACGTTTGGGGCGACGGTGGACCGTTCGTTCGGCCCGACGAAGCCTCGCGCGCGATCGCGACCACCGCGACGGTGATCGCGATGACGCCAGCGATGAGGCCGACGAGGAGCGTCCGAGCTCGTGTTCTTCCGGTGGGCCGATCCGAGCTCGAACGCGTCCGGCGTTCGACGGCCTCAACCCGGTCAAGCGGCGGTCCGAGAGCCACCCCTTCCACCGCGTCGAGCGCGAACAGACGCCACGAGCCCGGGATGCCTTTGAGCTCGTAGGTTCCCCGTTCATGGAAGTCGAGGCCGGAGCCGGAGACAAGGTCGACGATCGTCTGGGTCACCAGCACCTCTCCCGGTGCAGCCAGTCTCGAGACGCGGGCCGCGGTGTGCACGGCGATCCCGCCCGCTCCGCCGGCAGACAGCTCCGTCTCCCCGAAGTGGAGTCCCGCCCGCACCTCGAGGCCGATCGACCGCGTCGCAGGCAAGATCGCTGCCGCGCATCGGACTGCGTCCTGGGGGATGCGGAACCGCGCGAAGAACGAATCGCCGGCCGTGTCTATCTCGTGGCCACCGAAACGGCGGAGCTCTCGGCGGATCAGGTCGTGGTGGGCGGCTTGGAGCTCGCGCCATCGACGGTCACCGACCTCCACGGCGATCTCCGTGGAGCCCACGATGTCGGTGAAGAGCAACGCTGCGAGGTTCCGGCCCGCAGCACGCCGCGACATAGCCAGATTGTCCGCGGTCTCGCTCGAGCGAACAAGGCGCCCCGCCGCCAGTGGGGACGGGCTGTCACAAGGAGGCGACGCGGCCACGCTCTTCGGGAATCAACCCGCGGAGCGGCAACCGGACGTCGGCGTGAGCCAGCACACCTTCGTTCAGGAGCACCTGTTTCGCGACCGCGGGCAACGACAGGTCGCGGAGGGCTTCGCGAAGGGCTTTGACGCGAGCATCGGCGGCGTCGGTCTTCCGGTGCACCAGCTCGGCGGTGACCTCGGGCCACGCCGACGCCAGACCGGACACCGCCCCGACCGCTCCCGCGGCGAGCCCTTCCAACACGAGCGGCTCGAAGCCGATGAAGACGTCCAGACCGTCCAACAGGTAAGGCTTCACCGCTTCGAACGGCGTGTCCGACACCTTCAGCCCCGCCAGGTTCGGCACCTCGTCGCGCAGCCGTTCGATCACGGGGATCGGGACCGGGTAGCCGCTCCGCCCGACGAACTCGTAGATGTAGAACGGCAGCGGGTCACACGCGACGGCGGCGTTCCGGAAGTGATCGAACAGCTCCCTTTCGTCCAGCGGGAAGTACGGGGGAGCGATCACGGCGACGGCGTCGGCTCCGGCCTCCCGCGCGTGCGACGCGAGCGCGACCGTATCCGCGGTCGTCTGCGCGCCGGCGTGGACCGCGACCGCGAAACCGGACGGGCGCGACTCCAGACAGAGCTCCGTCATCCGGCGCCGCTCCGGCACAGAGAGCAGCACGCCCTCGCCCGTGGTGCCGCACGTGAGGACCCCGTCCATGGCGCCCTCGGCGAGGAAGCGGACCAACGGAGCCACGCTGGCCTCATCCAGGGAGCGGCCGCCGTCACGCAGCGGCGTGACGGTGGCCGCGATCGCACCGTGGAGCTTCCCGAGCATCCGCTCAGGGTACGTGGTCAGAACTGGCCGGTTTCGGTCGAGCCGTCGAGCGCGAGGGTCGAGGACTGCCCCTGGCTGATCGTCTTCGACACGAGATCGAACCAGCCCGTGCCGACCTCCCGTTGATGCTTGACCGCCGTGTAGCCGGCTGATTCGAGTGCGAACTCACGCTCCTGAAGACGCACGTAAGCCGTCATGCCCTCGTCGGCGAACCCCTTCGCCAGTTCGAACATGCTCGCGTTGAGGGCGTGGAAGCCCGCCAGCGTGATGAACTGGAACCGGTAGCCCAGGGCGCCGAGCTCCTTCTGGAAGGCGGCGACCTGCTGGTCATCCAGCCGCCGCTTCCAGTTGAACGACGGGGAGCAGTTGTACGCGAGGAGCTTCCCGGGGAACTCTGCGTGGACGCCCTCGGCGAACGCCCGTGCATCGTCGAGCTCCGGTGTGGCGGTCTCGCACCAGAGCATGTCCGCGTAGGGCGCGTACGCCCGCGCGCGGGCGATCGCGGCGTCCAGCCCGCCGTGAACGCGGAAGAACCCCTCCTCGGTCCGCTGTCCGTCGAGGAACGTCCGGTCCCGCTCGTCGATGTCGGACGTGAGCAGGCTCGCGCTGAGCGCGTCGGTCCGCGCCATCAGCACGGTCGGAGCGTCCAGGACGTCCGCGGCCAGGCGAGCCGCGACGAGCGTCCGGATGAACTGGCCGGTGGGGACGAGCACCTTTCCCCCCAGGTGTCCGCACTTCTTCTCGGACGAGAGCTGATCCTCGAAGTGCACCCCCGCCGCGCCGGCTTCGATCATCGCGGTCATCAGCTCGAACGCGTTGAGGGGGCCGCCGAAGCCGGCCTCGGCATCCGCCACGATCGGGAGGCAGAACTCTGCCTCATCCCCTTCGGCCCAGGCGACCTGGTCGGCGCGACGAAGGGCGTTGTTCAGACGACGGACGACCGTGGGGACCGAGCTCACGGGGTAGAGCGACTGGTCGGGATAGGTGTGCTGCGCCGTGTTCGCGTCGGCGGCTACCTGCCAGCCGGACAGGTAGATCGCGCGGAGACCCGCCCGCGCGCACTCCACCGCCTGGCCACCCGTGAGGCAACCGAGCGCTGGCACGTAGTCGTCGGCGTTCACGAGCCGCCACAGCGCGGCGGCCGAGGTCTCCGCGATGACGTGACGCTCCCGGATCCTTCCCCGGAGCCGGACCACGTCCTCGGCGGTGTAGGGGCGGGTGATCCCGCGCCAGCGCTCCTCGTTCCGCCACCGGGCTCGCAGCTCGTCGGCTTCGCCGCGGATCCGCTCGGTGATCGTCATCGGTCTCCAGCCTTCCCTTGGGCGCCGGTCGCTTCCGGCGCATCCCTGCGGGATAACGAAACCTCCCGGGGTGGCCGGGAGGTCGGGTGCGCACGACGGCCCCGTGGCCGCGGCGCGGGTCAGCTGGCTACGTTCTTGAACGGTCGTTCAATCATCGACCTCATCCTGCCAGACGCCGATGGTTCGGGTCAACCGGTGTGGCGCAGCTGGGGGATCAGGCGATGATCTTCGAGATCGAAAGCTCCAGGATGTCGGTGGCGCCGGCGGTCTTCAGCTCCGGGAGCAGCGGTTGACGCCTCGCTTGTCGACCACCGTCTCGAGTCCATCGCCGCTCGCTTCGCCGGGTCCGTTCCGCGAGCCGGCGTCTATCCCCGGATGACCTGCGACAGCTTGAGGGTCTTCTCGTAGAGCGCCTTGCCGGTGACCGCCGCCTCGCAGCCGGCATCGCGCAAGGCCCAGATGTCGTCGGCGGATCGCACGCCGCCGCTCGCGATGATGGGTCGGTCGGTCAGACCGAGCACCTGTCGGTACAGACGCAGGTCGGGACCGTCGAGCGTCCCGTCCCGCGCGATCGCCGTGACGAGGTAACGGGGCGTGCCCGCGTCGTTGAGCGCCGGGATCACCTCTTCGACGGGGGGACCTTCCTCACGCCAGCCCTTCACCATGGCGTGACCGCCGCGCACGTCCACGGCCACCAGGATCCGCTCGGCGAACTCCTCGACGGCCCGGGCGACGAAGCCGGGGTCGAGCGCCGCGGAGGTGCCGAGGATGGCCCGGCCGGCCCCGATCTCGAGCACCGCGGCGACGTCCTCGAGGGTGCGGACGCCCCCGCCGACCTGGACGGGGAGCACCACCGAACGGCAGATGTCGCGGATCGTGTCGCGGTTGGCGCCCTCGTCGAGCGCGGCGTCCAGGTCGACCACGTGGAGTCGACGTGCACCTTCCTCTTGGAAGCGCACCGCCACCTCCACGGGATCGTCGTCGTACGCGGTCTCCTCGTTGGGGTCGCCGCGCAGCAGCCGCACCGCCCTCCCGGCTCGGACGTCGATCGCGGGGATCACGATCATGCTGCCCGGACCCCCTCGAGGAAGCGCTCGGACCGCTCGAGCTGCGGTGACACGTACGGCGTCGTGTCGCGGAGCCCCTCGCGAGGCTCGGCGGTCATCGGTCGCCGGCCTCGTCCGCGCGGGCCTCCATCGCCTTCGCGTGTCCGACCAATCCCTCGGCCCGGGCGAGCGTCGAGGTGCCGGGACTGAAATGCGCGGTCGCGGCCGGCGACATCCGCATCACCGAGGTGATGGTCACGTAATCCGCGGCGCGTAGCCCGCTCGAGAACCGGGCGGTTCCCGCGGTGGGGAGCACGTGGTTGGACGCGAGTCCGTAATCTCCGAAGGGCACGGCCGACCACGACCCGAGGAAGATGGCTCCGGCGTTGCGGACGCTCGGGAGGAAGTCCTCGGGCTCACCCAGCAGGAGCAGCAGGTGCTCGGCCGCCACGTCGTTCACCGCCGCCGCCGCGTGCACCAGGTCGCGCACCAGCACCAGCTTCGTGTGGCGGATCGCGAGGTCGATGATCTCCCGACGACCGACGAGCGCCAGCTCCTGCTCGAGGGCGGCGTCGACCTTCTCGGCGAGCGCGGCATCCGGCGTGACGAAGAACGTGCGGGCCTCGGGATCGTGCTCCGCCTGCGCGATCAGATCGAGCGCCGCCATCCGCGGATCGACGTCGCCGTCGGCGACGATCGCGAGCTCCGACGGGCCCGCCAGGCCGTCGATCCCGACGAACCCGGCCACCTGTCGCTTGGCCTCGGTGACGTAGACGTTGCCCGGACCCACGATGCGGTCGACCGACGGGATCGACTCCGTCCCGTAGGCCATCGCTGCCACGGCCTGCGCGCCGCCGGTCCTGGCGACGTCGGTCGCTCCGGCTCGCTTCGCCGCGTACAGCACGGCGGCGTGGATCGACCCGTCGCGTTGCGGCGGCGTGCACACGACGATCTCCTCGACGCCGGCGACGGTCGCCGGGACCACGGTCATCGCGACGGTCGACGGGTACTTCGCCCGGCCGCCCGGCACGTAGCACCCGACCGATGCGAGCGGACGCACGATCTCACCGAAGCGGATCCCATCGTGTTCGTCCCACCACTCGCGAGGGATCTGCCGGTCGCAGAAACCGCGGAGCCGGTCGATCAACGCGTCGATCTCGGCGCGCAGCTCGCGCGGTGTCTCTCGTTCGGCGTGCGCGAACTCGCGCTCGGTCACCAGGATCCCGGAACGGGAGAGGTCGGCTCCGTCGAACTGCTTCGACAGCTCGATCAGCACGTCGTCGCCCTCGACGAAGACGCGTTGGAGGATCTGCCGGACCGTTTCCGTGGTGGCGGGATCGATCTCGAGCTTCGAGGGCTCGAGCCGCCCGCCCCGCTCACGCAGGTCGAGGAGCTCGAGCATCAGCGCTCCTCGACGACCTCGGGCTGAGCTGCGGCGCTCGCCGCCTTCGCGAGCCGGTGATCGCGGGCCCACAAGACCCATCCGCTCGCGCCCACGGCGAGCGCCGCCGCGGCGAACAGGATGAGCGCGAGCAGGAACGTGGCGTCGCGGTCCATGAAGGCGCCAGGGTACCGAACGAACGCAACCCCCGACCCGGTCAGACGCCGTGGAGCGTCTGGTCGGCGTGGGGCGCGTTCGGATCCAGCGAATCGGCGAGGATGTGGTCCGCCACCTCGAAGGTGAGCGAGGACACGTCCAGCTCCTGGCTGTTCGCCAGACAGATGAACGTGGCTCGCTGCTCGGGGAAGACCACGAGCTTCGACTCCCACCCCGGGAAGCTCCCTCCGTGGCTCACGATCGGCTGGCCGCGATGCGTCCGCACGGAGACACCCCACGCGTAGTGGATCGGTCTGCCGTCAGCCAGTCGGCCCGGCGTGGTCAGGGTCTCCGCGAGCCATCCACCGGTCAGCCGGTCGTCCAGGAGGTTCGCGCTCCATCGGGCGAGGTCGTCGGCCGTCGTCCAGAGCCCACCCGACCCGACAGCGTGGAACCGAGCCGGCTCGACGTGCAGGCGGCCGTCGGTGGCGCGGAAGTGCCCGCGCGCTGCGCGCGCGGGCAGTTCCGTTTCCGCATCGCGGAAGAAGGTGTCGTACATCGCGAGCGGCTCGAAGAGCCGCTCGCGTGCGACGTCGGCCAACGGCGCGCCGGAGGCCCGGGCGATCGCCTCCGCCAGGAGGAGATACCCGTCGCCCGTGTACAGATGGCGCGTTCCCGCCTCCTCGCCCGAGTCGGGGATCGTCCGGATCTCCTCCATGAGCTCCTCGTTCCCCCACCCCGGGACGCCCGAGGGGTCGATCCCGCCGCTCGGCCGGTAGACGTGTGGCAAGCCCGCGGTGTGGTGGACCAGATGCTGCAGGTGCACGCGCTCTCCCCACGACGGGAGCCCAGGGACGTACGTGGCGATCGGTCCATGGAGATCGAGCACGCCATCGCGCCACAGAAGTGCGACGCACGCGGCCACGAACTGCTTCGCGAGCGACCCCACGTAGAAGATCGAGTCACCGCGGAGCGGCCGTCCGGTCGTGATGTTCGTGGTGCCCATCCCGTGGCCGAGCCAGTCGTGTGGTCCCGGCCCGCGAACCTGGATCATGACTCCGGGTTGCCGTTGGGGAAGCTCGGGAAGGATCCCTGTCTCCTCGATGCCGTCGAAGCGCATCGCTAGCCGGGCTCGACGGACCCGCGTCTCCGTTCGGTTCGCCGTTCCGCCTCCAGGCGCTCCAGGTCCACGTCGTCGTGGCTCATGAACGTGAACGCTTCGCCGATCGCCGGGTGCACCGCGGCGATCTCCCGGTGGATCGCCTGCGCGACGCGGCGATACGTCGGATGGCCTTGCGGTTGCGAGCGGAGCTCCGCCAGGTGCATCGCCTCGCGAGCCGTCATCTGCAGCACGAACCGGATCCGGTACCCCATCGCGACCGCGTACTGGGCGGCGTCCAGCAACCCTCCGGCCGCGATCTGGTCGTGCGTCTCCTTCGAGCGCTCCATCAGGCGCTCCCATCCGTCGCGGAGGCCGGCAGCGTCGACGTCGACCGGAACCTCGTAGCCGAACGATGGCGAGAGTCGTTGCCATTCGATCGTGAGGGGGCGGTGGCGCTGCAGATCGCGGAAGGCGCCGTAGTCGCACAGGATGTCGAAGCGATACTGCGTCCGTTCCCATGCACGGCCGGGCTTGTGCCGCCGGTTCGTCCGCATGCCGATGCTCGCGGCCAGCACGGCGTCCCGGTCGCCGGGCTGCATGCCACGGACGAACTGGAGGAGCTGGTCGTCGGGCAGATCGCTCGCGGCGTAGAGCGCCGCGGCGGTTACCTTTAGCTCGCCCTCGGGATCATAGTCAACCAGGTTGACTTCTTCGCGCAGCTCGGGCTCGACGTCACCGGTGAGCTTCGCCGCAAGCTCCTGCGTGCGCTCGCGGACGTCGCGCCAGTAGCTCGACCAGGCCACGCCCCGATCGTCCACATCGACACGCTTGAGGAACTCGGGGATGACCTTCCGCAGCTCGACCTTCATCAGGTCGCCGTACTCGCGCGCCTCGACGAGCGGGTGCTGCGCCAGACGCATCAGCAGTTGCTCGTACGACTGCCCGGTCGCGTAGATCCCGAGGTTCGAGCGCGTCCCGGCCGGGAGGATCAAGCGGAGCGTGTCGCAGGTCTTCGCCAGGATCGTTTGTCGATAGACGAAGTCAGAGTCACCGGGTTCCTGCGGGAACCGCTCGCGGTACCAGGCATCCAGGGTCTCGTACATCCTCCCGTACGTCGTGAAGACATCGTCCAGGAGTCCGACGTAGCGCTGCTCGAGTTGGGTGTCGACGATCTCGGGCGGAACCGTCGCGCGCCAGCGTCCATCGGGACGGCTGTCGTAGCGCATGTACCGCGTCGATTGTTCGAGGTACGCCGCGAGCCTGCCCCACTCCAACGCCTTCGCCAGGAGCTGCGACGACTGCTCGCACGCCAGGTGGACGCCCCCGAGCTGCGCCACCGAATCGTCGCCGTACTCCACGAAGACACGGTCGTACAGCTTCTCGGCCCGCGCCGATCCCATCGACGATCCGACGCTCGCTCCCGCGACGTCCTCGGCGAACTCGTCGAGGAACAGGCGGCGGAGCGACTTCGTGCTTCGTGAGTAGCGAGCGAAGAGCGCGCCCTTCACGGCCTCGGGAAGGCCGATCAAAGCGAAGACCGGGCTCTCGAGACTGGTGAAGTGCGTCGCGAGGATCGTGCGCTCGTCGTCGGTGAACCCCTCGGTCGCGTACCAGGTGCTCACGGGACGAGACTCGCGCTCGGCGATGGGGATGGGGACGGCGACGACGGTTCTCCGGTGGAGAGCCTCACGGTGTCGCCCGGCTTCACTTGCGCCCCCGGCTGCGGGTCCTGCGCTGCGACCCGATTCAGGTTCGGGCATTGCGGGAGCGGGGGCACCAACGGTCCCGGTTGCACTTTCAACCCGAGGTGGTTCAGCTGGTTCTTCGCCTGGCTGTACGTCTCGCACGTGTAATCCCCGAGCGTGATGGACGACGGCCCCGACACCAGCGTGACGCCCACCAGCGAGCCGCGATCGACCTTGGTTCCAGCCGGAGGCGATTGGTCGATCACGGTGTCGACCGGGCACGTATCGCTCGGTGCTCGCTTCTGGGTGCCGAGCGTCAGGTGCATGGCCTCCAAGGTCGCCGTCGCGGCGTCGAGCGGCAGGCACGACGACGAGATGTCGGGGACCGTGACCTTGGGGAAGGGGGAGGCGACCGTCAGCGTGATCGTGTCTCCGGCGGCGACCGGCGTCCTCGGGTCCGGGCTCTGGAGCAGAACGGTGCCTTGGGGCTTCGCGCTGTGTCTCGTCGGCGGCGGGTCGACGACCACGAGACCGAGACCCTCCAGCTGGGACTTCGCCGCCTCGAACGTCTTGCCCGTGACGTCGGGCAGCTGGAACGCCTGCGCGGCGTTCTTGTTGCTGAGGACCTGGGCGAGGAGGTACCCGCCGGCCGCCAGCAGGGCGAAGACCAACAGACCGATCAGTACCCCCAGCCAGACCTTGCGCGATGAGCCCTCGGGCTCTGGCGGCGGCAGCACCTGGGTCGGCGCCGGCCGAGCGATCACCTGCGTCGCGTCCACGGCCCCGGCGCCGACGAGGATCGGCGTCGCCTCGACGTCCTGACCCTGCTTGACCCGTTCCAGATCCGCCGCCAGCTCCTCCGCGCTCTGGTAGCGGTTGGCAGGGTTCTTCGCCAGGCATTTCATGACCACGGCATCCAGCTTCGGCGGCACGTCGGGGTTGTGCGCGGACGGGGGGACCGGCGCCTCGTTCACCTGCTTGTACGCGATCGCCACCGGCGTGTCGCCGGTGAACGGGGGCCGCCCCGCGAGCAGCTCGTACAAGACGCACCCCAACGAGTAGATGTCCGATCGCGCGTCCACCGCCTGCCCCTGGGCCTGCTCGGGCGAGAGGTAGGTCGGGGTCCCGATCACCGACGAGGTCTGCGGTGCGGTGACGTCGGTCTGCATCCGCGCGATACCGAAATCCATCACCTTCACGAACCCGTCCCGGGTGACCATCACGTTCCCGGGCTTGATGTCCCGATGGACGATCCCCTGCGCGTGCGCCGAGGCGAGTGCCTCGGCGATCTTCCGCGTCAGCTCGACCGCCTGCACCAACGTGGGGCGTCGGCCGCTCGCCAAGAAATCGGCGAGCGTCCGACCCTCCACGAACTCCATCACGATGTACTGCCGGTCGCCGTCGGATCCGGTGTCGTAGACGCCGACGATCGTGGGTTGGTTCAGCCGAGCCGCCGCCTGAGCCTCACGCCGGAACCGGGCGACGAACCCCGCGTCACGCGCGAACTGGGGGAGGAGGACCTTGATCGCGACCGTTCGATGGAGCACCGGGTCGAAGCCGCGGTAGACCTCGGCCATCCCGCCCGCACCGATCCGCGCTTCAACCCGGTAGCGCTCACCCAGCACGGAATCGCTCACGCTCGTTCGTTCACCCCTTGAGGTATGCCTGCAGGACCTGTTTGGCGATCGGCGCGGCCACGCGACCGCCGGTCGCCTCGCTCCCGAGGTCCCCGCCGTCCAGCACGATAACCGCAACCGCGATGGTCGGCGTCTGGCCCGAGCCGGCCGGTGCGAACGCCGTGAACCAGGCGTTCGGCGGAACGTTGCAGTTGGGGACCGGGCCGCAGTTCGTCGCCGTCCCGGTCTTGCCGGCCACGATCGTCCCCGGGATCTGCGCCGCAGTTCCGGTCCCGCTCGTGACGACGTTGATCATCATCTGACGCATCTGGTCGGCCGTATGGGGAGTGATCGGACGTCCGTACTCCTGTTTGTCGAACAGCTTGATGGTCCGGCCGGCGCTGTCGCGCACCTCCGTCACCAACCTCGGCGCGTACAGCAGTCCTCCGTTGGCGATCGCGGCTGATTCGAGCGCGAGCTGCAGAGGGTTCTGCTTGTCGTTGTCGAGCCCGACCGCGGACAGGGCCACCTTCGGCAGGTTCTCGTTGAAGTACGAGGACTCCGGGAACCGCCCGCTGTTCCACGGAAGGATGAACGGGATCGTCGGCTCCGCGCACGTGACCTGGTTCGGCGGCAGGATCGGGCAGAACCCGTAGCGATGCGCCTGTGCCGAGAGCCGCTCCGCGCCGAGGTGAAGACCGATCAGCCCGAACGTGACGTTGCACGATTGCTCGAACGCTTGCGCCATCGTGACCGTCGTGGTGCCGACGTGGCAGATCTCGTTGCCGAAGTTCTGCAACGTGCTGGATGACTGCGGCAGGTCGAGGACGTGGGGGTTCGGCCACGCCTTGTCCGGTCCCCAGCCGTTCTCCAGGGCCGCGGATGCCGTCACCAGCTTGAAGGTCGATCCGGGCAGGTAGAGCTCCTGGAACGCCTTGGAGACGAGCGGGCGCTGGGGGTCCGAGATCAACGCGTTCCACGCCGAGTTGATCTGCTGGTCGGTCCCCGTCGACAGTGGGTTCGGGTCGTAGCCCGGGTTCGAATACATCGCAAGGACGTCGCCCGACCCTGGGTCGAGCGCGACGACCGCGCCCTGATGGCTCCCGAGCGCGGCGCGGGCGACCCGCTGCAGGGACGGGACGATCGTCGTGAGGACGGTTCCCCCGACCTTTGGCCGGCCGAGCAGGATGTCGGTGAGGTTCTGCGCCGTGAACTCGGGAGCCGTCCCGGACAGGTAGGGGTTCATCGCGTCCTCCAGGCCGCTGAGCCCGTAGATCCGCGAGTAGTACCCGGTGAGCTGCCCGTAGAGCTCCCGTCCCGGATACTTCCGGAGGAACCGATAGACGGAGTTCGGATCGGGGTTCTTGATGCTCTCGGCCAGCACGGTCCGTTCGTCGGCCGCGAGGATCTGGCCGCGCTCCACCGAGTACTCCGCGCGTATCTGCCGAGCCGCGTTCGCCGGCTCGTCCGCGATCCGGTTCGCCGCGAAGACCTGGATGTAGGCGACCTGGGCGAACAACAGCGCGAACAGCGCGACGAACGCGAACCCAAGCCGCCGGATCTGGCGATCCATCGTTACGGCCCCTTCCGTTCCCGGTACCACGCACCAGCGGACGCTCGGATCAGCAGTGCCAGGATCACGAAGGTCGCCACCCGGCTGGTGCCGCCGTAGGACACGAGCGGAAGGGGCACGCCCGTGAGTGGGATCAGCCGCAGCACGCCGGCCGCGATCGTGAAGACCTGCAAGCCGATCACCGTCGTGAGGCCGACGGCAAGGAGCTTGCCGAACGAGTCCTGGCGTTCCACCCCGATCCGCAGCCCTCGTCCGATCAACACGAGATACAGGAGCAGGATGCCGGCAACCCCGAGCATCCCCAGCTCCTCACCGAACGCCGCGAGGATGAAGTCGCTCCCGACGTAGGGGATGAACGTCGGCGAACCCAGGCCGAGACCCGTCCCGACCATGCCGCCCGACGCGAACGCGAACCATCCCTGCGCCAACTGATAGCCGATCCCGTTCACGTTCTTCGGGTCGAGCGCGTGGAACCAGATCACGACCCGCTCCTGGATGTGCGGGAGCGCCAGCCACCCGATGTAGGCGCCGATCGCGAACAGGACGATCCCCAGCAGCAGGTACGACGATCGCCCGGTCGCGATCCATACCATCACGACGAACACGCCGAAGAGGAGCAGCGACGCGCCCACGTCGCGTTCGAGCAGCAACACCGCGAGCGAGGTTCCCCATGCGAGGAGCAGGGGCCCGAGATCTTTCACGCGGGGGAGCCCGAACCGCCCGACGCCGGCCGCGAGCAGCTCGCGGCGTTGCGAGAGGTAGGACGCGAGGAAGATCACGATCAGGACCCGGCCGAACTCAGCGGGTTGGAACTGCAGGAACCCGAAGTTCACCCACAGACGTGCTCCGTTGATCTCGTAACCGAGGCCGGGGACGATCGGCAGCAGGAGCAGCACGATGCCGGCCAGCCCGATCGTGTAGGTGAAGGCGTCGAGCTGCCGGATGTCCCGCACGACCAGAAGCGTCAGCGCGAAGCAGGCGAGCCCGATCAGCAGCCAGATCGCCTGGTTCTGGGCGATGTCGACGCGGCCACGCTCGTCCATCAAGCGGTAGAGCATGGCCAGGCCCAAGCCACCGAGGAGCACGGCGACCGGGTAGAGGGCGGGATCGGCGGACCGCGCCGCGTACCGGATCACGAGCCACCCGCCGAGCGAGGCGCCCGTGAAGACCACGCCGTAGACGGCGAGGTTCCGAGGAACCTCGCCGTGCAGCCCGAGTCCCTGCAGGACGTAGGCCAGGAGCGAGCCCGCAACGGCGAGGATCAGCAGACCGAAGCCGGTGCGGGCTCGCCGTGTCTGCGCGGCGCCGGCCGGAACCGCGACG
>Ga0209058_1002975_pt1 | contig 13817 bp, 16 predicted proteins | sample GraSoiAngelo_147_FD_185904 | JGI IMG/M metagenome (GOLD analysis project Ga0209058, IMG submission 185904) | Grasslands soil microbial communities from the Angelo Coastal Reserve, California, USA - 14_1009_05_40cm (SPAdes) (version 2) | ecosystem: Environmental > Terrestrial > Soil > Grasslands ... | reverse complement strand
GAGGCCTTCACGTTCCGGCTCGGGATCGATGGCGCGCAGCAGCGCACGCACGTGCTGCTCGAGGTCGTTCGCCGACATACGCTCAGGCTCTAACGGGAGCCCTCACGCGTCGCAAGGCGCGGTCAGCTGGGGATCACGCCCTCGCGGCGCAGGTTCTCGAAGATGGCGCGCGTCGCGGGCGAGCGGTTGAGGGTGTAGAAGTGGATCCCCGGCGCGCCCCCGCGCAGCAGCTCGGCGCACTGCCGCGTCGCCCACTCCACCCCCACCGCCACCGCGGCCGGCTCGTCGTCGCGCACGCGCTCGAGCGCGGCGCCCAGCCGCGGCGGCACCTGGTTCCCGGAGAGCGCCGTGATGCGCTCGATCTGCGGCCAGTTGGTGATCGGCATGATGCCGGGCACGAGCGGCACCGCGATGCCGGCGCGCCGCGCCCGCTCGACGAAGCCGAAGTAGTCCGTGTTGTCGTAGAAGAGCTGCGTGATCACCACGTCGAGGCCCGCGTCCACCTTCATCTTCAGGTGCTCGATGTTGCGCTCGCGGTCGCGGCACTCGGGATGCCCCTCGGGATGCCCGCCCCCGATCAGGCAGAAGTCGTGACCACGCTCGCGGATGAAGCGGATCATGTCGAGCGCGTACCGAAAGCCGTTCGCCGGCGGCCGGAAGCCGGGATCCTTCGGGCGGTCGCCGCGGATCGCAACCACGTTCTCGATGCCGCGCCGGGCGATCAGCACGCAGTGCGCCGCGATCTCGTCCCGGCTCGCTTCGATGCAGGTCACGTGCGCCGCGCCCTCGAGGCCGAGCGCGCGGATGCGCGTCACCAGCTCGACCGGCGCCTCGCGCGGCTTCGTCCCGGTGCGCGTCACGGTGATGAACCCCGGGCCGAGGGGGCGCAGCGCGTCGATGGTGCGCATCAGGGCTTCCTCGCCCGCGGCGGTGGCGGGCGGGAAGAACTCGAAGGAGATGACGGGGCGCCCCCGGGCGTAGAGCTGGCTGATCTTCACGGTCGGCTGGGCGCCGCGCGGCGGGCTACTTCGTGCCCTTCTTCTCGAGCGCCTTCACCTTCTGGTACTTCCGGTAATCGTACCCGGTGGCCATCGCCATGAGGAGCCCCTCCATGCCGCCGTCGCGCTCGCGGCGCAGGATGCGGAGCCGCTCGTAGAACTCCCGGAAGTCCTTGTGGACGCGCACCTGATCGTCGACCGGGTTCAGGAAGAAGTCCCTGAGGCGCGTCACCGTGAAGCGCAGGGCCGAGAAGCGGAGCTCGTTCGGGAACGCGTCCCACTCCGCGAGCGAGAGCGCGCGCAGGCTCTCGTAGCCGGCGATGAGGGGCTCGAAGCGCTTCAGGCTGTAGCCTTCGCCGTCGAAGCAGAGCGCGTTCACCGCGGTGGCGAGGTCGAAGATGAACTTGCCGCGCGAGGCGGCCTCGAAGTCGAGGACGGCGACCACCTTGTCGCCCTTCACGATCAGGTTGTCGTGAAAGAGGTCGCCGTGGATGATGCCCTTCGGGAGCTTCGTCTCGAGGTAGTTCTGCAGGTAGTCGACCTCGTCGTCGAGCGTGCGCACGATGCGCTTGAAGTACGTGGGCAGCCGCCCGCGCACCTCGCCGTAGAGGCCCGCGACCCGCTCGAAGCTGAAGCGGTTCTCGATCCCCTTCTTGTAGCTCTTGCCGATGGTGTGCAGATCGGCGAGCACGCGCCCGATGCTCTCGAGCTGCCCGGCGTTGATGCGCTCCGGGCGCAGCACGTGGCCGTCGTACCAGCGATAGACGGAGAGGCATTTGCCGCCCGCCTCGCGGTAGTGGCGTCCCTTGCGATCGGCGATCGGCTGCGGGCACGGGAAGCCGTGCTTGCGGAGGAAGAGGAGGAGATCGAGCTCGCGCTTCACCTCGAGCTCGCCCTTCACCTCGTCGACGCGCAGCAGATGCTTTCCGCGCGCGGTCTCGAGGAGATAGGTGGTGTTGACAGAGCCGGCCGCGACACCGTGCGCGGCGAGCAACTTGACGAGGCCGTGGTCCTCGACGACCTCGGCGAGCTCACGCTTATCGAGCACAGTGTAAACGGCCATCTCCCCCCGTCTCCCTAACCCGCCGGATTTCCATCCGAAAAAGTCCGGCGGAGAGTATCTTTGTGGCGCCCTGATGTCAAGATGAAATTCTGGTTTGCTCGTGGAAAACCCTTTACCTGCCAGGGCTTGGAGCCTATAAGGGCGGCGTCCCGGAGCGCGAACCTATGGCGTCCAAGCCCGAGGGGCGACCGGCCTCCCCGCCTCCGGTCACCTGGCTCGCCGAGCCGCTCAAGCGCTTCCACGACGAGGCCTGGCACACCCCCCAGGGCCGCCTCGTGCGCGAGGTCATCTTCGGGCTGAACGACGGGGTGATCTCGACCATCGGCTTCCTGGCCGGTGTGACCGCCACCCTAGGCGACGTGCGCACCATCGCCCTCGGCGGCATCGCCGCCGCGATCGCGGGGGCGGTTGCCATGGGGGTCGGGGCCTTCGTCTCCTCCAAGTCCCAGCGCGCCTTCTTCCAGGCCGAGATCGCCCGCGAGGCCTGGGAAATCGAGAACATGCCCGAGCACGAGCGGCAGGAGATCCGGGAGATCTACCAGAAGCTCGGCTTCACCCCCGACGAGGTCGACATCATCGTCCGGCGCGTGACCTCGAGCCCGGAGCTCTGGCTGCGCGTCATGTCGCGCGAGGAGCTGGGCCTGGCCGAGGAGGTCTTCGACTCGCCCGTGCGGGTCGGTTTCGTGACGAGCCTTGCCTACCAGCTGGGCGCGCTCCTGCTCCTCATCCCGTACGCGTTCGCGGCGACCCCGCGTACCGCTTTCGCCGCCGCGGCGGTCGTTGCGGTCGTGGCCCTGCTCGCCATCGGCGCCGGCAAGACGTGGGTCACCAAGGAGCGGCCGGTGCAGGCCGCGCTCGAGCTGGCGGGCCTGGGCATCCTCGCGTGTGTGATCGGGCTCGTGCTGGGGTGGGTGGTGGGGGTAGCGGTGTAGGGGGGTCTTGGGTACCGCAGGCGATGAAGCGAGGCACCCCCCTGAAGACCGCGGTCATTCTCGTGCCACTTCTGGTGGCACTCGTGCTCGTCATTCGGTGGGCGTTCAGACGCTCCCTCGTGCCGGAGTCGCTATTCCGCGTGAGCGTCACTGATCGTGAGATCGTGGCGACCGATCCCGCCGGCGAGGAGCGCCGCGTTGCCTGGTCTGGTCTGACGAGGGTGGAGATTCGCACAACCGACAAGGGCCCATGGGAACCGGATGTGTTCTTGGTCTTCTACGCGCACTCCGTCACTCCCAGTCTTGTCCTTCCACAGGGTGCCACGGGCGACGACCGACTGCTGGAAGCCCTTGGGACGCGTCTGCCAGGTTTTCGAAGCGACGTTGTGATCAAGGCCATGGGGTCGACGTCCGATCGGGTCTTCGTCGTCTGGGATGCGACCGCGGCCACCTCCCCCTAGAAGGGCTCGAGTTTCTTCCCGGTTTTGCGGTGAGCTCAACAGCGCCCGGCGTTGGGACTTGATGAGCTACGCCGACGCCGTCACCCCGATCTGCGGGCACCAGCGCAGGACCGGGCAGGCGCTGCAGCGCGGCTTGCGCGCGACGCACACCCGCCGGCCGTGGTGGATCAGGCGGTGCGCGAACGCCGTCCACTCCTTCGGCGGGAGAAGCGCCTGTAGGTCGAGCTCGATCTTGTCGGGGTCGTCCTCGAAGGTGAGGCCGAGGCGGTTCGCGAGCCGGCGGACGTGCGTGTCGACGAAGATCGCGGGCTTCCCGAACGCGGTGCCGAGCACGACGTTCGCCGTCTTGCGCCCGATGCCGGGGAGCTCGGTGAGCGCCTCCATCGAGTCGGGCACCTGGCCGCCGTGCCGCTCGGCGATGGCGCGGGCCGTCGCCTGGATGGCCTTCGTCTTCTGGCGGAAGAAGCCGGTGCGCTTGATGAGCGCCTCGACGCGCGCCGGGGGCGCCGCGGCGAGTGCGGCCGGCGACGGGAGCTCGGCGAAGAGCGCGGGCGTCACCTGGTTCACCATCGCGTCGGTGCACTGCGCCGAGAGGATGGTCGCCACCACCAGCTCCCACGGGGTCCGGTAGTGGAGCGCGCACCACGCGTCGGGGTAGGCGCGGGCGAGCGCGCGGGCGATGGCGCGGGCACGCGCCTTGCGGGCGGTCGTGCTCTCGCGCGCGACGTTCAGACGGCGCGCCGGCGCGCGCTTCACCGCCACCGGCGGCGCACGGCCTCGGCGGCCTCGACGTAGCCGCGCGCGGCCGCGCGCGAGGTCTCCTCGTCCCAGCCGAGCGGGCGCGCCATCAAGGCCGCCACGTCGTCGGCCGCCGCGGCGCCCGCGCTCGCGTCGCGCAGCGCAACCTGCGTGCGGCGGCGCAGCACGTCCTCGAGGGTGAGGGCCCACTCGCGCTCGACCGCCTCCACCACCTCGGCGCGCGGGTCCGGGAGGCCGGCGACGATCGGCTCGCCCAGGCGCTGATCGCGCGCGACCAGCCCCAACACCTCGTCGAGCCGGCTGCCGTAGCGGCCGGCCAGGTGGTCGATCACGGCGGGCGCGACCCCGTGGCCGTCGCGCGAGAGCGCCGCCCCGGCGAGCGTGGCCGCCGGCGCGGCGCCGCCCGGCAGCGGCACCTCGCCGGTGCGCGAGCGCGGGAAGCGGCGCGGATCGCCCGCGGCGCGGAGCGCGTCGACGGTGCGATCGACCACCGTCTTCGCCACCAGCCGGTAGGTGGTGAGCTTGCCGCCCGCGATCGAGATGAGCCCCGAGGCGGAGCTGAACACCTCCTCCTCGCGCGACACGGCGGAGGGCGACATCGTCGCCTTGCCGCGCGGCGCGACCAGCGGCCGGAGGCCGGCGAACGCGCCCACCACGTCGGCGGGTACCAGGCGCGCCGCGGGGAAGTAGTGGTTCACCGTGTCGAGCAGGTAGGCGACGTCCGAGGGCTCGACCACAGGCGGCACATCCGGTCCGCCGAGGTGGTCGGTGTCCGTCGTGCCGACCAGCGTGTGCGCGCCCCACGGGATGACGAACATCACCCGGCGGTCGGCGACCGCGCTCAGCACGACCGCGGCGCGGTTCCCGACCCGCTCGTGTGGCACCACGACGTGCACACCCTTGGTGAGCCGGAGGCGGGGTGGTGTCTCGGGCGCGTCGAGCGCCACCACCCGATCGACCCATGGTCCGGCCGCATTCACCACCACCCGCGCCCGCGCCACCACCTCGCCGCGGCCGAGCCGGTCGACGACGCGCGCGCCGACGATCCGCCCGCCCTCCTTCACGAAGCCGGCGACCTCGGCGTAGGAGACGATGAGCGCGCCCTCGGCGGCCGCGGAGAGCGCGGTCTCGAGCACGAGGCGTGCGTCGTCGGTGCGGCAGTCCCAGTACTGGCCCGCGCCGCAGAGTCCGTCGTGCAGGAGCGCCGGCTCGGCCTCGGCGACCGCCTTCGGACTGAGCATGCGGTGCCAGCGCACGTTCCAGAAACCCGCGAGGAGGTCGTAGGCCCAGAGACCGGCCGCCAGCTTGAGCGGCCCGAGCGGCCCGCCGCGGTAGAGCGGGAAGACGAACTCCTGCGGCCGCACCAGGTGCGGCGCGAGGCGCTGCAGGCGCTCGCGCTCGCGCACCGCCTCGAGCACCAGGCGCACGTCACCCTGCTCCAGGTAGCGGAGCCCGCCGTGAATCAGCTTGGACGACCGGCTCGAGGTGCCCGAGGCGAGGTCGCCGCGCTCGACGAGCGCCACCCGGAGGCCGCGCATGGCCGCGTCGCGCGCGATGCCGGCGCCGTTGATGCCGCCGCCCACCACGAGGACGTCGAGCGCCTCGCGCCCGAGCGCGGCGAGCGCGTCACGTCGCCGGGCGACAGCTTCCGCCATGGTCCAAATTCTATACCCCGGCCGCGCCCCGTGTCACGGTGCGTCAACAAAAGAGGTGGCCGAAGCACGACGTCAGCCGAGGGGCCGAAACCGAAGATGCGGTGGAACAGCCTCACCCAAGCCGCCGCACATGGCGGACGGTCAGCATCACGAGTCGCGCCTTCTCCGTGCGGTAGATCACGCGGTAGCTGCCGTGAACGATCTCTCGAACGTCCCCCCGGCGCAGCTCCGGCACCAGTTTCATTGACAGGGCGGCTCGCAGCGGCCGCCGCCAGATGGGCAACTGCCTGACGTTTGGCTGCAGGCCGCAGGATGGTCCGTTACGCAACGGGCACCGGGAGTGGAAACGCAGTCGGCGTCGGTTTGACAGATGGGGCTTGGGCCGACCATCACGCACTGCGGGGTGCAGTTGTCGCTGCACAGGACGGTGCAGGCGCCGCCGCCGGCACATGAGCCGCAGCTTGTCCCGACAGTGGCGGCGGTGCACCCCGGGGGAAGCGTCGTCGTGGTCGTGCTCCCGAGGCAGGAGGTCGGCGTGCATGCACAACCGGACGTGCAGCACGCCGTGTGGCCGCTGCCGTCCGAGAAGCAGGCGCCACCCCCCGAGCAGTCGGCGTCGGACGAACACGGCGATGGGCCAGGATTGTTTTGACAGGTGAAAGTGTCTACGCACTCGAGGGCGTTATCTGGCTGATGCGCGACACACGCGCCGCTACAAGAGGAGGCGCCGCAGTGACCCAGCAGCTCCGAGCATGCCGGAAAGGTCGTGCTGGTCGAGGTCGCGGTGAGCGTAGTCGTCGTGGTCGCGCCGGGCGTCGTGGTCGTCGTGACCGTGCTCGCGCAGCCACTCGCCGCGCAGGCGTCACAGCAGCTCACGTGCTCCCCGACGCACCGCGAGCCGCCCCTGGGCGCCACGCATGCGCTCGCGCTGCTTTTGATCGCGCACCTCGTCACGCCCTGGCTGTTCGTCCGACAGCAGGTGACGAAGCCGGGCCTGCCGCAGGTGGAACGGGAGGCGCATCTCTTGACGAACCTGGCGCAGCCCTTGTTCGTGAGGGCGGCATCTGCCTGCTGCACTGCGCAGCTCACGTAGGCCCCGTGGTTCGTCGCTCCGGCGCAATCGCAGTTCGCCGCGACGGCCGCACGCGCGTTCGCGATGTCGCTCTCGTCCGGGTCGCTGCTGGGGTCGCACGCCGCATGGCCGGGAGGAACGCTCACGAGCAGGGCCAGGAGCGCCGCGAGTGCCGGGAGAGGGGACCTCGGAGCCGACCAGGTGACCATGGCAGTGCGCTTTCCGCCCGTCGGGAGGCAGGTATCGTCCGACCTGCGAGTGGGCATACTCTCGCCTCTGTCAGCTAGTCAACTGAGAAAGAAGCTCGACCGGCGCGTGTACGTGTAACGCTTCTCGTCCCGGTGTTGCGGCGCCGCGAGGAGCCCCACCCCCGGTTGTCTGCCAGACGCTCTGAGCTCAGAGGAGCGCGATCAGCCGGTCGCGCACCGCGCTGGTGGTGGCCTTGCCGCCGAGATCGCGCGTCCGGTGCCGGCCCTCGCGGAGCAGCCGGGAGACGGCGCGGTCGATCGCGTCCGCCGCCCGGCGCTGGCCCACGTGGCGGAGGAGCAGGACGCCCGAGAGGACCGCCGCGAGCGGGTTCGCCAGGTTCTTCCCGGCGATGTCGGGGGCGGTCCCGTGCACCGCCTCGAAGATGGCGTGGCGTACGCCCAGGTTCGCACCCGGCACGATGCCGAGCCCGCCCACCAGACCGGCGCACAGGTCGGAGACGATGTCGCCGTAGAGGTTCTCGAGCAGCAGCACGTCGAACGCCTGCGGGCGGCGGACGAGCTGCATGCAGGCGTTGTCGACGATCAGCTCCTCGTAGCGGATGCGGGGGTGGTGCTTCGCCACCTGCCGGGCGCAGGCGAGGAAGAGGCCGTCGGAGAGCTTCATGATGTTCGCCTTGTGGATGGCGACGACTTTTCGGCGGTGCTCCCGCCGGGCCAGCTCGAAGGCGAAGCGCGCGATGCGCCGCGAGGCGCGCGCGGTGATCACCTTGACGCTCTCCACCACGCCGGGCGCGATCGTGTGCTCGATGCCCGAGTAGAGGTCCTCGGTGTTCTCGCGCACCACCACGAGATCGACGTCCGAGAACGCCGTGCGCACCCCGGGACGGCTCTGGATCGGCCGCACGTTGGCGAACAGATCGAAGGTCTTCCGGAGCGCGACGTTCACGCTCCGATAGCCCGTTCGGCCGATCTGCGTCTCGAGCGGGCCCTTCAACCCGACGTGCGTGCGGCGGATCGAGGCGAGGAGCGCCTCGGGGATCGCGGTCCCCGTCTTCTCGAAGGCCGCCTTGCCGGCCAGCTGCACGTCCCAGGCGATGCGGCCGCCCGCCGCCGCGAGCACTGCGACGGCCGCGTCGATCACCTCGGGGCCGATGCCGTCGCCCGGGATGAGCGTGGCGGGCCGCGGCGCTCCCGGACGCCTCCGCGCCGTCACGGGATGCCGAGCACCTTGTGGAGCTGCGGGAGCACCCGCACGTCGGGATGGATGCGGCTCGCGAGCGCGTGCAGGCGCTCGAGCGTGCCCGCACCGATGGTGAGGCGGGGCGTCGTGGGCTCGGTGAGCGGGGTCAGGAAGAGCGGCGCCCCCGGCGCGGCCTCGGCGACCAGCCGCGCCCCGCGCTCCACCTCCGCGGGCGCGGTCCCCTCGTCGACCGGCATCTTCACGTAGACCGCGCGGCCCGCAGCCACGGCCATGCGGAAGCAGGCGTCGTGCTCGTCCCAGCGCGCCCGCTCGCCGGTATTGCTGGGGCACTTCACGTCGAAGCTCACGATCGCCACCCAGGGCAGCACGCGCGCGAGGCGCGCGGGCAGGATGCCCGCGGTCTCGAGCAGGACCGGGAGCGTGCTCGTGCGGAGGGCGAGCCAGGAGGCCAGGAAGTCCGCCTGCGCCAGCGGCTCGCCGCCGGTCACGGCGATCGCGTGCAGCGGCGGCGCCGCCGCGGCGAGCGCCGTCACCTCGGCGTCGAGCGCGGCGGGCGAGAAGGGGTTCGCGCGGCGGCGCATACCGTCGGGACCGAGGATGCGGCACTCGGCCACCGGGACGAGACTCTCCGGCTCGTCGCAGTAGCGGCAGCGGAGGGGGCAGCCCCCGAGGCGCGCGAAGAGCTGCCGGCGGCCGGCGTGCACGCCCTCCCCCTGGAAGGAGACGAAGAGCTCGGAGACGTTGCCGGCCAGGGCCCGCATTGCGCCGGCCCCTTTAGCACGCGGCGCGGAGCGCCACCACCAGATCGGCGACGTTGGTGCCCGTGGGTCCGGTGCGGAGGAGGTCCCCGGTCGCGTCGAGCAGCGGGTGGCTGTCGGTCGCGGCGAGCGCGGCCGCCGGGTCGAAGCCGCGCGCCCGCGCGCGTGCCACGGTCCCGCCGTCGACGCACGCCCCGGCCGCGTCGGTCGGCCCGTCGACGCCGTCGGTGCCCGCGGCGAGCAGCGCGCACGGCTCGCCCTCGAGCGCCACCGCCGCGGCGAGCGCGAGCTGCTGCGCGCGGCCCCCGCGTCCGCCCGGGCGGACCCGCACCGTGGTCTCGCCCCCCGCGATCACGGCGCGCGGCCCGCCGTGCGCGGCACGCAGGCGCGCCGCCAGCGCGCGCCCGGCCCGGGCGGCGTGCCCGCCGAGCGGCTCGACGACGATCTCCGCCGCGTAGCCGCGTGCGCGGGCCGCGGCCGCCGCGGCCGCCACCGCATCGCGGTTCCCGCCGATGATGACCGTCGCCGCGCGCGCGAGCGCCGGGTCGCCGGGCTTCACGGTGTCCGGTACTGCGCCCGCCGAGCCGCGCTCGATGTGGTCGCGGACCGCGGCCGGCACGTCCTCCGGCGCGAGATACCGCGCCAGGACGGCTGCCGCGTCGCGGAACATGCTCGGGTCAGCGACGGTGGGTCCGGAGGCGATGGTTGCCGGGTCGTCGCCCACCACGTCCGAGAGAACGAGGGTCCAGAGACCGGCGGCGCGGGCCGCCTGGCGCGCGAGCCCGCCGCCCTTCACGCGCGAGCAGTGCTTGCGCACGACGTTCACCTCGGCGATGTCCGCGCCGCTCGCGAGGAGCCGCGCACCGAGGGCCTGCTTGTCGGCCAGCCCGAGCCCCGCGGCGGGCGCCACCAGGAGCGACGAGGCGCCGCCGGAAAGCACGACGAGCACGAGCGTTGCTGCGTCGGCCGCCGCCACCGCCGCGAGCAGGCGGGCGGTCGCCGCCTCGCCCGCAGCATCGGGCACCGGGTGCGCTCCGGTCGCGACCTCGATCCCGCCGGGGCAGGGTCCGGCGCCGCCGTGCGGGACGACCACGAGCCCGCCTGCACACGCACCGCCCAGGATCTCCGCGGCGGCCCGGGCCATGGCGAGCGCCGCCTTGCCGGCGCCCACCACCAGCACCCGCCCGGCATGCTCGGCGACGGGCGCGCCGCTTCGGCCGCGGAGCCGGAGCGCCCCGCCGGCGCGCTCGAGGCTCCGCGCGACGAGCCGGCCGGGCTCGACGGCGGCAAGGGCCGCCGCGTGGCAGGCGAGCGCATCGGCCCGCAGCGCGGCCCAGCTCACCGGCGCGCCTCTGGACGGGCGCGGCGGGCCCCTCCTATAAGGAGCCCCGCATGGCGACCACCGAGTCCGAGCCCCGGGCGGGGATCGAAGCCTTCCCCGCGCTCTGGCAGCGCGTGGTGACGGCACCCCACGCCTTCTTCGCCGACATGCCGCTGACGGGCGGCCTCGGCGAGCCGACCCTCTTCCTCGCCCTGTGCGCTGCGATCAATGCCGTCGGCCACCTCATCCTGGGCGCCGGCGTCGGCGGCATGATCGAGAGCTTCGTCGGCCAGATGGTCAAGGCCTTCGTCCTCGCGGCGCTCCTCGTGCTGGTCGCGCAGCACCTGTTCGAGGGCCGTGGCGGCTACGAGCCGACCTTCCGGGTGGTGGCGTACGCCTGGGCACCCCTCGTGGTCTTCTGGCTGCCCGGCGTGGGCAGCCTCGCCCTCGTCTACGCCGGCTACCTCATGCTGCGCGGCCTCGAGCGCGTCCAGGCCCAGGACACCACGCGCGCCGCCCTCACCCTGGTGATCTCGGTCGCCGTCCTCTGGGTCCTCGCCCAAGCCGGCCGCCCAATAGGCCTCTAATCGAGCGGGGTGCCGGCGTTCGTGCCCCCAGGGACCCGGCGTGGGGGCGGGGCCGCCCTCGCAGCGCCTCTGCGCCGGCACGTGGCCGGAATCGGGGACGCCCGTCGGGCCGGCGCAGCCGAAGCGGAGAGGGCGGCCCCGTCCCCACGCCGCGCGCGGCGCGAACGACGCCGCCCTGCTAGCTGCTCTCCTCGTCGGAGTCGCTCGTCACCAGGCGCCGGTAGGTCCGGTCCTCCTCGAAGCGCTTCATGGTCTTCGCTTCCTTCTCCCGCTCGGCCTGGCAATTGATGCAGAGCCGGGTGAAGGGCAGCGCCTCGAGGCGCGCCTCGGCGATGTCGGACTCGCAGCTCTCGCACACGCCATAGGTGCCGTCGTCGATGCGGGCGAGCGCGTCGTCGATCGCCTGCAGCTTGTCGCGGTCGCGGTCGGTCAGGATCACGTCGATCTCGCGGTCGCGGGCGTCGCTCGCGAGGTCGTAGGTGTCCATGCCCTCGTCCTTGGTCTGCTCGCGACCCTCGTGCAGCTCCTCCTGCACGTTGCGGAGCAGCTGGGCTCGCATCTCCTGCAACGCTTCGCGGGCCTTCTTCAAGAACGTCTTGCGCATGTTGGCTTCCGCCTCCGAGGGGCGGGGAATCTATGCCCGGGGCGAGGGTGTGTCAATTGGAATCTCGCGCACCTCACCGCGCAGGTCGTAGGTATCGGCGCCCGTGACCACCGCCGGGACGATCGTGCCCGGCGCGGCCGCCCCGAGCAGGCGGATGACGCCGTCGATCTCGGGGGCCTGCGTCCGCGTCCGGCCGACCAGGGCACGCCCGCGTGCGTCCTCGATCAGCACCTCGACCCCCTGCCCCACCTGCGCCGCCGCCCGACGCGCCGCGACACGCGCCTGCACGGTCATGACCCGCGCCCGGCGCTCGCGCTTCACCGCCTCCGCGACCTGGCCGGGAAGGGTCGCGGCCGCCGTGCCCTCCTCCCGGGAGTAGGTGAACACGCCCACGCGCTCGAACTCTGCCTCCTCGAGGAAGTCGCACAGGGCGCGCACGTCGTCCTCCGTCTCGCCCGGGAAGCCCACGATGAACGCGGAGCGGACCGCGACGCCGGGGACGGCCGCGCGGACGCGGGAGAGGAGCCGGCGGATGGCCGCTCCGCTCCGCTCGCGGCGCATGGCGCGCAGCATGCGGTCGGAGATGTGCTGCAGGGGCATGTCGATGTACTTGCAGACGGCGGGCTCGGTCGCAATCACCTCCAGAAGGTCGTCGGTCACCGAGGCCGGGTAGGCGTAGAGGAGCCGCAGCCAGCGCACGGCGGGCACGCGCAGGGCGAGCGCGCGGAGCAGCATGGCGAGCGAGGTGCCGTCGCGCCGGTCGCGCCCGTAGGCGGTCAGGTCCTGCGCGACGAGGTTCAGCTCGAGCGCGCCGTCGGCGGCGAGCGCCGCCGCCTCCTCGAGCACGTCGTCCATCGGCCGGCTCTCGTGCCGGCCGCGGATCTTGGGGATGATGCAGAAACCGCAGGTGTGATCGCAGCCCTCGGAGACCTTCAAGTAGGCGGTCCACCAGGCGCCGGCGCGCACCCGCTGGGTGAGCTCGCGACGGGGGAGGACGTGCTGCGCGCCCCGGTAGACGACGGGGCCGTCCGCCGCCGGCGCCTCGACCGCTTCGGCGATGCGCAGCAGGTCGCCGGTGCCGACGAACACGTCGACCTCGGGGAGCGCCGTCTTGAGCTCGTCGGCGTAGCGCTGCGCGAGGCAGCCGGTGACCACCAGGCGCCGGCCGGCACGCGCGGCCTTCACGCGCGCCAGCTCGAGGATGGCGTCGATCGACTCCTCCTTGGCGGGCTGGATGAAGCTGCACGTGTTCACCACCAGCACGTCGGCCGCCTCGGGGTCGAGGACCAGCTCGTGCCCGCGGCGGGCGAGCACGCCGAGCATCACCTCGCTGTCGACCCGGTTCTTGGGACAGCCGAGGGTGAGGAGGTGGACGCGCCGGGGCTCAGTCACGGAAGTTCGCGAACTGCATGGCGATGCCGAGGTCGTGCTCGCGGAGCAGCGTCATGATCGCCTGCAGCTCGTCCCTCTTCTTGCCGCTGACCCGCACCTGGTCGCCCTGGATGGCCACCTGCACCTTGAGCTTCGTGTCCTTCACCAGCTTCACGATCTCGCGCGCCTTGTCCGTGGCGCGATGCCCTGCTGGAGGTCGATCTTCTGCTTGGCGGTGCCGGCCGGCCCCGGCTCTGGCGCGCCGAACTGGAGCGCGCGCAGCGGCACCTGCCGCTTCCCCATCTTCTCGCGCAGGATGTCGGCGAGCGCGCGCAGCTTGAAGTCGTCGGCGGCGCGGAGGTGAATGGCGGTCTCCTCGCGCCGCACCTCGGTCGGCTGGTTCCTGAAGTCGAAGCGCTGTGCGATCTCGCGCAGCGTCTGCTGGAGCGCGTTGTCGACCTCCTGGAGATCGACGCGGCAAACCACGTCGAAGGACGGCATTTCGGGGGCCCGTCAATAGGCGGGCGGGCGGACCACGTCAACCCCGGGCGGGGGCGTGAAGCGGAAGAGCGCGGCATCGAGCGGGACGTTGCGGCGCTCGTTCGCGAACGCGAGGCGCGTCGTCGTACCGAGCGGATCGGTGACGCGCGCCTCCTCGACCGTGGCGTCGGCCTTGCGCACCACGAGCGTGAGCATGCCGATGCCGGCGTCCTTGCGCGGCACCAGCCGCAGCACCCAGCGCGCGGGCTCGTCGCGCTCGAGGCTCGCCTCGAAGTCGCGCTCGACCCGCCCGAGGCCGGCGAGGAAGCTGACCGGAGCCTGCGCC
>Ga0209058_1002963_pt1 | contig 13854 bp, 8 predicted proteins | sample GraSoiAngelo_147_FD_185904 | JGI IMG/M metagenome (GOLD analysis project Ga0209058, IMG submission 185904) | Grasslands soil microbial communities from the Angelo Coastal Reserve, California, USA - 14_1009_05_40cm (SPAdes) (version 2) | ecosystem: Environmental > Terrestrial > Soil > Grasslands ... | reverse complement strand
GACAGGCGAGGTGAAATACTTTTTTTACGTCGATCATTTCATCCATGATCCTGGCTTGTCCGACATTTCGCGGAATACCGTCCAGCACGAGCGTATCGATGTCCGGTTTAAACTTGTGTGCTTCCACGGCCGCATCGATTGCCTCATGCCAAAGTTCCACTGTAATATCATCTGGGACGAGCTGGCCTTTGCTGGAGTATTCAAGGAACGCTTTGCCGACCTTTGTGCGTGTGTCGATGGAACGGAATACGTCGCCACAAGCACAATGATAATAACGGGGAATCGTGCCGAGCGTTTTCCCTTGGGTTCCTTTGCCGCTACCGGGCGCGCCAAAAAGGATAAACGTATTGTATCTCACCATCACCGAAATCAGCTTATACCGCAGGCCGGCTCGGACGTGGAAGCAGAATCTGATCGGCTATTTCCCGGTCACGAGCGGGTCCACGTTCACCCGCCGCCCGCCGCGATCAAACCGTACGTTGCCGTCCAGCAGCGCAAAAATTGTGTAGTCGCGGCCCAGCCCGACATTTTTTCCGGGCAAAAACTTTGTCCCGCGCTGGCGCACAATGATATTGCCGGCCACAACCATTTCGCTGCCGAATTTTTTTACACCGAGCCGCTTGCTGACGCTGTCGCGGCCATTCTTAACGCTGCCTTGTCCTTTTTTGTGAGCCATTGGAGAGAGTTGATGGGTTGAGAGATGAGTGTAGAGGAGTGTGCCTTTACTCGTCGGTTTTCTTTGGGGCGGCTTTTTTCGCCCCCACACTAATGTTTTTAATTTTCACGCGCGTCAATTTGCGACGATGCCCAACTGTTCGGTGATAACCCTTACGGCGCTTATATTTAAACGCGATCACCTTCTTGTCCTTGCGTTGCTCGAGCACTTCAGCTGTTACCTTTGCTCCGGAGATAAGCGGATTGCCGTGTGTTACATCTTTACCATCGGCAAACATGAGTACGTCAGCGAAGGTCGCGGTCTTGCCCGGATCGATGTCGACCAGGTCGACATCGATCGTGTCGCCTTCCGCGACGCGAAATTGTCTGCCGCCAGTCTTGATAATTGCGTAAGCCATGAGCGTTTGGGGGTGAAAAGCCGCCCAAAATTCCATAGGTGGGCGGGTTTGGCAAACGGAAAGCTGGAACGGCGGCGACACTACGCCGCGGCTTTGTCAGTTGCACCAATGAGTTCTCTGTACAACGCTTCGTAGCGCTGCGCCGACGCATCCCACGAAAAATTGCGCGTCATTGCCCGTTTCATCAACCTCGTCCAGATGCGCCGGTCTTGAAAGATTCGCCGCGCACGCTTGATTGCGTCCCAGAAAGCCTCGCTGGAATACTCGTAACAGAGAAAACCGTAACCGCTGTCCGTAATCGGATCGTAATCTTCGATTATTTCCTGGATTCCACCGGTCACGCGCGCCACCGGGAGGACGCCATACTTCAGGTTATACATCGCGCTTAACCCCGCTGGCTCAAAACGCGATGGAATCAGGCTGATGTCCATTCCTGCCTCAATGAAGTGCGCGAGTTTCTCATCGTAGTTTCTTTGGTATGCAAATTTTGTGGAAAATTTTCTGGCTGCGATGGCGAGCGCAGTTTCGTACGCGGAATCGCCTTCTCCGAGAATGATCAAGCGGACATCATCCCAAAGAAGTCGATCAAGAAGCGGCACGAGAATTTCAAAGCCTTTTTCGTGAACGACACGAGTGACCATTCCAAAGACAGGACCGCGCGGCGCAGAATCAAGCTTCATTTCCTTGAGGAGTCCGTCCCGGCAAATCTGTTTTCCTCGTAGGCGCCTTGCATCATAGCGTGCCGGGATCAACCGGTCCGACGTAGGATTCCAGCGCGTGTAATCTGCGCCATCCAAGATAACGGTAAGTCGATGCGCATTTTCGCCCAGAACCCCATCAAGGCCGCAACCGCCAGACGGTGTCAGGATTTCGCGCCGGTAATGTTCGCTGACGGTTGTGATCCGATCGGAAAAGAGAATCCCGCCCTTGAGAAAATTCAGGCGTCCAAAAAATTCGACTCCGCGGAGCGTAAAAAACTGCTCTGGCAAATTTGTGAGTCCGAAATCAAGCCCCCAAGAACTACCCTGATCAGCCACGTGATGGATGGTCAGTACAGTTTTGAATGGCAGCCCTTGTGCATAAACAAATACCGGCACCAACGCCGCGGCCCAATCGTGAACATGCAAAATTTGCAATTGCGGCGTCAATCGCCGAGCCAGTTCAATTGCCGCTTTGCAGAGGAAAATAAAACGCGCGGCATTGTCTTCGTACTGCTTACCGTGTTCGCCGTAAATTCCGTCGCGATCAAAAAATTCATCGCAACGAATCAGAAATAACTGCACGCCGCCAGCGCTGCGTCCCTCGAGGTATCGCGCAACGTAGGTTTTGTCGCCCACCCGCACATCGACACTCATGCCGGTGTTTTTCTTCTTAAACGCACGATTTTCCTTTATCTCGCGGTAGAACGGCAGGACCACGCTTACCTCGTTGCCGCGCGCACGCAACGCACCTGGCAATGCGTCCATCACGTCTACGAGCGCGCTCCTTCGCTCCAAAGGCGGTCCCTCGGCGCTGATCATGAGAATTCTCATTGGATGTTCGACCTTTTCTTCAATCTCTTTAGCCCGACAAATATTCGCGTCTGACCCACTGCAAAGCTTCCTCTGTCGTGCGTAGCGTCCCTTCCAGCTGCCGCGTCTCTACAGCCTCGAGGATTTGGCCAAATTTTGGGCCAGGCTTCAGTCCAAGGGCGATCAAATCATTACCGCGCACCAAGGGTGGCGGGATGATCGGTTCGTTGGCGAATTCCTCGCGTTTCCGCCGGAGAAATTCGTAGTTGTCAAGCATCCGATGGCTGCTTTCGCAATCGACCCGGTGCAATTCCAGTTCCTCGTCAAAAGTCGGCCGCGCCATGAAACGCTTTAGCTTTGCCACACGCATGTTCGGAGCGTCCTTGAAAACCATGTGCTGCCGCACCATTTCGACGGTCGCTTCGATTTCAGCGCCGGAAAAACGCAGGCGCCGCATGATCGCTTCGGTCATCTGAGCCCCGATGCGGTCATGATCGTTGAAACGGATTCGGCCTGTGTTGTCCACCGTTGCCGTGACCGGTTTAGCGACATCGTGGAACAACACGGCGAAGAGCAGCGGAACAGAAACTCTCTCCGGAAGGAGCTGCAACATCAGCCGGGTGTGCACGAATACGTCGCCTTCGGGATGAAATTGTTCCGGCTGCAACACGCCTTTCATCGCTTCCAGTTCGGGCAGAATCGCCCGCATCAAGCCGCTGGAGTCGACCAGGTCCCAGCCGCGCACCCGGTTCGGCGAAAGGAAAATGCGCACTAACTCGTCTCGGATTCGTTCGGCGCTGATCTGGTTAATTGAGTCCGCATTGGTCGCTAGTGCGTGCCACGTTTTCTGGTCGATCTGGTAATTGAGTACCGTGGCGAAGCGCAGTGCGCGCAGCATGCGCAGCCGGTCTTCCACGAAGCGTTGCGCCGGATTGCCAATGGCGCGCACTAATTTTGCGTCGATATCGGCGCGGCCGCCGACAAAATCGATCAACTTCTCTGCGACCGGATCATAAAACATTCCGTTGATGGTGAAATCGCGACGTCGCGCGTCTTCTTCAGGCGAGGAAAAATGCACCGCGCTGGGATGTCTTCCATCGATGTATTCGTCATCGGAACGAAAGGTTGCTATCTCAAATTGAAAACCGTTCTCCAGCACGATGATCACGCCGAAATGTGCGCCGACTGCGAATGTGTGGGGGAAAAGCCCTTGCACGGCTTCCGGTCGCGCGTCGGTAGCAATGTCATAATCCTTCGGGATTAAACCGCGCACCATGTCACGTACGCAGCCGCCCGCGAAGTACGCGATATGACCGCTCTCACGCAAGCGCGCGGCAACTTCGCGCGCCACCTTTTCCATGGGCGAGGATTTCACAGAATTCATTGTAGCCGCTTCGGTGTGCGAAGCGCAACGTGCGCGTGCTCAGCATCGGCGCCTTGGCGGCAGCAGCAGCCTCCTACCCGGTGGCCTAATGTCTCCGAAAGGAGTGAATGATAAAGAGCACTACTGCAATAGAGATGCAGGAGTCGGCTACATTAAAGGCAGGCCACGGATCGGCGTACCGAATGTGCAGATTGAAAAGGAGAAAATCGATTACGTGACCATAGAGCAGCCGATCAGTGAGATTACCCAAAATGCCAGCAAGCAGCAGAGCGAGTGAGAGGTTGCGCCATGCATCAGCCGGCTGTGCTCGCACGAGCAGAACGGTCACAACCACCAATGCAATGATTGAGACCAGAATGAAGAAAGTATTGTTACCCTTGAAAGATCCAAACGCAGCGCCCGTGTTAGTAACGTTAACCAGACTAAAGAAGTCTGGTACGATTATGCGCGCCTCATAAGGGCTGATCAATCGCAGGACCAACTGTTTTGACAATTGATCAAGAGCGTAAAACGGCAGCGAAATCAAAAAGATCAATTTCATCTGGATGATCTCTCTGAATCGGCGCGCTTACGAGGCTGTGGCGTCTCCTATCCTCAGCGGATTTAGTGTCGCCGTTCCAACAGGCCTGCGCTGAGAACAGCGCACGCTACAGCGCGAATGACGGAATCGAATCATCAAGCCGCCTTTTCCAGAGCTGCGATAACGTTTTCGCATCGATCGCACAAATCCGGATGCGCCTTGCTAGTTCCAACTGTTGCTCGATGGCGCCAGCAACGCGCACACTTTGCGTATGGCGTTTTCGTCACTGAAGCGCTTGCTTCTGTGGCCTGATGGATTGTCAGGTCACTCACAATGAAGAATTCTTCCAGTTCCTCCTGACCGACTTTCTCAGTAACATCGGAATCCGAATGCAAAACAACCCTGGCCTCCAGCGTGTTTCCAATCAATTTTTCCTGACGCGCGCGCTCGATCGCCTGCGCGATGACGCCGCGTAGTCGCAAGAGCTCTGCCAGCTGAGCGCTGGCGTTGTCATGTCGATCCTGTGGTTGAGGAAATTCCTCCAGATGAACCGAATCGCGACGTGTCGAGGCTGAATGGCACCACGCTTCCTCGGCGGTAAAGGCAAGAACCGGCGCTAGCAATCGACACAACGCGCGGAAAATTTCATGCATGACTGTTTGAGTTGAGCGGCGACGCGGCGAATCCGCTGCGTCGCAATACATACGGTCCTTCGTGATGTCGATATAGAGGCTGCTCAAATCGACAGCGCAAAACTGATTAAGCGTGTGATAGACCTTGTGGAACTCGAAGGTCTCATAAGCCGATCGACAATCACGAATCACGTGGTCCAGCCGTTCCGAAATCCAGCGATCAATCAATGTTGTATCCGAGGGCGTTGACCGCGAGCCAGGGTCGGCATCCCCGGCTAAAGGAAAATCATAAAGATTTCCGAGCAAAATACGCAAGGTGTTTCGAATTCGGCGATAAGCGTCGCCCAGACGCGTAAACATTTCTTCAGAGAACGGAACGTCAGCGGTGTAATCGATACTGCTCGCCCAAAGCCGCAGCAGATCGGCGCCGTATCGGCCGACGAAGTGATCGGCGGCCGTTGGCTTCTCGTACGTTCCCGATTTCGAAATCTTTTTGCCGTCAAGATCCACGACGAAACCGTGCGTGACGCAAGTTTTGTACGGCGCGCGATTGTTTAGTGCGATGCTAGTCATCAGCGATGATTGAAACCAGCCGCGATGCTGGTCGGTCGCTTCAAGATACATGTCAGCGGGATCGCGCAGCTCCGGATGTAGCGCACAAACGGCTTTGTGTGACACGCCGCTGTCGATCCAGACATCGATCGTGTCATTGCGCTTCGTCGTGCCCGGCGGGAGGCCGAGGTCGCGGGCAAGATCCGCATCGCTCAGTTCAAACCAAATGTTTGAACCGTGCTCCGCGACCAGATCAGCGAGCTTTCGGATAGCGTTTGCATCGAGAATTGCGTCCCCATTCTTGGAATAGAAAGCGGGGAGGGGAACACCCCAGCTTCGTTGCCGCGAAATGACCCAGTCAGGACGCGATTCGACGGTCCCCGCGATGCGGTTCTCGCCCCAGGCGGGGATCCATTTCACTTCGTTGTGAATGGCGCGGAGCGCCCTAGCTCGCAGCTCATCAATCCGGATGAAGAATTGCTCGACATTGCGAAAGATGATCGGTGTCTTCGAGCGCCAACAGTACGGATACGAGTGATGAAAATTTTGGACGCTGATTAGCATGCTGCCTCCACGCAGCAGTTCAACGATGTCGCGGTTTGCGTCGAAGACATATTTTCCCGTGAGATCGGGCAAAATCGCTTCCTCGGTGAAGCGCCCGTGATCGTCGACCGGCGAGAGAATATCCAAGCCGTTGGTCTTACCCAACCAATAATCATCTTCACCGTGGCCAGGAGCGATGTGTACCGCGCCAGTTCCTGTATCCATGGTCACGAAATCAGCCGCGAGTATGATTGACTTGCGATCGAGAAAGGGATGTTGCGCCTGAAGGCCAACGAGCCGTTTGCCTGCAAGAAAGTTCGGTTCTTCATCAGCTACAAAGCCAGTGTCTTGGATGAATTGATCATGACGCTTGCGAGCGATAATCAGTCGCTCATCGCTGTTGGCCAAAATTTCGTACTCGGCATCAGGATCCACCGCGATGGCCAGATTTGCTGGCAGCGTCCACGGCGTAGTTGTCCAAATGGCAACACTCACGGGCTTGTCAGTTGGTAAACCAGTCTTAGCAAGTTGGTTGGGAGGAAGTGGAAATCGCACGTAAACGGCGGTATCGTCGCGCTCCTGGTATTCTACTTCTGCTTCGGCTAGCGCGGTTTGTGCTCCCGTGCTCCAAAACACCGGCTTCTTGGCCTGATAAACGAGACCCTTCTCAACGAACGCCGCGAAGGCGCGGAGGATTTCCGCTTCATATTTGGGATCCATTGTCAGATACGGGTTTTCCCAATCGCCGAATACGCCCAGTCGCTTGAATTGCTCGCGCTGGATGTCGATGAACTTTCGCGCGAACGCTTCCGATTTTCTTCGGACCTGGAGCGGAGAAAGAGCGCGCGATTCCTTTACCACTTTGTATTCGATAGGAAGGCCGTGACAGTCCCAGCCGGGGACGTACGGCGCACGTTTGCCCAGCATAGTCTGCGATTTCACTACGAAATCCTTGAGGATTTTGTTGAGCGCGGTGCCCATGTGCACATCGCCATTAGCAAAGGGTGGCCCATCATGGAGAACAAATAGGTCTCGACCCTTTCTCGATTTCTGAATTTGGTGGTAAAGGCGCGTCTCCTCCCACGCATTGACCATCTCCGGTTCGCGCGCAGCAAGGTTCGCCTTCATCGGAAAGTCTGTCCGCGGCAGATTGAGAGTATCTTTGTAGTTCCGGCTCATAATGCGCGGCGAGGCTACGTAACATCCACCACCGCACAAATCAACGACCCGAGACGCGCGTTTTCTGCGGCTGCTTCTGTTAGCAATCCATTACAAGCAGAAGCACGAGCGCCGGTAGAATAGAAGCCACCCCAATGCGGGCTTGATTTTGGCGCGGTTTTTTGGTTGGATCGGCTGCGGGACTAGTATCGCAGCACTGGCAGTGTTCCTTACTGGGGGAAGAGATCTCGCGCACGGTTGGCACGCCCGGCGACATCGAAGATGAGTTACGCCATCTAATTGCTGTGGTCCGGGCGTAACTTCTGATAGAATTTTACGTAGTACAACAGGAGAGCGCGCGAGCGACTCTCCAGCCATGACCACTGTAGCCAGACTTTGTTCAAGGTGCGGCGTGGAAATCCCAGCCGACGCACCAGAAGGAGGCTGCCCGGGTTGCCTTCTCGAGAACGGCCTTGGTCTGCTTGGGAATGAAGAGGAGGCCGCGCCCAATCTAAAACGGACGCAGCACGTCACAACGATGGAGCGCTTCGTGGAGATGCTGGGGGAGTTAGGTGACTACGAGTTGCTGGAAGAGGTCGGTCGAGGCGGTCAGGGCGTAGTTTATCGCGCCCATCAGAAAAGTTTGAATCGCACGGTTGCGCTCAAGGTGATTGGCCTGGGCTGTTGGGCCACCGAAGCGCACGTGAAGCGCTTTCGCCGCGAAGCGGAAGCTGCTGCCAGTCTCGACCATCCCCGCATCGTTCCCATCTACGAAGTGGGTGAGCGGGATGGTCAGTGCTATTTCAGCATGCAGTTTGTCGAAGGCGGACAACTGGATGAAGTGGTCAGCCGTAGGCCGATGTCGATTCGGCAGGCGGCGGAGCTCATCGCGAAGGTAGCTCGCACCGTTCATTATGCACATGAACACGGCATTCTGCATCGAGACATCAAACCGGGAAACATTCTGTTAGATGCAAACGGCGAACCGCATCTTACCGACTTCGGCCTTGCCCGATTAGTAGAATCCGAGAGCACTATCACGCAGACGATGGAAGTGCTGGGGACGCCCAGTTACATGGCGCCGGAACAAGCCGTCGGTAACAACGCAGCCGTCAGCAGCGTCACGGATGTCTATGGAATTGGCGCAGTGTTTTACCAACTACTTACCGGTCATCCGCCGTTTGCTGGAGGAACCACCTACCAGACCATCAAGTTACTCTTGGATACTGAGCCGCGGCAACCGCGCCTGTGGAATCCAAAAATCGATCGCGATCTCTCTACCATTTGCCTCAAGTGTCTGGAGAAGGATCCCAAGCGTCGATATTCGTCTGCGCTCGCGCTGGCTGAGGATTTGGAACGCTGGCTAAAGTACGAACCTATTACGGCCCGGCGCATTGGGCTGGTCGCGCGCGGAAAAAAATGGGTACGGCGCAATCCGACCCGCGCGCTTCTTGCGGGGTCTCTGATTGCATTGATTGCAGCGGTTGGATGGAACGTGTGGAAGAGCGAACTAATCCACCGTCCCGTAACAAAGGGAATCGCCGTTCTGCCGTTTGAAAATCTGAGCGGCGATCCGGAGAACGCCTATTTTGCGGACGGCATTCAAGAGGAGATCCTGACGCGGTTGGCTAGCATCGCTGAGTTAAGCGTGATCTCGCGCACTTCGACGTCGCGGTATCAGAGCAAGCCTCGCAATCTGGCCGAGATCGGGGAGCAGCTTAGAGTCGTGAACATTCTCGAGGGTGGGGTGCAAAAGACGGCCGATCACGTGCGTGTCACCGTGCAGTTGGTCAACGCGCAAACCAATTCTCAGCTCTGGGCCGAGACCTACGATCGGAAGCTGACTGATATCTTTGCCGTTGAGAGTGAGATCGCCAAGGGAATCGCGGAGTCGTTGCGGGCAAAGCTCACCGGTCGCGAAGAGCAAGCGCTGGCGGTTAAACCGACGAGTAACCCCGAGGGTTACGATGCTTATCTTCGTGGGCTGGCTTACAGTTTCAAAACCGAAAATACAGCCGCCAATGCCCTTGAGGCGCAGAAGCATCTCAGAGAAGCAGTGCGTCTGGATCCAAACTTCGCTCTTGCCTGGGCGCTGCTGTCATACGTTGAATCGCGCGGGTACCTCGTAGAAACTCTCCAGCCAACGCTGGCCCTGCGCGAAGAGGCGCGGCAGGCAGCCGAAACTGCGCTCACTCTTCAGCCCAATCTTGGCGAAGCGCTGTATGCCAAGGGCTATTACTATTACTCTTGCCTAAAGGATTACGACACAGCCGTGCGTTACTTTGAGCAGGCACGTCAGTTTATGCCGAACAACAGCCAGATTCCTGCAGCGATGGCCTATGTCGCACGGAGGCGAGGTCAGTGGGAGCGGAGCGAAGCGTACTTCAACGAAGCTGAGCGGTTAGATCCGCGCAACGGGTACCTCCTAAACCAGCACGCGATTTCCTATATCGCTCTTCGTCGTTTCCCCGAAGCGCTGCGAAAGCTTGATCAGGTTCTTAACATCACGCCGGACGAAGTCGAGACGCTCGCGACAAAGGCGGCTATCAAACAGGCCGAGGGCGATCTACCAGGCGCTGCGGCGCTGCTCGCTCCGCTGCGCCCCGCTGCCGCTGCTACGCAGGCGTTGGAGGCGCAAGTTTACCAAGCGATCCTGGAGCGTCGCCCTGCACAAATGATCGCTCGGCTGAAAGAGGTATTGGCCAATCCTGATCCAGCCTTGGGTTACATCAATGGCCGGCTGCGCTTTTGGTTGGGCTGGGCGCAAGAAGTCAGCGGAAACCATGCTGACGCCCAGCTAACCTGGCGACAAGCACGCAGCGAACTTGAATCTTTCCTTCAAGAACAACCGGAAAATTATAGTCTCATTGAAATTCTGGCGCTAACGAATGCAGACCTGGGTGATAAAGCTGGAGCGATGGCTTTGACGGAACGGGCTTTGGCCCAGCTTCGGATCGAGATAGACGCGTTAGTGGGTGCCGTTCCGATGCAGATCCTCGCTCGAGTAGCGGCTCAAACGGGCGAACCAGACCGAGCCATCTCTGCTTTACAGAAACTGCTCTCAATACCATGCGCGGGCCCACTGCCCGAGAACGTACCGCTCACGCCTGCGCTGCTCCGGCTCGATCCCATGTTCGACTCGCTCCGGGGCGATCCGCGATTTCAAGAACTTTGCAAAGATAAGCAGCCGTGAACGTCCGGGGCTTTTTCGTCGAGCTGAAACGCCGAAACGTTTACAAGGTCGCCATAGCTTACGCGGTTGTGGGCTGGCTTCTCATTCAAGTCGCAACCCAGGTGATTCCATTTTTTGAGATTCCGAATTGGGGAATTCGGCTCGTCGCATTGTTCATCGCGCTTGGATTTCCGATTGCCTTGATAATCGCGTGGGCATTTGAGCTGACGCCCGAAGGTTTGAGACGAACGGAGTTCGTTGAGGATTTGCCGGGAAAACCGTCCCGCAGTCGTATATGGATCTACGTCATCATTGTAGCGGTCGCGCTTTTGCTCGCTCTGTTTTTCGTGGGCCGCTACACAGCTCTGCGACAAGCTGGGACTCTCGGCTTGGTAACAAAATCCATCGCGGTTCTACCCTTCGAGAACCTCAGCCGCGATCCAGATAACGCATATTTCGCGGACGGCGTGCAAGATGAAATTCTAACTGACCTGGCCCGGATCGCAGATCTAAAAGTGATCGGCCGCGCCTCTGTGATGCAATACAAGAGCGGGATCGCGCGCGATCTCCGCAAGATTGGCCACCAACTCGGGGTAGCGAACGTGTTGGAAGGAAGTGTTCAGCGCTCCGGCAATCGTGTACGGGTGAATGCGCAGTTAGTTGATGCTCGGACTCGCCGGCAGTTATGGGGACAGGCTTACGACCGGGATCTTGCGGACGTGTTCACAATTCAAAGTGATATCGCAAAGGCGATAGCCAGCCAGTTGCAGGCGAAGCTAACCGGGCGCGAGCAGCAGGCGCTAGCAGTTAAACCGACAAACAATCCGGAGGCTTACGACGCGTATCTGCGCGGCCTGGCTTTCGAAGCGCGCAGCGCCTACTCAAACAATGCCTTGCGGAAAGCCACTAGTTTTTACGAGCGGGCGGCGCAGCTTGACCCGAATTTTGCCTTTGCCTGGGCGCGACTTTCTCGTGCAGACGCGTCGCTTTACTTCGTCCGTGTTGATCAAACCGCTGCTCGCTGCGATAAGGCGAAAGCAGCTCTGGAGAATGCGCAGAAGCTGGCACCGGACTCGCCTGAAACCCTGCTCGCCCTGGGCTATTATCAGTATTGGGTACTGCGTGATTATAGGCTCGCCAAAGCTACGTTCGGCCTCGTTAACAAACTATCGCCAGGTAACAGTGAGGTCGCTTGGGCCCTGAGCGCCGTGAACCGGCGCGAGGGAAAATGGAATCAAAGCATTGTCTACTTGGAGCAAAGTCTCACTCTCGATCCGCGTAACTTGGAGCTCCTGAGCGATACAGCGTGGACTTATGCGATGCTTCGACGATTCCCAGATGCGCTCGCGCTCTACGATCGGGCGCTGGATATTCTCCCGGATGATCCTGATCTGATGGCCGTAAAGGCCAGCGTTTATCAGGCGGAGGGCAACCTGGCGCAAGCCGCAGGATTTTTGTCAGTAATAAACGCGCAGACCCCATCTGAGAATGCCTTCGTAATCAAGATGACTCAGTTGAGGCTTGAACGGAATCACGCTGAGGCAATTCGATTATTGCAAGAGCGACTGGCTGAATTGCACTCTGGTCCTGAGATCGACAAGGGTATCAATCAGGTCTTAATGGCTTTTGCCCAACGCCTCGCCGGCGACACTGCTGGGGCAAAAGCTGCCGCTGAACAGGCGCGCAACACGCTGAACCCGCTTTGCAAGGATCAACCAGATAACTCTTTCTTTGCGCAAGAGGTGTCTCTTGCTAACGCGGCGCTCGGAGACGAGGACGCGGCCCTAAAGGAAGCGGAGCGTGCAATCGCGCTCTTGCCGATTACTAAAGACCGAGTATCGGGCCCTACCCGTGAAGAGGTGCTGGCGTTAGTTCAGATGATCTTCGGCGAGACGAGCCCCCCGATCTTAACTCTCGGCCGGCTGTTACAGACGCCATACATTAGCTGGCTTTACGGCCCAATGCCCGCTACGCCTGCGCTCTTGAGGCTCGACCCGATTTGGGATCCGTTGCGCTCCGATCCCCGATTTCAGGAGCTTTGCAAAGATAGGCAGTCGTGAATGCGGGCAATCTTTTCGCCGAGCTGAAACGGCGAAGCGACGTTTTCTGCATCTTGCGCGTAACGTCGAGCGGAATTTTACGCAATACCTCTGTGAACGGCCGAAAATGAATTCTTGATGACGAGAGATCACGGAAGGCCAAAACAATGAAAGAAAATTAGTTTATGAAAAAGCGAAACTCACCAGCCAAATACCCTTGTTCCAACGCGCCGAGGTGCGAGCCCAAGTAGACATCGTTACTCCCGGAGTTCCGAGCGAAGGTCTTCGCCGAAGTTTGGAGGTATTCAACAATGATACCGGCGCGACGTCCGTGCTCATGGGCGGTGCAGCTCCATAAACAAGCCGAGTTAAACAGTCGCAATTCGCAATCAGCCGCCACGTTTCGACGCGTGGCGGCTTTTGTCTGCGAAGCGCAGACATTTGCAGCTTATTTTTCCATTCCGGCCACAGCGTGCTCCGAGTGCTCAGGTGCGCTGTGACTATGCAGGGACGGGCGGATGCGCAGGAAAAATTGGAAAGCGTAGCCGAGATCGTCTCCGTAATAGCGATCGAGGCGGTCGGGACGGTCGTTGATGGTGAATTGCGTGCCCAGTCCGATGTCGAGGCCGTTGCCGTGGGACACATCGCGTACGTAACCAATCGTGTAGCCGCTCACCGGAAAAATGTGAGATTCATCCGGCGGCTTAAGGACGAGTTCATGTCCGGATTTTTCCACGCGTTCCCAACGCAGATAAATAGTGTTGCGCCCGCGTTGGTAATTTGACTCGACCAGGGACGATTGCGTTTTGCCCTCGCCAGTGTCGTGGTTCTGGCCCCAAACAAACGTGTTCGACCAGTTGCTATCGTGGCCGAGCGGGAGGTTGTAGATAAGCGACGCTGTTGTGCGATGTCGATTGAGCTCAGGCTCGAGGGCTTCGGGACTGTGGATGTAGCCGTATGAAACTTGCAACGCCAGATTGCGGGTTGGGTTCCAGGAGATTCGGCCACTGTACGAATCGAAGTCCGGCTCATCGAAATTGTAACGGTTTTCGTCCGGCTCCCGCCCGGTGAAAATGCTGCCTTCAATCTTTACGTTATTCCAGGCGACGCCGGCAGTGGCGACGCCAAAGGTGACGTGGGTCGAATCTTGCCAGTGATGGCCGAGCGGCGCGTCGGGATCATCCATCGCTGATGGGCGATGCATGAATGTTGGCGGACCGAGCGCCGGTTCACCTGGATAACCGAAGTAAACGTAGGCGCTGAGATCGTA
>Ga0209058_1002961_pt1 | contig 13861 bp, 10 predicted proteins | sample GraSoiAngelo_147_FD_185904 | JGI IMG/M metagenome (GOLD analysis project Ga0209058, IMG submission 185904) | Grasslands soil microbial communities from the Angelo Coastal Reserve, California, USA - 14_1009_05_40cm (SPAdes) (version 2) | ecosystem: Environmental > Terrestrial > Soil > Grasslands ... | reverse complement strand
GGCCCGATTTCCGTCGTGGGAGGGCAAGCATAGCGCGTGCCATAGCTTTATTTTTCTGATGTTATTGCAAAAATAAAGTTAAATATATTTCCGCGTAGCCGTTAACATCGCGCCGAAGCATCTTATGACGAAGCCAATAAGTTTAAATAAGTTTAAATAAGTCTCGCTTTTATTGATTATGAACATTCACAAAGAGAGAATGAAAGGAAAAATTAACATGAAAGAAAAAAACAGCATCGACAAAGGGACGATGAAGATATTTGCAGTGGTGATCTTCGGACTTGGATTGGCCTTCGGGTTTGGCCCCGCCGCCCGCACGGCGACGCCATCGCCCGAGGCAGCAACGAGCTCCGGATTCCAATTCGTCGCAGATGCCTACGGTACGCAAGCGAACCTCGGAAACGTGGTCGTCGCAGGCAAGACCGCGGTCTCGACACTGGGACCGTGCGGTACTGTGGAGCCACCTGTGCACAACGAGAACACGGTCGCGAGCACTGACGCCAGCCCGCTATTCACCACTGGCGTCATTAACACGACAGCCGACGGCACCACGCTAATCGGCGGCACGCTGCAGGCCATGGCCACTGCCGACGTCCACGACGCCAATTTGCTGATCACACAGCTGGGGGGGGTTATCACCGCGGATGAGGTCAAGGCCGTGAGTACGACCACGCATGATGCCACCGGCTTCCACACGAGCGCGGAGGGCTCGACCTTCGTCAACCTGGTGGTGGCCGGGATCCCCATCATGGGTACTCCTCCGCCGAACACGCAGATCAACCTCGTCGGCTTCGGCCACGTGGTGCTCAACGAGCAGATTACGAAGTTGAAGCCGACGTCCGCGTCTTTCACCGTGAACATGATCCACGTGTTCATCACGGAGGCGAACATCCTAAACATCCCCATCGGCACGGAAATCATCGTGTCTCACGCCTCTAGCGGCTTGACCTCTGGGGTCGAGGGGACTTTGGACGGGCAGGCGTACGGGACGAAAGCCACCCTGGCACACGTGATCACGTCGGGCCCGAGCGCTCTCGTGAACATGTCGTGCTTGGGGACCAATGGCCACCTCAGGACCAACTCGGTTGCTCAGGTTCAGGTCCCTCCTCTGTTCTCGGTCGGCGAAGTGGTGGACACCGCGCAGGGGACCGTGAACAGCACGTCGGCAGTGGGTGAGATGACATCAACGGTCCAGGGCGTCGACGTCATCACCGGCTTGGTGACGGCGAGCCTGGTGAAGGCCGACGCGCACGCTTCAAACATCGGTGGAACCCTGACCTTCAGCGATACCGGCTCGATGTTCGTCGACCTCCACGTCACCGGGTTCCCGAACATCGGCGATGACCCGCCACCGAACACAAGGCTTCACATCGTCGGGCTGGGAACGCTCTGGCTCCACCGGGTCATCCAGACGTCGAACAATATCGAGGTCCGGATGATCGAGGTCATCGTGACCGAGGCGAATAGCTTCGGGATCCCGATCGGCACCGACATCCAGGTCGCCGTGGCGGAGGCATCTGTTCACTAGGACAAGTGCCGCTCGCGGACGACGACGAAGAGCATGCGAACAGGAAGGGCGCCGTCACGGTGGCCCTTCCTTTGGATCTGGAGGGGAGGAGGCCGGGCGGCTAGCAGCCGGTCGAATGCGGCATCGGATCGCGATCAGCAGCATTACTGCCTAGCGCGTTTGAGTGGCCCGGGCCGGCCGTTGAACAGAAAGCCGGCAGTATGCATTTGGAGTCCCATTTGACAATGAATGAACGTTCATTCATCTTCCCAAGATCATGCCGCAACCCCAGATAGAATCCAGCCAGGACCGACGCACCCAAATCCTCGATGCCGCCCTGATCTGCTTCGCCAAACGAGGCTTCCACCAGGCCAGCATGCACGACATCAGTGCCGAAGCCGGGATTAGCGTCGGTCTGATTTATCGCTATTTCGAGAATAAGGATGCGGTTATTTCCGCAATGGCCGATCGGCATAAAAAAGAAATCCACGAAGTGCTGGAGCGCGCGCGACGGGCGCCGACGCTGCTTGAGTCGCTTGAGATTTTATTCACGGCGCATTGTTGCGAAGACGCGCCGCAAGTTGTCTCTGCGTTTGTTGTCGATCTTTACGCGGAAGCGTCGCGCAATCCGCACGTGGCCGACTTGGTGCGCGACGTTTTGCAGACGGCGATGGATGGCGTGACCGATTTGATCGCGCGCTCGCCGGAAGCAGAGAGTGCCGCGCATGGTCTAAAACCTCATGAGCTGGCGGAATTAATTTTTGCTGTCTCGCGCGGAATGTTGATGCGCGATGTTTTGCAGCCGCAGGAGATGACTGCGGCGGAAAGGCGCACGCGGCAGCTCGAAGTCACACGCCGATTGTGGCGGCTGTTATTCAAAAAGGAGAGCGAACCAGCCTATGCATGACGTGGCGAAACCTTTGAGGAGAGAAGCGAAAGTGAAATCAACGCGCAAAATGGTGATCAAAGCCCTTTTGGCTGTGGGGGCATTGGTTCTGGTGATTTGTGGAATCAAGGCAATGCAGATCGTCACGATGGTGACGACGAAGCCACCGATGCCTGTCGCAACGGTAACTAGCGCGCCGGTGAAGGAAGAAGATTGGGCGCCGATGTTGTCGGCTGTTGGGGCGGTTTCGGCCGTTCAAGGCGCGATGGTTTCAACCGAACTCGCTGGGACGGTTAGCGAGATCATGTTTCAAAACGGAGGCGTTGCCAAAAAAGGAGACGTAATCTTAAAACTAGACGCCTCCCAGGAGGAAGCACTTTTGCGATCAGCGGAAGCCGAAGCTGAGCTGGCGCGCACGGACTTGGAACGGACTCGCGGTCTTGCCTCACAAAACGTCGTTTCGAAGGCTGAACTCGACGCTGCTGAGTCAAAATTCAGGAGACTGACTGCCGTTGTCGATCAGATGCGCTCCAATATTCGGAAGAAGACGATTGTGGCTCCGTTTGATGGAGAGCTTGGCATTCGCCAGGTGAACGTCGGACAAATGATCAATGCCGGTCAGCAGGTTGTGCTGTTGCAATCGCTCGATCCGGTATATGTCGATTTTGCATTACCGCAGCAACATCTCCAGAACCTTTCGACCGGATTGGAAGCGCGTGTGCGCACCGATGCGCTCTCGGGGCGCGAGTTCGTCGGCAAACTGACGGCGATCAATTCCGCCGTGGACACGGTGACGCGAAATTTGACGTTGCAAGCCACGCTGGAGAATCCGGATCATGCGTTGCGGCCGGGAATGTTCATCAAGATCGACATTGTATTGCCGGAGAAACACAAGTCGCTCGTTATTCCGGGGTCGGCGATTTCGTACGCGCCCTACGGCGATTCCGTTTTCGTAATCGAGAAACAAAAGGATAACAAGACGGGAAAAGAATCGCAGGTACTGCGTCAGCAATTCGTGCGCGTGGGCGAGGCGCGCGGCGATTTCGTTTCCATCACGACTGGGTTGAAAGCCGGCGAGACGGTCGTGGGAACAGGCGTCTTTAAATTGCGGAACGGAATGGCGGTGGCGATCAATAACGATCTTGCACCAAAGCCGCAGATTAATCCGACGCCGATAGACTCGTAATCAAAATCCGAAATTCGAATATCGAATTCCGAAACAATTTTCAAACTTGAATCAAATGACCGCAACCGACAGCGACGCGATGAAAGGTATGCGTTTTGCCGATTCGTGCTTCGAATTTGTTTCGAATTTCGTGCTTCGGATTTCGAATTTTAGAAAATGAAATCCTTTACGGACCTTTTCATCAAACGCCCGGTGCTGGCGCTGGTCGTCAGCTTTGTCATTTTGCTGGCCGGGGCGCAGGCGATTCTTCCAGTGGTCTTTCCAACGCTGAAAGGGCTTGGGGGGTTAAACGTGCGGCAGTATCCGCGCAGCGATATCGCCGCAATCACGATCAGCACCGTTTACGTTGGCGCGGATGCGGAACTGGTGCGCGGATTTATTACCACGCCGCTTGAGCGCGCGATCGCCGCAGCGGATGGTATCGATTACATCCAATCGCAAAGTAAGCAGGGCGAATCGCTGATCACCGTGCGTCTCAAGCTGAATTACGACGCGAATAAAGCGTTGTCCGACGTTACCTCGAAGGTTGATGCAATCCGGAAAGACCTGCCGCCTGAAGCGGAAATCCCGGTCATCAGTATTGAAACAGCAGATTCGCGGTTTGCTTCGGCGTATCTCAGTTTCACGTCGGACATTCTTCAGCCTAACGAGGTCACCGATTATCTTGTTCGCCTGGTGCAGCCGCGGCTGACTGCGGTCGGCGGCGTCCAGAAAGCCGACATTCTCGGCGGACGCACTTTCGCGATGCGCATCTGGATGAAACCGGATCGCATGGCCGCATTGAACATCAGTCCGGCCCAAGTCCGCAGCGCGCTTTCGCGCAACAATTACCTCGCCGCCGTCGGTAGCACGAAAGGGTCGCTTCTTCAGGTAAACCTCACGGCCAACACGGATTTACACACGGCGGACGACTTTAAGAAACTCGTCGTGCGTGAAGATAAAGGGAATCTCGTCAGGCTCAGCGATATTGCGGACGTCGTCCTCGGTGCCGAAGATTACAATACCGAAGTTCGCTTTTCTGGGGAGAAAGCGGTGTTCATGGGCATATGGGTGCTGCCAAATGCGAACTCTGTGGACGTAATCAAACGCGTTCGCGCGGAAATGGAGCAAATTCAAAAGGAATTGCCGACTGGCATGACCGGGCAAATCGCGTATGACGCGACAGCTTACATCAACGACGCGATCCACGAAGTCGTAAAAACGTTGATCGATACGTTGCTCATCGTGATGGTTGTGATCTTCTTGTTCCTCGGATCTTTCCGCTCGGTCATCGTGCCGGTGGTGGCAATCCCTATCTCGCTTATCGGGGCATTGTTCCTCATGCAGGCGTTTGGCTTCACGCTGAACTTGCTGACGCTCCTCGCGATTGTGCTGTCGGTCGGGTTGGTCGTCGACGACGCGATCGTCGTCGTCGAAAATGTCGAACGTCACATTCGCGAAGGCATGACGCGCATGAATGCTGCGTTGAAAGGCGCGCGCGAATTGGTAGGCCCGATCATCGCGATGACAATCACGCTGGCGGCGGTCTACACGCCCATCGCGCTGCAAGGCGGGTTGACCGGAGCGCTCTTCCGCGAATTTGCGCTCACGCTTGCTGGCGCCGTTTTCATCTCGGGCGTGGTCGCATTGACGCTGTCGCCAATGATGTCGGCCCATCTGCTGCGCGCCGAGCACGTGGATAAAGGATTCACCGCCATTGTTAACCGCACGTTCGATCGGTTCCGGGATTGGTATGGCGCACATCTCGATCGCACGCTCGCCGCGCGGCCGGCTGTCTATGTCGTGTGGGCCGGCATCTCGGCCCTCGCCGTTATCATGGCTCTACTGATACCAACATTCGCGTCGAAAGAATTGGCGCCGACCGAGGATCAAGGCGTCATTTTTGGTATCGTCACGGCGCCAGCCAATGCGACGATCGACGACACAATTCGTTATGCGGATGCCGCGGGGAAAGTCTTCCAGGATATTCCGGACACGCGGTTCACATTTCAAATTACGAATCCCGACCAAGGGTTCGGCGGAATGGTGTTAAAACCATGGGGCACGCGCAAAACGCCGACAAAAAATTATCTACCGATGGTGCAACAGCAGCTGGGCGCTATTCCGGGAATTCAGATGTTCCCAGTCATGCCGTCGGCTCTTCCGGGCAGCGACAGCTTTCCCGTGAGTTTCGTGATCACTTCCACAGCCGACCCGGAACGGATCCTTGAATTCGCGCAACAGCTTCAAATGAAGGCGATGCAGGCTGGCGTTTTTCGGTTTGCAGATATCGACACCAAAATTGACCAGCCCCAATCCGAGATTGTTTTCGATCACGACAAAGTCGCGTCCCTTGGTCTCGATATGCAGCAGGTTGGTACTGACATGTCGGCCGCGATCGGCGGCAATTTTGTTAATCGCTTCAATATTGCCGGCCGTAGTTACAAGGTCATTCCGCAGGTCAAACGCGTCGATCGTTTGAATCCGGAACAGCTCGAAAACATTTACGTTACCGGTCCGAACAATCAACTTGTGCCGCTGAGCACGGTGGCATCAATGCGACCCAAAACGGTCGCGCGTTCGCTGAATGCCGTAACCATCAGCGGGGTTCCGACACGGTCACTCGATGCTGCTCTAAAATTTCTCGAAGACGAAGCGCGCAAGATTTTACCAAAAGGGTATGTGCTTGATTATACCGGAGAATCGCGCCAGTTGCGCACCGAGGGAGACAAGTTCACAGCAGTCTTCGCCCTGGCGATCATCCTGATCTTTCTCGTCCTCGCCGCGCAATTCAACAGCTTCCGCGATCCGTTCATTATTCTGCTTGGCTCCGTTCCGCTCGCCATGTTCGGCGCGCTTCTTTTCACTTTTCTGAAGATGCCGTTCGGAAAATTCTTTACTGACGGCTGGACGACGACGCTGAACATTTATTCGCAAGTTGGTCTGGTCACACTGGTCGGGCTGGTTTCGAAAAACGGAATTCTGATCGTTCAATTCGCCAACCAACTGCAGCGGCAGGGTTTGGCCAAACTCGCGGCCGTCGCGCAAGCGGCGCGCATTCGTTTGCGTCCCATCATGATGACAAGCGTCGCGACGGTTGCCGGCCACTTTCCGCTGACGCTGGTGAGCGGCGCGGGCGCGGCAGCGCGAAATTCCATCGGTCTTGTCCTCGTCGGCGGGATGACAATTGGAACCATCTTCACCCTCTTCATCGTTCCGTCGCTCTACATGCTGATCGCGAAAGAACATCACGAAAAATCCTTGGCAGAAGCTGAAGAGGAATCTGTCGCAGAAGATGTAGATCTCACGCCCGAGTACGCGCCTGCGCTCGCGCCAGATGGGAACGGCTGGAAGCAAGCCTGAACGGACGGTGTAGAGGCAGCTGTGTCAGCCGCTTGGAACATTTCGACCTGACCAAGAAACAAAAAGCCCCGGTGAGTTTCCCCACCGAGGCTTTTGCTTTCTTGCTTTAGCCGATCTATTTGCCGCCAGTCGCCCCGCGCGTGGTAAACATGCGGGGCACGCTATTTCAGCCTTTAGGCGGCTCGCTGTTGGCGAGAGGGTTGTGGTACAGCGCTAAACTCAAGAACATCCTCGGAGATTTTGGTAATCGCCCAGGGTTCTGGAGTAGTCTGCATGAGCACATTGGCTTCCACAATCTTGCGACCGACTGGCCGCAATGATTTAATGGAGAAGCCTTCCGCTGCCGTCACAATGTAGCCTTGGCCACCTTGCTGGCAAAAGAATGTGCCGCTCTCTCCGCGCAACGCCTCTGCCAAGTCCGGATGTTGAATTGTCCCATTTAGTGGTAGTTTCGTTTGCATGTGTAAAGCGTCGCGCAATACTGGATAATCGCCAGGTAACTTAAGTTGCCTTTTTAATCTCCCGATTATTGAACGTGGCGGGAATGAGCGCAGCCTTCGGCTGGGGCGAAAGAACGGTGGCTGCGCGAGGATGAGGCGCAGGGACAGGCAAATGAGGCGGACCTCTAGGGTTGGCATGAAGCGCGAGGCGGTGATCGATCCGTCACTGGAAAAGACTTTGCTCAGTCTGCACGCCGCCATGAATCTTGGTTCCTTCTGGAAAGCCGTCCAGCAGTTGCTCGCCGCCGCGATCCCACATCGCTTGATAGGCCTCATGCTTCAACCCAATCCAATTTTGCCGCTGATCGCGAGATGGACCCTGCCCATGGCTGATGGCTTCTTCGCCGCTGATCCGCTCAAAAGTTATGTCGCAGGGCGACCGCGTGAAAAGTTTGTGCGGATTGGCGACGTCTTCTCGAATCGAAGCAGCTTGATGAGATCGGCCTTGTACCGCCGTTACATGGCGCCTCAACGCTGCCGACACGGCGTGGTCCTGTTTTTTTGGAGGAGCCAGCGCCTCATTTGTGTGATTGCAATCCTGCGCACTGCGACGCAGGGCGATCTATCCCCGGCGGAGATGAAGTTGCTCCAGCATCTTTACCCACAGTTTCTGACCGCGCTTGATCGGCTCCGGTCGCTCGAGCGCGAGCATCTGGCGCGGATGGCGTTTGAGGAATTTTTGAGCCGCCTGCCTTTGCCGACGATGCTGTTGCGCTGGAACTTAAAGTTAATTTATCAAAACCGGGCCGCGCGTGACTTCTGTGCGATATGGGAAAAAGGGCCGGAGGAGGCGCAACTGATGAAAGCGACCTCACCGGTCCCGGCCGAGATTTTGGATCGCTGCCGTCTGCTCAAGCAACAATGGACACATGCGCAACACCCTATTGCAGAGCAAACAGACTTCAAAGAAGAACGTGTGCATCATCCGCGATCCCCGCATTTGCGCGCGACGCTGCATCTGAAACAGCTCAGTTCAATCGGCGTGGCGCGACCGCATTTCCTTATCGAGTGCGAAGATTTGCGCCGTCAGGTCGCTCCGCACGCGGGGTCGGCGAGCTCGCATTTGCCGCATTTGGCTCAACTTACGAGCCGCGAACAGGAAGTTGCCCGGCTTGTCTGCGAAGGGCGGAGTAATCAGGAGATTGCTGATGACGCCTGCTTGACTTTGCCGACGGTGAAAAAGCATCTTCATGCAATCTTCCGCAAGCTCGAAGTCCCAAGCCGCAGCCGACTGATTACGCTGATGCGATAAAGCATCGTGTCTCGCGTTCCATCCGGTGCGCGACAATCGCGTGTGCCCGCGCACAGATTCGGGTTCGCCGTCACATGCAGGGCGCAAGGATTGTCAGCGTGGTGGCTTTTCGATTTCCTTTCGTTCGATGCGCACAGCGTACTTGTCTGGTTCGAGCTGTGCTCCGAATTCACTGGCATAAACCTGAGTAAACTCAGCGCCGAAGAGCAAAATCTGCGACGAATAATAAGCCCAGAGGAGCAGCGTGACTAGCGAACTGGCCGCGCCATAAGCTGACGCAGCCGTACCGCTACCAAGATATAAGCCGAGCCCCCACTTGCCGATCACAAAGAAAACGGCCGTCATGATCGCGCCCACCCAGACATCCCGCCATCGCGTCTTCACGTCCGGCAGAATCTTGAAGATCATGCCGAAAAGTGCGACGACCACCGCGAAATCAAAGATTAAGTAAACGCTGACAGCAATAGCCAGGCCGCCGGGCAATGCTGCTTGAATATAATGGCTAAACGCTTTCAGCAGCGCTTCGATCACGAGCGAAACAAGTAGTAAGAAACAAACGCCGGCGACCATCGCAAAAGATAAAAAGCGAGCCCGCAAGAATCTCCAGATGCCTAAGCCAGGTTTGGCTTTTACGCCCCAGATCGTGTTTAACGCATCCTGCAACTGACCGAACACTCCGGTTGCGCCGAATAAGGCGAGAGCAATCCCGATGACCGTGGCGAGCGTACTTTTCCCAGGAGTCGAAGCTATTCGTGCACTTGGATCGCACTTTTATCGAGAAAATAGCTCATTTGCTCGGTGAATTTCGTCCATGCACCAGCGGGATCATGCCGGAAAATCACACCGATAATTGCGAGCAAAATCAGGACGAGTGGCGCGAGCGAGAGGACGGTGTAATACGCCAGCGCCGCGCCCAACTGTGGCACTTTATCATCCAGCCATTTCTCCGCTGTCAGCTTCAACAGTTCCAAGGCGGTGCCGAAGATTGACTTACGCGCCGAATTGTTGCTCATATGCGCGTCCCTCCACTATAGGAATCGCTTCGGATGCGAAGCCAAGATGGACAATGTTTCAGCCGTTCAAATCGGCGTTGGCCGATCCGCAATCTGACATCTGGATTTTTCCTTCACCCTTCTTACTTTTGCCTGTCTTGCCGTAGCCGTAGTTGCCCGCCAGGTGACACAAATCTTCGGCCTCGCGAGGACAAGATCAACGTGAGCGAGCCTGCAGATTCTTTGACGTGAAGTGTCGATGACCAGCCAAGCGCCGACTGTCGATCCGCTTGTCACACCGGAACTGATGGCAACAACACAGCCTTTCACCTGCCAGGTGAGATGGCGCGATATGTGAGCATCGACGGCAGGCGCGTCGAATTCATTTTATTCGATAGCGAGAAATAACGAAGATCGCGCTGGTTTGGCTAGAAAATCCGGAGAACGAGACAAGATAAGCGCTGGTTTCCCACCTGAGGGAAGCTTCGCACCTTGATAAGTCGGGCCAAGACTGTTTTGTGAAAAAAAGAGCCGCACGATGAATTTCACCGTGCGGCTCACGGAATGCATTGTCGGTCTTATGTTAGACCAAGGGTCGAGACCGTTGTTTGATCGATTGCCGCGGTAACGGCCAATCCGTGATCGGCCTGAAAGGAGGCAATTGAATGTCGCGTCATCGGTCCGAGCACGCCATCGATTGGTCCGGCGTAATAACCGTCCCGTTGCAATTGCAGTTGCACGTTCACCACCACCTGATCCGGCGTTAGACCGTTGTAGCCGTAGATCGGACCGTCATATGGATAATACGCTCCGGGGAAATAGCCCCACGCCGGAAACCAAAAACCGGCGTCAAAGAAGAAAGCGTTGTTATTGATTATGACGACCTGGAAGTGCCGTCTCCACCAGTCACGGTTATGAAATTCGTGACGATGCAGGCTCACCGCCTGGGAAAAACTTATGCGATTCCGCAGGTTAGCGTTCTGATTGACGGTCACGTTTCGCTCACGCTCATTAAGAGCGCGAACGCGATTCGTCGGCATATTGTTCCTGTTAACAGTCGCGCGCGTACTCGTTTGCGGCGTCACGGAACTGCGCTGATGAAAGCGCGTGCCAGCCACGTTCCCGCGCGATCGCGCGCTGCTCACCGCCGCGCGTGTATTTGCCGGTGTCGTCGCGTGCACATTCGATGTGTGCCGCGCCTTCGCTTTTACGCGGGCATTCGCACCGCCCTTGACTTCTTCGCCCTGCGCCGTCAGCGCCAAAGCGAGACTGCCAATGCATATTGAATATAGAATCCCTTTCATATTTGCGATTCCTCTCCTTTCAAGGTTAGACATGGCCCTCCATGCCCTCTGTTTAATCCCTTTAACCAATTAAACGCCCGTTGACATAAGGGGGTTGCGCATTATTCCAATCAATTTTGGCCCCGTTGCCTACTGCTTCGAGAGCACTAGGTTACGCGTGAATAGTAGAAAATCATCGCCGATCACCTCAGCAACGCTGGTTGGACATGGGGCTGTTCATCTCACATTGATTCGATTGCTCGCGCACTTTTCTCTACAGACGCGCAAAAAACATTGAGTGAGATCCCGTGCTTCCTCTGCCACAAAGCGACGAACCAGTCCCTGATTGTATAACGACTTGTGATGCTGCTTGCTATAATCGATCAAGCCTGGCAGCTGAATCCTGAGCGTCAATATTTCGGCCGGTCCCATCCGCTTGGTGGTAGTTCCCGATGCGCAATAGGCATACCCGCCCCAGTACGTCACCTCTCCGGCATTCTGAATCGTCAATATAACAACCCAGCCGTCTTTCGTCTTTTTACAAGATATCGCTTTGCAAGACTGCTGCGGATCCAGATTCTGGTTCACGTGGTGTGAAACCACAGCTTCAGTTTTTTTGGCCCAGTTTTCATCGTGCTGCATGACGGTACCGTCATCCGAAACGCCCACCGCGAGAAATGTTGTAGGTTGATCAAGTTTATTGGCGAACGCGCTGATTTTGTCGCCATGATCCTGTGCCCATTTTCCCTTTAGCTCGAGATTAAGATGGAGATACTCTCGGCTGTTGCCCGTTTCGATTACAGCAACCACATCGTCACTCGTCTTTAGTATCGGTAAACTCCCCATTTCCTTACTACGTCTACCGTAAAAGAACTGGGGACCGTACGAGGTGCAAGCTTAATCTTTAGCTCCAGGGGCTCTGCACTGGATACAGGCACAAGAACCCCTTTTTGACATTGCCCAAAGAAGGTGTAGCCAAAAAATCTAGGTGGGAACAGTTCTTAAGTTAAAAACCTCGTTTGCATCATGCATCATGCAAATGTGCCTCTAACGCGAGTAACTTACAGGATTGTGCGTCCGCATACGACGATGGCGCGGCAAACTTCCGCCCCGCGAGGAGAAGCAATTGAACCAATTCGTCGGTCGTCGTCTCTTTGAGCGACGCTCTACAAATGACGGCTTTCGTCTTGTTCTCTGGCAGCACGAGTCCTACCCATGGCTGCGGTGCGAATCGGGAGAAAACCACCAGTGGCTTGCACCAACCGTGAAACTCCGCATAGCGACCTTTGTTGCCAGCTCCCGACGCATGGAGAAAACCGCCAAAAATCCACGGCCCGTACGTTGGTGACGATTGTGTGCGAATCGCAGCGACGGTGCGACGAAGAAGCTCGACTACATCTTCTGCCACCTCCAGAATCGGCGATACATAGCGATGCTCGGCTTTGTTTCGCTTCTCAATCGCGCGCTCCAGCACGCGAGAGGTTAGCTCGTCGATCACGCCGCGCGTGATCAGGAATCTCACCTTCTGCTTTGTAGTCCGCGGCGCATTCTTGCAGCGCGTTGCAAGGTCTCGCTCAAGATACCAGTCCACGAGGCAAGCCAGACCACGGCGAGCATGTAGAACCGCATCCACGCAATAATGCTTCTTGTCCTCCTCGGATCCAGACTGCATCGCGTTGTTGACCTCCTGAAGCGCGCAGTTTAGAAGCCTGTCAGGGCCATCACCCGGTGGATCAACGAGGACACCTTGTCCAGATCGTCCTTCCAAGGTCTCCAACCCATCGAGAATGATCGCGGGCGTCGCGGGTTCGATTTTGACCACTGGATGTAAACGTTCGGATGGCATATACCGGTCACCCTTACCGACAACGAGACATATACAGCATGTTACAAACTATTTCGGCCACCCCTTATTCACGCGGGGTAAATGGCCGCACGTGCATTGGGGTGAGTTTGAGAAATAGCTGTGTTAATTATCCCCGGCGGGAATCGAACCCACATTTAAGGTTTAGGAAACCTCCGTTCTGTCCGTTGAACTACGGGGACGCTTCAGAAAGTCAGAAGGAAGAAGTTAGAAGGATGAAAGGCAAAAATCCAGAGATCAGATTTTCGATTGTCGATTTCAGTGTAGCAGATTTTCCGCGCAAACTAGTGCGGGAATCGCGACACAAAATTTCCTGTTCAAGCCTGGGTCAGAAAGTCTAACTCTTTCAGGATGGCGGAAGATCAAATGCAACCTGAGAAGAGGGTGCGCGGATCGCGTCGGTTTCGTTATTTGATCGACATCATTGTGCTGGTGATCGCCAGCATCGTTTTGCCGATCGGTTTCGGCGCTGTTTACACCCCGCAAAGCCTGCAATCTCAATTTGTGTTCGCGGCAGTTGCCCAATTTGCCGCTGTCGCAGTCGCATGGCTACTGGTTCGCCTGCGCGGGGAAAGGCTCGCAGACATCGGGCTGAAACGACCCGAGAACTGGTGGCGGACGGTGATGATCAGCCTTTTCGCCGCCGCTCTTGTTTTCGCGGCGATGTATTTTTCCGAAAAAGCAGGATTCCGCCGCGATCTGAGCCGGTTCAAGGCGGTCCAGGGGAATCTCGAACTGACTGTGTATGGCGTTTTCTATGCGCTAATCGGAGCCGGCTTTTACGAGGAATTCATGTTTCGAGGATTTCTCTTTCAAGGGCTGGCCATGCTTTTTGACGCGAGTCGCGGCGCGTGGATCGCTGCCTGCGTCGTCCAGGGCGCGCTTTTCGGAGCAGGGCATTCCTACCAAAATCCTCTTGGCATGTTGATCACCGGCACGCTCGGGATCTTAATTGGCTTCCTAGTCCTCGCTTCCGGCCGCAATCTTTGGCCGGCGATCATCGGCCATGGCGTTTACGATGCAAGCCGATTCGTACTATTTTATTTCCA
>Ga0209058_1002957_pt1 | contig 13874 bp, 11 predicted proteins | sample GraSoiAngelo_147_FD_185904 | JGI IMG/M metagenome (GOLD analysis project Ga0209058, IMG submission 185904) | Grasslands soil microbial communities from the Angelo Coastal Reserve, California, USA - 14_1009_05_40cm (SPAdes) (version 2) | ecosystem: Environmental > Terrestrial > Soil > Grasslands ... | reverse complement strand
GCATTCGACGCGATGGACGAGATGCTCAAGAGGGCGCTGGCCGTCGGTGACGACGCCATGGCGGGCCGGGCGCTGAACATGATCGCGACGTTCCGGAACAGCAGCGGACTCGAAGTCGATCCGGACCTCTGGACCAGGGCCGAAGGGCACCTGCGCCGAGCCGGCGAAGACTGGCCGCTCGCTCTGCTGCTCAACGACATGGGCTGGGTGACCTCGATGCAGGGCAATCCGGCGGCGGGCCTGCCCAGGATCAGCGAAGCCCTCGAGGTAGCGCGACGCGCGGGCGACCGCTGGCTCATTGCGCTGATCCTCGACTCAGTCGCGTGGGCACAAATCGAGCTCGGCGAGGTCGAAAGGGCAGTCGAAGCGTGGTCCGAAGGTATATCGCTAACGGTTGCCGCCGCCGACCGCTTCCCGCTGCCGAACTTTCTCGAAGGCTTCGCGAGAGTGGCGCGGATCGAAGACGATCCCGCGCGCGCCTGCACGCTGCTCGCCGCAGCGGCGGCCGTCCGCGGCGGAATCGGAGCCAGGCCGCTCGAAACCTGGACCGACTACATGCGCCGAGACTTCGACCTGGTTCGGGCCGAACTCGCCGATGCGGATTTCGAAGCCTGCTGGCGCTCGGGCCTGGCGATGTCCGCCGAGGAGGCGGTGCAGTTTGCGCTGGCCCGGGTGAAGACCGGGGCCGCGCCGGCCCCGGTCTCTCCACCCTGAGGCGCCGGAGCCTCCCTTACGAGCCGGCCAGTGCCGCGCACATGTCCTGGACGCTGGCGCTTGTGATCCTCAAGTTCGACAGATTGCCGTTCTGATCGATCAGGAAGACGACTGGTCCGCTCGTCAGGATCAGCCGACCAGGCGTGCCTGGGCCCAGCTGGTTGGGGAACAGGAAGATCAACGAGCGCCCCGACAGGGTGAACGTCGTCGTCCCGTCTCCGTTGGGTACGAAGCTGCCGGGACCGGAGATGTTGATCCCGATCGACTTGCCGCTGCTCTCGTTCGTCAGCGTTGCGGTGAGGGCGCCCGTGATGATCTGCTTGCCGTTGGCGAAGGTCGTGCTGAACTCCTTATTGGTCGGGAAGGCGACGTCGACCGCGAAGCCGCAAATTGACGCATCCAGCGTGAGGGGAGCCGCGGGCAGTCCTTCACGGACGGGTTGGTCCGCGGCAGCGGGCGCCGGGGCGAGGGCGGCCACCATGGCCGCGACGAATACGGCTCCGAGTCGACTCAACATCTGTCTCGCTTGCATCTCTCATTGACCTCCTACAGGGTTGGTGGATGCCCGTAGGGTCGGACCGAGGCGCTGACCGCACACCCGGGGAAGTACGTGTTTTGGCCTAATAGAGCGTGCGCGGGTCAGGTAATCCCTGGTTAGTCGCGACTATCCGTGTGTTTCGGGCTGCGGAAGCCCCGTTAGTCGCGACTATCCGGCATTTCCAGCCGGTTTCGCTTCCTCTCCCTCGATCCAGAACGTCCCGTCCTCGGCGTGCTCCTTCTTCCAGATCGGCACCGACTCCTTGAGCCGGTCGATCCCCCAGCGGCACGCCTCGAACGCCTCCGCCCGGTGCGGGCACGAAACGGACACGACCACCGACACCTCGCCGATCTCCAGGTGGCCGGTGCGGTGGGCCATCGCCACCCGCGCCTCGGGCCAGCGGTCCTTGATCTCCTGGCCGATCTTGCGCATCTGCGGCACCGCCATCTCCGCGTAGGCCTCGTAGTCGAGGTGAGTCACGGTCTGTCCGCGCGAGCTGTCGCGCACGATGCCGCTGAAGGTGCAGATCGCACCCGCCCCCGAGTGACTGACCGCCGCTTCCAGCTCCCGGGCGTCGATCGGGTCGGTCTGGACGTCGTACCTCATCGGGCGCCCCCACTGACGGGCGGGATGAAGGCGACCTCATCCCCATTGGAGATCGGGTCGTCCCAGCCCGCGAACTCCTGGTTCACCGCCCCGCGGACACCTTCGAGCGACGGCAGGGCGCCATGCCGGTCACGAAGCGCTGCATAGACGTCGCGGAGCGTCGAGCCCGGCGCCACCTGCAGCGCCTCGTTCTCGACCCCGGCCAGCTCGCGCAGCCGGGCAAAGAACCGGATCTTGACCGCGATCGCGACCGCCATCGCCCCCAATTTACGTGACGAACACGTGAACTTCCTTGCCTGAATCGAGCGCCCGCTCGACCGTAGTCCGCGTCCCTTTCGATGAGCCGTCCCAGAACGCAACCAGCACGTCGCACGCGTCGACCAGCCGCTGGTTTCGCGCCGCGGCCTTGCCGGCGTCGGCCATCTCGTCAAATGACGCCGGCATCACCTGCACCGGGATCCCCTTCTCGCGCGCGGCCCTGGTCGCCGCCGCGTCCACCCCGCTGGCGCTCCCGGTGATGATCGATGCGCCACGCGGCAGCGAGCTCACGTACTCGGTGACCCGGGCCGGAGCCGCGAAGTGCCGGCTTCCGACGATCCCGACCTTCACTACCCGGCGGTCGAACCGCTCTTGCCGATCATCGTGATGTTCTTCTCGAACATCTGTCGGAGCTTCGCGGCCTGGCGGTCGTAGTCCTCCTGGTTCGGCCAGCTGTCCCGCGTGTCCAGCACCTCACGCGGCACACCAGGCACGCGGTTGGGGATCTGCAGCCCGAAGACCGGGTCGACGTGCGTGGTCACACCACGCAGGTCGCCCTGCAGGATGGCGCGGACGATCGCCCGCGTGTGCGCGATCGACATCCGCTCCCCCACCCCGTACGGCCCACCTACCCAGCCCGTATTCAGCATCCAGACGTCGGCGTGGTGGCGCCGAACGCGCTCCACCAGCATGTCGGCGTAGCGCTCCGGCGGCAGGACGAGGAACGGGGCCGCGAAGCACGTGCTGAAGATCGGCTCCGGTTCGGTCACACCTCGTTCCGTGCCCGCGACCTTGGCGGTGTAGCCGGAAAGGAAGTAAAAGCGAATCTGGTCCTCATCCAATCGCGACACCGGCGGCAGCACACCGAACGCGTCCGCCGATAAGAACATGACGTTGTGTGGGTGTGAGCCCATGCCGTTCAGCACCGCGTTGGGGATGCGGTCGATCGCGTACGCGGCGCGCGTGTTCTCCGTCCTCTCCTCGGAGTCGTAGTCCGGCACGCGCGTGCGCGGGTCGTAGACGACGTTCTCCAGGATCGTGCCGAAGCTCTCCGTGGCGATGTAGATCTCTGGCTCCGACTCCTTGTGGATGCGGATCGTCTTGGCGTAGCAGCCGCCCTCGAAGTTGAAGATCCCGCGGTCGCTCCACCCATGCTCGTCGTCGCCGATGAGCCGCCGCGACGGGTCGGCCGAGAGCGTCGTCTTGCCGGTGCCGCTCAGGCCGAAGAACAGGGCCACGTCCGATCCGTCGACGTCCGCGTTGGCCGAGCAGTGCATGGGGAAGACGTTCTGCGCCGGCAGCAGATAGTTCAGGGCGGTGAAGATCGACTTCTTGATCTCACCCGCGTAGCCGGTGCCGCCGATGATCACCATCCGGCGGGCGAGGTTGACGAGGATGAACGTGTCGCCGTGGGTGCCGTCGCGCTCCGGGTCGGCCTGGACCGAAGGGAGCGAAATGACGGTGAAGTCGGGCTCGAAGGTCATCAGCTCTTCAGCCGCCGGCCGGATGAAGAGGTTGTGGGCGAACAGGCTGTGCCACGCGAGCTCGGAGATGACGCGTACCCGCAGCCGGTAGCGCGGGTCGGCGCAGGCGAAGACATCCTGCGTGTAGACGTCGTGGGAGGCGATGTACTCCTCCATCCGCGCCAGCAGGCCGTCGAACCTGGCGGATGCGATGGGCTGGTTTCCCGGGTGCCACCAGATCGCGTCCTGGCTCGTCGGCTCCTTGACGAAGAACTTGTCGCGCGGTGACCGCCCCGTGTGCTTGCCTGTCTCGGCGGTCAGGGCACCGGTCGAGACGATGGCCGCTTCGCTGCGGCGGATCGCCTCCTCGTAGAGCGCCGCGGGGCTCAGGTTCCGCCTCTCGACGGCCACACCGCTCTTCGCGACCATTCGGTACTTAGAACGCTAAGCGATGCGTGCCCGGCTGCGCGAGCTCGCCCGCCGTCGCTGCTTGCCGGTGACGTAGTCGACCAGGATGTACTCCCCCAGCCGGTCGGGCGAGACGAAGAACGCCCGGCCCTTGTTGATCCGCGTCATCTGATTGATGAACTCGGTCAGGTACGGCCCGCGCTCAAGCATGAAGGTGTTGATCACGATCCGGTCGCGGGTGCAGCGCTTGACCTCGCTCAAGGTCTGCTGGATCGTCTCGTAGGTCGGTGGGTAGGAGAACAGCGCGCGGCCATCCTCGCGCAGGTGGGCGGTCGGCTCCCCGTCGGTGATCATGATCACCTGACGGTTACCGCGGTGCTTGGCCAGCAGCGAGCGCGCCAGCTGGAAACCGTGCTGCATGTTCGTCCCGTACACGTAGTCGTTCAGGGCCAGCTGCGGCAGCGTGTGCGGCTTCAGCTCCACAGCGTAGTTCGAGAACCCGACGACATAGAGCGAGTCGCGCGGGTACTGCGAGCGGATCAGCGAGTCGAGCGCGATCGCAACCTTCTTGGCGGCGAGGAAACAGCCGCGCAGGAACATGGACCGGCTCATGTCGATCATCAACACCGTCGAGGCCTGGGTCATGTGCTCGGTGCGGTGGACGATGAAATCGCGCGGTGACATCTTCACCGGTACCTTCGGCCCCTCGCGGACGATGGAGTTGAACAGCGTCTCCTTCATCTCCAGCAGGAACGGGTCGCCGTACTCGTAGGCCTTCAGCTCCTCTGAGGCGTCCGTGCCGAGGCCGCCGCGCCACAGGTTGTGCTGGCCCATCCTGGTCTTCTTGAGCTGGTCGAAGATGTCGCGCAGCGCCGACTGGCCGATGCGCCGCATGCCGCGCGGCGTGAGCTCGAGCCGCCGGCCCTTGCGCTCGACGTATCCGGCCTTCTCCAGCACGTCCGTCACCTGCCGCAGCTGGTCGAGGGCCTGCCGGGCCTCCGGGCCGAGCAGTTGCTGCGCAAGGGAGCGGTCGACGTCGTCGGGGCGGAAGCTGCCGCGCTCCAGCTGCGACTCGAGGCGGTCCATCTGCTGCATCCGTTCCATCAGTCCCATCGCTTGGCCCAGCGTCAGCGGATCCTCGCCGAAGAAGGGATAGCGCTCGCTCAGCTCGGAGGGCGGCATCATCGCCTGCATGAAGCCCGACAGACGGGCGAGCTCGAGGCGCAGCGAGTCGTCCTGGAGGATCGCGTCCATCATCTGACGCAGCTCCTCGCGGGCCTCCGGGCTCAGCGACTGCATCAGCGACTGCATCTGCGCCATCTGCCGCTGCAGGTGCTCGAGCAGCTCGTCGAGGTTGTTGATGCCCGGCGGGAACATGTCGCCAAAGCGCTGCATGAAGCCGTTGAAGTCCGGGGTCCGGCCCTCCATCCGCTGCTCCAGCATCTTGTTCAGCTCGCGCACCATGTCGCGGACGCGGCTGAGGTCCTGGCCCTGCATCTGCTGCAGCGACCCCTTGATGCCCTGGAACATCTGGTCGAGCATCTGCTGCTGCAGCTTCTGCATGAGCTCCTCGAACTTCTGCCGCGCCTCGTCGTCGACGAACTCGTAGTTGCGCAAGCCCTTGACCCGGCCGCCGAGGTCGTCGGGCAGGCGATCGAGCTGGTCGTTGCGCTGGCGCGCGATCCGGTCGAGCAGCTTGCGCGCCTCCGGCGCAGCCTCCTTCAGCCGGCGTTCGATGCCCTGGCGTTCGGTGTCGATGACGTCCTGGACTCTCTGGCGAAGCTCCTCGACCGTCGTGTCGAGGTTATAGCGGCCGAGCTCGCGCTCACGGGCCTCCCGAAGCTGCTTGAGCAGCTGCTCGAGGCCGCTCATGTTCGGCGAACCCCAGCGCAGGAAGCGCTGCAGGGCGGCGTTCAGGTCGCCGTAGTTCATGAGGTCGTCGGACAGGGCGTCCAGGACGTCTCCAGCGTCGAGTTCGTCGAGCTTCTGAGTTCCGTCCCAGCGGGAGTACCGAAACCTCACCCGACCACGCTAGCAGGGCGCCAGCCGCCCAGCGAACGTTCGATGGCCCTCGCCGCCTTCAGCGCCATCGCGTCCTGAAAGTTGCGGGCGACGACCTGGACGCCGATCGGTAGGTTCTCGGGCGACGTCCCCGCACGTACCACGACGCACGGGTTGCCCGAGAGCGAGTACGGCACCGTGTAGCTGAGCTGGTGGTTGCCGGCTGGCTTCAGCCTGAGCAGAGGCGCGATGTCCGGCGCGACGGGGCTCAGGACGAGGTCGAACCGGGACATGAACCTCAGCACCGTGCTCCGGAACGCGTCCCAGCGCTCGTACATGCGCTCATGGCTCATGTGCTTGCGGCCCCAGAAGGCGAGCGTCACCTCGTAGGCGTCGCCGAGCGACGGTGGGCGCTCCTCGGTGACGATGCACCCGGCCTGAGACAGGGCCTTTGCGGCCGCCTTCACGGTCGCGGCCACCGCCGAGGTCGGCCTGGCCATGCCGTCGTCGGCGTACCAGGCCACGTGCAGCCCCTCGAGCCTGGGCGACCTCCAGGCGCGCACAGGCACCACGCCCGAGTCGATGCCGTCCGGCCCGGCCAGCACGCGCAGGGCGATCCGGAGGTCGGAGACGTACCGAGCCATCGGCCCGACCTGGCTGCGAGTATCGGTGACGCCGCCCGCAAGCCCATACGCGCCGGTCACCGGGATCAAGCCGGCGGTCGGCTTGAGCGCGGCGACGCCGCAGTAATGAGCCGGCAGGCGAATGCTGCCGCCCGAGTCGCTGGCGATGCCGAGCGGAGAGCCGCCGGCGGCGATGATCGCAGCCTCGCCGCTGCTGGTCACGCCAGGCGAGCGGTTGATGTCGTAGGGGTTGCGCGTTCCTCCACGCGCCGGCGACCAACCGTCCTCGTCAGACCCTCCCGGCGGACAGTTGGTCTTGCCGATCAGGATCGCGCCCGCGCGACGCATCCGGGCGACGACGGTCGCGTCGTGGTCCGGGATGCGACTGCGAAGCATGCGCAGACCGGCCGTGGTGGGGAGGCCGGCGGTGTTGAAGATGTCCTTGGCGGTGAAAGGAACGCCGTGCAGCCGGCCGAGGACGCTCTTGGGCTTGTTGCGGCGGTCCGCCGCCCGGGCCTCTTTGATCGCGCTCTCGGCGGTGGCGAAGACGACGGCGTTGAGGCGTGGGTTGACGGTGTGGATGTGCTCGAGGTGCGCGCGAACGACTTCCACAGAGGACAGCTCTCGGGCGGCGATCTTGCGCGCCAGCCACCCGGCCGGCGCCCCGATTACATCTCTCACCTGAGCTTCCCGGGCGAGAGATTAGTCGCTCGGGAAGCTAATTCAACGCGTTAGACGTTGTCTCCGGGCTTGATGTCCAGGACCTTCACCTTGTTTCCGACCAGCTCCTGCAGCTGGCTTGGAGTTCCAGAGAGGATCGGGAAGGTGCCGAAATGCATGGGCACGACCGTCTTGACGCCCAGCAGCTGGGCCGCCTTGGCGGCGCGCTCGGGCCCCATCGTGTAGAAGCCGCCGATGGGCAGGAAGGCGACGTCGAACTTGCTCAGCTCCGCGATCAGCGCCATGTCGCCGAAGACGTCGGTGTCGCCGGCGAAGTAGACGGTGAATCCGTTCTCGAACTCGATCACGAGGCCGCAGGCCTCGCCGCCGTAGACGATGCCGCCGTTGTCGGTGATGCCGCACGTGTGCTCGGCGTGGACCAGGGTGACGCTGATTCCCTCGGCCTCGACGGTCCCACCTTTGTTGCTGCCGATGATCTTCTCGCCGTCGATGCCCTTGGAGCCCAGCCACACACCGATCTCGTGGTTGGTGACGATGGTCGGCTTGGTCCGGCGCGCGATCTCCACCCCATCGTGGATGTGGTCGAAGTGGCCGTGGGTGATCAGCATCAGGTCGCACCGGTCGACCGTCTTCAGCATGTCGGGCGCGATCGGGTTGTTCATGACCCACGGATCGATCAGGACTTCCTTGCCTTTGGCGCTGCGGGCCTTCCAGGTCCCGTGGCCCACCCATGTGAAGCTGACGTCAGCGTTGAGCGCCATGCTCACTCTCCCCTAATTCGTTTCCGGGCGGAAAAGCCGATTCTCCCACACGGCCAGAACGAAGATTCCGATCGCCGCGACCGTCCACAGGTTCGGAAAGAACAGGTCACACGGTTGCCTGTAGAACCCGAGCAAGCAGGCCGCGAGCAGGACGAGGGTCAGCACGCGCCGGCGCTCGATCGCCCGCACCACGAGCAGCAGCGCGAGCGGCAGCAGCGGCAGCCACTGGTAGGGCCAGACCTCGTTTGGGATCAGCGCGCCGAGGGCGAACCCGAGCGCCATCCCATAGGCAGGATTCCAGCCGCTGCGCCAGGCCGCCCACGCCGCCGCGCCCGCGAACACGAGCGCGCTCGCATAGGACAGGACGATGGCGAGCTCGGCGAGATGCAGCGGCGAGCGCACGATCACGTAGCTCGTCCCGCCCGGGACCGCGAACTCCTCGCCGCCGATGTAGCGCGTGAAGAGGGTGCGCACCGAGTCGTAGGCGCAGTCGGGGTTGTACGAGGCGAGCGATGGCAGCAGGACGTGCTGGTAGTAGTTGAGCGCCCCTCCGAATCCGAGCGGGATGAACGTGACGGCGGTCACGGCCACGGCGGCGACGCCGAGGGCCAGGACGTAGCGGAGGCGGTGCTCTGGCCGAGGGCCGATGATCATCGCCGCGGGGAAGTACTTGAGGGAGGCCGCGAGGCCGCCCGCGACGCCCGCGACGGCGGGGTTTCGCCTTTCGAGCCAGATCGAAGCCATCGCGGCCACGAGCAGGATGCCGCCCCGCTGCCCCGCGCTCACATCGGCGAACAGCGGCGGAAAGTAGCCCGCGACGAGCCAGAACACCGGCCGCGCCACCACGTGGCCGGTCGCGATGACGCGGTAGAGGATCACGAGAGCGGCGGCGAGGGCAAGCGCGTCGATCGCGGTCCACACCTGCACGGCCGCGTCCCTCGGCAGCAGGGCGACAGGGATGGCCAGCACCGCCACCGGAGGCGGGCTGACGAAGGCGTCGAGCCCTCCGGGCGGCGCGATGATGTGCGTGCGCGCCAGGTAACTGGCTGCGGCGTCGTACATGTGCGACGGCTCGGTGAGGTAGGCGTGGGCACCCTCCCACATACCTTCTGTATCCGGGCGCCGCGGCGTGAGGAAGGTCAGGACTCCGACGCGCATCCAGAACACCGCCGCCAGCGCCCACCAGAGCGCGGGCCTCGAGAACAATCGAGCGATCAATCCGTCGGCGGACGCACGCGGCCGCGCGAGCCATTGCGCGACAACCAGCTCGTGTCTTTCAAGAAATCGATGAATGCGTGCACCGAGGCCGGGAGCTTGCGCCGGCGCAGGTGGACGATGTGCCAGTCGCGCCGGATGGGGAAGCCCCGGACGTCCAGCTCGACCAGGCGGCCGCTGGAGAACTCGAGCGCGGTGGCGTAGCGAGAGATCACGGCCAGGCCGAGACCCGATTCGACGGCGTGCTTGATCGCCCCGTTCGATCCGAGCTCCATCGCCACTCGCAGCTTCGCGCCCGCCTTGCGCGCGGCCTTCTCCAGCGACAGGCGGCTGCCGGAGGAGGCCTCGCGCATGATGAACGGCTGGTCGGCAAGGTCCTTGAGGGTGAGTCCGCGCCTGCCAGCCAACGGATGCCCGGCGGGCGCGACGACCGCGAGCTCGTCGCTGAGGAAGGGGATGATCGCGAGCTCGGGGTCCTTCAGCGCGGGCCCGACGACGGCGAGGTCCAGCTCGTTGCGCAGGACCTGGTCCTGGACGCGGGCGCGCGTTCCGATCTCGAGCGAGATCACAAGCCCCGGATGCAGCTTCTTGAAAGCGCCCAACGCGGCCGGCAGGAGGTAGATCCCGACCGTCGTGCTCGCGCCGACGCGGAGCGTGCCGCGCTGGATGCCGCGCATCTCCTCGATCACCACCGTCGCCTCGTCGAGGACGTCCAGCATGCGGCGCGCGTAGTTGTAGAGCACGTTGCCCGCCTCGGTCAGCTGGACGCGCTTGCCGAGACGGTCAAGGAGCGGCAGCCCGAGGGTCTCCTCCAGCTCTTTGACCTGGTATGACACCGACGGCTGGCTGAGCTTCAGGCGCTGCGCAGCCGCGCTGAAGCTCGTCAGGTCGGCCACGGTTTTGAACGTGCGCAGCTGGCGCAGGGTGACCGCGCGATCGAGATCGAGCCGGGCGGAGGCCTTCGGCACGGCGCCTACGATATATGCGGAATGGCCGCCCGCAAGCCTCGTTCGCTTTCGCCTGTCCGCCGCACCACGCCGAGCCTCGAGGGAGTCGAGGCCCCGGAGCGGCAGGCTGCAACCGTCTCGGAGCAGAAGATCAACCAGTACCGCAAGCGCCGCTACCAGGCGCTGCACTCCGAGACCGAGGCGGCGAACAAGCGCCGCGCGGCCGGCAAGGCCACCGCTCGCGACCGAATCGAGATGCTGCTCGACGAGGGCTCGTTCGTCGAGCTCGACGTCTTCGCCACGCACCGCGCGCATGGCTTCGGCATGGAGGACCGCAAGATCGCGGGGGACGGCGTCGTGGCCGGGTTTGGCGAGATCGACCGGCGCCCTGTCGCGGTCTACGCCTACGACGCCACGGTGTTCGGAGGCTCGCTGGGCGAGGTCACGGCGGAGAAGATCGTGAAGGTCCAGGAGCTGGCGGTTCGCAACCGCGTGCCGATCATTGGCATCAACGACTCTGGCGGCGCCCGCATCCAGGAAGGCGTCGTCGCCCTCGCCGGATACGCGGACATCTTCTTCCGCAACGTGCGCTCATCAGGAGTGATCCCGCAGATCTCGATCATCGCCGGCCCGTGCACCGGCGGCGCGGTCTACTCGCCGGCCATCACCGACTTCATCTTCATCGTCGCCGGCCAGGGCTACATGTTCATCACCGGCCCCGAGGTCATCAAGGTCGTGACCGGAGAGGCGGTGTCGTTCGACGAGCTGGGAGGCGGCAACGTGCACAACGCGACCTCAGGGGTCGCGCACTTCCTACCCAAGACCGAGGCCGACTGCGCCGCGGGCGTGCGCCAGCTGCTGTCTTATCTACCGCTCTCGAACACCGAGCGGCCGCCATTCGTACCCACCACAGACGACCTGGAGCGGGCCGACCCGGAGCTGCAGACGATCGTCCCCGAGTCGCCGAACAAGCCCTACGACATGCGCCAGGTCGTCTCCCACGTGCTCGACGGGCGCGAGTTCTTCGAGGTGCAGCCGTTCTTCGCGCAGAACATCATCGTCGGGCTGGGCAGGCTGGGCGGTCACGTGGTCGGCATCGTCGGCAACCAGCCGAAGGTGCTGGCGGGGGCGATCGACATCAACGCGTCCGTGAAGGCGGCGCGGTTCATCCGCTTCTGCGACGCGTTCGCGATCCCGATCATCTCTTTCGTCGACGTGCCGGGATACCTGCCGGGCCGCGACCAGGAGCACGGCGGGATCATCCGCCACGGGGCCAAGCTGCTCTACGCCTACGCCGAGGCCACGGTGCCGAAGCTGACGGTGATCACGCGCAAGGACTACGGCGGGGCGTACTGCGTGATGTCACCCAAGCAGATGGGCGCCGATCTCAACCTCGCCTGGCCAACAGCGGAGATCGCGGTGATGGGCCCCGACGCGGCGGTGAACATCATCTACAAGCGCGACCTGGCGGGCGCCAAGGACCCGGCGGCGCGGCGCAAGGAGCTGGTGGCGGAGTACACGACGCGGTTCGCGAACCCGTACGTGGCCGCCGAGCGAGGCTACATCGACGATGTGATCGAGCCGAGGGAGACGCGGCGGGAGCTGATTCGGGGGCTGCAGATGTGCCTGCGGAAGACGGTCGAGAGACCGCCGCGCAAGCACGGGAACATACCGCTCTAGAGCGCGGGGAGGCAGCGCTTTAGCGGATAGTCGCGACTATCCGGGGGTTTCGACGCCCGGGTTGCTGGTTAGTCGCGACTATCCGGCGTTTTCGAGGCCCGGGGTGCTGGTTAGTCGCGACTATCGGGGGCTTTCGAGGCCCAGGGTGCTGGTTAGTCGCGACTATCGTGGCCTTTCGACGCCCGGGGTGCAGGTTAGTCGCGACTATCCGGGTTGGGGCGCCCGCTAGGTCGGGCCGTCCGACGTCCGGCGCAGCGACTCCGCCTTCCGGCAGTACTCATCGACCGTCGTTATGAACTCCGCGTGTGACCACGTCAACGGCGACACCGACAGCGGCGCCCCCGTATGCGGGTCGAGCTGCTCCGACAGCAGGCCCCCCGGCAGCTGGTGCGCCACCGCCCAGTCGACCATCCGCTTCGCCGGCGCGAGTTCCGCCGCCGTCTTGGCCGTGGCGATGTACCACTGCGCCAGCCACAGCGTGCACATGAACCACGGATTCCCCGGCACCAACGACGTGTTGGGCTCGACTTTGAAGTAGTAGTCGTCGGTGTAGCGCGCGATGCCTCCCGCCTCGGCCTTGTTCGACAGCTGGTCCGCGATCGCCTTCATCGTGTCCACGATCCGCCGGTCGTCCGCCGGATACATTCCGAAACGCCACAGCCCACAGATGGCGCTGTCCAGCACCGTGTCGACGGTCACCGACTCGTCGTCCTCGACCGTGATCCGCCGCGGGAACCGCCCGAGCTCGCCGCTGTAGAGGTTGGTGTCGGTGGCCTCCCGCATCTTCTCCGCGGCGTCGCGGTAGCGGACGTACGCCTTCACGTCACCGAACAGGTCCGCGAAGTTGCGCGCCGCGTCCAGTCCCGCCCAGACGGAGCCGACCGTGAACGCGTGCACCCCCCAGCGTTCCTCCCACAGGTCCCATGAAGGCATGGGAAGGCCGTTGCGCGAGTCGACATAGCTCGCCATCCAGTCAGCGGCCGGCACGATCAGCGTCGAGTACAACCCGACGACGAAGTCGAGGTTGCGATGGATGCGGTAGTGCTGCCACAGCGCCCACAACACCAGCCCGGTCTCGTCCTCCTGTACGGGGAGCGTCCTTGCCCCGTGGGAGTCGACCCACGGCAGCCACGAGCTGCCCGGCAGCCCATACGGGGTGTACTTGTGGAGGAAGAACCCCTCCTCGACCAGCGACTGCTGTGAGAAGAGGAAGAACTGCCGCGTGACGTCCTCGTGGCCGGCGCGGTCCAGGGCGTTGGCGACCAGCGCGCCGTCGCGCGGCCAGTGGTACGCATAGGTGTCGCGGGCGAACTTGGTGATGTCGAAGTCCGTGGACGCCATCACGGCCCCGCGGTTGTCGACGTGCGTGCGCGCGGTCAGGACGCTGCGCCGGTAGAGCTTCGACGCCCCCTCGCCGAGCGCCTCGTCGATGTGGCGGTGGTCCTTCTCCGACCACACCTGCCAGTAGGTGATGGTGCGGTCTCGGTAGGTGTCGGGTCCGCGAGAGACGATCAGGTCCTGGCCGAATGCGGTGACCTCGCTCAACCGGGTGCCCATGCACAGCCAGTGCGTGAGGCTTCGCGACTTGCCTGCCTCGACGCGCCCGAGGTCGAAGGAGACCGTGCAGTCGACCGCGCCCTGCTCGATCGGGTTGCGGCCGAGCACGCCGTCCTGGGCGTCGACCCACGTGCCGGCCGCTTCGTTGCCCTTCTTGCCGTTGGCCCAGCTCGAGATCCCGTACTCCTCACCGGACTGGCCGCCGAGCAGGAAGTAACGGTCGGCCTTATACGCGATGACGCCGCGGTGGCGCGGGTCGAACAGCACCGTGTTGCCGATGTCGGAGCCATCGATGAACCAGTCGTAGTGGAAAAACACGGCGCCGGAGTTGAAGCCGGCCGCGGACGTGACCACGAGGTTGCGGATGAACCAGTTGCGCGCGAGGTCGACGTAGTCCTCGAAACGAACGCTGATCCCGAGCC
>Ga0209058_1002953_pt1 | contig 13880 bp, 19 predicted proteins | sample GraSoiAngelo_147_FD_185904 | JGI IMG/M metagenome (GOLD analysis project Ga0209058, IMG submission 185904) | Grasslands soil microbial communities from the Angelo Coastal Reserve, California, USA - 14_1009_05_40cm (SPAdes) (version 2) | ecosystem: Environmental > Terrestrial > Soil > Grasslands ... | reverse complement strand
CCCGCCGGAAGCGCAGATCACCGGGATCTATTTCGAGACGGAGACGGGCGAGGTGACGATCGAGGCCCTCTCCCCGGGGATGGTCATTGGCCGCCACGGGTCGATCCTCAACGAGGTCAAGAAGAAGATCGGGTGGGCGCCGAAAGTCGTCCGGACGCCGCCGATCCCCTCGAAGACCGTCGAGGAGATCCGCCAATATCTCCGGACGATCAACGACGAACGCCAATCGTTCTTGAAGCAGGTCGGCCGGCGACTCGCGCGCGAGGTGCCGGCGGGAGAGAATTATGTTCGGATCACGGCCCTCGGCGGGTTCCGACAGGTCGGACGGTCCGCGGCCTTGCTCAGCACGCGGGAGTCGAAGGTCCTCATCGACTGCGGTGTCCTGATCTCAGAAGACAACGGCTCTCCGTACCTGAATGCCCCGGAGGTCACGCCCCTCAGCACGATCGATGCGGTCGTCATCACCCACGCGCACCTGGACCACTCCGGCCTCGTGCCAGCGCTGTTCAAGTACGGATACGAAGGCCCGATCTACACGACCGCGCCGACCCGCGATCTGATGTCGCTCCTCCAGCTCGACTTCATCAAGGTCGCGATGGGCGAGGCCCGCAAGTCCGCGTACGAGTCGAGCCACATCCGGAAGGCGGTCGCGAACACGATTCCGCTCAAGTACGGCGAGACGACGGACATCGCGCCGGACGTTCGGCTGACATTCCAGAACGCGGGCCACATCCTCGGCTCCGGGGTCGCCCACTTCCACATCGGGGACGGCCTCTACAACGTCGCGATGTCCGGGGACATCAAGTTCGAGAAGACGTGGCTCTTCAATCCTGCGGTCAACAAGTTCCCGCGGCTGGAGACGCTCGTCCTCGAGTCGACGTACGGCGGATATCACGACATCCAACCGTCGCGGCACGAGGCCGCGCAACAGCTGAAAGAAATCCTCCGTCGGGTCCTGACCCGCGGTGGGAAGGTCCTGGTGCCCGTCTTCGCGGTCGGTCGGTCCCAGGAGGTCATGCTCGTCCTCGAGGACGCGATCCGAAACCATCAGATCCCGGAGGTCCCGATCTACCTGGACGGCATGATCTGGGAGGCGACCGCGATCCACACGGCGTATCCGGAATATCTGAACAGCCAGCTCCGGACGCAGATCTTCCAGACCGGCGAGAATCCGTTCCTCTCCCCGACGTTCAAGCGGGTCGAGACCGCGGACATGCGGGCGAACATCATCGACGACGTCGAGCCGTGCATCGTCCTGGCGACGTCCGGGATGATGTCCGGCGGCCCCATCCTCGAGTACTTCAAGGGCTGGGCGGACAACCCGTTGCACGCCCTCGTGTTCGTCGGCTTCCAGTCGGAAGGTTCGTTGGGCCGACGGATCCAGCGGGAGGCCCGGGAGATCACGCTGACGGACCGCGGGCAGCCCCTGACCTTGCCGATCAAGATGGACGTCGAGACCGTCGACGGCTTCTCGGGCCACTCGGACCGATTGCAGCTCCTCAACTACGTCGGCACGATGGAGCCGCGGCCGGAGCGGGTGATCGTGAACCACGGCGAGGAGTTCAAGTGCTCCGATCTCGCGTCCGGGCTCTACAAGAAGTTCGGCCTTGAGACGAGGGCGCCGATGAACCTCGAGACGATCCGACTCAAGTGAGGCCTCGCGATGTCCGCCCCGCCAGGCCCCGCCGGGCCAGGATGGACGCGGCGGGCTGCCGGGAGCGCGGTCCTCCTATTCTTCGTGCTATCTGGAGGACTTTGGTTGGGCAGCGTCCTCTCCTGGCAAGTAGGCCAACCCGAATTCGTCGTGGTCCTCCTCGCCCTGGCCGCGTTCTTCCCCCTCGCCTGGCTCGCGGTCGGGATGCGAACTCGTCCGGTCTGGGCCCTCCAGCTCCGGGAGGAGCCGACGCGCGTCGCCGACGCGGTGATCGAAGCCGTTCGCGACCGGCACCCCACGCGGGCGTCCCCCGCCGATGTCGGTCGTGCGGGACTCTTTCGGGGGTGCGATCCCGTCCTCCGGGTCGAGGAACCGCTCTGCTTCATCGGCATCTTTCGGTCGCCCATCGATGCGTCGACCACGGTTCTGCTGATCCCTCGGTCGAAGAACCGCGAGTCGATGGATCGACTTCGGGCCGCGATCCGTGCGAGCGTCCTGCCGTCGGCATGAGATCGTTTATTCGACCGCAGCGGCCGACGAGGGCGTGAATCTGTGGCGTAATCGCTAGTCCGCCATCGAGTCCATCCAAGCCTGGAGGGCATCGCGCGCCGCCTCCAGGTTGACGACTTGGTCCTGTCCATTGTTCTCGATCGTGAAGCGCTCCAGGACGATCCGTCCGCCGACCTGTCGGAACTCGAGCCGAAGGCACGGGATGTCGAACGGGTCGACTTGCTCGAGCGCCCAGGGCTCAAACGCGACCGTCACGCGCTCCCCTTCCGTGACGACGTTGTAGCCTTGGGTCTTGCACAGGCCGTCGAGGAACCGCCACCGCGGGGCGGAGATTTCCGACGCGGACATGCCGCCAGCTAGGTGACTTGAGGGTCAGGAATGTTAGGCACACCTCCTCTGGACAATGTGTGCGGAGCAAACCTTTTGTGTGCACCCGCGATGAACGGCCGTGCGCCGCCCGCACTACGAAAAGGTCCAGGACCTGTTGAGCCCCGAAGCGTTCGAAGCCCGCATGGACTCCGTCATCGCGGAATGGGGAGGCCTGTTGGATCGTGAGACCGCCGCGATGGTCGTCGTCGAGCGCCTCGGGAGGAGCGTCGCCTCGTTCACGCGAGTCGCCGACCTCGAAGAGGGGATGGAGGCAAACCTCCGGGCCACCGTCGTCTCGATTTCGCCGGTCCGCACGTTCACCCGCCAGGACGGCACCGGGGGCCGGGTCACGAACCTGGAGCTCCGGGACGAGAGCGGGTCCTGTCGGTTCGCCCTGTGGGACGACGATGTTGGCCTCGTCGAACGCGGCAAAGTCGCGGTCGGCACGACGGTCCGGGCGCTCGATTGCTATGTGAAGCGCACGAACTTCGGCCTCGACGTGTCCCGCGGAAAGTTCGGGGCGCTCCTCGTGGAGGCCGCGTGAATGGCGGCCCATCAGACCGAATGGTCGTACTCGAACGACGGCCGGATCGCCTTCGTGTTCCTCGCTCTGGCGATCGTCTTGCTGGCGATCGGCCTGCTGGCGGTGACCGCGTTCGGGAGCGACGCCGCGAACGGAGGCGTCGCCTTGCTCGCGATCGCGATGTTCCTGCTCGTTTTTTCGGTCCTCGTGTTCGTGCCTCGACTCGCGCGTCGAGGACCGGCCAGTTTCAGCTTCTATTCGCGTCGATCCCTCGACGAGGCCGTGAAAGCCGTGCGAGAGGCAATCGAGGCGTCCGGGCGGACGCCGCGGGTGGACATCGTGAAGTCTCGTTCCGACCAACCGCCTCGGATCGTGACGGCGGAGGGCATCCAGACGCGCTTCCGGATCGAGGTCACTCGGCATCCGGCGGGGGCAGAGGGCGGCCTGGAATGGACCGAGATCGTGGAGTCGTCGGCCTCGCGGGAGGGCGAGGAGGCTCAGGCTCTACGAAAGAAAGTCACGGAGCGCCTCGCGGGCGGGTCGCTGCCCGATGGATGAGGGATCCTACATGCCCATGCCGGGCATCCCGCCCATGCCACCCATTCCGCCCATCCCGCCGTGGCCGTGTTCACCGGCTCCCGGCGGCGGCGGAGGCGACTTCTTCGAGGCGATCACGTCGTCGATTCGGAGGATCATGCTCGCGACCTCTGCGGCCGAGTCGATCTCCTGGATCTTCACGCGCAGGGGCTCCACGACGTTGGCCTTCAGCATGTCGAGCGGCTCACCGCTCGTGACATCGACCCCCATCGCCTTCCCGCCCTTCTTCCCGTGGGCGGCCCGAAGTTTGATCAGGACATCGATCGGGTCGAGGCCGGCATTCTCGCCGAGCGCCCGCGGGATGACTTCGAGCGCGCCCGCGAACGCCTCGATCGCGAGCTGCTCTCTCCCGCCGACCGATGCGGCGTAGCTCTTGAGGGCGAGCGAAAGCTCGATCTCGGCGGAACCGCCGCCCGGGATCGCCTTGCCGTCCTCGATCGCCGCGGAGACGACTCGGAGCGCGTCGTGCAGGATCCGCTCGACCTCGTCGACCACATGCTCGGTGCCGCCGCGGATCAGGATGGAGACCGCCCGGGCCTTCTTGCAGCCCGTGACGAACGTCATGTCGTCCGTGCCGACCTTTCGCTCTTCGACGAGGTCCGCACGGCCCAGCTCCTTCGGCGTCAGGTCGTCGAGGTTCGTGACGATCCGCGCACCCGTCGCCTTCGCGAGCTTCTTCATGTCGCTCTCCTTCACCCGGCGGACCGCGTAGATGCCTTCCTTGGCCAGGAAGTGCTGGGCGACGTCGTCGATTCCCTTCTGACCCAGGACGACGTTGGCACCGGACGCTTTAATCTTGTCGACCATCGTCCGGAGGGTCTTCTCCTCTTCATCGAGGAACATCTGAAGCTTCGCCGGATCGCGGATGCGGATCTCCTCGTTCACTTCGGTCTTCTTGACCTCGAGGGCGCGGTTGATGAGCGCGATCTTCGCATCGCGGACGAACTTCGCCATCCGCGGGTGGACGCGCTCCTTGTCGAGGACGATTCCATCGATGAGCGTCGTGTCCGTGAGGTTGCCGCCGTGTTTCTTCTGGACCAGGATGTTGTCAACGTCCGCGCGGACCTCGCCCGCGACCTCTTCGACGATGGCCTGGACCGCGTCGACGGCGATGTCGGCCAAGAAGTTCGCGTTCGTCCCGACGCTTCGACCGGACATCGCGGTTCTCGCGATCGATCGGAGAGTGTCCTTATCGGTCCGCTTGACGGAAAAGGCGAGCTCTCGAAGGAGTTTGACGGCCTCCGCCGCGGCCATCCGGTAGCCGTTCACGATGAGCGTCGGGTGGACCTCCTGCTCGATGAGGCTCTCCGCTTCCTTGAGGAGCTCCCCGGCCAGGATGACGGCGCTCGTCGTGCCGTCGCCGACCTCGTCGTCCTGGGTCTTCGCGACCTCGACCAGCATCTTGGCCGTCGGGTGCTCGATCTCGATCTCCTTCAGGATCGTGACCCCGTCGTTCGTGATCGTCACGTCGCCGAGGGAGTCGACGAGCATTTTGTCCATGCCTTTCGGGCCGAGGGTCGACTTGACCGCGTCGGCCACCGCGCGAGCCGCGGCGATGTTGTTGAACACCGCGCCTTTCCCCTTCTCGCGCTCCGTCCCTTCCTTCAGGATGATGATCTGCTGACCGCCCATCATGAGAATTCCCGTCCGTCCTATGATAGGACTTCTATATGAGTGTTGCCCTCGGCGGACCTGGGTCGTCGAGCGCCTGGGACGTCCTCGGCGCTGGTAGTCGATGCGGGGGCCGTTCACCTTGGCGTAGGTGCCCTCGGGGTCTCCGTTCCGTTTACCGTTTGGTCGCCTGCTGTCGTTGAGGCAAGACTCCTCCGCCTAGGTTCGTCCCTCGTGCAGCCTTTCGATTGCGTTCGCGATGCGGCGTTGTCGCGTCTCGGCGGTCTTGGCTCCTTCAATCGAGAGCACGAAGCGCCGCCGGTTGCTGTAGGACAACCCGTCGAAAAATCGCTTGGCGACCGCATCTCGTTTGAGCGCGGCCGCGAAGTCGGCCGGGACGGCCACCTCGCGGGCCTCCGTGTCGAGTTCGACGTTCACCTCGACCTGATCGCCCGCGGCGACACGGGCCTGCTCGCGGACCTCTGCGCTGATTCCGATCATGTAAGCGCCGCCCAACGAAGCCACGCTGCTCCGGTACGTGTATCCGTTGATGGTGACGCGGACCGGAGGCCGTTTGCTCGGCCCGAGGCTCTCTAGGACCTGGGTGGGGACCCGGATCCCGGTGGCCGTCTTGCCTGCGAGGAGGATTTTGGCGCGGAACTTCATGGATGCTCACCTCTCTGGGTGGAAGCGGACCGCTCCTTACCGCCCCCACGTGCGAAATCGCGGTCTCGCGCTTATCCGTTGCGCTGGCGGCGTGTCTCCAAAGGGTAATTAGCCCCTCGGGACTCCGCGTGGGTCCGTGACCGCGAACTCGTGCCGGTACTGCGTCCAAATTCACGAGCATGATCCGCGGTATGAGGTGCGGCGCGCGACGCATGCGCGTGAATCCTCCTTTCCGCGGTGCGACTTCCACTGGCGGTTCGTCTGCGACCACTGCGGCCAAGCGAGGATCTTCCACGGAGTCGCGTACTGTCCGCGACGGGATGCCATGATATGCGTCGATTGTTCGCCCGAGCAGCGTGCCGTCCGTCGGCGATTTTGGGGCTGGACGTACTACTTCACGCTGCGATGTCCGTGGCACCCGGGATTTCACCCGGCGCTCGATCGACTCGAGCACGACGGCCGACATCCGTGGCAGCTTCGCCCTCGGGATTTCCGGCGACGGCGTTGGATGTCGCGCTCGGAAGAGATTCCGGACCGTTGGACCAGTCGGGTCGGCCCGATGAGCCGCGTCTCGGACGCGGCCGTGAGGAAAGGCTGGGATGACGTCTCTCGATGGTGGGTCCAGCGTTACACCGAGAAGGGCGACATCAACCGTGAATGGGTTATCGACCCGGCGCTCTTGGCGATCGCGGGTGACGTGACGGACCGACGCATCCTGGACGCCGGTTGCGGCAACGGATACCTGTCTCGGATCCTGGCGAAGCGGGGCGCCCGCGTCGTCGGCGTGGACGTGTCCCCGCGTCTCCTTGCGGTGGCGAAGTCGAGCGAGGCTCGCGCTCCGCTCGGGATCCGATTCCTTCGGGGCGACCTCGCAGACCTGTCCTCGATCGCGGCCCGGACGTTCGATCTCGTCATCTCGAACGTGGTCCTTCAGGACGTCCGTCGCCTGGAGGCGGCGTTGCGGGAGTTGCATCGGGTGCTTCGGCCCACCGGCCGGCTCGTGTTCTCCATCACGCATCCCGCCTTCGACGTCCCGCCGGCCCATTGGGTGCGCGAACCTCGGGACTCGGACCGACCGGAGGAACGTCCGTTCATCGCCGTGGATCGGTATTTCGATCGCGTCGCGTTGTACTGGGGCCCGCGCGGTCAACCGGAGCTCGTCGGCTTCCATCGACCGCTGCGCGATTTCACGGAAGGCCTCCGGAAGGCCGGATTTGTGATCGCACGACTCGAGGAACCCCAGCCCACTCCGGAGGCGATCAAACGCCGATACCGGCAGTTCGCGGACCAGCTCCGGGTGCCGAATTTCCTGATCATCGAGGCGCGGAAGGCGTAGCCGTCCGCGTGTGGCTCAAACGGTTGTGCGCGGAACTTTAAATTCCACGGTCCCGTACGGCGAAGTGAGGGTGAATGTCATGGAAGACAAACCCATCAAGGTAACCGACGCAGAGTTCGACAAGGTCATCAAAGAGAAGCCCTACGTCATCGTCGATTTCTGGGCGGAGTGGTGCGCGCCGTGTCGCGCGATCGCCCCGATCGTCGAAGAGCTCGCGAAGAAGTACGCGGGCAAGGTCACATTCGTCAAGCTGAACACGGACGAGAACCCCGAGGTCCCGCAGCGATACATGGTCATGGGCATCCCGACCCTGCTCTTCTTCAAGGACGGGAAGCTCGTGGATCAGGTCGTCGGAGCGATGCCCCGTGCCCCGTTCGAGGAACGTGTCAAAAAGCATCTGTCGTGACGTTAGATAGAAATACCGCTCGAATCCTTCGAGGGATTTGATGAGCAGCCTCATCGAGATGCTCGCGAGCAAGAAGAAAGCGCCGGCCGCACCGGCGGAAGCCCTGATGCTGCTCCCGGTCGTCCACAAAGAGCACGAGGGCACCTGCGGCCCGAATTGCGACTGCGGGCGTCAGGAAGAAGGCGGTTGTTGCGGCGGCTAGCCCTGCCGGTCCGTCGAACGATTTCGCCTTTGAGAATCAGTGCCGATAATCGGCGCTCTCCGCTTTAATACCCCCAATCGCGTCGATTCCTCCATACGAGGAGGAACTGACGATGGACCCGCTTGAAGCGTCGCGACTCGTGACCGACGAGTATTCTGCAAAGATTCTCGTGGCGACGTTCAAGAAGCCGAAATCCGCGATCGACCTCAGCCGGGTGTACGGCATCCCGATCGCCGCTTGCTACCGACGCATCCACGCGCTCGAACGCGCTGGCCTCATCCGGTGCACGGAGCGCGCCTTGACCCAGAAGGGCAAGCGCATCTCGCTCTACATGTCCCAACTGAAGAACGCCTACATCTTCTTCGAGAACGGCCGCCTGCGGGTCCGATTCCAGCTCGCGACCGGCATCACGCAGGACTTCGGCGGCGATTGGAAGGCCGTGGACGTGATCGAACCGATCCTCCCAACGCAATACCCAACCCAATAACCCCTCCTCCACAACCCACAGGCAGGACCGAGAACCCCTCGTCCTGCCCTTTTTATTCTTGCCATCGAAGAGAGAGGACCGACCGTCGCGGACGGCATCCCAGGGCCCCGGTTGACAAAGGCGCCAACGTCCCATCGTCCGACGGGGCCGCCGGTGCTCTCGAAAATGAGACCATTGACAATTTTCTCTTATACGGCGGCCTCGGATGGTCCGGCTCACCATGGACCGTGAGCGGATGAAGTACCTGTTCCGGGAGATCCTGGGCGTCGACGTGGACGACGTCGTGCGAAAGGTCGTCGCGACGATCGCCGTGGAGCGCGCGAAGCAGGTGCAGCAGAACACGAAAGACTGGAAGCGGTACATGGAAGCCGAGGGCGGGATCGTGATCCTCCCCTCGAACGTCAACCAGTTGGGGCGGAGAGATCCAAAGCCGTAAGCCGGCCGCGGGGCCGTCCGCGGCACTCTTCCTTCCCGCGCGCCCGGATGCCCGGATTGTTTTAAATCGAACCTATGAATTAGGGACTTGATGTCGAGCTTCCGTGGGCGAGACGTCCTCTCGATCCGCGACTTCACCCCGGCCGACATCCAGCTCGTTTTGAGGACCGCCCACAAGATGGTCCCGATCGCCGTGGGCGAGAAGCGTTCCCGGTCGCTCGAGGGAAAGATCCTCTCGACGCTGTTCTACGAACCGTCCACGCGGACCCGGCTCTCGTTCGAGAGCGCGATGGCGCGGCTCGGAGGGCGTGCCTTGGGATTCAGCAGCGCGGAGGGCACCTCGGTGCAAAAGGGGGAGACCCTCGCGGACACGATTCGCATGGTCGAGGCGTACAGCGACGCGATCGTCCTCCGCCATCCGCACGAAGGCGCCGCGCGCCTCGCCGCGGAGTTCACGGAGAAGCCGGTCATCAACGCGGGCGACGGGGCTGGCCAGCATCCGACGCAGACCCTCCTCGACCTGTACACGATCTGGGACGAGAAAGGTTCGTTCGAGGGCCAGAATGTCGCCCTCGTCGGCGACCTCAAGTATGGCCGCACGGTCCACTCGCTCGCGTACGCGCTCGCGGAGCTCGGGGCCCATCTCACGTTCGTGAGCCCGCCGACCCTCGAGATGCCGCCGGAGATCCTCGAGCAGGTGAAGGAAAAAGGGCTCTCGTTCCGGGCGGCTCACCGCCTCGAGGAGGTGATCCGGGACACGGACGTCCTGTACGTCACCCGGATCCAGAAGGAACGGTTCCCGGACCCGCAGGAATACGAGAAGGTCGCCGGGTCGTACCGGGTCGACATGGAGGTGCTGCGGGACGCGAAGCGCGGTCTCATCATCATGCATCCCCTCCCGCGGGTGACGGAGATCGCCCCGGAGGTCGATCGAACGAAACACGCGGTGTATTTCAAGCAGGCGTTCAACGCCGTCCCGGTCCGGATGGCGCTCCTCGACCTGATCTTGGGAGAAGGGGCATGAGGGAACTCCGCGTCACCCCGATCAAGAACGGGACCGTGATCGACCACATCCCGGCGGGGCTCGCCTTGAAGGTCCTCAAGATCCTCGGCATCGGGGACGCCGTGACCTCGACGGTTACGGTCGCGATGCACGTCCCCAGTCAGGCGATGGGGTGGAAGGACATCGTCAAGGTCGAGGACCGCGAGCTCGGCGGGCGGGAGCTCGACAAGATCGCGCTCATCGCTCCGACCGCGACCGTGAACGTGATCCGGAACTACAACGTCGCGGAGAAACGTCCCCTGGCCCTGCCGGACCGGGCGGTCGGCATCCTTCGATGCGCCAATCCGAACTGCATCTCGAACGTCCGAGAGCCGATCGAATCGTCGTTCGTCGTGCGTTCGAAGAATCCTCTCCGCGTCGTCTGCAAGTACTGCGATCGGGAGCTCGAAGACATCGTGAGCCACATTCTCTGACGATGGCATCGCCCGGCTCCGTCTCGAATTAGTCGGTTCACCGAAGCGTTTAAGAACGGCTCCTCAGATACGCGCCAACAGAAGGGATGGTGTAGCGCTTTGCTCGAAGAGCTGTCCGAAATCATCGGGCTCCAGGTCTATACGCACAACGGCGTGTTCCTGGGAAACGTGAACAACTTGGTCGTGGATGTGGACAACGGCGCGGTCGACGGCATCTTCGTCGGGGAGACGAATCCGCTCCTCGTGGAAGGGAGCCGGGCGGTCAGCGTCCCGTACCGCTGGGTTCAGAGCGTCGGGGACATCGTCGTGTTGCGGTATTTCCCCAAGCGCGTGTCCCTGCGGAAAGGGAGCGCGGCCCCGCCCGTCGCGGCGGCTGCGAAATAGCGTCGAGCGGCGTCGCTGCGAAACCGTTATTCCCAAGCAGGCCTACTATTCTCACGATGGCCCGCCAGAGTCGCGCCCCCCGGCGAACGCCGAGCGTCCGATTTGAGGTCGTGGAAATCGGCCGACTTCGCGGCCACGAGCGAATCCGACCTGCGCTCCTCGAGCAGTTGATGGACCAGATCCGGAAGGACGGATACCTCCGGCGGCCGGTTCTCGTGGCCGATGGCGAGCTCGTGATCCTGGATGGGCATCATCGCGTCGAGGCAATCCGCGCCCTGGGGGCCCGGAGAATTCCCGCGTACCTGATCGACTATTTCTCCGACATCGTACGGCTCTCGACGTGGCCCGATGCGGAAGTCTCGGTCGTCACGAAGGAGGATGTGATCCGCCGCGGCCGGACCGGTGACTTGTTCCCACCGAAGACGTCGCGCCACACCGTGACCGTTCTCCTCGAGGACCGACCGACGGACTTGGACGACCTGAGATGATCACGTCCGCGGCTGATTCGCCTCTGAGTCCGGAGGTCTCGAGTGCCGACGGCGTCGAAGCCACACGATGGCAATGGCACCCACAACGATGGCGACGGCGGTTCCCGCGATCGCCCAGTCGGTCGCGGTAAGACCGAGGAACCGTGCGGGTTCGAGCGCCTGGTACCGGTACGATGTGAGCTCGCTGGTCGCGACCTCGGTCGTGCCATTGTACGCCTCGGTCCGTGCGTCGTTCCCCGTGGCGGGTGCGTAGTAGAACAGGCCATAGGTCCCGTCCGGGGTGGCCTGGCGGATCCGGTACGCGTCGAAATTGCCCGCGGGGGTGTCGACCGCGACTTGCGCCTCGAGCGTGTAGGTCGCGTTCCACCACAGACTTCCTTGCGTATGCAATGGGGTCGATTGAAGCCCGTAGAAGAACCGGAAGTCCTCCGAGAAATTCATCTGCCGCGTCACGACGCTTGAATTCCCGATCTCGAGAGGGAAGCGCCACGAGTCGTCGACGATTCGGAAGGTCGTCGTGTTCTGGACGCTCAGTTGGAACGGAATTGCCACGGGCTCCGCATGCAGCGTTCCCGAGGCCTCGAGGTCGAGGACGCTCGAGATCACCTTGAGACCGGCGGACTCGAGGACTTCGTTCCCGGAGAGGACCCAGCTTCCGGAGGCCCTTACCGGGCCGAGCTGAGTCGCGACGGTCCCGTTCGCCGTGCCCGCACCCGACAGGGTGAATCGGACCGCGTCGTACGTCGTCCCGTCCACCGACACCCGCTCGCTGCCCTTCGTCCCCAGCGTGACGTCTCCGACGAGATAGAATGCACCGCCAATCGAAGTGTTCGTGCGGTACGTCCAAGAGTCGCCCGGCGATAGAAGGGGCCCGCTTACCGCCACACCGCGGTCCGAAAATACGAGGAGCGTCAAGAGTGCGAAGGCGAGTACGGCAAGGAACGGTGAGGCGCGCACAGGTATCCATTTCGACTGCGGTCGATTAAGCTTGCGGGTTCAGCGGCCCGACCCTTCCACGGATTTCCCCCGCGGGTTCGGCCGGATTCGCACGCGAGCGGTGGCCTCGCCCTGGAGGGACCGTCCGCCATGGAGCCGGTCCAGGAACACGGCGAGCGCCGCGATCTCGGAGTGCGGTTGGTTTCCTACGGCCACGTTGAAGTCCGCGAGGTCGTACACCTCGCGCGGGACTTTCTCCGCGCCGATGACGATCAGCAGATTTTCTCGCGGGATGCGCGGGAGCACCTCCTCGACGGGCAAACCGTACATCGTCAGGTGCACCTTCGGGCCGTTCCATTCCTTCAAGGTGCGACGCCAGGGGACGCCGGTTTGGATCCGGAAGGAGCCCCCGAATCGGCGCACGACGTTCCGGACGGTTCGCTCGAGCCCGGGATCCCGCGTCGAGACGAGGACCGCGTCCGCGCCGAAGACCCGCGCGGTCAGCGCCACATGGGTGGTGACCCGCTTGTCCCGTGCCGGGCGGTGCCCGAGACGGAGGACCGTGATCACCGGTCAATCCTCGAACCGGATGATCCGGTGACCGCGGAAGTCGAGGCGGGGCGAGCGTTTCACGAGGGCCTTCAACTTCGTCTGCGTCACTTTGAGGGCTTCGGCGACGTCACCGGAGAACTTGCCGTCCGTCCCCACCATTTCGAAGATCTTCTCTTCGATCGCCCCGTACGCCTCTTCCGACATCATCGCGGCGTGGAGGACATCGGAGATTTCCGGGACCGGGGCGGTCGCGTTGATGTGAAACGACGAGTAGAACGCGTGGTACGCCTTTTCCGGCGAGGCGGTCGGCCCGGTCTGCCATTTTGTCTCCACGAGTTTCATCTTCTCGAAGAACCGGAGGGCGTCGGAGCCCGATGCGCCGAACTTCTCTTCGATCTCGCGGGCCGTCTTCCAGCCGGTGGAGACCTCCTTGAAGACCTCGCTCTTGACCTCGGTATCGACCGCGCGAAGAATCGGAACGAGTTCGGCGACTTCGCTAACCACCTTGATGCGATTCAAACAGACCGACGCGCTCGATATCCAGTTGGGCCGTTATAAGTTTTATTTCGGAGGCCGAAAGAATGTCGTGGGCGCGGCGGAAATCAGCGGAACGACCTTCGCTTCCGCTCGATACGCGCCTAGCTCCTCCTCCATGATTCGCGCTCCGCTGGGCCGTGGAAATGTTTAAGCGAAACCGGGGGGTTCGTGGCGCAGGTCGAATGAAAGTCAAGGAACTTCGCCCGGAGAGCAAGGTCGACGTCATCGAACTGACGATTCGTCAGAAGGGCGAGGCGCGGGATTTCTCGAGCCGCAGCGGCTCAACCGGTAAGGTTGCCGACGCAAAAGCCGTCGACGACGAGGGGACGGAGGTCTCCGTTAGCCTGTGGAACGAGGAGATCGAACGCGTCCAGGCGAACGACCGCATCCGCATTACGAACGGATGGGTGCGGGAGTGGCGGGGCAACATGCAGGTCAGCGCCGGTCGGTTCGGGAAGCTCGAGGTTCTACGGTAGCATTGGTGGCTGGAAGATTAGCACCGCCAGCGTGAGGACCGAGAGCGGCACGATCAGCATGAGGAGATCATCGTCGAGCTGCGCGTGCTTCGGCCCTTCGACGATCATCGCGGATCCCGTCGCCAGCACCGCGAACAAGAACTGCCAGCTCCAGGCCCGAACGCCGAGCGTTGCATACTCGGTCCCGAGGAAAAGCACGAAATAGGCCGCGACGACCGCGGCCCGAGGCCATGAT
>Ga0209058_1002952_pt1 | contig 13880 bp, 9 predicted proteins | sample GraSoiAngelo_147_FD_185904 | JGI IMG/M metagenome (GOLD analysis project Ga0209058, IMG submission 185904) | Grasslands soil microbial communities from the Angelo Coastal Reserve, California, USA - 14_1009_05_40cm (SPAdes) (version 2) | ecosystem: Environmental > Terrestrial > Soil > Grasslands ... | reverse complement strand
CAGATTTTTAAAGAACTCCGTTGCCGCTTCGATAGCTTGCTCGACGCTCATACTCGCGCAATCAATAATGAGATACGGCTTCTGCATTTCGACACAGCGATCAATCGTTTCACGTGTCCCGCCGATAGGCTCTCCCTTTGAAATAACGAGCGTGCCATCCGAATTCGCCACGTTCCGTGCGGTGCGTTCGGCATATCCGGCATTCGCCAACTCCATCACCGGATAACGTTTCGGAATTGTCCCATCTTCGGCCAACCGTCCCGCCGGGCACCACCCCCCGCACTCAACTTCAAATGCAAGCGCGGCGTCGAGCGCCCCGCGATCAACGCCAGTTTGTCCCCCAGAAATGATTTTCAAAATTCCTCGTCTGAGGTCCTGTTTTTCTCCCGCGCTTTTAATCCATAAACCAATCACGGACTCGAACGGGATGCGAAACCAAATCGCCTCCAAAGAGACTGCGCGGTTCCCTTGTGCGGTTTCCGTCTCGTTCTTGGCTTTGGGATCAACCGGCGAACGAAACCTTTTTTTCGAGTGTTTGATCTGGAAATCACGCACGGCGTTTGAGATCCGTATCATCTACGGCCGCCCAAGCATCCATTGTGCTATTCCATGCCCCAGCAGCACATGCCCAGACTGACTCCCGCGCCCATGAGAACCTCCACCAAAGCAGCTTTTCTCGTGGCCCTTACCGTGCTCGCTTATCTGCCAGCGTTCCGCAATGGCTTCATCTGGGACGACGATGCGTGGTTGATGCACAATCGCACGCTTGAAGGACTGAACGGTCTCTATCGGCTGTGGTTCGATCTCCTCGCCTTACAACAATATTACCCAATCACCGGCACCGCCTTCTGGATTCAATATCAACTCTGGGGATTTCATCCATTCGGCTATCATGCTGTGAATGTCGCGTTGCACACACTGAACGCAGTCCTGTTTTGGCTAGTCCTGCGAAAGCTCGGCCTGCGCGGTTCCTGGTTCGCCGCCGCTGTTTTCGCCCTGCACCCGGTCATGGTTGAATCAGTTGCGTGGGTCACCGAAATCAAAAATCTTCTTTCGACCGCATTTTTCCTTGGAAGCGTTCTCGCCTACCTCAACTTTGAAAACTTGGAAACCCGCGACCTGCTGCGTCGAGGGAATTGGTTTGTTCTGTCCTTGCTCTTCTTTATCTGTGCCCTCCTTTCCAAGAGTGTGACCTGTTCGCTTCCGGTCGTGCTTGCCATTCTTATTTGGTGGAAACGCGAACGAATCCGCCCGGCAGATTTTCGCCCGTTGCTTCCTTATTTCCTCGTCGGTTTGCCGATGGGGCTGCTGACCGCGTGGCTCGAAGTCCATCACGTCGGAGCAGCCGGGGCTTTTTTCGATCTGGAGTTTTACCAGCGTTGTATCGTCGCAGGCCGGGCCATTCTTTTCTACTTCTTCAAGCTGGTCTGGCCTAACGATCTCACTTTCATCTATCCCCGCTGGGAAGTGACCTCGCTTTGGCTATTGCTCGTTCCTGCTTTTGTCGCACTCTGCCTCCTTGCTCTCTGGTTCCTGCGCAAAACCATCGGCAAAGGACCCTTCGCCGCCGCTGCGTTCTTCATCGTCACCCTGGGACCAATCCTTGGCTTCTTCAACGGCTATGCCTTCCAATTCTCCTTCGTCGCCGATCACTGGCAGTATCTGTCGAGCCTGGGAGTGATCGCTTTGGCGAGTGCATTTCCTAATGTTCTTTCTGGCGTGAGCCGTCATGTCCGAAACGCGGCACTGGGTTTCGTCCTCTTTGTGTTGGCCCTGCTGACTGCACGACAATGTTTCATTTATAAGAGCGAGGACACAGTCTGGCGCGACGCGTTGCTCAAAAATCCGAATTGCTGGCTGGCGCACAACAATCTCGGGGTCAATCTGATGGAAGGCGGCTCTTCAGGAGGGGCGGAAGAACACTTTCGTGCGGCTGTCCGGCTCAATTCGAGCTTTTACCAAGCGGAGAACAATCTTGGAGAGGTCTTGCTCGCTCGGAATCAGGTCGAAGAAGCGGCGCGACACATCGACCGATCGATCGAGATAAAACCCACCTATGCCCGCTCGCATTGGAACAAGGCGCTGATCCTGGCTCAACGAGCTAAATGCGATGAGGCATATGAGATTGTCGATCAGGGCTTGCAACAGCGGCCGATTTATCTCGCCGGTGTAAATGCTTTCGCCTGGTTGCTCGCCACCTCGCCGGATGAACGGGTACGCAAACCACATGGTGCCGAAGAGCTAGCCCGCAGATGTTGCGAAGCCACCCGATACGCCAATCCGCGTTTTCTTGACACACTGGCGGCGGCCTATGCCAATCAAAATGAGTTCGATCGGGCGGCAGAAACAGCGTCAAAAGCTGTTGATCACGCTGTCCGGCTCGGCCAAGCAACGTTCGCCTGCGAAATCACAAGGCGACTCGAGTTGTATAAAGCGGGCAGGGCGTATCTCTCCTTCCGGCGTTAACTGGAAGACAAGCTTTGCCCACACGGCCGCATCCCTCTCGGCCCTGCAACCCACCACCAGCTTAACTGCATCCCTGGCTAGTCCGGCAACTGAAAGGTCTGCGGCTCGTACCATCCCGTCCGGACCAGTGCGAGAAAAAGACCGCCTATTTCTCTTCCAAGCGGCTTCGCATTTAGAACTGAGCCTTCGCCCGTTGTCTACAATTGACTTTCGCCTCACTCGAACGTCGCAGCGCCAAGCAATTCCTGAATATCTCGCATTGGAGACACGCCAACTTTCTCTTCAACAAGATGTACACGCTTCTGCAGTTCGTTGATGGAAAACGCAAGGCTGGCGAGACCATGGCAAACCAGCCTCATCTCCGCTGAAGTGGCAATCCGCCCTGCGTCCATGAAGCTTCGAATAGCTTCGTGGAGAACCTTATCGTCATAGACACCGTTCATTTGAACCTCCTGTGCTGCTTCAGTTACCTCCCTGACTCGTGTCACACCCGCCAGAATGACTGCTTATCGACGGCCTCTTCTGACACGCTGAAATTCAGTTGTTCGTTTGTGTCGTCGAGCGTAGTTCTTTCTCACAAATCGTCCGCTGATCGAACTCCGCGATTGTTTTCTTAGGCATTCTAATTTTCCTTCTAACTGGTCATATCTAGCTGCAGCCCTGGCTCGTGCCGCACTGCATGCAAACACCGCATGCCCCGGCGCGAATAACTTTGTCGCTGCCGCAGACCGAGCAAACTATGCCCATGAACATGTTGCCCAAGGCTACCTTCACCCGATCAGCGTGGGTGTAGCCTTTGCTCAACATCTTCGGATTTCCCTCGTTCGGCGAATGGCTCGTAATCACATCGATTAATTCCTTTTCCGCCGTGCGCGGCAGATCGGACACCGGCCGGTTCACCGCCTTCTTTTCCATTTCCGCAAGCTCTTTCAGTGGCAGTTCTGATTGCCCGCGATGCGGCGCGGTCGCCTCCTTGTAGCCTTTGATGAACTGGCAGCCAAGCCAGCGAAACACGTAATCGGTAATGCTGGTCGCGCTCCGGATATCAGGATTTTTGGTAAACCCGCTCGGTTCGAAACGCTGGTAGGCGAACTTCTTTACCAGGCTTTCCAAGGGTACTCCATATTGTAGGGCGATCGAAGTGAGGGTGCCGACGGTATCCATCAAGCCGCCAATCGTGCTGCCTTCCTTCGCCATAGTGATAAACAGCTCACCGGGCTCGCCATCGTCGAATAACCCCACTGTGATGTAGCCTTCGTGCCCAGCGATCTCGAACTTGTGCGTCAACGACATGCGGGTATCGGACATGCGGTGCCGAAAGGGCCGTCCGCGCAAGATCGCGATTTCGTTTTCAAGTTCCAAAATCCGGTTGTGCAAATCTTCCCGCTCGACTGTGACGTCGATCACTCCATCGAGCGAGCCCATGTCGCGCGTTTTTCTGGTGTTCAAGGGAGCGGAACGTTTCGAGCCATCGCGGTAAATGGCGATCGATTTCAATCCCAGCCGCCATCCTTCCACGTAAGTGTTCATGATGTCGTCAACGGTCGCGTTCTCCGGCATGTTCACCGTTTTCGAAATCGCGCCACTGAGGAAAGGCTGCGCTGCCGCCATCATTCGCAGATGTGCGATGTAATGGAGGCTGCGCTCCCCGAGATGCGCGCGAAAGGCGCAATCAAAAATCGGGAGATGCTCCGCCCGCAACGGCGTCGGATAAAGCCGGCCTGCCTCCGCTGTTCCCGCGAGAACGGCCGAGTGATCGGCGCAAGGCGTGGCATCCTCAATGGTGTCGAAGAGATCGACATGCTCGATGATGCGCGCGATCTCTTCCTCCGCATAACCCAGATGTTGCAGCGCAGGTCGAATCGTTTGGTTAACGATTTTTAGCATTCCGCCACCGGCTAGTAATTTGTATTTCACCAGCGCGATATCCGGTTCGATCCCCGTGGTATCGCAATCCATGAGAAAACTGATAGTGCCGGTGGGTGCGAGCACTGTTACCTGAGCGTTGCGATAACCGTGACGCTTGCCGAGATCGGCTGCGCGATCCCAGGCACGAGCAGCTTCCTTTTTCAAATAAGCAAATTCCTCTGCCTCCGGAATCTCCTCGACCGCGTCCCGATGCAAATCAATCACTTCCAGCATCGATGCGACATTATCTTTCGCCGCCGGTTTGCTCACTCCACTGCAACGCGCTTCCCGATAACCCGGGAACGGTCCCATTGTTTTCGCCAGCAACGCGCTTTGTTCGTAAGCCTCACCGGTCATGACCGCAGTGATGGCGCCACAAAGCGCGCGACCTTCCACGCTGTCATAGCCGTAGCCATAGCTCATCACGAGCGAGCCGAGGTTAGCGTAACCGAGCCCGAGCGTGCGAAAGATATGCGAATTCTCCGCGATTTCTTTGACGGGGTAGCTGGCGTTATCGACAATAATTTCCTGCGCGGTAATGAAGATGCGCACCGCCGCTTTGAAGCGTTCGACATCAAACATGCCATCCGCTTTTTTGAACTTCATCAAATTAAGCGAAGCCAGATTGCAGGCGGTGTTATCGAGGAAAAGGTACTCACTGCATGGATTAGTAGAATTTTGCCGGCCTGTTCCTTTGCAGGTATGCCATTTGTGTATGGTGGAATCGAACTGCATCCCGGGATCGCCGCAGATGTGAGTTCCTTCCGCGATTTTGCGGAGCAATGTCCGCGCATCTTTGCGTTCGCATGGCGAACCGTCACGCACCCGCCGGGTCCACCATTCCCGGTCTTCCAACGCCGCGTGCATGAATTCGTCGCTCACACGCACGCTTAGATTTTCATTCTGATACATGACCGAGCCATAGGCATCGCCGTTGTAGCTGCCGTCGTATCCCTGTTCGATCAACGCCCACGCTTTCTTTTCTTCCTTCTGTTTGGCATCGATGAATTCTTCGATGTCCGGATGCCAATCTTTCAGCGTGTTCATCTTGGCTGCGCGCCGGGTTTTGCCGCCGCTCTTCACCACGTTGGCGACTTGATCGTAAACTTTCAGGAACGAGAGTGGCCCGCTTGGTTTGCCGCCGCCGCTTAACTTCTCACGCGTGCTGCGCAAGGTCGACAGATCGCTTCCCGTGCCGCTCCCATATTTAAATAGCATCGCTTCGCTTGTCGCCAGTCGCATGATGTCTTCCATCGTGTCGTCCACCGATTGGATGAAACAGGCGCTCCCCTGCGGGTACTCATATTGGGTCGCGGCGCGATCGGCCGTTCCCGTTTCGCGATTGTAAAAGTAGTTACCCTCGCCGGCACCGTTGCCGATGCCGTACTGTTGATAAAGACCGACGTTGAACCAGACCGGCGAATTGAATGCGCCATGTTGATTGAGGCAAAGCCAGGTCAGTTCATCGTAAAAAAGATCCGCCGTCTGCGCATCGGCGAAATAGCCGTCGAGCAATCCCCAGTCTGCGATCGTTCGTGTGACCCGATGAATCAACTGTCGGACCGATGTTTCGCGTCCGCCCTTTTCCGGATCAGTCCCATTCGCGATGTCGCCGTAAAAATATTTTGAGACCGCGATCTTAGTCGCCAGCTCGCTCCAATCTGCCGGCACTTCGATGTTGTCTTGTTTGAAGATAATCTTGCCGCCGTCGTCGGTGATTTCGGCGATGCGGCGTTCCCATTCCATCTCGTCGAAAGGGGCAGATTTCGCATCGCTGAACACTCGCTTGAAATGCAAGCCAGCCCGCTGCGTGCCGGTGCCACGGCGGATACGCGCCCGTGCACGCCCCTTGCGTCCTTTGTTGAATTGCGATGCGGAAATGCCGGGTTTCAACTGAATCATGGGAAGTGAGAATGGGTTGAAGATTGCGAATACATGCGAAAAATAGTGAACAGCCCGGGCAACAACTTGTGAACAGTGACGAACAACAAGTTATTGCGGGAGCTAGCCCGCGGATATACAACATGCGGTAGAAATGTGCCCTTGCTCAAGTTTTTATTTGTAAATTTTTTCGGAGCCACCCGGCGCTTCGCCTCTCCCCTCAATTTTCGCTTCACCAAACGTGGGCGACTGTCCCGGTTGCTACAGAATCTATCGCAGTTTGCATTGCCCGCGCGGCATTCGATAATTAGCGCGGCAACTTCAGAGGAAGGGTGGCTGAGTCCGGTTTAAGGCACTCGACTCGAAATCGAGCGTGGGGCAACCCACCGTGGGTTCGAATCCCACCCCTTCCGCCACGATTTGACCCACGATTCCAAATGCAAAAAGGAACCATCCAAAACTGGATGCTCGCGGCAGTTCGAGGTGATCACGGCTGAGCGGCAGACAATTGATCCTGGCAAGGGAATCGTTACCGCGCTCACGGCCCTGTTTTTCCTGATCTGCACCTGGACGTCGTACGCTCGCTGGGCGAATTTCCAGTATCGGTCGTTCGACCTGGCCTACTATGTTCAGGCGATCTGGCAGCTGATTCATGGGCGGCTGGATGTGTCGATCGAAAATGTTCCCCTCCTGGGGAACCACGTTGAACCGATCGTTTTTCTTTTTGCACCGCTCTTCGCAGTTTTTGGTCACCCGATGCTTTTTGTTGCGGTGCAGAATGCTGCCCTCGCGAGCATGCCGATGGTTGGCTACAACATCGCAAGGCGCCTCGGACTTGATGGAAAACGTGCCTGTTTATTGAGCGCCGCGCTCCTTCTCGCACCAGCTGCGGGCTACATCGCCATTCATGAGTTCCACCCCGAAGCTCTGGTCGCGCCCTTTCTTTTATTAATGCTTCAGGCGCGGTTGGCGAAGTCCATTCGCCGCCATTGGCTCTGGTTCGTCGCTGTTTTGGCATGCAAGGAAAACATGGCGCCGTTGCTGATCGTTTATTGTGCAACACAATGCATAACCGAACGCAATCGCGGGCTGGCCGAACTGCGCCGTTGGTATGTCTGGCCGATGATCCTGGCCCTCATCTGGTTCCTGTTGTGCGCATACGTTATCACGCCGGCGCTGAATTCCGGTAACATAGATTACGTTGCCTTGTACGATCAGTTGGGCGCGTCGCCTAGGAACATCCTGATCAACGCCTTTGTCCGGCCACAATTGATCGGAAGAGCGCTTCTTCAATCTCTCACTCACGGAAATCTCCTTTGGGCGCTCCTTTTTCCATTTCTCTGCCTGCCGCTGCTGAGGCCACGCTGGATCATTATCGCCGCGCCAATTCTTTTGCAGCATCTTCTTTCCTGGCGCTCGTCGGAATGGATGATTTACTTTCATTACGCCGCGCCGCTCCTTCCTCTCTTCTGGATCGCATCGGTCGAAGCAATCGCGGCTTCCGCTCAATGGAAACGCGTTCCTTCATTCGTTTCGCGCCAGGCCGCCTGGCTGGTCATTGTTGGCTGTGTGGCTGCCCAGATTTGGGTCGGACCTCTCGGACGAATCGTTACTACGACTGCGGATTGGCTCGGAGCTGGTCAAGAACGCGCACGCAAGAGCGCTTTCATTGCTCAAATTCCACCAGCCAGCAGCGTGGTAGCCCCCTTGTCCTACCTCTCTCACCTGGCCATGCGAGAGAAGTTATACTCACTTCACTATGTTCTGAAGGGTCTCAAGACTCTAAGCCGATCATCCTACCAGCCACCGTCGTCAGCGGATTTTGTCCTGATTGATTATCGTGATTCAGCCACCTTCGATCCGGGCGCGGGCTTCTATCATCCCACGATGAAGACGGTCGACGGCCGGATCATCCCGTCGAGTGATCGGCTGCTGCACGATTTTCTTAAAAAGGCAGCCTGGACCGCGGACGAGCAAGATGAACTTACACTGTTGCGGAATTTGGGGAGCCGAAAGCCGCCGCCTGTTATCGCTGAACCATCCTCGCTCGCCGATGATGGGCCGGGCGTATTCTCAATCGGTGGAACCCGACTCGTAAGTATCGGAACCACGGGCGACGTTGTTGCTCGATCCCGGCCGCTGGAAGTTCAGTTGCGCTGGAAATTCCAAGGCGAGCGGGACGTTTTTCCGTGGATGCTTCTCAGGTTATCGCGCGAAGAAAAAGTGACAGTCGCGCTTTTAGTGAAAGGCTTATGCGCTCCTGAGGCCACCGAGGGAATTTACACGGAGCATTGGCGCGTCGTGACAACGGAACGTTTGCCACCCGGCGATTACTCTCTTGAAGCTCTTTTTGTCGATAACAGCAAGCGCGCCTGGTTCGAAACCACGGGTGGTGCCGGCGGCGAATCAACCTTGTTGTCCGGCCCGGTTTCGTTGGGTCATATCAAGGTAGAACAGTAAGAATCAGCAGAGATTAATTCCTCCCCCTAACGGCGCTCCTGCTGCCGGGGCCTCAAGTACCTCGGCCTCATTCCCCTTTGAGCATACGCTTGAGCTTTCCATCAAACTCCTGTGACAGGGCGGGCCAGGTCACTTCGTGCCGAAGCAGCTTGTCTTTTGGCACCTCCATTGCTTATAATGGGTTCTCGATGATTCAGGCGAATTGTCGTTCGCGGTTTACCGCAGCAGATTTCGATTTTGTCGTGCGCACCCTGGCACGCTCCCAATCCGAATCCATCTCCCTGGTCGATCTCCTGGCCGATTCCGAGACCCGCGATTCCGTTATCGATTCGCCGAGCCTGGTAGAGGCGATTCTGTGCAATGACAGCCAGCTCCGGATCTCCTCCCAATTCTACTTCTATGTTTTGGCGCGATATGTTTTGCGCGACGCCGGAATCCGCGATCGCAAACTGTGCGATTATGTCGGTTCCCTCCTCGAGAATTTTTCCCGCGCCCACCTCTTGCGCGGGCCACAAGCGGAGGCCGACGAATCGCCGCGCCAGTATCTCTCCGATATCTTAATCGCGCTTTCTCGCGCCACACAGGATGAAGCGTTTCTTTTGCGCGCGCACGTCGGTAATTATTCGCTCTTCATCAGCGGAATTTTTCATGAGAATACGCAGCGGCGCAGCCTGCGCGGCGCCCCTGACATCGGTTTTTACGAAAATATTGGCCGACGCAATTATCACCTTGTCGCCTCTCACGCCACCGCCAGGCGCTGTGAGCTTGACGATGTTTACGCCGAGCTGGCCGATCGTTTTCGTGAAGTCCGTCTCGCGCTCAATCAACTGGCCGATCGTTTGCTCAATTTGGATGAAGGTGACCGGCCGTCGTTGGTATGAACGAAACGCTCTTCAGCCAAATCCAGCGCTTGCTCGAGCGCACTTACACCCAGGTCGGTATTAATCTCGAAGATTGCATCATTGATCGGGCCCGTTCCGTTCATCTCAGCAAACTGGCTGGCGCCTCGGCCCGCGAACTGAATGAGATCGCGCGCACTTTCCTCCGCCACGCCGGCGATCAGCTCTATGTCGGGATCTATTATTCGCGCTGGCTCATTGATCAGCTCGAACGCCACGATCCCCGGAGCGGCCTGAGCGATTTTAACATTCGCTCCCTCATCGTTTTCGTCGAGGAATTGAATCACGCTCTTCATGCCGCGCTTCAGTTTAAAAACGGCCAGCGCCGGATCGCCTCGGAAGAATTCGCCCGCGATCTGGAGCTGCAAGCGCAGGTCGATACTTATCTCGTCCTCCTCTTGTTCGTTGCTTTCTTTCGCAAAACCCAGCGCGTTTCCCGCACCGATCGCCGATGGTTGCGTTTTCATCTCTTCAGCCGGCAATGTCCCGATGCCTTCCGCGATGAAAATTTGCGCGGCCGCTATCTCGAAACTTGCGAGCTCGCCGCCAGCTACACCCAGTATCTCGATACCCTCAATGGTGTCCGGCGTCTTGATGAAATTCGCAAATTTCGGTCCCTGGATTATTCCGCCAAAAAAGCGCACATCTTCGCGCTGATGGAGCGGACCACTTCGGAAAATGGAGTGACGGAGTAGTGGAGTAATGTAAAAACCATTTCTCTCCTTCTCCATCACACCACTACTCCACCACTCCAGAGGCGTCTGTTTCTATTTGTGCACGCAATCCCGTTTCGCTAAACATCGCGCATGCTCGGTTCGATCATGCTCGGCAGGTTGCGGAAAACATTGCTTTTGACCGCTACTGGCGCCGTATTTTGCCTGAGCGGAAACTCAATCGCTGCTGCACCATTCTCAGTTCAGGTTCCCAACCCTTCAACATCTCCGTCCTCGCCCCGCTTCGTGGTGTTGACCCAGCCGGTAAAGGCAAAGATCGCCTATGGCGAAACCGTTTTGCCGGCGGGAATGAAACTTCCGGTCGTCTCGAGCGATGCCACTTCCGTCCGCGTAAATTACATGGGCGAATTGCAGACCATCCCCATTGGTGCCGCTCGGTTTGAGGGCTCTGCGGCCGAGCTGCCGGACGCTGCTTCCGAGATTCCGCCGATTGTTCCAAGCAAGCCCGCTGCGGTTCCTTCCACAACGCCTGGCACACAATTACAAGTTTCGCTCCAGCCCGGCTACGACTCCCGCATGCAAGGCGGCGACATCAGCATGCGAGAAATGCAATTACTTTTGTCGTCCCACTGTAGTGAAGGGGTAGATCTGAGTGGCGCCGGCACAAAAATCTACAACGGCGTTACCTATCTGATGGATTCTGAACAAGCTGCCACTGTTCTCGGTCTCGCGCACAGCGTTCCCTCAAGAGTACCGGTGGCGGCGCCAGGTTTTCCGAAAAACTCCACGTACTACATAGGCTATGACGGCGCCTTCGAAGGACACTTTAATCGCCTTTATCTGGTGACCGACACCGCCAAACAGGTCGTCGCCATTCAGCTCGTTGACGAGCATCCGAAAGGCCGTTGGAAATCTGCGGCTGCACTCGCAGCGGCTACTTGGAGCACTTACAATTTCATTAACGCGCGAATGCGGGCCAGCGATACCGTGCGCGTGCAAGCCGTATCAAAGCGGCAGGGCAACATTATCCTGATCGACACTCAGGTGTATCAACGCGTTCGGACGAGGGCCGGCCGAAAGAACGTTGATCGCTACGAAGAGCAGGAAAACGCGAAACTGTTCATTCCGATCCCATTCGCTCGCATCATTCTGCATTGCGCCAAGATCGGGCTAGCCAAGACGTGACTGCCGGAATGGAGTATGGAAGTGTTGGAGTGATGTAAAAAAATCAATACTCCAGTACTCCACCACTCCATTTTTGGTTTTGCTGTTTCCATTTGTGAATACGAGTGCATTCCGCTAAACATCAGCCGTGTTCAGCTTGACCATGCTCGGCAGCGGCAGCGCCGGGAATAGCGCTCTTGTTTCCACCGATCACTGCCGGATTTTGATCGATGGCGGACTGAGCGCGCGCCAGATCGTCGTCCGCCTTGAGCAATGCGGCGTCGCCCCCGAGCAACTCGATGGTTTGCTTCTCACTCATGAGCATGGCGATCACGTTTGCGGGTTGGAGGTGCTTTGCCGGAAGTTTGCCTTTCCAATTTATTGCAACGCACAAACGGCCGAGGCCATTCGTTGCTTCGGGCTACGCGAGCACAAAAACTGGCGACTCTTTCACACCGGTACCGAATTCACTATCTGCGATATTTTGGTCCAAAATTTTCCCGTCCCACACGATGCCGCCGAGCCGGTCGGCTATGCTTTTCATGCCGGTAATCGCGGCCTCGGTTTCATCACCGATCTCGGCTATCCCACCAAAATGTTAATCGAACGGCTGCGCGAGGTACACACCCTGGTCATCGAAACCAACCACGACGAAAAACTTTTGCAGAGCGATCCGCATCGCCCCTGGCCGGTGAAACAACGGATCATGTCGCGCCATGGCCATCTTTCCAATTCGGCAGCGGCCAGCGTGATCGAACAATTGTTGCCGGGAAATATTGAGCGCGTCGTCCTTGGCCATCTTTCGCGCGATTGCAATACGCCCGAGCTCGCTGCTGGGGTGGTTCGTACCCAGCTGGAGCACAATAGTCGCGCCGATCTGGAAATATTTTGCGCTCTGCAAAATGCCATCAGTCCACGGTTTCAAATTGGTGAAACTGCGCGCGAAGATTTTCAGCCTAGCTTCGAGGACGTGCTCTTCTGTAGCGGTGGTCGAAGCCTGCAGTGAGCAAACTCGAAGCCGACGCTGAAACTACCAGGGTGCTGGAAGCGGGTTAAAAAGCGGAGCGCACAGACTGCGGGCCTGTATTGCGCGCGCCAAATAAAAAATTCGCTTCCACGAAAGCGGCAGCGAACATTCAGGTCGCAATTCCCGTGAACCAAAGACATTTGCTTTCACGTATCTGGTCCCCTCGCGGCAAAGGAACGCCGCCGCTCGAGTCGTGGCCGCTGCCGTTATACGATGTTTGGGATGACGTGGCCAGCTTCGCCGCCGAAATGCGGACCAGCGATTTCATGGCTGAAATGATGCGCAGACGCACGGCGCACGGCAGCCACGGACTGATGGCAGCGCTCGATTGCGCCACACTCTACGCGCTAACCCGCTGGCATCGACCGAGCGTGATTGTGGAAACAGGTGGCTTCGTCGGTTTATCGGCGACATTCATTCTGAAAGCGCTCGCAGATGCAAACATGGTCAACGCCAGGCTTTACAGCATCGAATCAGACGAAAATTGCGAACACTGGGCCCTGGTCCCTGATGACCTGCGTCACTCGTTAGTGCCGCTGCGTGGAAGAGTAGAAGACATTGTGCGCACCGAAAAATTACCGGCCAAAATCGACATGTTCCTGCACGACAGCGGGCACACCTATTGGCACATGCGGGGGGAATTTCGTGAATTCTGGCGCCGGCTCAGCAACGGCGGGCTACTCGTTTCGCACGACGTGCACATGAACGCTGCGTTTGCAAAGTTCGTGACCGAGAGATACGCCCATGACAAAAAAACCGGTCTCTTGGATCGATCGCGCAGTGAGCATGAAGAATGGGGCCGCTGGGGGTACATCGGCTTTACGATCAAAAAAGGTGATCCCGCGAATGCTTGAGGAGCGATGTTGCCGAATTTGGGATGGGGTTTCCGAAACCGTCGCTTCCGACATTCGCGTGCGCGACGCAGGAGACGTTGATCTTGCCGCAATTACCCGGATTTACAATGCGGCGATCGCGAGGCGAAACGCCACCGCGCAACAGGAACCCGTCACAATCGATCATTGCGGCGCCTGGTTACGCAGTGGTTTTCCGCTTTGGGTCGCGGAAATCGAGGGGCACGTGGCTGGTTGGCTCAGTTGCAAACCCTTTCTGCCGCGTTGCGCTTATCGTGGCACGGTCGAGATCAGCGTGTACGCTGATGAAAACTTTCAACGGCGCGGTGTCGCTCGACGATTGCTTGAACACGCCATCACGCATGCCTCGCACCTCGGCATCAGGGCAATGGTGGGGCTGATCTTCGCAGACAATGCAGCGAGTGTGCGATTGTTCGAGCGGTTGAGGTTCGCCCGCTGGGGATCTCTTCCCCGTGTTGCCCGCGCAGATAACATCGAGCGCGATCTCGTTATTATGGGCCGGCATCACGACACGCACCGTTATGGCGCC
>Ga0209058_1002950_pt1 | contig 13884 bp, 12 predicted proteins | sample GraSoiAngelo_147_FD_185904 | JGI IMG/M metagenome (GOLD analysis project Ga0209058, IMG submission 185904) | Grasslands soil microbial communities from the Angelo Coastal Reserve, California, USA - 14_1009_05_40cm (SPAdes) (version 2) | ecosystem: Environmental > Terrestrial > Soil > Grasslands ... | reverse complement strand
CACCTCGCGCTAGACCTCGACGCCACGCAGTGGGTGGGGAAGGACACGGTCGTGCCGGCGGGCGACGCGAATCCGAATCCGACTCGTCTCATCCACAGCGCCGCGAAGACGTTCACGTTCGCCAACGTCGCCGCGGGAGAGCACACGCTGGTGATCTGGTTGAGCCTGGCAAGTCACGTGTCGGTGAAGCCGCCGGTCTCGGCGACGGTGAAGTTCACCGCCCGATAGGTCGGCGCGAGAGGTCCGCGAACAACGTCACGTAGTTGCCGTCTGGATCAGCCACGCGCGCCATGCGTTCGCCCCACGACTGATCTGCCGGCTCGATGAGCACCGGCGCGCCGGCCGTACGCAGCCGCGCCAGGGTCTCGTCGACGTCCTTCGTGTAGGCGCAGAGCTGGAACCGTTCGCTCGCGAGGCCGGGCGAATCGCTCTGACCCAGCCCGAGGCTCGAGCTCCCGAGTCGCAGCGTCACGTAGCGCGGCGTGCCCTTTTCTGGGAATTGGTAGCTCACCACGCCGCCGAGCAGGCCGACGTAAAAATCGAGGGCACGTCTTAGGTCAGGTGTCCCGAGGATGGGGAAGCTGCGCTCGATCACGCTCGCGAGGATGGCACGCTTCGGTACCATTGACGAAGACCGGCGGCGACCGGGAAAAGACCTGACACCAAGCAGGAAAGTCGCCCGCGAGCCGGATCGCTGGCCCCGTTAAAGGCCCGAATGAGGCGCGTCGGCATGACGCGCGAAGCCTGGGTGGTACGACGGCGCTGTTCGTCCCGGGACGAACGGCGCTTTTTGTTTGTCCAAATTCATCGCAAGGAGGCGACCGATGGCGAAGCAGATCACTCCACCGCCGGCTGCTGTGCTCGACTTCAACGAAAAGAACTTCCGCCCGTCGGTCGTCGAGACCGAGCTCTACGACTGGTGGGAGCGCTCGGGCTTCTTCACGCCGCCCGACCGTCCGTCACGCGACGAGAAGCGCTTCGTGATGATGCTGCCGCTGCCGAACGTGACCGGTGACTTGCACATGGGCCACGCCCTGGGGTTCGGTGGCTACGAGGACCTGATGGCGCGCTGGCATCGCATGAAGGGCGAAGCCACGCTCTACCTGCCCGGCACGGACCACGCCGGGATCATCGCGCAGATCGTCGTCGAGAAAGAGCTCGCGAAAGAGATGGACAAGAAGGGTCTGGGGCGCGAGCAGTTCCTCGCCGAGATGTGGAAGTGGATGCGCTACTACCAGCCGCGCATCTACCGGCAGCTCCGGATGCTCGGATGCAGCCTCGACTGGACGCGCGTGCACTTCACGATGGATCCGGACATGCAGCGGCGGGTGCGCGTCCACTTCATCCGCCTCTACAAGAAGGGTCATCTCTTCCGCGCGGACCGCATCGTCCACTGGTGCCTCACCTGCCAGACGACGTTCTCGGACTTGGAGCTGCTGCACGAGACGCGCACCGATCAGCTCTCGTTCGTGAAATACCCCTGGGCGGAGAAGATGCCCGCGGGCACGCCCGACGTCATCGTCGCGACGACACGGCCCGAGACGATCGTGGCCGATGTCGCGGTCGCGGTGCACCCGGACGATGAGCGCTGGAAGCCGTACGTCGGCAAAGAGGTGCTCGTGCCGATGGTCGAGCGTCGCGTGAAGATCATCACCGACGAAGCGGTCGATCCGCAGTTCGGCACCGGCGCGCTCAAAGTCACGCCGGGCCACGACGCCACCGACTTCGAGATCGGCCAGCGCCACAACCTCACGATCATCAGCGCGATCGACAAGGACGGCAGGATGAACGGCCAGGCCGGCATCCTCGCCGGCGCGCACCGCGATGCCGCGCGCAAGAAGGCGATCGAGGTGCTGAAGCAGAAGGGCCTCCTCGTGCGGCAAGAGCCGATCACGCACGCGGTCGGCATCCACGATCGCTGCGGCACGATCGAGGAGCCGCTCGTGATGCGCCAGTGGTTCATGGCGATGAAGGAGCTCGCGCGGCCGGCAATCGATGCGGTGCGCGGCGGGAAGATCGAGATCATCCCGAAGTACCAGGAAAAGATCTTCTTCGAGTGGATGGAGAACATCCGCGACTGGGCGATCGCCCGCCAGATCTGGTGGGGGCACTCCATTCCGGTGTGGTACTGCCAGGACTGCGGCGAGATCGTCGTGCCGGACGAAGACGCGCCCGATCCGACGGTGTGTCCGAAGTGCCGGAGCAACGACCTCAAGCAGGATCCCGACGTGCTCGACACGTGGTTCTCGTCAGCGCTATGGCCACACAGCACCCTTGGATGGCCCGAGAAGACGCCCGACCTCGCACGCTTCTATCCCGGCTCGGTGCTCGAGACGGGCTACGACATCATCTTTTTCTGGGTCGCCCGCATGATCATGATGGGCATCGAGAACATGGGCGACGTGCCCTTCACGTCCGTGTATCTCCACGGCCTCGTGCGCGTTTCCGGCGCGCACGGACGCTCCGAGAAGATGTCGAAGTCGAAGGGCAATGTCGAGAGCCCCGTCGGCGTGATCGAGGAGATGGGCGCCGACACGCTGCGCTTCGCGCTCGTGAACGGCGTGTCCGCGGGCGCGGATAGCCAGCTCTCCGAAGGCAAGCTGCAGAACGCGAGGGAGTTCGCGAACAAGCTCTGGAATATCGGCCGCTTCGTGCTCCGCGCGCTCGAGGCGCACCCGCAGCCCGGCTGGTCCGCGGACCGCAGCCCCCAGAACGATCCCGCGCTCGGTCCCGCCGAGCGGTGGATCCTTTCGCGCACGGAGGCCGTGGTCGCGGACCTCACGCGGCTCATCGAGACCTACCACTTCGGCGAATACACGACCGCGCTCCAGCAATTCGTGTGGGGCGAGTTCGCCGATGTCTACATCGAGCTCGCGAAGCTGAGCCTCCGCGATCCGAACCGTGCCGACGCCGCCGCGAAAACGCTCGCGTACGTGCTCGACCGCATCCTGCGGCTCGCACATCCGTCGATGCCGTTCATCAGCGACACGCTCGCTCTTCAGCTCTGGCGCGCGTTGCCGACGTCAGAGCGCACCCAGTCGCTCGTCATCGCCAAATGGCCCGAGCCCGGTCAGCGCGACGGCGCGCTCGAGGATCGTTTCGCGATCCTCATCGATATCGTGCGTGCGATCCGGAACCTCCGGCAGTCTGCCGGAGTGAAGCCAGGAGCGCGCGTGCAGGCGACGCTCGGTGGCGACACGCGCGCGATCCGCGAGCTGGGTGACGCGATCGCGCATCTCACGCAGACGGAGCTGTCGTTCGGCAGTGGGACGGTCGCTCCGCTCGCTGACACGCTCCCTTCGGTCCCTGAACAGGGGCCCCTTCCCCTGGGGCCCCTGCCCCCGGGACACGCCACCGTGGTCCGCGCTGTCGAGGTTAGGCTTGCCGCCGAGCACGACGCAATCGAGCACCGCGCACGACTGGGGAAGGAACTCATCGAAGCACGCGACTTGCTCCAGCGCTCACGCGAAGTCCTCGCGAAGCCAGGCTTTGCCGAGAAAGCGCCGCCGTCGGTCGTCGCGAACGAACAAGCCAAGCTTGCCGAACGCGAGGAGCGGGTGCGGCTGCTCGAGCGCGAGCTCGGCAAATGAACAGGGCCCCCGTTACCGGGGGCCCTCTCTTATGTCGTCGGCGAAGAACGAGGTCACGCGTTGACCGTCGTGCGGTCGGCGGTCTCGCGACTCGTGCGCAGGACCTCTCGAAGGGTCGCGGCGAAGGCGTCGGGCTGACCCGTCTGACCGTACTCGCCTCCAAGGAACCCACCGTGGCCGCTCGGGAAGATCACGGCCGCCGTGCCGAGTCGCGCTGCGACCGCATGCGCGGCGCGGTTGGCCATCTCGCCCTCGGACTCGGCTCCCGCCGCGATCACGATCCGCGTCGCCGCCGAGCGAAGCGCGTCGAAGTCGTGCCGGTAGTGTGTGCAGGTCACCATGTTCTGACCCAGGAGCGGATCGTTCCGCGCGCCGTCGTCCGCCGTGGGAAGCCCGAACATCGCCGGGTCGACGGAACGCTCACCGAAGTCCGCCGGGACGGGGCCCTTGAGCATCACGAGCGTCAGGAACTTGGCCATCGCTGGTCCCATCCCCTTCCGCAGGTAGGTCTCGTGAACGTCCCGGTTCGCCGCGAGCGCTTGCTCTCGATCGGGGAGCTCCTGGGCGGCGGGAGGCTCATGCGCGATGAGGGTGCGGACCTGCTCCGGATGCTTCGCCACGAGCGCGAGCGCGTTCACCGCACCACCGCTCGAGGCGAAGAGGTCGATCGGCCCGGCGCCGAGCGCCGAGATGATGCGGCTCAGGTCGTCAGCGTGCTCGTCGGGGGTCGTTTCGGATGCACCGTCTGTGCGCTTGCTGCGCTCCACGCCGCGCGGGTCGTACGTCACGACGGTCCGATCGCTGAAGTGCTTGGCCAGGGTGCCGAAGCCGGCGGCGCCCATCGGCGATCCGATGAGCACGAGCGGCGGCTCCGTCGTCGTCTCGTTGCGCCGGACATCGTACGCAACGACGGCGCCGGGGACGTTCAGGGTGTAGGTCTTTGGCTCAGTCATGGTCAGCCTCCGAACTGCATTCTCGATCTCTTTGACGGCGCGTGACCGCAAAACTCATCGCCGTCCGGCGCGCCTATGCGGCGAGTGCACGGTAGACGGTGACCGCCTGCGCGACACCGCGCAACGCGATCGGGCCGACGAGGTCGAAACGCACGGTGTCACCGGCGCTTGCCGTGGCTGCCTCGCCGACGAACACGCTGCCGGGCGCGGCCTGCGCGGCGATCCGCGCCGCGATGTTGACCGTTCGGCCGTAGTAGTCGCCGTTCGCCTCGACCATCGGACCAGCGTTGACGCCCACACGCGCGCACGGGAGCCCCGAGGCGCGGACCCGCTCGATCAGCTCGAGACTGGCGGCGACCGCGTCGCGTGTCTCCGTGAAGTGCAGATGCGCGCCGTCGCCGAGTGTCTTCACGACGCGTCCGCCGTAGCGGCTCGCCACCGCCGTCGCGATCGCGCCGAGCGCGAGCGCCATCTCCGCCGCAGCCTCGTCACCGAGCTGCTCGGTGAGCCTGGTGTAGTCGCACAGGTCGGCGAATACGGCGGCGTTCATACACCTACATAGACGGCGGGCCGGGCGAGAACTCATCGAACGTCGGGAAAAACGAAGAGGTGTAGTCGCACAGGTCGGCGAATACGGCGGCGTTCATATCCACATAGACGGCGAGCCGGGCGAGAACTCATCGGCAGACGGTAAAACGAAGAGGCCCCCGTTTCCGGGGGCCGCTTCTCTTACAAGTTTTCACATACGACTCGTTCGACTTATTGGGCGTCCTTCAGGATCTGGTTCGCCTTCGTGCCTGCGTCCTTGATCGCCTGCTCCGGCGTGGCCTTGCCGGTCATGACCGAGACGTACATGTTGGTGATGACGTCGCGGATGTCCTGCTGGCCGCGGACGTTCGGCTCGGGGATCGAAGCGCCGATCGTGTCGTAGGCCTGCTTGCCCTGCGGATCCTTCGAGGACCAGTAGGTCTTCAGCGCCTCGTTGTTCGCGGCGGACTTGCGGACGGGCATGTAGTAGGACTTCGTCGCCCAGTCCGCGGTGTTGTCCTGCTCGCTGAACCACTTGATGAAGAGCCACGACGCGAGCTGCTTCTGCGGCGTGCTCTTGAAGATGGCGACGTTCGCGCCGAACATCACGGTCTTCCCGCCAGGCGGTGCCGCGACATTCCACGCCACTGGCGTCTTCATGGCCGCCGCGATGAACGGACGGCTCGACGTCGACGCGAAGGTGAACGCGAGCTTGTTCTGCGCGAAGTCGTTCTGCCAGTCGAAGTTCGTCGGCGTGTAGGCGTACCCGCCGTCGTAGAGACGCTTGAGCATCTGCAGCGTCTCGAGGCCTTCCTTGCCGTCCCATGCGACGGTCTTGTTGTCGTCGCTCATGATCTTGCCGCCGCGTGAGAGGACCATCGCGTTGAAGTACGACGCGTCGGACGTGCCGGCGTATCCGTACTGGGTGGTCTTGCCGTTCGCGTCCTTCTTCGTCGCCTTCTGGACGGCCTGCTCCCACTCCTGCCATGTCTTCGGCACGGCGACGCCTGCGGCCTTCAGCACGTCCTCATTCGTGTACATGAGGGCGAGGGACTTCGTGAACGGGAATGAGAGCAGCTTGTTGCCGTACTGCGCGAAGCGGTTCGTGTCGAAGTACGGCTTGTAGATGTCGTCCTTGCTCGCCTGATCGAGACCGTTCTTCTTGCTGTTCACGTACGGGTCCAGATCGATGACGACGTCAGCCTTCGTATAGTCGGCGACGAACGACTCGTACGCGTGCGCGAGTTCCGGCAGCGCGCCGGCCTGGATCGCGCCGAGGGTCTTCTGGTAGAGCTGCGTGTAGTTGCCCTGCACGACGGCCTGGACGGTGATGCCCTTGCCGTTGGTCTCATTGAACTTCTTCACCGCCGCCTCGAGCGCGCCTTTCTGTGGGTCGCTCGTGAGCGCGTGCCAGAGCGTGATGGTCACCGGACCGGTGATGTCAAGATCGGCCTCGGTGGTCGCCGCCGGCCCCTGTGATCCCGAGGGAGCAGCGGACCCGCCGCAGGCCGCGATAAGCATCGTGATCGCGAACAGAACGCCTAACTTCCGCATGGGCGCCTTTTCCTCCAACCTTCCCCGCGACTCTGCGTCGGGCGGATGACCCCTATGTGAGGTACGCGTGACTTCTAGCCGCGGATGCCGGTCCTCGCCACTCCCTGCACCAGGTAGCGCTGCCCCACCAGATACAGCAGCACTATCGGCGCGACGACGAACGAGCACGCCGCCATCAAGAGATGGTATTGCGAGCGGGCGGTGTCGCGGAAGGCGTTGAGACCGACCTGGATCGGCTGGATATCCGGGCGGGAAGTCATGATCAGCGGCCACTGGAAGGCGTTCCAGCTCCCGTAGAACGAGATGATCGCCACCGTTACGAGCGCCGGGATCGAGATCGGAAGCACGACCGACCACAGGAAACGTAGATGTCCGGCCCCGTCGATCACCGCAGCGTCCCGCAGTTCCTTCGGCACGGAGAGGAACTGCTGCCGCAGCAGGAAGATCGAGAACGCGGTCGCGAGGAAGGGGAGCACCTGCACGAGGTAACCCTGGGCAATGTGGTCGAGGTCATTCGGACGGAAGAGTCGCGTCATGATGACGAAGTTCGGGATGAGCGTGGCCTCCGCCGGCATCATGTACGTCGCGAGCAGCACCGTGAAGAGCACGGCCTTGCCCTTGAAGTTCATGAGCGCGAAGGCGTACGCCGCGAGGACGGCAGTGAAGAGCTCGCCGGCGGTGTTCAGGAGCGCGATGAGGACCGTGTTCCCGAAATAGCGTGCCCACGGGGCCTTCGACCACGCCTCGATGTAGTTCTCTGGGTGCAGCCCCTGGGTGGGGAAGATCGTCGGCGGTGACGTGATCGACTCGAAGAAGTCCTTCAGGCCGGTCGTAAGCATGTAATAGAAGGGGTACGCGACGAGGCCGCCGACCGCGATGAGCACGAGGTGCACGAACAGGCTCGACCTGATCGGCGGCACGGCTGGCCGGCGTAGGGCGCGCACGCTGACGCGGGGAAGAACGACCTCACTCATCCGTACTGCACCCGGCGCTCGAGCACCCGGAACTGCACGAGCGTGAACGCGAGGATGAGAAGCGTGAGGAGGACGCCCATCGCGGAGCCGAAGCCGATCTGGCCCTGCTGGAAGAACGTGCGGAACACGAGCATCGACACGGTGCGCGAGGTGTCGAGCGGACCGCCGTTCGTGAGGACGAAGATCTCATTGAATGCGCGGAGCACACCGATGCTCGCGATCGTGAACACGAAGAAGATCTGCGGCGTCAGGAGCGGCAGCGTGATCCTCGTGAACACTTGCCGCGGATTCGCGCCGTCGAGGCGCGCCGCCTCGTAGTACTCGACCGGGATGTTCCCGAGCCCGCCAAGGAAGATGACGATCTGGAAGCCGAGGAAGTGCCAGATCGAGAAGATCGCGACGCTCACCAGCGATAGGCTCGGGCCCGCGGCCCACGCCGGCACGTCCGCGCCAAAACGGTTCCCAATCATCTCGAAGATGCCTGTTGGTTCCTGCAGGAAGCGGAGCGGTCCCAGCCCGACGCTCGACAGGATCGTGTTCAAGATGCCGTACTGCGGGTGGTAGAGGTACTCGAAGACCGCGGCGGCCGCGACCGTGGCGGTGATGTAGGGCAGGTAATAGATCGTCCGGTACACGGCGCGCCCGCGGATCTTCTGGAAGAGGAGGTACGCGATGACCAGGGCGAGCGCGATCTCGAACGGCACGGTAATGAGTGCGAACGTGATCGTCGTCGAGACCGATCGCCACCAGTTCTCCGCGCGAGAGCCGAAGAGGATGTCGGTGTAGTTCTCGATCCCGCGGAACGCGCCCTGGACGATGTCCCACTTGAAGAAGCTGATGTAGATCGCGTAGAGCGCGGGGAAGATCTTGAAGACGAGGAGCACCACGAACGCCGGTAAGAGGAACAGGTAGGCCTGAACGTTCTCGATGAGTAAGCGGCGGCGCCGGGAGGCCGCGCGCTGCGTGATGGCGATAGCCCCTCCCGTCACCGTTCGGCGATGATATCGGCGGTGCCCATCTACGACTACCGTTGTGACCACTGCGGTCACGCGTTCTCCGCCGTTCAATCGTTCAAAGATCAGACGCTCGATACGTGTCCGAACTGCGGCAAGCGTCCGCGGCGTCTAATCGTCGCGCCGGCCATCGTTTTCAAAGGCGGTGGCTGGTATAAGACGGACTCCCGGGGCAAGGCGCCGAATGAAAGCGACTCAACGTCGAGCAGCGATCACAAGACCGAGTCGGGGGGGCCAGCAGCTAAAGAGTCAAAGAGCGAGGCTAAAGAGGCAAAGACTTCGCCTGAAAGGACGAAGCCTGAGAGCAAGCCTCCGGCCCAGCCAAAGCCGGCGAAGAGCGAGGAAAAATCCTAGTCAGGCTCCAGCGTGCGCTCGCGCTCACGCGTCGCGTCGCGTCGTCATTCTTCGCTGACGAGTCGCTCTTCCTCGCGGGGGCGGTCGCGTACCAGCTCTTCTTCTCGCTCATCCCGCTCCTCGCGCTCGTGGTGGGCGTCCTTGGCTTCGTCTATGGCCCGGAGCGCGCGCAGCGTGAGCTCGTCCAGCTCCTCCGCACGGTCTACCCGTCGGCGACGGCGCAGGAGGTCCGCATCGCGCGCGAGCTCGTGGACGGGCGAGCGATCTCGCTGGGCATCGGTCTCGTAGGCACGATCCTCGGCGCGAGCGCGATCCACTCCTCTATCGACACGGCCCTCGCGGCGATCCTCACCGGTGGTCGCAAACGTAACTTCATCCGGGGGAACGCGGCCGCGTTCGCGTTCGTCGCCGGGATCGCGCTGCTGGCGGTGTTCTCCTTCGCGCTCTCCTACGGCGCGCAGGCGGCGCAGGGCGCGCTCACCGAGGCGGGCTTCGGCGCCGGCGCGCGCCTCCTCATTGCGATCGGCTCCCCCCTGCTCGGCCTCGCTGCCGGCTACGTCTTCTTCGGCTTGATCTACCGCTACCTGCCGCGGGTCCCGGTCGCGCGATCATCGGTCCGCGTCGCGGCCCTGGTATCCGCCGTGCTGTGGGAGGTCGCGAAGGTGGCGTTCGGGTTCTTCACGCGCGGGCTCGGCCTCTTCAGCGCATACGGGCCGATCGCGTTCGCGGCGGGCCTCTTGACGTGGGTCTATCTGACAGCGGTGATCATCCTTGTCGGTGCGGAAGTGATCAAAGTGAGGCGGAGCACGTAGTTAGGTGGAACGGGTCGAGGCGTTCGTCAGCCGGATCATCGAGGGATGGAGCGCGCGCCTCTTCGGCGCGAAGCTGCAGCCCGTCCAGATCGCGAAGCGGCTCATTCGCGCGATGGAAGGGCATCAGACGATCAGTCTCAGCAAGACCTTCGTGCCCAACTCGTACGTCGTCTCGCTCTCCGCGTCGGACTTCGCGCAGTTCGAGCAGTACCGCAAGAGCCTCGAGCGCGACCTCGCCGAGGCCGTGCTCGGCGCGGCGCGCGAGCGGAGCTTCACGCTCCTGGCGTATCCCTCGGTCGAGATCGAGCGCGCTGAGGACATCGCGCCGGGAGACATGCGCGTCTCGTGCGCGCTCGTCGACATGTCGGGCGAGGAGGTCGAGGCCGATGCGAAGGCGCTCGGTGCCGTCGAGTCCGGCCACACGATGGTCCTCGACCGGGAAGCGCTGCTGAAGGATCGGCCTCGCGCTCCGAAGGCAATGATCGAGCAGCGTGACGCCTCGCCGGTGCGTCTCGGACCCGATCCGCTCCTCATCGGACGCGATCCGCAGAACGACGTCGTCCTCGACGACCGGCGCGTGTCGCGCAAGCACGCCGAGATCCGCCTGCGCCTTGGGCGCTACACGCTCTACGACCTGCAGAGCACGAACGGCACGTACGTGAACGGCCGGCGCGTCGCGGAGAAGGTCCTCGACGACGGCGACAAGATCTCCGTCGGCGGGCTCGAGCTCGTCTTCCGCTCCGCCGACTGACGGATGGAGATCACCTTCGCCGTCCTGCTGTGGGCGGTGCGGATCGCGTTCCTCGTCATCCTCTATCTGTTCCTCATCCGCGCGTTCGGCGTGCTGCACCGCTCGATGGCCGCGGAGCGCGCCGCGACGCGCGCAGCGGGCACGCTCGTCGTCGAGCGCAGCCCCGCGCGCGCGCCACGCGTCGGCGAGCGCCTCACCCTGCGGCCGACGAACGCGATCGGCCGCGACGCCGGCAACGACATCAGCTTCCCCGACGAGGCGGCGTCGGCGCGCCATGCGACGCTCGAGCTGCGCGACGACGAGTGGTGGATCGAAGATCTTGGCAGCACGAACGGCACACTGGTGAACGGCGTGCGGATCGAGAAGCGCGAGCGCGTGCGTTTCGGCGACGAGATCGCCATCGGCCGCGTGGCGATGCGGTTGGAGCGATGAGAGTCTCGACGCGGCTGGCGGGTGACGCGGGAGCGGCAATCGTCTCCGACGACAACGCGCGCGCTGACGAGAAGCCCGCGTACATTCGGCCGCCGCTCGTCGATGTCAGCAGCGCGCGCGAGGAGGAGACGATGCCGCTACCCGCGGCAGGACCCGCCGCCGCAGGCCGCGCGACCGCCGCTCCCGCGTCACCCGCTAGGCCCGCGCACTCGGCGGTCGCGTCATGACGCTCCTCTTGCGCCGCCGAAGCGAGGTCGGTCTCATCGTCTGGGTCGCGGCGCTCGCGATCACAGGCTCCGTCGCAGTCGCCGCCGCAGATGCGGCGGCGTTCGACCGGCGGCAGATCTTCATTCCCGTCGCATTCATCGCGCTCATGCTCGCGCTGCATCTGTTCCTCGCATGGCGCAGCGTGCGCGGCGACCAGCTGCTCTTCCCGCTCGCCGCGGGACTGTCGGCGCTCGGCCTGATCCTCGTGCAGCGGTTGCAGCCCGCGGATCAGCCACTGCTGCTCCAGCAGCTGACGTGGATGATCGTCGCCGCCGGCGCGTTCGCGGCGACGATCCTCATCCCGCGCGATCTCACCGCGCTCGCGCGCTTCAAGTGGACCTGGGCGATCCTCGGTCTCGTCCTGCTGATCTCGCCGCTGCTGCCGGTCATCGGCCGCGAGATCAACGGCGCGCGCATCTGGATCGGCGTCTCGCGGTTCAACTTCGAGCCGTGGGAGGCCGTGAAGATCCTTCTCGTCGTGTTCTTCGCCGCGTACCTCGAGGAGTTCCGCGAGGTCATCACGCATTCCCGGCGCATCGGGCCGTTCCCGATCCCGCCGGTGCCCTACCTGCTGCCGATCCTCGCGATGTGGGCGATGGCGATGGTCGTCGTCATCTTCGAGAAGGACCTGGGGGCGGCGCTCCTCTTCCTCGGCATCTTCCTCGCGATGCTCTACCTCGCGACCGGCGAGGCGTTCTACACGCTCATCGGCCTCGCGCTCCTCGCCGTAGGCGGGTTCGCCGTGTACCAGCTCATCGGGCACGTGCACGTGCGCATCGACACGTGGCTGCAGCCGTTCAGCGAGGAGCTGCGGTTCGGCGCCGGCTACCAGATCGTGCAGGGACTCTTCGCGCTCGGGAACGCGGGCCTCTTCGGCGCCGGCCTCGGCAACGGCATGCCCGACCGGATCCCCATCGTGTGGAGCGACTTCGTCTTCAACGCGTTCGCGGAGGAGACCGGGTTCGCCGGCGCGCTCATCCTCCTCGCGCTGTACCTCCTGTTCTTCTATCGCGGCATGCTCATCGCGGTCCGCGCGCCGACACCGTTCCTCCAGCTCCTCGCGGGCGGCCTGTCCTTCATCGTCGCGTTCCAGACGCTCGTCATCGTCGGCGGCAACGCGCGCCTCATCCCGCTCACCGGCGTAACGCTCCCGTTCGTCGCGTACGGAGGGTCGTCGCTGGTGACGAACTGGATGCTCGTCGCGCTTCTCATGCGCGTCTCCGACGTGACCGCGCGCGTGCGAGGAACGGAATGACCCGCGGCATCGCCGAGAACATTCGTGGGTTGTCGGTGGCGATCGCCATCGCGTTCCTCGTGACATCTGCCGGCGTCGGCTATTGGACGCTCGTCGCATCCGACGCGCTCGCGTCGGATCCGTTCAACCCGCGCCTCGTCGCGGCGATCCGCGACCGGCCGCGCGGCAAGATCGTCGACACCGCCAACAACGTCCTCGCGCAGAGCGTGAAGACGCAGGACGGTTGGACTCGCAAGTACTCCGACCGCTCGCTCGCGCACGTCGTCGGCTTCGCGTCCTTCAAGTACGGCGCCTCGGGCATCGAGGCCGCATACGCGGATTCGCTCATCGGCCAAGACCCGGGCGATCCGATCGCGACATGGCGCGCGCGCTACCTCGGTGAGCATGAGGAGCCGGGCTCCGTCGTGCTCGGCATCGACCCGAAGGTGCAGAAGGTCGCGGTCGATGCACTCACGTCGACGGGACGGAAGGGCGCGATCATCGCGCTCAACCCTGTGACTGGAACGATCATCGCGTCCGTCAGCCTGCCGAACTTCGAACCGAATCAGGTCGCCGATCCGAAGACCGAGGATCTGGCATGGCAGCAGGTGAACGGGGATCAGAACAAGCCGCTCATCGATCGCGCGCGCCAGGGCCTCTATGCGCCGGGATCGACGTTCAAGCTCGTCACCGGTGCGGCCGCGCTCGAGAACGGCATCAACCCGGACACCAAGATCCGCGTCGACGATCCGTGGCAGGCGGATCCGTCGTGGGGCCAGTACTACGTGCGCTCATCTTCGAAGGCGCACGGCGACTACACGATGGCAGACGGCTACCGATTGTCGGAGAACATCTACTTCGCGAAGATCGGCCTGCAGGTCGGCGGGCAGAAGCTCGCCGAGTACGCGAGCCGCTTCGGCGTCGGCGCAGCGCCACGGTGCGACATCGCGGTCCCGAAGGGCCAGCTCTCGAACTCCGGAACGCTCGATCGACCTACGCTCGTCGCGGACACGTCGTACGGTCAGGGCGAGCTGCTCGTCTCGCCGCTGCAGATGGCGCTCATCGCGGCGACCATCGGGCGCGCCGGTGTGATGCCGACGCCACACTACGCGACCGAGGTGCGCGACAGCTCGGGCAACACCATCCGGACGATCGCGCCCGGCGCCGCCGGCCAGGTCGTGCGCCCCGACACAGCGGCGAAGATCGCGGGCTACCTCGTCGGCGCGGTCGAGGGGCCCGGCGCCTTCGCGTTCGGCGCGAAGATCAGCGGCGTGCATGTTGCCGGCAAGACGGGTACGGCCGAGAACCCCGCCGGTCCGCCGCACGGGTGGTTCATAGGCTTTGCGCCCGCCGAGAATCCCGTTGTCGCGGTCGCCGTCATCATCGAGAACTCCGGTCAGGGCGGCGTCGACGCCGCCCCGC
>Ga0209058_1002949_pt1 | contig 13884 bp, 7 predicted proteins | sample GraSoiAngelo_147_FD_185904 | JGI IMG/M metagenome (GOLD analysis project Ga0209058, IMG submission 185904) | Grasslands soil microbial communities from the Angelo Coastal Reserve, California, USA - 14_1009_05_40cm (SPAdes) (version 2) | ecosystem: Environmental > Terrestrial > Soil > Grasslands ... | reverse complement strand
GGCGCCGCCAACCACGCTCGTCGGATTGACCGTCACCGAAGACAGGCTCGGCGCCGCTGGCGCGGGATTGACGGTGAGCACGGCCGAGCGTGAAACGCCGCCGAAGGTCCCGGTGATCGAGAGCGCGGTCGAGGCGGTGACGGACGTTGTCGCTATGGCGAAGGTCGCGCTCGTCGTCCCTGCCGCGACGGTGACGCTGGCGGGCACCGCGGCCACCGTGGGGTTGGCGCTGCTCAGGCTCACCACGGCTCCGCCCGTGGGCGCGGCGCTGGTCAGCGTCACGGTGCCCTGTGACGAGTTGCCGCCCACGACGGAGGTCGAGGCGACGCTCACGGCGGACAGGCTCGCCGCGGGAGGCGGTGGTGGCGCGGCTTGCGCCGTGAAGCGGCGCACGGCCGAGAACGGCCCGGCGACTCCGGCGGAGTTGATGGCGCGGACGCGCCAGAAGAGCCGCTGGGCCGGCAGGCCGCTGATGGTCGCCTGCGACGCGGTCACCGTCTGGCTGGACGTGAGCGGTGTGAAGCTGCTCGAGCTCGAGATTTGGATGAGGTACGTGGCCGCATTGGCCGTGTCCGTCCAGTCGAACAGGATCGGCTGGGCGAGCGTGGCATCGATGGCGGGAGTGATCAGGCTCGGCGTCCCTGGCGTGGGTGGCGGCGCCGCGCTGGGCATGACCGTCAGGTTGGCCGACTGAGTCGAGCTGCCGAAGAAGCCCGTGATGGTGACCGGCGTGTTCGCCGACACGGGCGATGTGGTCACCGTGAAGCTGGCGAACCCCAGGCCAGCGGGCACGAGCACGATCGGCGGAACCCGAGCCGCTGAGAGGTTGCTGGTCGCGAGCGTCACCGACGCTCCGCCCGCCGGTGCATTGGCGTTCAGGAATACGGTGCCGTTAACGCTGTTGCCGCCGGTGACGCCGGCCACGCTCAGCCTCACCGAGGTGAGCGCCAGCGCTGCATTCGGATCGGGCCCCACGTTGATGAACGCAGATTTCGTGACACCGCCTGCGCTCGCGTTGATACTCGCCCCCGTTGGGATGCTGACGGGGCTCGTCGTGATGGTGAAGCTGTTCGCGCTGTTTCCGGCGGCGATGGAAACGCTGGGCGGCACCTGGACGACAGACGGATTGTCGCTGCTCAGCGTGACGACGCCGCCGCCGGCCGGAGCCGGCATGACCAGCTCGACGGTTCCGCGAGCCGAGGCGCCGCCGATCAGCCCCGACGGTTTGACGCCCATCGCGAAGAGGACCGGGGCCCCGGGCGTCGGATCGATTTCGAGGAGCTTGGCCTGCATTCCGCCGGTCGTGCCGTAGGTGGCCTGGATGAGCACATAGTGCGGCGCGTTCACCTGGGGCGCCGTGATCGGGAAATCGGCGCTGATACTGCCCGCCGGCACGATCACACCGGGTGGGAAGCATGGCGGCGTGACCACTTGCCCCTCCATGCTGCCGCACACCCAAACGGCCGCGCCTCCGACCGGCGCGGGCGCGGTCAGCGCCACGGTTCCCGTCGTGCTGCCGCCGCCGAGCACGCTGGCGGAAGCGAGCGTCAGGGCCGCAAGACTCGGAGCGGGCGGAGGACTTCCGGGCGGCAACAGCGTCAGCCCGGCGCCGGGCGACCGATACCCTTCGAACCCGGTGCCCGCGTCGATGGTCACGCGTGTGGGGATCGAAACCGGCGCGGTTGCGACGTTGAACGTCGCGCCGGTCCCGCCCGCCGGAATGAAGACGCTCGGCGGCAGCGTGATCACCGTGCTGTCGCCGTTCACGAGCGTCACCTGGACGCCGCCCGGTGGTGCCGGATTCAACAGCGTCGCCGTCCCGAGCAGGGGGGCTCCGCCGACCACGCTCTCGTTGCTGAGCCCGATGCCCCAAAGGATCGGCCACAGGCCGAGCGAGTTCTGCTGCCAGCCCATGCCGTAGGCGGCGCGGACGGTGCCGACCGTGGCGCCCGGCACGGGTATCGTCGTGATCGGAGAGACCATCGCGTCGGTCTTGCCTTCGGGGATCACGACACTGAATGGCGTCTGGGCATGGGGAAAATCGGTGGCGAGGTTGATCAGCGCACCGCCGGCCGGCGCCGGCATGTTCAGGGTCACGCGTGCCTGCGTCGAGTTGCCGCCACTGACGCTACCGGGTTCCGTGATGATGGAGAAGAGCTCCAGGCCGGGCGGAGTCGGCGGCGACGCGACGACGGTGAAGCTCGCTCCCGCCGACCACGGACCGAGGACGTCCCCGTGAACGGCCCGCACGCGCCAGAAGTACGTGCCCGGCGGGAAGTGATTGATGCCCTCCACCAAGGGGTCGGGGACGACCATGTAATCGGATCGGCTGACCCCCTGGACCAGGAGGACGCCGACGGTGCCCAGGAAGTTCGGCTCGTTGTCGATGTCGACGTCGTAGCCGGCGACCTGCGGGTTTGCCGTCTCCGACCATGTGAGCATGAACGGTAACGTAACCGTCGCCCCGCCGACCGGCGACAGCGGTGTGGGCGGCGGCGGAACCGGCGCGGCGTTCGTGATGTGCACGTTCAGGATCGGCGACGGCAGCCCGCGCACGTTGTCCGCCGACACGGCCGTGATGCGGTAGTAGATGTTCGGGATCGCGTTGCCCCACCCGGCGCGGAACGTCGTCCCGAACTGCATCGCATCGGTGGTGAGCGTGAATGGAGATGAGAAGGTCGGCTCGTCATCCGCTTCCAACAGGTAGTGATGGGCGCCGGGGACGGCGGTCCAGTTGATGAGAAAGAACTCGCGCACGTGGAACTGCGCGCCGTTCGCAGGTGACGTGAAGGCCGGGGTTCCCGGCGCCGGTCCGAGCCCGACGACGGTGAAGCTCTGCACTGGCGACCAGGGCGAATCGAGCGCGAAGACCACGCCGCCGACGAGCTGCGTAGCCTTGACGCGCCAGAAATAGATTCCGTTGGGCAGGCCGCTAACCGTGGCGCGCGTGGCTGCGGGAATCCCATCGCCAGATTGGTTCGTAAAACCCGCCGCGATGATGACGCCGAAGGTCGACGTCGTTCCCACTTGCCACGTGTAGCTGCCGATGGGCCCGTCCGGATCCACGACCGGGTTCCATCGGAGCGTGATCGGTTGCACCTGCGCCGCCCCGGCGGCGGGCTCGACCAGCGTGGGTGCCGGTGGTGGCGTCTGAGCCGCCGCCGTGAACGCGAACGCCGCCGACAGCGCGATGTGAATTGCCACGAGAATGGATTTACGAGCCATGATGGACCTCGCTAGCAGGGAAAGGGCGCGCGGCGGGTCGACCTCTCCGGAGCCGCAATTACGCACGACTTCCTCGCGCGTGAGATAGAGCACCTTCAGGGTCCCGACTTCGATCGCGGCCGTCTGGGCCGCGCGATCGCGATCCGATGACTACGGCACACGCGAAGGCCGGGTCAAGAAAAATCTGCTGTGCGATGTGCGAAGTCGGCCGTCGTCCGTCACGGACACACCTGGCGCAGCGTCCAGTGGGGCAAAAGACCCGGACGCCGTAGACATTGTGGCTGGTATCTAGGGGAAACCCTCATGTCGTCCGGGGTCCTGCACTCGCCGCTCGTGACCGGCAAGAGTCCTCGCTTGACGAGAGTCCATGGATTCAAGCAAGGAGAGGCCACGGAGGATCGCCCCATGTCACAGGCCACGGACGTGCAGCTCGGTTCGATCGGGTCTCTGTGGCGATATCCGGTCAAGTCCATGATGGGCGAGGAGCTGAACGCCGCCGAGGTTACGGAACGGGGGCTGCGCGGCGATCGTGCCTACGCTTTGGTGGACCGCGCCGATGGCAAGGTCGCGAGTGCCAAGAACCCCAGGAAGTGGCCGAGCCTCTTCGATTTCCGGGCCACCTTCATTGAGCCTCCGAGCCGCGGCGCGAACCTGCCACCGGTTCGCATCGTCCTGCCGGATGGCTCCACCGTCTCGAGCGCTCAGCGTGATGTCGACCAGGTCCTCTCGACGGCGCTCCACCGCGAGGTGACACTGGAGGCGATCGCGGGCGGCGACGTGGGGGTTGGATCCTCATCGGGCAATCCACGGACGGCCAATGCCGAAGAGTATTGGCCCGACATGGAAGGCCTCGACTACCGAGACACGGTCACGGACTTCGCGCTGCCGGAGGGAACCTTCTTCGACTGTGCCGTGGTTCATCTGTTGACCACGGCGACGCTCGACCGCCTTGGCGAGCTGTATCCGCAGGGGCGTTTCGAGGTGCGGCGATTTCGGCCCAACATCGTGGTCGCGCCCGCGTCCGGCGAGAGAACCTTCGTCGAGAATGCCTGGGTCGGCCAGACGCTCGCCATCGGGGATGAGGTTCGCCTGAGCGTCACCGGTCCCTGCGGTCGCTGCGTCATGACGACGCTGGCTCAGGGCGATCTTCCGAAGGACCCGGAGATTCTGCGCACGGCAGCCCAGCACAACCATGTCCATGTAGGTGTCTATGCAGCCGTTGTACGGGGCGGCACGATTCGCCGGGGTGATGCGCTGAGGCGTGCCGCCTAAACAGCGGCCAGGCGGCCCTTCGGCTGGGTCGGGCGAGGGCGTGGCTCGGGCATCCTGCGACGTCGCGTCGGCCTTGCGCGCGCGTCGCAACCAGCAGCCAACTCGGAGGGGTCAATGGGTCTCTTCATCGTCCGTCACCGGCACGAGCCCGAGCGGTGCCCGGCCACCGACCCGTACATGGGCGCGATGCTCCTGAACTACCTGAGCCGGCCCAACGTCAGGCACCATGGCGTCAACATCCAGGGAGAGGCCGTCGTGCAAGGCGAGCACACCCTCTACATGATCATCGAGTCGAGCGACGAAGATCGTGTTCGCGCGTTCATGAGACCGTTCGCGGAGGCGGGCACGGTTGACGTCTTTCCCGCGTCCACGTGCGTGCGAGTGGTTGCCAGCGGCGGATGCGCAGCCTCGATGCCCGTGGTCGACGAGCCGCTCCCCGCACTCGATCCGGAGGAAGCCTGCCAGCATGCGATCGACGCGGGCCTCGTCGTGCATCGCGCGCATCCGCTGAACTGCGAGACCTCGATCCCCGCGCTGATCGGGGGTGTCGTGATGCCCAACGCGCACTTCTACGTGCGCAACCACTTTCAGATCCCGATGCTCGACCCCTCGACCTGGCGGCTCGGGGTCGGCGGTCTTGTCGAGCGACCGTTGAGCCTGAGCCTGCGGGACCTCGGCAACATGCGCTCGGAGACGCGGGTCGTCACCCTCGAATGTGCGGGGAACGGCCGCTCGCTGCTGCACCCGCAAGTCGCGGGCGAGAAGTGGCACCTGGGCGCCGTCAGCACTGCGGAGTGGACGGGGGTTCCGCTGGTCGAAGTCCTCGACCGCGCGGGCATCAGGCCCGAGGCACACGAGGTGCTGTTCCGGGGCGCCGACGCCGGAATAGTGCACGGGCGGACGGAGACCATCCGCTTCGAGCGGAGCCTCACGCTTGATGACGCGAGGGCTTCCGAGGCGTTGCTGGCCTATGCGATGAACGGCGAGCCGCTCCCGATTCAGCACGGCTACCCACTGCGCGTCATCGTTCCCGGCTGGTACGCGGTCACGTCGGTCAAGTGGCTGACCGAGATCGAGGTCATCGGTCACGCGTTCAGCGGCCCGTTCCAGACCGATGCGTACTTCTATGAGTGGCAGCGCGAGGGGCGGGTGTTGAGGGAGCCGGTGACGCTGCAGCGGGTGCGCGCCTTGATCACGGAGCCGGGCGCGGGCGAAGAAGTCGACCGCGGCGAGGTCGCGATTCGAGGGGTGGCCTGGTCCGGGGCGGCCGCGATCGCTCGCGTCGAGGTGAGCGTCGGCGGCGGGTCCTGGCAAGAGGCCCGTCTCGTGGGCGAGCGGAAGCGGCACAGCTGGCAGTGGTGGGAGCTGATCACGCGGCTGGAGCAGCCAGGCGCGACCGTGGTGCGCGCTCGCGCGACGGACCTGGCCGGCCGCACGCAGCCCGAGAGCCCGGAGTGGAACCGGCTCGGCTACGGGAACAACTCCATCGCGGAGGTGCCGGTTCACGTCCGGTAGCGTTCCCACCGGACGAGGCCGGGCGAAGCCCATCCGTGAAGAGGTCGACGGGGTCTGTGACCTTCAGCCGCCCGCCGAGGTGCGCTCGAGCGGATGGCCACCCTCCCGCCACGCCTTGATCCCGCCGTCGAGCGCCACGGCGCGTGTATAGCCCATCGCGCGCAGCGTGGCGGCAGCGAGCGTCGATATCTTGCCGAACTCGCAGTACGTGAGGATTCGCGCGGTCGGGTCGGGCAGCTCCTTGTCGACGCGCAGCTCGAGCTGCCCGCGCGGCAGGTGGCGAGCGCCCGGCACGTGGCCCGCGTCGTAGGCGTCGCGCTCCCGGACGTCGAGAATCACGAGGCTCCGGTCGCCGGCCGTTACGCGCTCCCGCACTTCCTCCATCGACATGAACGAGATACGGCTCGCCGCCTCGTCGAGGAGCTGGGCGACGGTCTTGCCGCCGGTGCGGTTGGTGCGCAGCGCCTCGGTGAGGTGCTGGGGCATCTCGAGGCTGAGCGCGCGCATCTGCGCGACGAAGGCGGTGCGATCGCGCTGCTGGAGGCGCGGGTTCTCGGCCTTCTCCTGGCCGAGCGTCGACACGGGCGTCCCCTTGTAGTCGTGCGCAGGGTAGACCGCGAGCGCGTCGTCGAGATGGAGGAGCCTGCCGAAAAGGCTCTCGTACAGTGCCTCCGGATCGCCGGTCGGGAGATCCGTCCGCCCCGTGCCACGGCGCAGCAGGGTATCCCCCGTGAGCACGCGATCGGGCAGCACGAGGCAGATCGAGTCGTCCGTGTGACCAGGTGTGTGGACGACGCGCAGCCGGAGCCGCCCCGCGATGATCGTCTCGCCGTCGTCGACGCGCACGTCGACGTAGGGCGCGAGGCTCGCGCGGTGCATGACACTCGGCACCTCGAGGCGCCGCGAGAGGTCGCGCGCGGCCGAGAAATGGTCGGCGTGGGTGTGCGTGTCGACGATGTAATGGAAGCGCAGCCCCGTCCGGGCGGCGAGCGCGAGGTAGCGATCGACCTGGCTCAGCTCCGGGTCGATGAGCACCGCACTGCACGTCTCGGGGCAGCCCACGAGATAGGAGAGGCAGCCGCCCGCGCGCACCTCCTCGAAGATCATCGGCGGGGCGATTCTCGGGCTTCGGTTCTCGCCTTGTCAACCGCGGTCGCCACGGCGGCGAAGAGCAGGTCGTGACCGGCGATCAGGCGCAGTCGGCGCGGTGTCCCTTCGCTGCCGGCGGTCAGGCCACCGCCCGCCTTGGAACCGTTCCAAGAACGATGTCCGCAGATGGGAAAAAAGCCACGCGGTCGGGACGCCCCACCTGTCAGGGTTCCAGAAAGGTTCCAAAGCGGGCAGGCGTGTGATTGGCAGCGGCCGCCTCCCGATGGAAGTCACGAAGTGGCGCCGGACCTCCCGAGCCCCTTGGCCACCTGCGCCGCCCGCGCCGTCGCGCCCATCTCGGTGAAGAGCTGATGCGCCTCGCGCAGCTCGCGCTGCCGACCGACCTCGTCGCCGACGACGCGGGCGAGCTCGGCGCGCTCGACGTTGATCCACGGCGCGCAGGCGCGCGCCTCGGTCGCATCGATCAGGGCCGCGGCGTCGCGGAGGTCGGCCTCGACCCGCGCTCGCGCCGGCGTGCCCTCGGTCGCGAGGAGCACGCGCGCCCGGGCGAGGAGCGCGAGGATCTCGAAAAGGCGCACGCCGCGCTCTCGCGCGAGGGCGACCGCGGACTCGGCAGCCGCGCGCGCCTGGTCGGGATGCCCGGTGCCGAGACGTGCGCGGGCAAGGGACGCGAGGTAGCTCGGCTCGAGGCTCAGGCTGACGCGACGAGCGCGCACGATGGTCAGGGCGCCGTCGGCGGCCTCTGCCGCCTCGGCCCATTGCCCTCTGAGGATGTGAGCCCGCGCGAGGGCGCCCAGCGCCCCCGCCCGAAAGACCCCGCTCCCGGTCGCCTCGGCGATCTCGACCGCCTGCCGGGCCTGCTGGAGACCGGCGTCGGCGTCGCCGAGTATCTCGTGCACATATACGGCCAGCGTGTGCGCGTGCACGGTCGCCTCCGCGTCCCGGCGCTGCCGCGCGATCTCGATCGCCCGCTCAACCACGTGCGCGCCGTCCAGGGGGCGCCCGAGCCACGCGGTTGCCGCACCGCGGGCAGCCAGCGTCACGCAGTACGAGCTGAACCCCGAGATGTCCGTACCGAGGTCCGGGTTGCCTCCGCTCAGGGCCTCGGCCTCCGCCGCGCCCGCGACGCTCTCCCGCAGCCGCCCGGTGGGGATGAGCATGTTGACGAACGGCGCTCTCGCCATGAAGCGGAGGAACGGATCTCCTGATCGGTCGGCCAGCGCGACGCCCTCGCTCAGGCGCGCGAGGCCCTCGTCCATCGCGCCCGCGCTTACCCGCGCCGCGCCGTACTCGACCAGTAGGATGACGCGCGGGGCCGGGTCCTCGAGGCGGGCGGCCAGCTCCATCCCCTCGGCGAAGAGGACGGAGGCCTCCACGCCCAGGTCGCCGAGGAAGATGGTGTTGTGGAGCATGCGCGTGCACGCGACGAGGCCGAGCGCGAGCGTCTCCGGCGACGCGGGAGCGTCCGCGAGCAGCGTCCGCACACGCGCCCAGTGGCGGTTCATCGCCTCGCGGTCCCGCGCGCCCGCCCACTCGGCGGCGCGGCGGTGCCAGTCGGCGGCGGTCAGTGTCTCCCCCGCGCGCTCCCAGTGATGCGCGAGCAGCGCCGCCTGCTCGTCGAGCTTCTCGGGGGAGGTCGCCTCGATCGCGCGCGCGACGGCGGCGTGGACCTGCCGCCGGCGCTCGCCGAGCTGTGAGCCGTACGCCACCTCCTGTGTCAGCGGGTGCTTGAAGGCGTACTCGGCTTGCGGATAGAGCGCCGTCTCGTACACGAGCTCGGCCTGCGCGAGCGCGCGGAGCGCCGCGGCCAGCTCGGCCTCGGGGAGCGGCTCGACGCGCCGGAGCACCGGCTCGGCGAACTCCTTCCCGATCACCGCCGCCGTCTGCAGCACCCGCTTCTCGCGCTCGGGGAGCCGGTCGATGCGCGCGGCGAGCACCGTCTGCACGGAGGCCGGCAGGGCGAGCGTCTCGGCCGGCGTGCGGAGGCGATAGGCGCCCCGGGTTCCCTCGAGGCTCCCCGTCTCCACCAGCCCCTGCACGAGCTCCTCGGTGAAGAACGGATTCCCCCCCGCGCGCTCCCGGATGCGGGCGGTGAGCCCGGCGAGCGACGGGTCGGCGCCGAGCAGGTCGCGCAGCAGCTCTGCGCTCGCCTCCGCGCCGAGCGGCAGGAGCGGCAGCTGCTGGTAGTAGGATTTCTGCATCCAGCCCGCGTGGTACTCGGGTCGAAAGTTGAGCAGCAAGAGGGTACGCGTCCCGGGCATCGCCTCGACCAGCGTCTCGACGTACGGCGCGCTCCCGTCGTCGATCCAGTGGAGGTCCTCGAACAGCAGCACCACCGGCTCGCGGCGGCTCTGGGCCATGTGGACGCGTTTCGCCAGCGCAAGGAGCCGGCGCTGCCGCGCCTCGGGATCCATGCGTGGGGACGGGTCCGCCGGGTCGGACACGCCGAGGAAGTCGAACAGGAGCGGCAGGGCATCGGTCAGCGCCTTGTCGAGCAGCAGCATCGTGCCGGCGATCTTCCGCCGCGCCGCCTCGTCGCCGTCCTGGGCCGTGATCTCGAAGAAGTCGCGCAGCAGCTCCAGGACCGGCAGGAACGGGATCATCTTTCCGTGCGCCACGCAGTGGGCGGCTTGCACGCGGATCCTCTGGCCCCGGGCCCGCTCGACGAGCTCGTGGCAGAGGCGGCTCTTCCCCACCCCGGGCTCGCCCACCACCCCCACCACCTGGCCCTGGCCGTCGAGCGCGTGTGCGAGGGCGGCCTCCAGCGTGGTCGTCTCCTCCTGGCGGCCGACGAGGCGGGAGAAGCCACGGGCCCGCGCGACATCGAGGCGGGTGCGATGCGTGCCGGCGCCCTCCAGGTCGTGGGCCCGGATCGGCTCGCGCACGCCCTTCACCGTGAACACGCCCAGGTCGCGGAGGCGGAAGAAGCCGGCCACCAGCGCCGCGGTGTGCTCGGTGAGGTACACCCGCCCCACCTCCGCCAGCTGCTCCATGCGCTGCGCGAGCCCGACCGTGTGCCCCTGCGCCGTGTAGTCCATGCGGAGATCGTCGCCGATCCTGCCGACGACCACCTCGCCCGAGTTGAGCCCCATGCGCACGGAGAAGTTGAGGCTCCGCCTGCGGCGGAGCTCGTCGGCGTATCCGCGCACGGCCTCCTGCAGATGCAGGGCGGCCCAGCAGGCGCGCTGGGCATGATCCTCGTGCGCGATCGGGGCGCCGAAGAGCGCCATGATGCCGTCGCCGGTGTACTGGTTCACCGTCCCCTCGAAGCGGTGCACGCCCTCGGCGAGGAGCTGGAAGAAGCGGTCCATTATTGCGTGCCACTCTTCGGGATCGAGCTGCTCGGCCAGGTCCATCGAGCCCTTCACGTCGGCGAAGAGGACGGTCACCTGCTTCCGCTCGCCCGCGAGGGCGGCGCGGGAGATGAGAATCTTCTCCGCGAGGTGCTGCGGGGTGTAGGCGCGGGGATCGCGCTCGGCACCGGGCCCGGCCGCGGCGATGGGAGTGCCGCAGCGGTTGCAGAACTTGGAGCCGGTCGGGAGCTCGGCGTCGCAGCGCGGGCAGCGCACGGGCAGGGGAGTTCCGCATTCGAGGCAGAACCGCGAGTCAGCGGGACTTTCGTGACGACAGGTAGTGCACTGCATCCGCTACTCCGCACCTATTCCGGTCGAAGGCACGCGGCCATCTGGCGACACGGATATCGGTGCGACAGGTTGGGGTCCCGTGGTCCCTGCCGAGCGCATCGCGCGATCGATCGTGGTCGTGAGAGGCCGCAAGGTGTTGCTCGACGCCGAGCTCGCGACGCTGTACGGGGTCCGAACGAAGGCGCTCGTCCAAGCGGTCAAGCGGAACTCGGGTCGCTTTCCCGCAGACTTCCTCTTCGGACTTACCCCCGATGAGGCGACTCGTTTGAGGTCACAATCTGTGACCTCAAAGTCGCGGGGCGGCCGGCGGTACCTCCCGTACGCCTTCACCGAGCAAGGGGTGGCTATGCTGTCGAGCGTGCTCCGGAGCCCCCGCGCGATCGCGGCGAACATCGAGATCATGCGCGTGTTCGTGAAGCTGCGGGAGGTCACGGCGAGGAGCTGGAAGAAGCGGTCCATGATCCCGTGCCACTCTTCCGGGTCGAGTTGCTCGGCGAGCTCCATCGAGCCCTTCACGTCGGCGAAGAGGACGGTCACCTGCTTGCGCTCGCCTTCCAACGCAGCGCGCGTGGTGAGGATCTTCTCGGCGAGGTGACGGGGGGTGTAGGCGCGGAGATCACGGACCGGGGAGGCTGTCGTCGAACCACTCACCGGCTGGCCGTAGCCATCGCAGAAGCGGCCCCCGGCACGAAGCGTTGTCCCGCAGCTCGGACACATGCGCGTGAGCGCCGCTCCGCAGTCGCCGCAGAACTTCGGCTCCTCGCGGTTGTCGTGGCCGCAGGAGGTGCAGTGGATCGGGCCCTCCACGGATTCCCTTTGTTCGAGGCGGGTTGTCCTCCGGGCGGCCGCGCGATGTCAACGCCTCCACCCGCGCTCGCGGTTAGCTTGCGGTGGCTCTAGGGCCGTAGTACGCGCTGCGGCAGCGTTTTGTGGGGAGCAGGCATGGCGGACGCGATCGTCATCGAGAACCTCACCAAGAGCTTCGGATCTACTGAGGCCGTGAAGCGGCTCAACCTGCGGATTCGCGAAGGCGACATCTTTGGTCTGTTGGGACCGAACGGTTCCGGAAAGACGACGCTCATCCGCATGCTCTGCGGCCTCCTCGCGCCGACCTCAGGTCGCGCCGTCGTCGGCGGCTACGATATCGCCCGTGAGCCGGAGCAGATCAAGCGCAGCATTGGCTACGTGTCGCAGAAATTCAGCCTGTACCCCGATCTGTCGGTACGTGAGAACCTCAACTTCTTTGGTGACGTCTACGCCGTGGCTGCGCACGAATCGGGAAGCCGCAAACGCGACCTGCTGCGACTCTGTGGCCTCGAAGGGCGCGAGTCACAGATTTCCGGGAATCTCTCCGGGGGTCTCAAGCAGCGCCTCGCCCTGGCCTGCGCGCTCATCCATCGGCCCAAGATTCTCTTCCTCGATGAGCCCACGGCGGGTGTTGACCCCGTGGCGCGCCGGCTGTTGTGGGACTTGCTGTTCCAGCTGGCCCAGCAGGGGACGACGCTCTTCGTGACCACCCACTACATGGATGAAGCGGAACGCTGCACGCAGGCAGCCTACATATATTATGGGACGCTATTGGTGAGCGGCGATCCCAACTCGATGAAGCGGGAGGAGATCGCCAGCACCAATCGGCGCCTGGAGATCATCTGCCAGCCCTTGATGCCGGCGCTCGCTGTCCTGCGTGATGCACCATACGTCGCCGACGTGGGCGTGTTCGGGCAGGCGCTCCACATCCGCGTCAAGGACCTCCCACCCGAGCCGAGGAGTCCGGACGAGTTCGCCTCGTTCGCCGCCGCGGCGCGCCGCGCGATGGTGATGGACGTCCTGCACAAGCGTCTGATCGAGGCGAACATCGAGGTACTGGGCATCCGCTCCGTCTATCCGAGCCTCGAGGACATCTTCGTCAGCTTCACGCGGAAGATAGAGCAAGGCGCACTGACGAAGTGAGGTTGGTTTTTACCCACCGGGTCCGGCAGCGTAGGCGCAGAGCGCCGCAATCAGCTGGTCCACGTCCTCGCGCTTCTGGATGCTCCACCGACGATCCTCGATTGATCCGATACCGCGCTGCACCAGGTCGGTGACCGTCGCGTTGACCGCCTCGGGGTTCACGGCGAGCTCACTCGCGAGCTGTTGCATGTCGACCGTGAACGGCAGCTGCGGATCGGTGCCACCGAGGCGCTGCAGGCAATGGGCCGCGACGCGCACGCGCACCATCCGTTGCGTGAGAGCTTGAATCGGCGGGTTCGTCCGACCGAGCCGCTGGCCCTGGATGTTCATCATCCGAAACACAATATCCAGGTCGTCCTGGACCATCATCCTGAACACGTCCCGTCCGATGACCAACAACGTCGAATCTTCCGCAGCAGTGGCCGTGGCACTTCGCGGCTCCTCACTGAGCAATGACAACTCACCGAAGAAGGTCCCGGGGCCGAACAACCCGACTTCCTTCTCGATCCCTCCCGTCCCGATGGTCAGCCGGACCTGCCCCTCGGAGATGACAAACATCTCGTGTCCGGGATCACCCTGCCGGAAGATGACCGTTCCTTTCGGGACGCGGAGCTCGTCTCGTTGTGCCGACATCGCTCTCTACGCCAGCTGCTTGCGGAAACGTGCCAAGCTGAGGCCGAAGAAGCCCACCATGAAGCCGCCGAGTACGATGAAGTCACACGACTGCTCGGCCACGCTGTTGCCTTTGAGCGTGAGGCCCCGAATCGCGTCGACGAAGTAGGTCATCGGAAGAGTCCAGGCCACCGGCTGTAACCAGCGCGGAATGGCCTCGATGGGAAAGACGAACCCCGACATGACGATGGACGGCACGATGATGAACACCGCCATGAAGTTGGCCTGCAGCTGCGTTTGCGACAGCGTCGATATGAGTGCGCCCAACGCCAGCAGCGAGAGGATGAACAACAACGCCAACGCGCCCACGGGCAGCACAACCGAGGCGCTGACCGGTAGCTGGAAGACCAGCCGCGCCAACGACGTCACCACGACGAAGTCGAGCGCGGCGATGACGCCGTACGGGATCATCTTCCCGGCGATCAACGCGGAGCGCGAGATGGGGGTAACTAGCAGCTGTTCGATGGTTCCCTGCTCCTTTTCGCGCACGAGCCCA
>Ga0209058_1002946_pt1 | contig 13889 bp, 9 predicted proteins | sample GraSoiAngelo_147_FD_185904 | JGI IMG/M metagenome (GOLD analysis project Ga0209058, IMG submission 185904) | Grasslands soil microbial communities from the Angelo Coastal Reserve, California, USA - 14_1009_05_40cm (SPAdes) (version 2) | ecosystem: Environmental > Terrestrial > Soil > Grasslands ... | reverse complement strand
TTTTATTTTTCGTAGTTTGGTTGGTTTATTGTCTTTGGGTTTTAACTGAGGATTCCTTTTCCCATCACTAAAGGAACTGGGAGCCGAGGTTCCGAAATTTTTTTGGAGCAACAAAAAGCCGCCACTCGGTAACAGGTGACGGCTGTTTTGGAGGTGCCGGGCTGGCGGCAGGGATGCAGCCTGTCTTATCTTGACCGGCTACCTCATGTCGTTCGCTCAATGGCCATGCATCGGGACCAGCACAAAGTTGTGGACTGTTCCGTCCTTGAACAACCCGCCGCCGACAATCTCGCCACGATTGTTAACGGCGATGGCGAACGTGGAATCCAAGTCCCAGTTGGAGCCAGCCGGAAAGAATGTGGTTAGATCGATACCCTGGCTGGTGGCACTGGGCCAGATAAAGGGATGGCTTCTCGAAAAATCCTCATTATATCCATAGCCCACGATCTGGCCGTTGTCACTGATGCCTGCCGCGACAGTGTTGGTAAACTCGGAAACTGTGCTCAGAATCACCGCCGGGCTCGAGCTGCTGGCCCAGAATACCGCGCGCAGGGCGGCGAAGCCGGGTGTATATGCGTAACCAACCATGTTTCCCGCACCATTGATGGCGTGACTGGGGAAAACGACAAAGCTGTAAATGAATCCGCTTCCCGGTGAAGCCAGCGCCAGCGGAGTGCTCGTGCTGTTCGCCCAGAACACGGCATGACATTCAACGCCGGCTTGGTCGCAAGCATCGCCGAGGATGTTGCCGGAAGCATTGATGTTGGTAGCCACGCTGGCCGGAAGCTCATTGCTCAACTCGTGAAGATAAATGGGCGCTGCCTTGCTGTTCGGCCAAAAAACCGCCGGATTCACTGAAAAGTCCGCGTTAAAGAACTGCCCGACGATCTGGCCTGATGGATTGATGTCGTACACTTCACCCAAAAGGCCGGCCGGCAGACCGGGGAGTTCGACCGAGGCACTGTTAGGACTTGCCCAAAACAAGGGCCGCTCAACAGAGAAGTCTTCGTTAAACGCAAATCCCACGATCTCGCGCCGAGGGTTAATACCGCGGGCGACGCTGTTGAGACCAGGCAATGTGCCGAGATCAATCGGCGCGCTCCGGCTGCTGGCCCAAAATGCGGCGTGGATGAGCTCGGGTGCGGAAACCTTGCTGCCGACGATTTGACCGGACTCACTTATATTCAGCGCCGTTCTCCCTCCGAGCTCGATTACCATGTATTGCACCTGCGGCGATGCCTGGGGCGTGGACGGCGCGAGCGCTTGATTTTGCTGAGCCGCGCCATTCGTTCGCGTGAGGGCAAAGCCGATGCTGACAGGGCGAAGGATGTCGGCTTGTGCCTGAGCTCGACTAAGAGTCAGTAACACTGCTAATAGCAGCATGAGCTTTGTTAGTGGGTTTTCATTTTTCATATTGCTTGTTTCCCTTTCATACAAACCTCTAAAGGAACTGGCAGCGAAAGTTCCGGAATTTTTGGAGATGTATTATCGAGCCGTAGCCTAACGAGAACCAGGACCATAGCATTTATTGTTTCTTTGTAGGCCTTCTGAAACAAAAAAGCCGCCACGCGATGAGGCGTGACGGCTGATCGCAAACTACGCCTTTTACTTGGCGGACTTAGGGGGCAAACACAACGTGCCCGGTATAAGTCCCCGCCCCCGAAAGGTCGCATCCCGGCTCGGGGGCGCCCACGTCACCCTCAGCCGTTATGTTTGCATACACGCCGGCTAGATCGCCAGTCCCTTGTCTGCCTACAAAACGCAGAGTTTCGTGGCCGGTCACAGCGTTGCCTATGCCTTCGTAAGTTAAGAGCAGCGTGCCGGACCTTCCATTCACCGAGCCGGTGAAGAGGAGGGTGCCATGGAGCGTGATGGAACCATCGCGATGAACGACATCCAGTTCAATGCCTACACTAGATCCGGTGAAGGTGCCAGTAGCCGGTCCACTGACGTTGAACGTGATAATCACGTTTTCACCGACTTGGCGAGGAGGACCAGCGTAATTGAAGCAAGGAAAAAACTCTCCGCTTGCAGGCTCGGGTCTGCCAGCTGCGGGTTCGGGTCTGGCCCTGGGTTCTACAGCGTCAGAACTTGGCAACGTTAATAGCGCGCCAAGGATCGTGAGTGCACAAAAACTTGTGTGCAGATGTGATAGGAAACGATTTCGATTTAACGAAGTATAAGTTTTCATACACATCACTAAAGGAACTGGAAAGCAAAGTTCCGAAATTTTTGGAGCTTTGCGCCAGTCCGGTTGACACGAATTGCACCCCGCCTCCGCCGCGCTTCGGCGTGGCAGGCGAATTGTCACAAATTTCATAAGGCTCGAATCGCCTGCTGGGAAACTCTTGGGGCCATTTGATGCGAATTCGTGAAATTCGTGTCTGCATCTTTAGGCTTGTAGAAGAACCAAAAAACGCTCACGCTACTCGCTGGTGAATGCGGAAGCCGAGCCGCGGGTGTTCACCACCACGCGCTGGAGTCTCGTCCTTTCTGGGGCGAACGCCGACGGTGACCAGCAGAAAGCTGCCGAAGCGCTGGCGGAGCTTTGCCGGACTTACTGGCGTCCCGTTTTCTCCTACGTCTGCCGTCGCGGCTATTCGGCTGAGGACGCGCAGGACATCACGCAGGATTTCTTTTTGATGATTCTGAAAACGAACTGGCTTCGACAGGCTGACCAAAGCCGCGGCCGCTTCCGCTCACTCTTGCTCAAGTCGCTCCAGAATTTTCTTCACAACGTTTCGGATACAAATCGAACACTGAAACGGGGCGGCGGCGTTCAATTCGTTTCCTGGGATGCCTGGATGGCAGAAGCGCCCTCGCAGGTGCCGATCTCGCCTCGCGCGCTCAATTCGCTTGCGCCCGAGCGGCTTTTTGATCTTGGCTGGGCTGCAACAGTCGTGGAGCAGGCACTCCGGCGATTGCGAGAAGAGTGCGAAGGCAAAGGACGTCTTCGGCTTTTTGAGGGATTGCGCGATTGCCTCGCGGCAGAACACGCCGATATCTCATACGCCAATCTCGGCGCCGCGTTAGGCGTTGCAGAGGCAGTAGTGAAAAAGCAATTACACAATCTTCGCCAGCGTTATCGGTGGCTCCTGCGCGAAGAAGTTGCTCACACGGTCGCGAACCCAGCCGATGTAGATGACGAGATCCGCCATTTGTGCGCGGCGTTAGCCACTGCAGCCTGATGAACAAGACAGCCAAGCCATGTGATTCCGCCCCAGACGGAGTCGAGGATCTGGCGAAATGCCCGCGGTGTGGCGCGACAACACAAGTTGATCACGGAACTTGCATCAACTGTCTCCTGCGCGCGGGACTCGAAGCTAAAGGCGGGGCGTCACGCGAAACGTTCGAAAGCATCCTTGTAGAAGCGAACGTGACTGACACACAGTGGCGTCTTGGTCACTACGAAATTCTGGAGGAGATCGGCCGCGGCGGCATGGGAGTAATTTATCGCGCACGCCAGCAGCACTCGCGCCGGATCGTCGCAGTAAAGCGCATACTTGCTCATCAGGTGAATTCGCATGAGACGCTGGTGCGCTTTCGCCGCGAAGCCGAAGCGGTCGCCAGCCTCGATCACACGAACATTCTTCCGATTTACGAGGTCAGCGAAAGTGAGCAAGGCCTGCCGTATTTCAGCATGAAATACGCGATGGGTGGGAGCCTGCGCGCGGCGTTGCCCACGCTTCGCGCAAAGCCTCGCGAGGGTGTGCGACTGATGGCTAAGGTCGCGCGCGCGATTGCTTACGCCCATGGCAAAGGAGTTCTCCACCGCGATCTTCAGCCGGGAAACATCCTTCTTGATGAGAACGGCGAACCGATGGTGAGCGATTTCGGCCTGGCAAAATGGCTGGATCAAACTAGCGACCTAACAAGAACGCTTGAGACGCTCGGAACACCAGGCTACATCGCGCCTGAGCAGACCGAATGCCCAGCCGACAAGCTTACCTGCGCCGCTGACGTTTACAGCCTCGGGGCGATTTTGTTTTACCTTCTTACTGGGCGGCCGCCGTTCGTGGGCCCGAATGTTCTTCATGTTATTCATCAGGCCGCCGCAACTGCGGCGCCGCGTTTGCGTTCGCTCGCACCTTCGCTAGACCGCGATCTGGAGACAATCGTTGCTCGCTGTCTGGAGAGTGATCCGAACGCGCGCTATCAATCCGCAGGAACGCTGGCGGATGATCTTGAACATTGGTTGCGACATGAACCAATTCGCGCTCGGCGCGTTGGAGTTTTCACTCGCGGAAGAAAATGGATGCGACGGAACCCAACTTCTACGGCACTCGCGGCATTATTGATCGCTCTCGGAGCGGCGCTTGGTGTAATGTTCTGGGAGAGAGAACCACCACGCCCGCTATCGCCGCTATCGATCGGTATCGCGGTCTTGCCGTTTGAAAATCTAAGCGCCGATCCGGAAAACGCGTCCTTTGCTGACGGTGTCCAGGACGAGATCCTTAATGACTTGACCAAGATTGCCGACTTGAAGGTCATCGGCCGAACGTCGGTGATGCAATACAAAGCAGGCACGAAGCGAAACCTGCGCCAGATTGCGAGCGAACTTGGTGTCACCCATGTGGTGGAGGGCACTGTGCAGCGCCTTACAAATCGTGTCCGAGTCAGCACGCAGCTAATCGACGCGAGAACAAACAAGCATTTGTGGGAAGAGCATTACGATCGGCCACTTGATAACATCTTTGCAATTCAGAGCCAGATTGCAGAGGCGATTGCCGCGCAGCTTCAGGCGAAGTTGTCGCCAACAGCGAAAGCGGCTATCGAGGAACGTCCGACATCTGATCTAGCTGCATATGATCTATACTTGAAAGCAAAAGAGCTTAGGTACAATGCTCGCTTTAATCCCGCTCGCCGAGAGAAGGCATTATTTAAGGCCGTCCAGCTTCTTGACGAAGCGATAGCGCGCGATCCTGCGTTTCTACTCGCCCATTGCCAGCTCGCCTCCGCGAATGATCAAATATATTTCTCTAATTACGATCACACTGAACCGCGCCTGGCCTTAGCACAAAGCAGTGTAGATGCTGCGGTTCGTCTTCAGCCTGATGCGGGCGAGACGCATCTTGCGCAGGCGAATCACTTTTTTTGGGGTTATTTGAATTATCCTCGGGCGCGCGAGGAGCTGGTCAAGGCTCAACACGAACTTCCTAACGACGCAGAGGTCTTTCGGCTTCTCGGTCAAATGAATCGGTGGGAGGGCCGCTGGCAGGAAGCAAGGCAAAATCTTGAACGCGCCGTCGAGCTCGATCCTCGCAATTCGAGTACGATCATGGATTTAGCCTGGGTATATATGACTCTGCGCAGATACCAAGAGGCAGACGCCTTAGCCATTCGCCTGCAAGCGTTGGAGCCGCGAAGCCCCACGCTGCAAGCTGGTCGAGCATTTATCGGGCTCGAAGCTCGAGCAGACATGGCGTCTTTGCGTGCTGTCCTAAACACGATTGAAAGCGAGAGTTCGCAGTCCGCAACCGAACTGGCTGATCTCTCGTTTCGACTCGCTCGTTACGAGCGCGATCCGACGAAAGCAGCCCGCGCTCTGGCGAACATGCCCCACGAAGGGACGATCGATATGTTTTACGTTCCATTCCCGCACACCTGGTATGAAGGACTGCTTGCTAAGCTGCGACAAGACGCAAATGCCGCCCATTCGGCTTTTACAGCCGCGCGCGCTGAAGCCGAGAAACTCGTCCATGCTCAATCGCAAAATGCTCAACCGCTAGCCGTGCTAGCACTCATTGACGCTGAGTTAGGAGACAAAGAGAAAGCAATCCGCGAGGGACGTACCGCCTGCGACATGCTTCCTCCTACAAAGGACGCCTTGGGAGGAGTTTGGCTAATGACCAGTCTCGCCCGCATCTATGCGCTCACCGGCGAGAAGGATCTCGCCTTAGAGCAGTTGGAGGGGCTGAGTAAACCTGCATCCGGTCCTCCAAACGGGCCATCGTATGGTGAACTGCATCTCAATCCCGATTGGGATCCGCTGCGCGGTGATCCCCGTTTTGAGAAGCTCGTTGAGGAATCGAAGAAACCAGTCACCTTGGAGTCAGCCCAGCCGCTGCCGGCTGGGATTGCGGTGCTTCCATTTGAAAATCTGAGCACCGACCCCGATAACGCGTTCTTCGCTGACGGCGTGCAGGACGAAATTCTGAATGACCTGGCAAAGATCGCGGACTTGAAAGTCATCAGCCGCACATCAGTGATGCAATACAAGAGCGGCGCGAAACGTAACCTGCGCCAGATTGCGAATGAACTCGGTGTCGCGCATGTAGTCGAGGGCAGCGTGCAACGCGCCGGAAACCGCGTCCGTGTCACCGCGCAGCTGATTGACGCAAGAACTGACACACACTTGTGGGGCGAGCGCTACGATCGCCCACTGGATGACGTCTTTGCGATCCAGAGCGATATCGCCAAAGCAATTGCCGGCCAGCTCCAGGCGAAGCTTTCGCCAAGCCAATCGACTGCCCTGACGGCAGCGCCGACGCGCGACCCGGAAGCTTACGATCTGTTCCTGCGAGGTGAATACCAGGAGCGCCAGGCTGAGAGTGCAGAGAACCGGGAATTATTCGATCGCGCCGAAACCTTCTATCGGCGGGCACTGGCGCGTGATCCAAATTTCGCGCTTGCATATGCCCGACTTGCTTACAGCCGTATGCAACGGCATTGGTTTATCAATCGCCTGAATTCGGCACAATTGGAGGAGGTAAAGTCTAACATCGAGCGCGCACTGGCGATTACTCCGGATTTGCCAGAGGCGTATCTGGCGCTGGGTGTATTTCATTACTGGGGCCATCTTGACTATGATTCCGCGCTGAAAGCACTCGATCGGGCCATTGAACTTCAGCCGAGTAACTCCGACAGTCGGACGTTCCGGGCTGTAGCTTACCGCCGCCGCGGTGAATGGCGACAATCACTTGTTGAATCCCAGCGGGCGTTGGAACTCAATCCGCGCGAGTCCTACACTTCCACCGACATTGGCGATACGTATCTTTCGCTTCGCCGTTGGAGTGAGGCTGAACGTGCGCTTACCCGGGCTTTAGCTCTCGACCCCCATAACATAAATGCTGGTTTCCACCTTGCCCAAACGTACGTCAACAGCACCGGCGATATTCCACGTGCCAGACAGGCCTGGGAGGGAATACCGGAAGGCAAGGGGCAAGTCAGCCCGTATGGTCTCGTGATTTCTCAGATGATTCGCGAGACCGTATATCTCGATGTGCTAGAGAGACGTTTCGCTGATGCTCTCAAAGCGTGGGATGTGCCGCCGACCAACACAGCTGAAGAAGATTTGAATCGGCTAAAGGCGCGAGTTGCGATTCAAGTAATTGCAGGCCACAAAGGGGCAGCCAAAGCGGAGGCCGAGCAAGCATGCGTTCTACTTGAAGCTCAGCTAGTCGAACGGGCGCCGCAAGACCACACCTCGTTAACTGAGTTAGCCTGGATCTACGTTTGCCTGGGGCGTAACGACGATGCGCTTCGCATTGCGCGAGAAGCAACAACGGCGCTGCCAATGGAAAAAGATGCACTTGTTGGCGCGTATTTTCTCACCGGACTAGCCCAGATCGAAGCACACACTGGCCAGCCCAAAGAAGCGGTAAAAATACTTCGGCACCTGCTCACAATCCCTGCTGGAGAATACATTTCTATTGCGCGTCTAAAGATCGACCCCGTCTGGGATCCAATTCGTAACGATCCAGGTTTTCAAAAACTCCTTTCCGAACCTGAGCCGGAAACTGTCTATAACTAGCCCGCAGTGATGTCCCATGATTCTTCGGACGGACAGAGCTAGCTTTTCCAGATGCTTACGCCCGATTCAACCGCGCGAGAATTTCAGGATCGCGAACATCTGCCCATTCGCCTGTCAGCTCCAATGCTTTTACTTTCTTGCCCGAATGTGCGAGATCGCGGATTGCATCTGTGAGTTCGTACTCACCGCGCGGTGATGGCTCCAGCTTCGCGATGAATTCGAAAATACTTTGGCGAAATGCGTAGAGGCCAGCGTTATACCACGGGCTTGTCGGTTCGCCCGGTTTTGTTTTTTCGCGAAGATCGACAAGCTCCATTTGCTCGTTCACAAAAACGGCGCCGCCTTTACTGACGTCTTCGCCGCGCGTAACTGTGAGGATCGCTTCACAGTCATCGGGAAGATTCACGACCCGGTTGTAATTTACCGGACTGATCAAAATATCGCCATAGCTCAAAATGAATGGCGAATCGCCGACAAAACTGCGGGCAAGATTCACAACGCGACCCGTGCCATCCTGCACGGTTTGTGTCGCGTATTCGATGGCGACGTTGTGACTCCGACCGTCCCCGAAAAAATTCCGCACTGCTTCGGCGTGATAGCCAACGATAATCAGAAATTTGCGCACACCCGCATTGCGCAATCCTTGTACAATATGCTGCAAAACCGGCTTACCCCGCACTTCGATCATCGGCTTTGGAACGTCATTAGTCAGCTCGCGCATGCGGGTGCCGCGCCCGGCTGCGAGTATGACTGCTCTATCGATCTTGGTCATCTGGACGCGCAGTTCAGTGCGAGGTCAAATGGAGGCGAACTCCTGTGAGCCCGGCCCCGCGGAGCTTCCGCCATCCAGTCACTACTCACTTTTCTTCGGAGGGCTAATAATCAGCGCGGGTAAGCTAGCTTGCTTGATTAGTTCGCTCACTTTCGGCACAAGTTCGGCTTTTAGTTCCGCCCATTTCTTTAACTGCTCTTCCAATTGGTTGCTCAACATTTGGAAAACGTTCAGCTGTCCCTGAGTCGGCTCTTTGTCACCGGACTCAATTGTGTGACTGAACGTTTCAAAGCGTTCGTTCAGCATATCGGGGAAGGCGAGGTTTCCTTCGGAGCCTTTCATGTTCACTTGAATAAGTTTCTGTTCGATCTCTGACATTTTGTGATCAAGATCGTCTGCTGCTGCGAGTCCTGGTTTTAATTTGGGATCGTCACCGAAACGTTTGTGTAACGTTTGAATCTGCGACTTGAGGTCGCGGATTTCGTTGACGGCCTGATGCAATCGCGACATGGACTCATTCACCTGGGTCGCCAGAGCAAATTGCTTTTGCACGGCAGCCTCCGCGCCCTTGGTCCGTGGATCGATCGCCAGATGCAACGGCGCCGTTTGCGACTTGCCGCCCACAGTTATTTTCACTTGATAATCACCAGGCGGAGCGAGCGCTCCTCTCGGTCCGACGCCGGAGTAAAACGCACCGGGTATCTGAATCGGATCATTGTAGCGCAGGTCCCACGCGAAACGGTTCATCCCTTGATTTGCGGGAATTGTTTTTGGCCGCTCGACGCGATCCGGCCATTCCGGCGGCTGTTCGCCTTCTTTTTTCTCTTTGCTGGAAAGATGCCTGAGGAGTTTTCCGGAAGAGTCCAGAATATCGAGAGAGACTTCCTCTTTTGGCGCAGTCTTCAAATAATAATTAATGATCGCGCCCGCTGGCGGGTTATCGCCGACTGGCTGGCGCTTATCGAATTCCTCCGGATAATGCAAGCGCACTGCGGTTTGCGGTTGATAAAGCATCACATCTTCCTTGGAAGATTGCCCGCCGAGTTGACGCAGCGGTGTAATGTCGTCCAAGACCCAGAACGAACGGCCATGAGTTGCCACGACCAGATCGTCATCCTTTACTACCAAGTCGTGAATGGGTGATACCGGCAGGTTCAACTGCAGTGGTTGCCAATGCGCGCCGTCATCGAACGAAACAAAAACTCCGAGCTCTGTTCCCGCGTAGAGCAATCCGCGTTTCTTAGGATCTTCGCGCACAGCATGGACATACGCGCCATCGGGAATGCCGTTTACAATCGCATTCCAACTTTTCCCCAGGTCCGTCGTTTTAAAAATGTACGGCTTGAAGTCGTCGAGTTTATGCCGATCCACGGCGACATAGGCAGCGTTGGCGTCGTGCGGAGAGGGATCGATTAGGCTGACCGTGCTCCACTCGGGCATCTTTGGCGTGACATTCGACCAATGCTGTCCGTCATCGGTTGTGACGTGGATAAGTCCATCGTCTGTACCAGCCCAGAGTGTTCCTTTTTTTAGCGGCGACTCCGCGAGCGCGAACACGGTGTCGTAATATTCAACTGAAGTGATGTCGTTAGTGAGCGGACCGCCGCTGGGCTGTTGTTTTGATTTATCGTTGCGCGACAGATCGCCGCTGATTTGCGTCCAGCTCTGCCCGTGATCGGTCGATTTGAAAACGCACTCCGCTCCCGCGTATAGAACGTCAGGATTATGCGGTGAAAGGGTGAGCGGCGTCACCCACTGAAAACGATGAATAACATCGGCCGCACCGTGACCGGAATTATCCAGGGGCAAGACGCTAACATCCTGCGTTTCTTCCTTGGTCTTGTTGTAACGATAGATGGAGCTTTCATTGTTTGAATAAGTGATGTGCCAGTCGCGCGGATCAGCCAGAACGAAGCCGCACTCACCGCTGCCGACTACGAACCAATCTGCTGCCCCGATTGCACCCCAATCTGTCCGGCTTGCAATGCCAATGCTCGTATTGTCCTGTTGCGCGCCGTAAATGTGATAAGGAAAGGCGTTGTCTACGGAAACGTGGTAAAACTGCGCGGTCGGCTGGTTGTTTTGGGTGGTCCATGTTTTTCCGCCGTCGAGTGAGATACTCACTCCACCGTCATTGGCGTTTGCGATCCGATTAGGATTTTGCGGATCGATCCAAAGTCCGTGGTGATCGCCGTGACGCGCTGGCAACAAATTAAAAGTTTTTCCGCCATCAACCGAACGAAACAGCCCGGTGTTCAAGAGGTAAACTGTGTCAGCGGATTTTGGATCAGCATAAACTTTGCTGAAATACCAGGCGCGCTGCCGAAAGCGGCCGTCATCATTTATACGGGTCCAATGTTGTCCGGCGTCATCGGAACGATAAAGGCCGCCCTCTTTCGCCTCGATGATCGCATAAACGCGGTTCGAATCGGCACCGGAAACCGCGATGCCGGTCTTACCGAGGATTCCTTCAGGCAGGCCATTGCCCTCGAGACGTTTCCAGGTAACGCCATTATCTTCAGATCGGTAGAGGCCGCTTCCTGGACCGCCGCTGGAAAAAAACCACGGCTGTCGTCGAGCCTGCCACAGTGAAGCGAAAACAATGTTCGGATTGTGCGGATCAAAAACGACATCGATCCCGCCGGTGTTTTCATCTTTAGACAAAACTTTTGTCCACGTTTTGCCGCCGTCGGCAGTCCGGAATATTCCGCGCTCAGCGTTTGGACCAAACGCGTGACCAAGAGCCGCCACGAGAACGACGTTCTCATCTCTGGGATCGACAATTAGTGCGCCGATTTGACGGCTGTCTTTTAAACCGACGTTCTGCCATCTCTTGCCGCCATCGATGGATTTGAAAACTCCCGTGCCATAGGTGGTATTACCGCGTATGGCCGCTTCGCCCGTCCCTGCGTAAATCACATTGTGATCTGACGGCGCAATAGCAATCGCTCCGATTGATGAAATCGGTTGCTTATCGAAGAGGGGAGTCCAGTTCGCGCCGCCGTCAATCGTTTTCCAAACTCCCCCTGCCACGGCGCCAAAATAATAAGTGTCCGGCTCGCCCGGCACGCCTTCGATTGTTAAGGCGCGCCCGCCGCGAAACGGTCCAATCTGTCGCCACTGCATTCCACTGAACAATTTTTCATCAATGCTTCCAGGCGGAGCAGGGGTAGGGGATGGAGTGGCGTGAGCAAAAGATGAAAAGACGAATACAGAAATAGCGAAAATGGTTTGAACCAGCCGAAGAAAACGGCAACCAGGCGTAATCATCCGCCTAAGGTGGGAAGCCTGCGACTTCGTTCAACTGGAATTGCACGCGCGAAGCGTCGACACTGACCTTTCGCAATGTCCCGCGGAATCTGTGTTAAGCGTTGATCGCTGCCATTCTAGGGGCGGGAGTTTCCAACGCGGTTCCACCCGGTTTGCCGCCGCCAAAATGCCGCGCGGCGTAATACGATCCAACTACCAAAACGGCCGCAATAAACTGAGCAACGAGAGTCTCAACGGTAGGGAACACGGCGAACCAGAGTCCCATCCACGGCGGCATATAGTTTTTTAGCGACGTGATTTCAGTCGTGGAAATCCAATGGGCCAGCTGCATTTCCTGCGTTTGCTCGCCGACCATTACAAGCAACACCACTCCGAGGAGAGTGATTAGCATTTTCCGGTAAGGTAGCCGCTGCTGAAGAACGAAGGTCAATATCGCTACCATCCCCGTCAGAACAATGCCCAACAGTGCGCCTTTCATTACCACGGCGCCGCCGAGTCGCAGATGATAGCTTTGCAAAAAAAGCACGACTTCAAATCCTTCGCGATACAGGGAGGTGAATCCGAGCAGGACTAATCCAAACCAGAGACGCCCCTGGGAAATTTCGGCAGTGCGCGCATTCTCGAGTAATGCCTTGCGACGGCGATTGTGGGCGCGAATCCAGCCTCCCCAATAAATTTTGTGAAAGAACCAGTTCATGATGACGAGTAACACGATGACTGCGAGCAAGCCGGTAGCAGCTTGCAAATCGAGCGCCGACATGTTGTCGCTTAGCGAACCGACGATCCGCACCGCGATCAACCACGTGATCAGAGTGGCGATAAAGGCAAAGGACGCGCCGAGCGCGACTGGTCGGCGATGGGCGCGCTTGGGACCTGTCATGCTGGCTGTAATCGCTGCCAGAACAAGAATACATTCCAAGCCCTCGCGAAAGACAAGAATGCCAATGTCCAAAAACGCCACCGTCGGGCTGGTGTCGGGCCGCGTTGGATCAGGCGCTCCGTGTGCCGTAATTCCCTGCCACACAAGCATCGCCACCACGCAAAGCGCAGCTACGACGATGCCGATGCACAAAGCAGGCTTCATTTCGCCTCAAAGTTTATCACATACCAATGCGCCTGCTGCCGATTGATTGCTTTTTTTTAGCGGCTGATTGCAGCGCGCAATCTGGTGGAGCCAATCATTTGCTGTTAATACCCGGCAACTTACGGTGAACGGTTATGCCGGAATATGTTTTGGGTCACCATTTGAAAGGCGAAGGGAAGCGGCTCGCGTTGATGTCGGAATTACTCGATCCCATGCACCGGCGTTATCTTCAGTCGCTTGATGTCGTTAAACCAGGCGCAAGAACGCTGGAGGTCGGCTGCGGCAACGGCTCAATTTCCGCGTGGCTTGCCAGGCAAGTCGCTCCGGATGGAAGAGCCATAGCCGTCGATCTCGATCTTTCACTCGTCGACCTGCATTTGCCGAATCTGGAGTTTCGGAAGGAGGATATCATGGCACAGCCCGTGGAACCCGGTGGCTTCGATCTTGTAACCGCGCGTGCGGTGCTTCACCACGTTGCAGACGCCGAGAGGGCGATCGCGAACCTCGTAGCAAGCTTGCGGCCTGGAGGCACCATCCTCTTGATCGAACCGGATTTCCTTCCGGTTACGATCGCCGAGCCGCCGGAAGTGCGTGCGTTCTGGAGTGGTTGGCTCGCTTGGTCGCGCGACCGAGGAATCGATTATCACATCGGTCGAACTCTAGCACCGAGGTTGGCGGCGCTGGGTATCGAGAAAATCGGTGGTACCGCAGAAACTGCAATCTATAACGGGACGAGTTTGTGGGCAGATTATTGGACACAGACTGTCAAAGAACTTCGCCAGGATTTGACGAGTTCTGGCAAGCTTAACAACGCACTGGTTGACACTTTACTTGGCTGCTGCGCCGATCCTGCTTGGTGGACGCAAACGATCGCCTTTACTGCAGTTCACGGCTACGCCCCTGGCCGGGAGTAAATTGATTCTCCACCTGCCGCGTGGCCTGGCTCATATGGTCGGGGCACACCGAAAATGCCTCCCGCGGGCGCTGTTGTGATTTGCGGTGAAACGAGT
>Ga0209058_1002945_pt1 | contig 13890 bp, 15 predicted proteins | sample GraSoiAngelo_147_FD_185904 | JGI IMG/M metagenome (GOLD analysis project Ga0209058, IMG submission 185904) | Grasslands soil microbial communities from the Angelo Coastal Reserve, California, USA - 14_1009_05_40cm (SPAdes) (version 2) | ecosystem: Environmental > Terrestrial > Soil > Grasslands ... | reverse complement strand
GCTCACGCACTATGGCGCGCCTGACAGACGAACCAGCGCGCGATCTCGGTATTCGCATCGTTTCACCTGATCGACCGGGCATTAGTGCCTCAAGCTTGCAGCCCGATCGCAAGTTGACCGATTGGCCCCGCCTTGTGGAACGAATGGCTGACCATCTCGGTATCCGCGACTTTCGAATGCTAGGGATCTCCGGCGGCGCGCCCTACGCTTATGCGACTGCCGTGGCACTGCCGAAGCGCGTGCGTGCGATCGCAATAGTCGGTGGCGCTCCTCCCATCGCGGAACTTGGGGACTCCGACGAATTGCTCCCGCTTTACCGCTGGATGCTAGCATTCTACCGAACCCGACCGCGGCTATTGCGAACGTTGTTTTACCTGGCGCGGCCGGTTCTCTCATTACGGCCTCCGGTTCGTCTTCGTCCGCTGCTTTTAAAAATGCTATTGCTGCGGCCGTGTGACGCAGAAAGCTTACGGGACGCGGCGGCCTTCGAAGCTATCTTCGAAAGCCAGCGACGCGCATGGCGAGCTTCGGCTAAAGGAGTAATAGCTGACGCCCAGATTTACGCGCAGCAGTGGGGGTTCGCCCTTGAAGATGTGCGCGTCCCGGTTCGATTGTGGCACGGAAACCAAGATCGAGCTTTCTCAGTTCGTTTGGCGGAAGAACTCGTAAAGCGATTGCCAAACTGCAATGCGCGTTTCATTGCGGACGCAGGGCATTATTCGCTGCCTATTCGGCACATGGGCGAGATCCTCGAGGACCTGATATCATTCTAGCCGCGGAGCTCCGGTGCCGATTGTCGCGACGAAGCTTGCGGCTTGATACATCCAGCGCCCGGATTGCTTTCAGCATTTGTTCGACTCAGCGCAAGATCGGCGCGCAGCTTTGCCTCCATCATTTGGTCAAATGAAAAATGCTCGGTTGCGTAGCGAAGACCGTTTGCTGCGCAGTACGCGGCCAGTTTTGGATCATCAATAAATTCCATGATCGCAGCCGCCATCGCCTGACTGTCACCCGGCTCAATGAGCAGACCATTTTGGCGATTCTGAATTATCTCTGGAATGTCTCCTACGTTTGTCGCGATCACGGGACGGCCGCTGGCGAAGGCTTCACGCAGGACGATCGGAGATGCTTCGGTGCGTAGCGAAGCAATCACAATCATGTCGCACGCCGCGTAAACGTCGGGCGTGTCCCAGCGGTATCCCGCCATAATTATCTTGTCCGCCAATCCGGCTCGGTCGATCGCGATCCTTACGTTGATGCCTCGCTTCAAAATCCCTGTGCCTTGCCCTACGATGACGAAGCGGGCATCCGGATATTTCTCTAAAACGAGAGGCGCCGCTTCAACTAAAACGAGTTGGCCTTTATCTGGCCGAATCATGCCCACATTTCCTATCAGTGGCGTATCGTCGCTGACACCGATCTCACGCCGGAATTTTGTGCGGTCTCGCGGCGGTTTGAATCTTTCCAAATCGACGGCTGAACCGATGACCTCAATTCTTGCGGCATCCACTCCATGCTCTTCGACCAAATGGCGTTTGATGACTGCTGCGTCGGCGACAACTTGTGAGCACCCATATTTGAAAACGAAAGCGCGTCCTTTGCCTTTAAGGGCGTCGGTGATGCAGCGCGCGCGGCTTAGCGGAATCCCACAAAAATAAAGTGGCAGACAAATCCAGTGATCCTTCGAGCTGTAAGCTTTGAGCAGGTCAATCTTGTTTCGCCTGCAAAATTTCCAGAGACGCCATGAACAGAACGGGTCAACGCGGCTCCGAAGTGGCATCGTTACCACTCTTGTGCCGAGTTCCGATGCTTTAGAGTGAACCTGACTTCCTGGATTGCACACCAACCACGCCTGATGCCCATGTGCATTGAGCCAGTTAATCTCCAGGCAGGTGCGATACTCCTGGCCGCCCCAGCTGCGGCTACTCTCTACGTAGAGAATGTTCACGTCGAATCGATGACGCCGTCGCGTCGCCACCACAGCCTACGCCGCTGCCGCTCGTTTTTCGAGAATGTAATCGTGAATGGTATTTACTGTCCGAAGCGCTTTCCCAGCTACATCCGAGCTGGGCACGCCGACGCCAAATGTTTTTTCCATGCTCACCACCAGTTCGAGCGCGTCAATAGAATCTAGGCCGAGTCCATCTGGGCCAAAAAGTGGCAGGTCATCGCCGATCTGCTCAGGAGTAACTTGCAGCATCAGATTTTTCACAAGCATTTCCTTGATTTGGGTGCGCAAATCCTCCTCAGACATAAATGAGCCGCGATTTTGCCGTAAATAGCGCACCCGGTCAACCTTTCGGCGCACAATAACTGGCTTTTGGCGCCTCGGTTTCGGCTAAACCTGATCGGCTTTGTCTCCGGGAGTAATTGCGTGATTTGGTTGTCGGTTCTCGCCACGGTCGCTTGCGCCGGTTTCACATCAGATTTCGCGACTTCGGTGTCAGATTTTCCCGCCTTGTGCAGCTCGTCGCTGAATTCGTCCTTTGCTTTTTGAAACTCCTTTACCGCCTGGCCCATTCCGCGGGCGAGTTCCGGCAGCTTCTTGGCTCCGAATAAGACCAGAATAATCAGCAGAATGACAATTAGATCCGGCCCTGCCAAGTTCATGAAGCTGGCGAGGAAGCTCATACGCTGTCCCAAAGATCAAGCCGTTTCGATAAGTTGCAAGGGCAATTCCGTTGGGCGGTAACGAGGGCTACGTGATTGACAGGACTGGCCTGCTATGGGAAAGACATTCCTTTAACCCATATGCGACCTATCTGGAAAGGCAGCATCAGCTTTGGACTGGTTTACATTCCGGTGGCGGTTTATCCGGCGACACGCGAGGAAAAGCTTAGCTTCCGGCAGCTTCGTTCCAGCGATCTCAGCCCAATCAGATATAAAAAGATCGCGGAGGCCGACTCGAAAGAAGTTCCAGCCGACCAAATCGTAAAGGGGTTCGAATACGAGCGCGGCCATTATGTTGTGATGAAGGATGAGGACTTTGAAAAGGTGCGAATCGAGTCCACCCATTCCATCGATATCACCGACTTCGTGGATTTGGAACAAGTCGATCCCAAGTTCTTCTACAAACCATATTTCCTCGAGCCACAAAAGGGTGGAGAAAAAGCCTACGCAGTTTTACACAAGGCGCTCAGCGGTACCGGTAAGATCGGCATCGCCAAAGTTGTGATCAGCAATCGCGAACATCTGGCTTCGGTTAAGCCTGACGGCTTGTTCCTGATTCTCGAGCTGATGCACTTCGCCAGTGAAATTCTAAGTGCCGACGTTTTGAAGAACGGGTCGGCCACAGCGGTGAGTGACAAAGAGCTGAAGATGGCGCAAGCGTTAATCGAAGGCATGAGCGTCTCCTGGGAGCCGGAAAAATACCGGGACGAATACCGGACGGCGTTGATGGAGATCATCGAACAAAAGGCGCAGCATAAGGAGATCACCACGAAAGCGCCAGCGCCGCCTGCGCCGACAAACGTGGTAGATCTGGTCAAGGTATTGCAAGATAGTCTCAACCGGACGCAATCGCTTAGGCAAAAGCGCAGTGCGGCCCGACCCTCGGGTCGCAGATCTACCAGCGCGCTCGTCAAACAAGGACGGCGGGCAGGTGCTCTGGGATGATTGTCCGCTTCGTGTCTTTGCAAATTGTAAGGCTCGCATTATAGTCAGCACTTCTTATGGCCAAGACTGCCTGGATTAATCGCAATGAGCGAAAGCGCGCGACGGTGAAAAAATACGCCACGCTACGCGCCGAGTTAAAGGGAAAGAAAGACTATGCCGGCCTCGCGCAGTTGCCGCGTGACGCCAGTCCTACGCGCGTGGTCAACCGATGCGAAGTCACCGGGCGCCGCCGCGCTTTTATTCGGCGGTTCAAGATGTCGCGCCTCACTTTCCGCGAATTGGCTTCGCAAGGGCTCATCCCTGGCGTAACCAAGTCCAGCTGGTAAAGTTTTCTAGCCTCGGCATACGGCTGTGCGGCGTGCGATTCGGCCAGTCACAAGCCGGCTAGTATGTGAATCCGCTGAATGAACTTTCCCTCACTATTCCTTCTATTACTGCTGGCTGACGTGATCGCGCGGCAGTGGGACCCGATCATACTGCTCGTCGCCAAGTTGGCGGTAGTGATGGCGCTGGTATTGCTGAACGCATTCTTCGTTGTAGCCGAATTTGCGCTTGTCAAGATCCGCGATTCTCAGCTCAACACGCTGGCTGCAGAAGGTATCAAGCGAGCTGCGTTGGTAAAACAGATTAAGAACAACCTGAATGCCTATCTTTCCGCCTGTCAGGTTGGGATTACTGCAGCAAGCCTCGGGCTTGGTTGGCTAGGGGAACCTTTCCTCGCGCGAATGCTTCAACCATTTTTCGTTCTCGCAGGAATCGAATCGCCGGCGGTGATTAAGTCGATTTCCTTCGCGTTGGCATTCTCGGCCATCACGTTTTTGCACATCGTGCTGGGAGAACAGGCACCCAAAATTCTGGCCATCCGCAAGGCCATGCCTGCTGCGTTATTTGTGAGCGCGCCGCTGCGGTTGTTTTACGCGATTTTTAAACCAGCGATCTGGTTCCTAAACGCCGCGAGCAACTGGGTCCTTAGTCACCTTCTCCATGTAGAACCAATCGCCGAAGGAGAGCTGGCCCATAGCGAGGAAGAGCTGCGATTGATTGTGCGGGAAAGCGAAAAGTCCGCTGAGGTTACGCCCCTCGGCCGTGAACTTGTCTTTAACGTGCTCGACCTCCGCGACCGCGTCGTGCGCGATATTATGACGCCCCGCGGTGAAATCGTTTATCTCGACCTCGAAGACGACTTCGAGACCAACGTTAAAAAGGCCATCGATTCCAAGCACACACGTTTCCCGCTGTGCCGGGAGAATCTCGACAACACGGTGGGCCTCATTCACATCAAGGAATTGTTGCCGATGATGCGCGACCCGCATCCCGATCTATTGAAGATCAAACGCGATTTAATTCCCGTGCCGGAGATGATGCCGCTTGAAAAATTGCTCAAACTATTCCTGGGTAAGCACGCGCATCTTGCACTGGTGGTGGATGAGTTTGGAGGAACGGTTGGCATGGTGACGCTGGAGAATGTCCTTGAGGAGCTAGTTGGCGATATTCAGGACGAGTTCGATTTCGAAAAGGAAGAGTTTCGCAAGATCAACGCGAACGAATTCAGTGTGGACGGTGCGCTCGGACTTTATGAGCTGAACGAGCTCGCCAAGCTTGAACTGGAGAGCGCAGACGTAAGTACTATCGGAGGGTACGTCACCCATTTGCTCGGTCATCTGCCGAAACAAGGTGAACAGGTTAAGATTGGCAACTACCTCGTCACGGTCTCGCAAACGGATGGCCGCCGCGTGAATCAGCTCCACTTTAAGAAATTGAGCGACGTTGCCGACGAAGAATCTCTTTCCGTGACAAAATCGAGTGCCCAGTAGATATGGCGCTGCGCGCTGTTAGGGTCGCGGGGACGTGGCTACAACATGGACCTTATCACGAAGACCGAAATCACCTGCCCACACTGCGGCGAAATTTTTCCGATCCAGATCGATACTTCGCAGCCGGAACAAACCCTGATCGAGGATTGCGCCGTCTGTTGCCGCCCAATTACGCTGACGATTCGTTGTCGTCCCGGAGCGATTGTCGAGCTTAACTGTAGTCTGTAGCGGCGCCTGTGCCACTACTCTAGGCGATTGCCGCTTCCAATTTGGCGCGTAGCGCCGGTCGCCGCCGTAATTGCGCGGTCAGAGCCTGGATTGCGCGCAAGGTTGGCGGGCTGATGTGATGTTCCATTCCTTCCACGTCATGATAAATGACGCGGTCATCCAGGCCGAGCAGTCTCAGAAAATCGGTGAGAAGTTTGTGCCGGTGTGCAATCTTGCGAGCCAGGTTCTTGCCTGCTGCGGTCAAAATGAGCCCGCGATATTTCTCGTATTTCAGAAGCCCATCCGCATCGAGCCGCTGTACCATGTTCGTCACGCTGGCCTGCGAAATTTTCAGCGCGGCCGCGATATCGACCACGCGAGCATAGCCCTTGGAATTAATCAGTTCGAGGATGCGTTCGAGGTAATCCTCGACCGCAGCCGAATTGCGAGATGGATTGGTTTTGCCAGGCATGGTAAGAAATTGACGGTAGCACGGCGTTTGGTCAAGGCAACATTATTTGTCGGTTGACAAATTCATAGCAAGATAGAACTAATTTAGACATGACTAATTCTCGGGAGGAGGAGAGCTTCTACGGAAAATCGGGCTGGCGTTCACAGCCCATGCTCCGGAGTCTTTCGGAGGTCCACCGCACCCTGGTTGTTCCTCATCCCGCGAGGTTTTACCGCAAGCTCCTCGCTTTTGCCGGGCCGGGTTTCTTAGTTGCCGTCGGCTACATGGACCCGGGTAACTGGGCCACGGATCTAGCGGGTGGCTCCAAGTTCAACTACACGCTGCTCTCGGTCATCATGATTTCAAACTTCATGGCGATCCTGCTCCAGAGCCTCTCCCTCAAACTGGGGATCGCGACCGGGCGCGACCTCGCCCAAGCCTGCCGCGACCATTACAGCAAGCCCGTCTCCTTTTGCCTTTGGATCATATGCGAACTGGCCATCGCGGCGTGCGACCTCGCCGAAGTGATCGGCTCGGCGATCGCATTTAATTTGCTTTTTGGCATTCCCCTCATCTGGGGAGTTTGCATCACCGCGCTCGATGTGCTGGTGATCCTCCTGCTTCAAAACAAAGGTTTTCGCTACACCGAGGCACTGGTCATCGCGCTCGTCGGCACAATCGGCGTCTGCTTCGGGTTGGAAATTATTTTTTCCCGGCCGGACGTCGTTGGAATCGCCAAAGGCTTTCTCCCATCGCCACAAATCCTGGTCAATCCCGAGATGCTCTATATAGCGATCGGCATCCTCGGCGCGACGGTGATGCCACACAATCTCTATCTGCATTCCTCGATCGTGCAGACGCGCAACTACGAACTCAATCCGCGCGGCAGACGGGAAGCGATCAAGTTCGCGACGATCGACTCGACGTTCGCGCTCATGTTCGCTCTCTTCATCAATGCCGCGATTCTGATTGTTTCGGCGGCGACGTTCTATCGCAGCGGCCACAGCGAGGTTGCCGAGATCGGCGATGCCTACAAACTTCTCTCGCCGCTACTCGGTGTCACCGGCGCGAGTACTCTCTTCGCGATCGCGCTGCTGGCTTCCGGCCAAAATTCTACGCTCACCGGCACTCTCGCTGGCCAGATCGTGATGGAAGGATTTCTCAACATTCGTCTAAAACCGTGGCTACGCCGGTTGATCACCCGCTTGATTGCCATCATTCCGGCCGTGATTGTGACGGCTGTTTCGGGCGAAAGCGGCACGGCAAAACTGCTGGTGCTGAGCCAGGTAATCCTGAGCCTGCAGCTCAGCTTCGCCGTATTCCCACTCGTCATGTTCACGAGCGACAAACTTAAGATGGGGGAGTTTGTGAATCCGCTTTGGATTAAAATGCTTGCCTGGCTGATTGCCGTCATCATCGCGTCCCTCAATGCATGGCTGCTTGTCCAAACCTTCCGAAGCTGGCTATCCTAAAAACCATCGCCATGTATAAAACCATTCTTGTCCCGGTCGAGAATCGTGAAACTGATCAAACAATCCTCCAGCACATCCGCCCGCTCGCACGCCTGACACATGCGAAGCTGATGCTGGTTCATGTCGCAGACGGTTGGGTGGCGCGCAATTATGAACAGCTGAAATTGCAGGAGAGTGAAGAGATGAAACAAGACCGTGAATACCTTGCCAATCTGGAACAAGAGCTGCAGGCGGAGGGCTTTGAAGTTAGCTCCGTCCTGGCGATGGGCGAACCTTCCACCGAGATCATCAAATTGGCGCGCGCGGAGCCGGTCGATCTGATCGCGATGACCACGCACGGTCACCGCTTCATTAGCGACCTACTCTACGGCGCAACTGCAGACAAAGTTCGCCACGAAGTGGATGTGCCGGTGTTGTTGTTGAAAGTGAAACGTTAATTTCAGCCGCTTCGGCTATTCGAGACGCTGCTGGAGAAAATGACGAAGTCATTCGACATTCATATTTCGTCATTCTATGGACGCTCGTGAAAGTCCTCTTTTTGACTAACGAGTATCCGCCGCACATTTACGGCGGCGCTGGCGTGCATGTGGGCTATCTCTCGCGTGAGTTGGCGAAGGTGATGCCGGTGGAAGTGCGTTGCTTTGGCGACCAACGTCTCGAAGAAGGTAACCTCAAGGTCATCGGCTTCGAACTGGACACGAGCGATTTCACCTGTCCAAAGCCATTGCGCTCTGTTTTCGGCGCCGTGCGGCGGTGTGTTGATTTCAACACTACGAACATCGATGCCGATGTCGTCCATTGTCACACTTGGTATACGCACTTTGGCGGGGTTCTCGCAAAGAAGACTTACGGAATTCCGCTTGTCATTACCGTCCATTCACTCGAGCCGCTTCGTCCCTGGAAACGGGAACAGCTCGGCGGTGGGTACGATTTCTCTCTTTGGATAGAGAAAACCGCGCTGGAAATGGCGGATGCGGTCGTCGCTGTCTCCGGCGAAACCAGGCGCGACATCGAACGCCTATTCAATGTCGATTCAACGCGCGTTCATGTGATCCATAATGGAATCGATCTGGACCAATACCGGAAAGTCGGTTCAACTGATGCGCTCAAACGATACGGCATCGATCCAGATAAGCCATATGTCCTTTTTGTCGGTCGGATCACTCGTCAAAAAGGTTTTCAGCATCTCATGCACGCAATCCAATTTATGGATCGCGATTTTCAAATCGTCCTTTGCGCCGCCGCGCCGGACACGCCGGGCATGGCTGAGGAAATGAAAACCGCAGTGGAACGGGCGAAAGCTGAGCGGCCCGGAATCATCTGGATTAATGAAATGGTAGACCAAAAGACCGCCTGCGAACTTTACTCGCACGCCGCGGTGTTCGTTTGTCCGTCAATCTATGAACCATTCGGCATTATAAATCTTGAAGCGATGGCTTGTGAGACTGCGGTTGTGGCGAGCGCCGTGGGCGGAATCAAAGAAGTCGTTGTAGATGGCGAGACCGGATTCCTGGTTCCACTCGAACAAATGAAAGAGAGTCCATTCGAAGCGACAAATCCCGAAAAATTCGCACGAGACATCGCAGAGCGTATTAATCGGTTAATGAAAGATCGGCGATTGCGCGAACGATTTGGCAAGGCCGGCCGCAAACGCGCGGAAGAGAACTTTAGTTGGGCTGCAATTGCGATAAAAACGAAGAAATTGTACGAGACGTTGAAGCGCTGAAGCGTATTAGGATGCGCACGATGTCGCTTTAACGGTGTAACGCCGCGAACTCATGTTTGTCGATCGGGTCAAAGTTTTTGCACAAGCAGGAAAGGGTGGGCGCGGGTGCGTCAGTTTTCGACGGGAAAAATTTGTGCCGAAAGGCGGACCGGATGGTGGCGATGGCGGACGCGGTGGCGATGTGATCTTGCGGGCGGACAGGCACGTCGATAATTTAGCCAACCTTTTTTACGAACCTATCGTTAAGGCCAAAAGTGGCGGCCACGGGATGGGTAAGAAAATGGCGGGACGTGCAGGCGCCGAGAAAATCGTGAAGGTTTCGGTGGGCACGGTTGTTTGGTCGGCTGATGAGAGCAAACATGGAACGTCTAACCTGCAAAGCTCAACACCCAAATCAGATCAATCCGCAATCGACCCTCTTGTTGATCTCGTCCGCGATCGCCAGGAATTTGTGCTTTGCCGCGGCGGAGCAGGGGGCAAAGGGAACGTTCATTTCAAAAGCTCGCGCAACCGCGCACCGCGGCAATACACCGAGGGGGAGGAAGGTGAGCAAGGACATTTCCTGTTCGAGCTGCGGACGATCGCCGACGCAGGGTTGGTTGGCTACCCCAATGCAGGCAAATCGACACTCTTGCGAAAAATCTCTGCCGCGCGGCCAAAGGTGGCGGCATATCCATTCACGACGTTGCATCCGATCGTCGGCGTGATGGAATTGCCAGGTTACCGGCGGGCAGCAATTGCCGATATTCCCGGTTTAATTGAAGGGGCGCACCGGGGACTTGGGTTGGGGCACGAATTCCTGCGGCACATCACACGCTGCCGGATTTTGATATTCGTGGTCGATGTGGCCGGAAGCGAGGGTCGCAATCCCATAGAAGATTTGCAGAATCTTCGGCGGGAAATTGGTCTCCATGATCCGGCGCTTTCATCCCGCCCATGGCTGGTTGTTGCGAACAAAATGGATTTGCCGGGTGCAGAGACGAATCTCAGGGCGCTACGGGAGAGATTTTCCAAAATCAAGATCATTCCCACCTCAGCCGCAAACGGACAGGGGATCGCTGAGTTAAAGGACACGTTGGCAGCGATAATGACGAACGACAAAGATGTCGTGTCAGAGGTAATTTGAGATGGACAAGGCAACAATCCGTAACGAAACTGGGCGCTGTCGTATGGGAAAACGAGTTGTCGCAAGCTATTGCTCCAGCTTTCTTAAGTCGGAGATGTTGCACATCTACCGGCAGGTAAAAGCGTTGCGCGGCGTCGATACGTTCGTAGTCACGAAGGAGGTGCAGAATGCGGAGCGGTTTCCGTTTGATAACATCGAAATTATCCCGAAGCGGCGCACAAACCTGCTCGTGCACGGCTGGTTGAAATTCGTGGAACGCCGGCCCCCAATCGTTTACCGAGGGGAGTATCAAACGCTTGACTCATTATTGGAGCGGCACGGCGCCGATCTTATGCATATCTATTTTGGCCATACCGGCGTGCACTTGCTCCCTTTTATCGAGCAGTGGGACAAGCCATGCGTGGTCTCTTTCCATGGCGCTGACGTTGCGCACAAACCCGAGATCAAGGATTATCCGGCAAAATTGCGGCGTCTTTTTAGTGCGGTTCCACTCGTGTTCGCGCGTTCCCAATCGCTCGCTGATCGGTTGGTTCATTTGGGCTGTCCGCCGGAGAAACTGCGCATCAATCGCACCGGCATCCCGCTGAATGAATTTCAATTCGTAGATCGAGAACCGCCGCGAGATGGCAAATGGCGAGTGGTCCAGGCGTGCCGGTTGATCCCGAAGAAAGGCGTTGCAACGAGCTTGCGTGCTTTTGCGATTTTTAAGAAGGACAACCCTGGTGCGGAATTTTTTATCGCTGGGAAAGGGCCATTGCAGCCGGAGCTAGAGATGCTTGCTGGGGGACTTGGCATACTCAGAGACGTGCATTTTGTTGGATTTCTTTCGCAACTGAAGCTGCTCCAGCTTTATGCGAGTTCGCACCTGTTTTTGCATCCAAGCGAAATATCCCCAAACCAAGACCAGGAGGGTGTGCCGAACTCGGTTTTGGAAGCAATGGCGACCGGATTGCCAGTGGTGGCAACGCGTCATGGCGGAATCCCGGAAGCGATTGATCACGGTCGCACCGGGTTGCTGGTTGCGGAGGAGGATCACGTCGGATTAGCGAATGCCATGCAGTTAATCACAAGTTCGCCCGGCTTGTTGAAGCAAATGGGAGAACGTACCCATGCAGCCGTGGTCGAACGATTCGGACAGGACGCCCAAATTGATCAGCTAGAATCGTTCTACGAAGAAGCGATCACAATGAACGGCGCGGCTGAGCCTGTGAAACCAAAGGCAATTGTCCGGATAGCTCCGCAATTCGCCGAGGAATTGCCCGCGAAATAGGCCAACGTTCAAGAATTTTGTTTGTCATCCGGCGCAAAACGCGCTTTGGTATGCGCGTTCAAGTTGTAGCCGGGGTCGCCTTGTTCGTTGTAGTCCCGCGAGTGCGGGACGGAGGCGTATGACCTCGGCAGGCCGGCGTCACCGATGCCAGCTACAGCTGTTGTTATAAAATGCGCAATCGTTGTTTTTTGATCATGGTGCTGATTTGCGGCGTTGCTTTTGCAATGCCGGCAATGGCGGCTGAACCTGCACCGGCCGAGCACGCAGCGGTTTCGCTCAAACCACAGACCCTCGTTCAGATTGGTGGCTTCGGAATCACAAACTCAATGCTGGTGACGTGGATCGTTGCCGCCGGCATCATTATTTTTGCGCAGATCGCTATACGTTGCGTCCGGCCGATTCCCAGCGGGGCACAGAATTTTTGGGAGTGGATAGTCGAAGGTCTCCACACGTTCCTCGAAAACATTATCGGACGCGATCTGGTGGCAAAAGGATTTTGGTTTTTTGCCTCGATTTTCATTTTCATTCTGTTCGTGAACTGGTTCGGCTTAATCCCAGGAATCGGAACAGTCGGCTGGGGTCATTACGACTCGACTGGTGCTTTTGTGGTCGATCGGCCCCTTCTGCGTGGCGGCAACGCGGACCTGAACATGACGACTGCAATGTCGGCAGTTTTTTTCGTCATGTGGTTCGTTTGGGCGATCCAGGCCAACGGAGTGGGAGGATTTCTAAAACATCTGTTCGGACCCAAAGGGGAGACGTCCGGAATAGTGAAGGTCCTCATGGCTGTCATTTTCTTCGCCGTGGGATGGCTCGAAGTGATCTCGATTCTGTTCCGGCCAATCGCGCTAAGTTTCCGATTGTTCGGTAACATTTATGCCGGCGAAAGCATTCTGGAAGCAATGTCGACCATGAATCCATGGCTCTCTCCCATTCTGCCGATTCCATTTTATTTCCTGGAAGTGTTGGTGGGATTTGTGCAGGCGCTGGTTTTCATGCTGTTGACGGCGGTTTTCACGATGTTGATTGCGGAACATGAAGAGGGAAAGGAACACGCGCACACCTGATTTTCGGTGATCTCATGACGAGGTCCAAAAACCAACTAACAAAAATATGATACTACCAATACTAGCAGAACTGGGCGGAAGCATTCACGTAGGGCTTGCCGCGATGGGCGTCGGAATCGGAATCGGCCTGACCGGCTTAGGCATGACCAGCGCGGTCGGGCGCAATCCCGGCGCGTTTACGCAAGTCCTCGTACATGGAATCCTCGCGATTGCGCTGACCGAGGCGATCGTGTTCTACGCGCTCTATCTCGTCCACTAATTGCGGCGAGAAAGCGAGAACCATTTTGCGTCCGCAAATTGTATTATGAATCTGATAATCGCCGCTAGTAGCGGAGGCATCACCGACGTCTTGCGCGATACAGCCGAGACGTTCGGCTGGAATTGGAAGTTGTTTCTGTCGCAGGTAATCAGCTTCTGCATCGTCGCATTTCTTTTACAGCGCTTCGCCTACAACCCTATCCTCGCGGTGTTGGAGGAGCGTCGCCGCAGGATCGAGGAGGGCCAGCTCAATGCGGAGAAAATAAAAAGAGAGCTTGCCGAAGCGGAGAAGCGCTACCAGGAAATTCTCGCTAAGGCCGACGCGGATGCGCAGAAAATGATCGACGAAGCGCGTGAAAGCGCTGCGCATTTATCCGAGCGCAAGCAGCGGGAGGCGATTGCGGCCGCGGAGCAGATCATCGCCAAAGCGCGCGAGGCCGCTGCGATTGAGCATGAGCGCACAATGGAATCTCTGAAGCACGAGCTTGGGCGCCTTGTGGTTGAGACCACGGCAAAAGTCACTGAGAAGGTGTTAACGCCGGAAGATCAGCGGCGCTTGCAGGAAGAAGCAGTACGTCAACTGGCCGCATGAAGATCAACAAGGAAATTCGCCGGCTCTCGCGTGAAATGCTTCGAGCGAGTTTCACTGATGGCCAACTCGATCCGGGAAGAATCAAATCGTTGGTAGATTCCCTTATAGAGAAAAAGCCGCGCAATTACATCGACGTCCTGAAGAACTACAGACGTTTGCTGCGGCTGGAATTCGAAAAGCGCCGTGCTCGAGTTGAAACGGCAAGCGAATTGGATTCGACGACAAGTTCGGAACTCATCGCTAATCTAAAAAAGAAGTACGGCAGCGACCTGAGCGCCGAGTTTATCGTTAA